>Ga0307472_100000010_pt1 | contig 46685 bp, 34 predicted proteins | sample atmos_gasesAM5C__2_FD_204582 | JGI IMG/M metagenome (GOLD analysis project Ga0307472, IMG submission 204582) | Hardwood forest soil microbial communities from Morgan-Monroe State Forest, Indiana, United States - atmos_gasesAM5C_05 | ecosystem: Environmental > Terrestrial > Soil > Temperate...
AGCGTGGTTTCCGCAACCTGATTTGCTTTGCTCGCGCATCGGGGAATCTTGCCAAAATCGAAGACATTGCGAGCTGTCATCCACGTGCCCAAATCAAACTGATCAAGGGAAATCTGCTGTCTCGGCAGGATTGTGAAGCAGCATGCAAGGATGTGACATTGATTATTCATCTTGCCGCGGGCACTGGTGAAAAATCGTTTCCCGATGCGTTCATCAACTCGGTGGTTACAACACGAAATCTGTTAGACGCCAGCCTGCGGTGCGGCCGTCTTCGGCGATTCGTTTTGATCAGCTCGTTTTCCGTATACACGAATTGCGACAAACCACAAGGCCGGCTTCTAGAGGAATCGTGTGCAATTGAGGAGCATGGCGATCTCCGTGGGGAGGCCTACTGCTTTGCGAAATTCAAGCAAGAGCAGGTCTTGGCCCAATACAACAAGAACTTCGGGATTCCACATGTGGTGGTCAGGCCTGGAAGTGTCTACGGCCCCAAAAAGCAGGCAATTGTTGGGCGGGTGGGCATCGACACGTTCGGACTCTTCTTACATATCGGCGGGTCCAACACGATTCCATTCACCTACGTTGACAACTGTGCTGAAGCAATCGTGTTGGCCGGCCTTGTCAGAGGGGTAGACGGAGAGATCTTTAATGTTGTCGATGATGACCTCCCGTCGAGCCGGCAATACTTGCGTTTATACAAGAAGAATGTGAAAGGGTTTAAATCAATCTATGTGCCTCACGCTGTTAGCTATGCGTTTTGCTATCTGTGGGAGAAGTATTCCCGATGGTCGCAGGGACAACTCCCACCGGCCTTCAATCGGAAACGATGGCACGCTTACTGGAAGAAGACGCGTTATAGCAACGAAAAATTGAAGACCCGGCTGGGCTGGGAGCCAAAAGTGCCCACCGCGGAGGGATTGCGGCGCTTTTTCCAAAGCTGCGTGCAGGATGGGAAGCATGCTTAAGGTTGCCATTGTGGGATGCGGCAAAATCGCCGATGCTCACGTGGCGCAGATCCAACGAATAAAGGATTGTAAGATCGTGGCAGTGTGCGATCGCGAGCCTTTGATGGCCAAACAGCTGTGCGATCGCTTTCCCATCCAGCACAACTTTACGGATCTGACAGAATTATTGCGCACATCGCGTCCCGACGTTGTACACATTACTACGCCTCCGGAAGGACACTTCGAACTTGCCAGGCTCTGCCTCGACTACGGCGCTAACGTTTACGTAGAGAAGCCTTTTGTCGTGCACGCGCATCAAGCGCAGAAATTGATTGATATTGCCGAGAATAAGGGACTCAAGCTGACAGCCGGGCACAACTATCAATTCAGTCCCGCGGCGAGGCGCATGAGAGAGCTTGTCAAGAGTGGCTACCTCGGTGGGAATGCAGTCCACATCGAAAGCTACTACGGTTACAACCTTGCAGATCCGAGCTATGCGCGGGCCCTTCTAGGAGACAAGCAACATTGGGTCCGTAGGCTGCCCGGCAAGTTACTCCAAAACGTAATCAGTCACGGTATTGCAGGAATCGCAGAGTTCTTGACCAGTGACAACCCCGAGGTGATCGCGTACGGCTTTGTGAGCCCGGTTCTTAAGAGCATTGGTGAAACCGAAATCATTGATGAGCTTCGTGTAATAATTTCTGAGGAGGCACACACCACTGCATATTTCACGTTTTCTTCACAAATGAAGCCCTCAATCCATGAGCTGCGTGTGTATGGTTCGAAAAATGGCCTCGCTCTCGACCAGAATCACGAGATTTTGCTGAAGCTTAGGGGCGACAAATACAAGAGCTATGCGGATAAGTTCGTTCCGCCCGCGCAGTTAGCGATGCAGCATCTGGATAATCTGATCCAGAATGTAAGGCTTTTTCTCAGCAACGAATTTCATATGGACGCAGGTATGAAAAATCTGATCGAGTCCTTCTACAACTCGATACGAGAAGGTTCTCCCGTACCGATTCCTTATCGGGAAATTCTGCTGACTACCCGGATTATGGATGAAATTTTCAACCAGCTGACAACGAAGAGATCGCAAGATCCGCTGGTATATCAGACCGCGCGGTTCCGGGGAGAATGATTTCCCTTTCATCAGAGTGTCGATCTATAGCTGAAGCAGGACTCAGATGCTGAGTCGGAATAATTTCTTAGCCTTAGAATAGGTAAGCCTCAATCACAGGAATTCAGAACTGATGGCACAAAATAAAGCGGGTGTGAGTTTTGGCGGCAAAGAGCTGCGGGTCGAGGGCCGCTTGTGCCGTGTTGCGCGGCTCGATGGAGACGATTTCAAGTTCCTGGACGATCCCGAAGCCGTGCTTGCCGAGCTGCGACGGACAGGATTGCGGATTGATCTTTTCACCTTTCTGCAAGGCCTCCCGGACACGTCTCCAAAGTATTCGTATCCCATGGAGTGGGACAATGCCGCCGTCCTGCCGGTGTCCACGTTCGAGCACTGGTGGACAAATCAAATCGGATTCAAGGCACGCAATAAAGCCAAGCAAGCAGAGAAGAAGGGAGTAGTGGTCCGAGAGGTCCCGTTTGACGACGAATTGGCTCGGGGAATTTGGGAGATTTATAACGAATGTCCCGTTCGCCAGGGGAGGATTTTTCCCCACTATGGCAAGAGTTTCGAAGCCGTGCGTGAGATGAGTGCGACATTTCTTGATTCGAGCGTGTTTATCGGGGCTTTTGAGGGCGACAAGCTGATCGGTTTCATAAAACTAACGATAGACGACACTCGAACCCAGGCCGGGATTATGCATATTATCTCCATGCTTCTGCACCGGGACAAGGCGCCCACGAATGCGCTGGTCGCTCAAGCGGTCAGATCTTGCGCTGACCGAAATATTCCCCACCTCGTTTACGCGAAATTCGCTTACGGGAAGAAGGTACAGAGTAGCCTGAGCGACTTCAAAGAGCGGAATGGGTTCCAACGCGTTGACATACCGCGCTATTACGTGCCGCTCACTCCCTTGGGTCAGTTGGCCTTGGGGTTGGGATTTCACCGCCACATAACTGACCGCTTACCGGAGTCCGTTGCAGCAAAGTTGCGCGACCTGCGCAGCGCCTGGTACCAACGCAAATTTCGGTTGAAGCCGGAAGCGCTTTAAAGGAATCCGTAATTGCCAGGAATAGTCGGTCTGATTACCAATCGCTCGAGGACAGTTGCCGAACGCGAACTCCTCGCAATGGTGGAGTCGCTTCGTCATGAACCATTTTATACGAGCGGCACTTGGATCGACGCCGAGCAAGGTGTCTACGTCGGCTGGGTGGCGAGGTGTGGATCCTTTGCCGATAGTATGCCGCTGCGTAACGAGCGCGGGGACGTCACTCTAGTATTTTCAGGTGAAGAATTTCCGGACCCTGGTTTGATTCCGGAACTTCGGGCGCGCGGGCATAAGGTGGAACCGTGCGGGCCCTCATACCTGGTGCATCGGTATGAAGAAGAGGCGGATTTCCCGAAGGGATTGAACGGCAGGTTTCACGGCTTGCTCGCCGATCGTGCGCGGGGCGCGGCGATGCTTTTCAATGATCGGTTTGGTTTGCAACGTATTTATTATCATGAAGCGAAAGACACGTTTTATTTTGCAGCTGAAGCAAAAGCTATCCTGAAGGTGCGGCCCGAACTGCGTGCCATGGATCCGCGCGGTATCGGAGAATTTATTGTTTGCGGTTGCGTGCTCGAGAATCGGACGCTCTTTTCGGGCATCCACGTTCTGCCCCCAGGCTCATCCTGCTACTTTCGAGAAGGGATGCTGGAAAGGAAAGCTGCTTACTTCGAACCTCGCGAATGGGAAGAAGAGGAGCCGTACAAGGCGGAAGATTACTTTGCGCACTTGCGTGATGTTTTCGTGCGGAATCTGCCGCGTTATTTCAACGGAAGCGAGCGCGTAGGAGTTTCGCTCACCGGCGGCCTCGATACTCGCATTATCATGGCCTGGCGCAAGGCCGAACCTAATTCATTACCATGCTACACATACGGGAGCATGTACCGCGACAACCAGGATGTACAGCTAGCGCGGCGCGTGGCAAAGATTTGCGGTCTGCAGCATCAAGTCATTACAACTGGCACGGAATTTCTAAAGAAATTCCCGCACTATGCCGAGCGCTCCATCTATCTTACAGACGCGTGCGTAGACCTTGATCGTTCCCCAGATCTTTACGTAAGCGAAAAAGCTCGAGAGATTGCTCCGGTGCGGATGGTTGGGACATACGGCAGCGAAATGCTTTTGCATGCCGTGATGTTCAAGGCGGAAGAACCCGCTCCGGGATTGTTCCATACGGATTTGGAGCCGCAAGTGCGTCGGGCCAAAGAGACCTACCATAGAAGCCAACAGGTCCATCCGATGACATTTGTGGCGTTCCGGCAGTCGCCTTGGCATCACTTTGGTGTACTCGGTCTAGAACAGACTCAGCTAGCGGTACGCTCGCCTTATCTAGACAATGACTTAGTGAAGACGATTTATAAGGCCCCGGGCACAATAGCAGCCAATGAAGAAGCCAGACTGCGGTTGATACGAGAAGGAAATCCTGCCCTTGCAAAGTTACGCACCGATCGCGGCATTGGCGGGCTCAATAGCGCGTTCACTCGCGGCTTGCTTGAATTCTTATTCAAGGCGGAATATGCCTATGACTACGGCATGCCACAATGGGTTGCCCAGGTGGACCACTTGTTTGCCTCACTTCACCTGGAACGCATCTGGTTAGGCCGTCACAAGGTATTTCACTTCCGCGTCTGGTACCGCGACGATCTTGCGAATTACGTCCGTGAGATACTACTCGACCAACGCTCGCTAGCGCGCCCGTATGTGAATGCGGGGACCGTCAGAAAGATTGTACAAGGGCATCTCAAAGGCAATCGCAATTACACAATGGAAATCCACAGGCTAATGACTCTGGAGTTGACGCACCGTCTCTTTATAGATTTGAAATGAATTGCTGTGCTTGACGGAAGCCGCTTTCGTACTCTAAGGCCAATGAAGCTGAAGAGTAACGTCTACAAAGAAGGTCATAAAAGCGACTTTGTTGGCCGCACTAAATACAGCGGCTACATACCGACCGGAGATTTGAATGAGTTTACAGGTTAAGACCGAAGCTCAATCTTATGCAACGGCATCCATCACCTCTTGTTTAAAGTCAGAGGGAATTCTTCATGTCGTTCTCCGCTTCATTGAATGGCTCTCTCAATACGGAGAAACTTCCTACGACTTTCAGAGTTTCTACGCGAGCGATTTAGCGAGAAACGCCAAGGCTCTGTATTACAGGCAGCCGCAGTTGGGGGTCTTGGCGGTAGCTCCTATGGTAATCTCCGAAGCATTTGTCCCATCGGCCAGGAGTATTTTCTGGAAGCGCCAGCGATTCCCGATAGCGGATGCTCACTATGCGATGGGATTTGCTTTTCTTGCGAAGCTTTTGAAAGACGAGGGCTATTATGCGAGAGCGGTTCACTTCCTCGAAGTGCTGAAGGAGACTCGCTGTGAAGGCTACAGTCATTACTGTTGGGGATATCCGTTCAACTGGGAGACGCTACGCGGCACGATAAAACAAGGAACACCCCTCATAACGACAGTACCGTACGTGTACGAGGCCTTTAAACAGGTTTGGGAAATCGACAGGTCTGATGAATGGTTTCAGATAATGAACTCGATAGCCGAGCACGCTCTTCTAGACTTTAGTGATTTTCAAACTTCTGCGAATGCATCCACATGTTCCTACACCCCCGATCCTGAACAGTCAGTGGCAGTAGTAAACGCAAACGCCTATCGGGCGTTCCTGCTAACGAGCGCAGCACACGATTTCTCTGAAGAAAGATACTGGAGAGTAGCTGAAAGAAATCTAAATTTCGTTCTTGAGTCTCAAAATGAGGACGGCTCCTGGTATTACGCGAAGGATGGAAAGCGAAATTTCATCGATCACTTCCATACCTGCTTTGTTATGAAAGCGCTGACAAAGATCGAGGCACTAACAGGGCATTCAGGGTGCACGGAAGCTCTAAAACGAGGAGTTGGGTACTACATAACAAACCTCTTCGACGATGGCGGTCTACCAAAGCCTTTCTCCAGCCGTCCCCGGCTGACGGTGTACCGGCGTGAGCTGTATGACTACGCAGAGTCTATTAACTTAGCCGTGCTGCTGAAGGGCCGTTTCCCGAAATTGGACGATCTCCTCTCCCTCGTCCTAAATGACGTGCTGACCGTGTGGCAAAAGCCAGATGGGGCGTTTCGCAGTCGGCGTCTTCTTCTGGGCTGGGATAACGTGCCCATGCATCGCTGGGCGCAATCACAGTTATTTAGAAGTTTGTGCTTCCTCATGTATCGCAACACCGAGAGTTCCAAGCCTGAATACTTAACATAGGGCTGGTTTGAAGGCGCGGCCGTGCCCGCTTGCATTTTGTGTTGGAAAGCGCCCGACGAGGGAACTCCAGCTAGGGAAACTAGGTAACCCTTGCGACCTGAAGAAGCCACACGCAGAAGGAGCATATCTTGAAAGTCAGCATATTCGGTCTAGGTTATGTAGGTACCGTTTGCGCAGGATGCCTCGCGAGGGAAGGCCACGAAATCGTTGGCGTAGAACCAGTACGGACAAAAGTGCAACTGGTCAATTCCGGCAAATCACCTATCATCGAAGCGGAGATCGAGGAGATCATTGCCGACGCGGTTAAGAGCGGCCGACTTCGTGCTACTGACGATTCTGTCCAAGCCATTTTGGACACTGATTTATCTTTTGTCTGCGTAGGTACTCCGAGCCAGATAAACGGCAACCTTGACTTGACACATGTCAGACAAGTTTGCGAGCAGTTGGGTCAGGGACTCAAAGACAAAACGGCCCGTCATACTGTGGTGATTCGCAGCACGATCCTCCCTGGGACAATGCGCCGGATGGTAATACCGGTATTAGAAGAAAGCTCCGGGAAGAAAGCTGGCAAGGATTTTGGGGTCTGCAACAATCCCGAGTTTCTCCGCGAGGGTTCGGCGGTGATGGATTTTGCTTTTCCTTCAAAAACAGTAATTGGTGAGCTAGACGGGCCAAGCGGGGAGGCAGTCGTTGCCCTGTACGCAAAACTCAATGCACCATTAATGAGAACAGACATAGAAACAGCCGAGATGATCAAATATATCGATAATAGCTGGCACGCCTTAAAAATCGGCTTCGCGAATGAAATCGGGAATCTTTGCAAGTCTTTCTCGATCGATGCCCATAAGGCTATGGAGATTTTCTGTCAAGACAAGAAACTCAACATCTCATCAGCCTACCTTAAACCAGGCTTTGCATTTGGGGGCTCATGCTTACCCAAGGACCTTCGAGCTCTAGCTTATTCGGCGAAGTTGCACGACCTGGAACTGCCAATTCTAAATGCAATACTGCCGAGCAACGAACTACAGGTTGCAAGGGGTCTTCAGTTGATCATGGTAAAGGGTCGGAAACGCGTTGGGATTTTGGGCTTCAGTTTTAAAGAAGGCACGGACGATCTGCGCGAGAGTCCCATGATCGAAATCATCGAACGGCTTACAGGGAAGGGGTACGATGTTCGCATTTATGACAAAAACGTGCAGGTGGCGAGATTAGTTGGTGCGAATCGCGATTTCATTCTGAACCGCATCCCGCATATTTCGAGACTGATGGTGGACAATATCGATGCAGTCTTGGAACACGCTGAGACGATTGTGATCGGCAATAAATCCGCTGAGTTTGAGAGCGTTCCTCAAAGACTGCGCACAAGTCAGTGTTTGGTGGATTTTGTGCGCATTTCGAATTACGCGATCAATAATGGCGGGTACAGCGGCATCTGCTGGTAAGAATTCTACGTCGGCGAGCCCAGAATCTATGGAAACAAATGTTCAGGTCAGCGGATCAGGTGTGCCTGAGATCTCGACGAGCCGATCTGAAACGATGAGCCACGGGGTCTCAAGAAAACGGGTTTTGATCATCGTAGAGAACCAAGCGGTTCCGTTCGATCGACGTGTTTGGAGGGAGGCTTGTTCGCTTCGAGAGAATGGGTACGAAGTGACGGTATTGTGCCCCCGACGAAAAGCGTGTGCCAAAGGATACGAAGTCATCGACGGAATCCGTGTCTATCGACATCCTTCGCCGGCAGAGGGAAGCACTCCGATAGGGTACTTGTGGGAATACAGTTGCGCTTTGTTCTGGGAGTTCTTGTATACATCGTGGATATACTTGCGGCATGGATTTGACGTCATTCAAGGTTGCAATCCGCCCGACGATGTTTTTCTGATTGCACTGCCGTTCAAACTTCTTGGAGTGAAGTACATTTTCGACCATCACGATGTTAATCCAGAACTGTACGTTTCGAAATACGGGAAACGAGGAGCGCTCTATAGGATCTTGGTGGGACTCGAAAAACTTACCTATCGGTTCAGCGATGTCGTGGTAGCAACGAACATGAGTTATAAGGATTTAGCAGTGAACAGAGGCGGTGTAGCTTCAGAAAATGTGTTCGTTGTCCGCAACGGACCGGGAAGAGAAACATTCAAGTCGGTTCCCTCCAATCCCGCACGGAAAAATGGAAAGACCTACCTGGTCGGTTACGTGGGTAACATGAGCGTTCAAGATGGCTTAGACATACTGCTGGACGTTGCGCAACACATCAAAAACTTAGGCAGGTGCGATATCTTTTTCATGTGCGTCGGAGGGGGCACGGAACTTAATAAGCTCAAGAGGATGGTAGAGGACAGGGACTTGCTCGATACAGTCCATTTCGCCGGAAGAGTTTCTGACGAGGAATTGTTAGAAATACTCTCAACAGCTGATGTATGTGTGAATCCGGACCGGCCGAGTGAGATGAATGATATCTCTACGATGATCAAAATTATGGAATACATGGCTCTTGGGAAGCCAATCGTGCAATTTGATTCAAAGGAGGGTAGGTTTAGTGCCCAGGAAGCATCTCTCTACGCCGGAAAAGACGATGGGGTTGCGGACTTCGCCGCCAAAATCATCTGGTTGCTGGACAGACCTGAGGAAAGAAAGAAAATGGGAGAATTTGGAAGAAAGAGGGTCGAAGAACAGCTTGCGTGGGAATATTCAGTCCCGAAACTGCTCGCTGCATACCAGAAAGCACTCGATGGATATCATCAAGGAGTTTAAGGTTTCGGTGACTTGGTTGCTTTGGATGTTCGTCATCGTCCGTTGTATGCCAGCCTCTTTAGCGGAGTTGGTGCGTTGACTTCTTGTAGATGGTAGATGACTTTCCAATGCCAACTCCGAGTTTTATCTGAACTGACATAAAATGAACCCCTCACTTGCGAGCCTCGTCTATGCCTGTGGAATCGCCGGACTTTTCTACCTTGATCGCGACAAATCCATCCGGACTTCTAAGGCGCTGTGGCTGCCGGTTCTCTACCTAGGGGTTCTTGGATCAAGGCCCGCATCAGTCTGGCTGGGCATTACGCCTCCTGGCGGAGCCAATATCCTTGAGGGCAGCCCTGTTGACGCGGCTTTCTTTGCCATCTTGTTGATTGCAGGTATATGTGTTCTCGTCCATCGGGGACGCCGAACACGCACCTTCCTCGCCGCAAACGGGCCGATTCTGATCTATTTGCTCTTCTGTCTCTTCAGTATTATTTGGTCCGATTTCCCGGGCGTGGCATTCAAAAAATGGATCAAGGCGATCGGGGATGTAATGATGATCCTGATTGTTGTGACAGATAAAGAACCAGTGGCTGCTCTTCGTCGCCTGTTCTCTCGCCTCGGCTTCATTTTGGTGCCTATTTCTCTGCTGTTTATCAAATATTATCCGTATCTTGGACGGGCGTATGACGGATGGACCGGGGCGCAGATGAACAACGGGGCGACACTGAACAAGAATACACTTGGTGTAATCACATTTGTTCTCTTACTGGGAGCGGTCTGGCGCGTTCTTGGGCTCATCCGGTCGGACGAAATACCCAACGACCGCCGTAGACATCTGCTGGCACAAGGAACGTTGCTTACCCTTGGGATATATCTATTGACGATGGCCAATTCAATGACCTCCAGCGTATGCTTCGCTATTGGAGCCGGACTGATGATGGCGACGAGTCTGCGGTTCATGAAGCGTCATCCCGCCGCAGTGCATGCGCTCGTCCTGTCGCTGTTAGTGACTTCCAGTCTGGTCATCTTGTTTGGTGGCAGCATCTTCCATGCCTTGGGCCGGAACTCGAGTCTTACCGGGCGTACAGAGATCTGGGCGGCTGTTATCCCGATGGCGGCCAACCCATTGGTTGGAGCGGGTTTCGAAAGCTTCTGGCTTAGCCCGCTTGTACACCAGAGACTCGCGGAAGTGATACCTGGTCTTCCACTTAACGAGGCTCATAACGGATACATAGAGGTATACCTTAATCTCGGCTGGGTGGGACTTGGTTTAATTGGGCTGATATTCGTCAGCGGTTATTTCCGCTCTGTCAAAGCTTTTCGCCGAGAACCAGCACTTGGCAGTCTCTTGCTGGCTTATATTCTGACGGAAATGATCTATAACATCACTGAGGCCGGCTTCCGGATGATGCATCCAATGTGGATCTTCTTTCTCCTTGCAGTAATAGAAGCGAGCCGCATTGCCGCTGGCGTCGGTGTTGAAGCATCGCCGCTTCTTCAAGCATCCTCTGATCGTCGGGTACCAGAGTTGTCAACCAGAAATGCTCTTTCTATGAGACCTGTGGCTCGGAAAATGGAGCGACGACAAACTGCCTGACCTTACTTGGATGTACAGACTGTTGGTGTGCCAGGCCAATTCGTATAGTTCCCCGGAGTTTTGGCGTGACGCTGCTACATGGATACGAACCGCCTGATCCGACCCGCCTGGGTTTCAGCTACATAGAGGAATCACCATGAAATTTCTCAAACCCGGGAAATATTAGAACGTGCCGGACTGTACCATCGGCTGAAGACATCAACTATCCATGATGTCTACCGAGGGGTCGCTGACAAGAAATGGATTCTACTTGAAAACGGATCTATTCTTGAGATTGGGAGCACGCGTAGTCGCGATAGAACCGGATGAAACGAATCAGGTGATCTTACTGGAGCGGTTCGTGAAGTTGCCTTTCGCCCGAAGGCCTGTCGTTACTGTTGGCAAAGCAGTAAGCGACAAGAATGCGATCGAGTCGATGTGGATAGATGGTCCCGGATCGGCCGTGAATACGCTCAGCCAAAAATGGGCAGCCACGTTAAAAGGAAACAAAGCGCGGCATACGTATGGCCATTACGGCCTAGATTTTGTGCAGAGTAGACCTGTCGAAACGACGACACTTGAAGAGTTAATCGCCGCGCATGGGCGGCCGCTCTTCATTAAGATCGATGTTGAGGGCTATGAGCTGAACGCGATACGCGGGCTTCGGCACCCTGTTCCGTACCTCTCATTTGAAGTGAATCTGCCCGAATTTCGGCCTGAGAGCCTCCACCGCGTTGCTTTACTCGAAGGCCTCGCCGTCAATAGCATATTTAACTATGCAGTTGATTGCGAACGGGGATTAGCTTTGGATCGGTGGCTGAATGCACACGAATTTCTGTCCGTGCTCGAACGGTGCGGGGAAAATGCTATCGAGGTTTTCTGCAAAGGCTTGCCAAACTAAGAATACGGTATCGTCGATGCAAAATCACTTTCTCGAACCAGCATATTGCTACGCAGGCAAACAGAATGAGTCCCAACCTTTCCGTTTGGGTTTCTCTGGTGTCGAAATTCCGGGACTCTTCTGTTAAATCGCCGAATTCTAGGTAGTAATCATGAGCCGATTACGCATTTTGGTGTTAGCGCCGGATTGTAACCCGGACTCAATCTGCGGTTCCCTCATAAGCTATTCCCAGACTGAAGCCCTCGCTCAGCTTCACGATGTAACTCTGGTCATTCGATCGCCCTACGAGGAAGCCGTCCGGCGCCGGCAGGGGCCGTTTCATTCTATCGAGGTGATCAGGCTGCCTTGGCTCGAGGCCATCTATGACTGGACTCTGCGGCGGATCTTTAAGAATGACTACCGCAACCAGGCATTGACGGCTTTTGGATATCCGTTTGCTGTTGCATTTGAATGGTTTGTCTGGCAGCACATGCGGACGCGAATCCACGCGGGCGAGTTCGATGCTGTGCTGCGCTTATTGCCGATAACCGCCGTCTTGCCGAGTCCCATAGCCTTCTTTCTGCGAAACGGTCCCGTGCCCTTCGTGATTGGGCCGATTAATGGCGGTTTGCCGTGGCCGATGGGTTTTAGTCAGGCCGACAACCAAAAGCAATGGATTTCTTTTATGAGGAATTTGTACCGATTTTTGCCTTTTGCTCGGTCGACGTATCGCCATGCGGCTGCGATCGTGGCCGGTTCGTCCCAAACTTACGCCGAGTTTGCCGCATATCGTGACAAACTTTTTTTTCTCCCGGAGAACGGTGTCAGCCGGTCCTTTTGTTCCGGCGCCCTGCGCAATGCGGAACGCAGCAGTAGACTTGAACTGATTTTCGTCGGTGGGCTGGTGCCCTACAAGGCTTGTGACCTCGCGTTTCGCGCAGCGGCTCCTCTATTGCGACACGATTTGGCGCGCTTTACTGTGATCGGCGACGGCCCAGAGCGGAAACGCCTCGAGCAGCTCGCGAGAACTCTTGGAATAGAGAAAGCGGTCTCGTTTTGTGGTTTTCTCGGCCATGACGAAACGATGCAGCGCTTACAGTTAGCGGACGTGCTGGTGTTTCCGTCGGTTCGCGAGTTCGGCGGAGCGGTTGTATTTGAGGCTCTCGCTTTGGGCGTCGTACCTGTGGTCGCTGACTTCGGAGGACCCGGAGATATTGTTCAGGCGGAGATTGGTTATAAGGTGGCCTTGACCAACGAAGGCGATGTGGTAGCACAAATCGAAAAGATTCTGACCGACCTCGTAGAAAACAGAGATCGCCTTGACCAGTTAAGAGAACGAGGCACGCGTTATGCACTCCAACGCCTAAGTTGGGATGCAAAAGCGCAGATCATCACCCAAATCGTGCAATGGACTATGGGGCGAGGTCCGAAGCCGGTTCTTCCGCCTCCAAAGGTGTTGGCTCCCGACACTGGTTTGCCCGTAAATAGCCGTACGATAAGCCACAGCCCGCTGTCCGGCTAGAACTCTCCAAGCGGCGCAGCTCTTCTTCAGCGTGACCGATTCGTGGTGAAACCTGTTTAGCTCGCAAGGCAGTGATTAGATTTCCAGCATAGACAGAACCATTCCACGCCGAGTCAGACCGCTAGCGTCCTGCGTGTGTGCAGAACACTCGATCAGCTTAATGAACGGCAGCCGACACATTCGTTGGAGGGGCTGGAGCATTCCCGCTCGTGCCGCCGCCGGTAATAAGAGGATGCGGATAGGCATAAGGCGTGTAGTAGGTAGACCAAGTGTTCGTGGCCGTGCAGACATAGAACGTGTTCGTGTCTGTCGCCCAATATCCCACCCCCGGAGACCCGCCGAGCCCCGGAGGGCCAGCGCCGAACTGCCCGCCAGGACCAGGCGTGCAAGTAGTCGCACGATTTGCAAGCGTTCCGTGTCCGTTCCCGCTCGTGCCATTGAAGGGCGAGGTGGGACTCGATTGCGCTGTCTGATTCCTTGTTTCCTGGTAGAAATCACGATTGGGAAGGCAGTTTGCTGGAGTGCCGCAGTCCCCTCCTACATCGGCCTGTCTCACATCCATCCATTCATAGATAGGTTCCAGGGCGTTGCGCGGCCAACTCCCGCCACCGGGTGACGTATTACCGATGGTGTACCCTGCTGGGCAGACTGCTTGGGAAGTGCTTGCCGTGGGGCATATTTTTAAGGTTATATTAGCCCGCATCGGTTCGCCAAAACCGTAAGCCGAGCCAAAAATATAATCACCCTGTCCGCGCCCTGGTTGGTCAACGCAAGGCCATCCAGCGGAACTAGAATTACCGTCCCAGGGACTAGGTCCAGGATTCGTCCCCAGGGTTCCGCAATATCCCCAATCGGGTGGGGGTCCGAACGGATGCCCGTTTGTCCGGTCGTTGTTGAGGCCGATCATCTGTCCGGTGCAATTCGATGTCGTGTTGCCCCACACAAGCATCGTTCCGCTGCGAGTGCTTGATACGGCGGCATTATTCGCATCACACGTGACGTTGTTCTTGTAGTATTCCGTGGCGCGGCATCCGCGCGCGTCACCCTCCATTTCGTGTCCCTGCTCGACTGAGTGGGTAACGGTGTTGTAGCGAAACACCTGTTTTCCACCGTTATTGCAGTCGTTCATGTAGCCGCCAGTTATGAAATTGTTCTCAAAATAGAGAAACTGGCCGCTCCCGAATGCTGTTGGATGATTCCAAAGAAAACTACCCGACGCAAAACCGTCGCCAGTGTACCCGCCACCTACTCTGAAAAAGTTCGTTACGCTTTGCGTGCCGGATGTACTGATAGGGACAGCGGTTACGTTGTGGTCGAATACGCCCCAAATTGCACCGAATGTTATACCTAAGCAGATGCCATTCTGTGTTGTGGTCCAATGAGTGTGGTCCACACGGAGGAATGGGGTCGGCATTGCCGCAGTCTGCCCGCCACCAAACGCAACCGAGCAACCAGAAGTCCCGTTCAGAACTTGGAAGGAGAGTCCGGTTAAGCGCAATAGCGTCTGTGAAGTTGACCCATTGAACCCAATAGGATTGGCGTTGCCTGTATTTATCTGAATAATGGTCTGGTCGTTGTAGCCTGTCGGGTTGCCAAGGCTGTCAGAGCCAGTCGTGCTCCCCGCTCCCTGAATGGTAAGGCTCGTGCTGCCTGTCGGGGCTGTAAGGCCAACTCCCGCACTCCAATCGCAGGTTCCCGCTGGGATTACGAAAGTTTTCGTTGCGGAGGTTACGGTGGCCCAAGCATTCTTCACATCTGTAGCGCTGCAACTATTGGCGGTGACGGTTTGCGCCTTGAGTGAAGATGTGAGAAAGAGCAGCGGAAGAAAAATCGCAACCAATAAAAAGCGAGCTATAAACGTCTTCATTTTGCCTCGCTTAATTCACAGTTTGATAAAAATATAAGTAACTCAGTGTTCAAAGGATTTTGCACGTATTTGCTGACGTTAATCACCGGCGAGCGCCCCTTCCAATGAGTTGGCCAAATTCCGGCCGCGACAACTCCATAATCGCGCAGAGCAGCAGGAAGATTCCACTGTACTGCGGAACAGTTTTGGAACAGCTGCCACAACCAACTGTGGCGATTGCGAGGCCAATTGACATCACTGGGTGCTGGCACTTGGTTTAAAGCAAGGATCCAAGGATCAAGGTTGAAATCGGCATCTCCCTTGAAACTCTATGAATGTAGTCAAGGACTTGTCAAGTCGCACAAGACATACGCTTTACGCCGTGCCATCCGTGAAATTGCAACGGAAGGGCGCATGTATCTTCGGCATTGATCAGCGTTAAGAAAAACGTCTGAATATCTGCGAGATCGGCAGCTCAGACTCAACCTCGGTTGCGGACCGAGGCGACCCTCCCTAAGATGCGAGGGCATCAAGGTTGGCGGCATTTCGAGCTCACGCTTAGTCTAAGCACCTTAGGATGCGCTAAGCCTTGAACCGTAGGTAGGAAATCGTCAGACTTGTTCTCATAGGGACTGAAGACAAACAATGAAGCCATTGGTCTCGATCCTGATCCCAGCTTATAACGCCGAGGAGTGGATCGCCGATACAATCCAATCTGCGCTTGCGCAAACATGGCAACGCAAGGAGATTATCGTCGTGGACGATGGCTCCAGCGATGGGACCGCGGAAGTGGCACAACGACTCTCCTCGAAAGAGATAAGAGTCGTGTCCAAAAAGAATCAAGGCGCCGCAGCGACCCGAAACCACGCCTTGCAGCTTAGCCGTGGGGACTACATCCAGTGGCTGGATGCGGATGATCTGTTGGCGCCGGACAAGATCGAGCGCCAACTTGCCGCGTTGCAGAACTCTGACACAAGGCAACTACTTCTGTCCTCGCCATGGGCCTATTTCAACTATCGGACTCACCGCGCACGCTTCGTGCCGACTTCCCTGTGGCACAACCTGCTTCCTGTCGAATGGCTCCTGAGGAAGATGGGCGAAAACCTACACATGCAAACGGCAACCTGGCTGACCAGTCGGGAACTTGCCGAAGCTGCCGGACCTTGGGACACACGGCTCCTTAGTGATGACGACGGTGAATATTTTTGCCGTGTACTCCTGGCATCCAAAGGCACTCTTTTCGTACCGGAAGCCAGGGTTTTCTACAGAGTTACTGCCTCGAACCGGCTGAGCCGCATAGGTGCGTCAAATAGGAAGAAAGATGCGATGCTGGTTTCGATGAAGTTGCATATCGAATACCTCCGTTCGCTGGAAGAAAGCCAGCGTGTTCGGAAGGCATGTTTGAACTACATGCAGACATGGTTTGACAATTTCTATCCGGAACGGCCAGATATTGTCGCCGAGTTGCAAGATCTCGCGGCACAACTTCACGGTCATCTCGACGTGCCCCGTATACGCAAGAAATATGCCTGGATCGAACCTATCTTTGGATGGCAAGCCGCAAAATGGACGCAGATGATGCTGCCCCAGTTGAAGTCTTCGTTGACCAGGTATTGGGATAAGGCGATGTATCAGTTCGAGAGACGAGAAGTCAGCGATGCCGGCGACGCCATGGGCGTCATCCGAAAGCATTAGGAACTGGAGCACGCACTTGGGAAATACAACCCGACAAATCGATAGGATTATGGCCATCTGGGACGAACACCTGGAGGTTGCTAAGGCACTTCCCAAGCTTGCCTCAGCTGTTTCAAGCGCTGTTGACATTATGGGCTCTTCCCTGGCTTCAGGCGGTCAGCTACTCCTGGCCGGGAATGGGGGTTCGGCGGCGGATGCGCAGCACATCGCGGCGGAACTTACAGGGCGTTTCCTGCGGGAGCGGCAACCCCTCCGGGCCATCGCATTGCACGCCAATACGTCCGCTCTGACGGCAATCGGAAACGATTACGGTTATGAACATGTGTTTGCCCGCGAGCTGTCGGCTCATGCCCGGCCGGGCGATGTGCTGCTAGCGATTTCCACCAGCGGCAATAGCTGCAATATCCTGCGTGCAATTGAGGTGGCTCGTAAGACCAATGTGAGTGTAATCGGCCTGACGGGTGAATCGGGGGGCCAGATGCGAACGGCGTGCGACCTTTGCCTGTGCGTTCCTTCCAAATCGACGGCGCGGATTCAGGAAATGCACATCACGATCGGCCACACGATCTGTGAGCTTCTGGAAGAGAGACTCGCGGTGGCATGAAACAGAATTTGCATGACTTAATGGGCAAATCCCAACGAACACGAAGGGTGAGGAAAACGATGCAGAAGACCGAACAGATCTCTAAGAAGTTTCTCGAGCAATATGAATCCCAGGATGAGATCCGCAAATATGCCAGCGGAACAGCCGGATTCGGGATCAATTACCTGCTGCGCAACGACTATGCCCGGTTGTATCTCAGGATCGCGGATTCCTACTTGCGGACCTCACCGGCACGTCCTCTTCGCCTACTCGAATTCGGTTGTGGTGGAGGGATGAACATTATCCGTCTAATTTCTCTTCTAGAGGAAAATGGATTCCCCGTGGACTATGCGTACGGAGCTGACTTCTCCCCGCAGATGGTACAAACTGCACTGCAGGAGGTCAAGGCCTCTCTATCACCTACTCTCGCGGGGAAACTGAGCTTCTATGTTGCCCGCAACGAGCGGCTGCTGGATGACCTTGCGGCGACCCGTGCCACGCCGCCCGAAGATCTAGTCGGTTCCTTCGACTTAGCTGTAGGAGTTAATACGTTCCGGTATTGCCATCGTCTCGGGAAGGGACCGGCCTGCGCAGCAGATATCTATCGCTTGCTGCGCCCGGGAGGGGTATGCATCAACATTGACATGAATGACCGATTTCCAGCCTTTCGAAGTCGTTTCAAAGACGCGGTCAAGGACCCGGGCGAGACCTATATCCCTTCGCTTGAAGAGTACGCTTCTCCATTCAAGACTGCCGGGTTCGAGATCATCACAAAGGAGCATTTCTGTTGGATTCCACACTCGGCTGGGGCCGCTCTTACCCTCTGCTGCCGGCTGGCGAGCCCGTTGCTTAACCTTGTGGCTCGCAGCCACGCCATGCGTTCACTAGTGGTAGCGCGGAGACCCACCTAGGACATGCGCACCCAATCTTCAATCAATAGGAATCATTCTTGGCGAACCTAGCAATCGTCGTGCACGAAGGCAACCCCGGACCGAGAGAGTTTCGCCTGCGCCGTGTTCTCGACTTCTTCGGCGTGCCCTGCAAGGCAGTTGATGTCTCAGAACTAACGGACATCGATTGGAGTTCTCCGGAATGTGCAATATTCGGATCGGTACAGGCAGTCGCGACCACGGTGAACCGACTGGAAGGAGCCAGCCCTATGGATTCGCGGCCGGCTGCGTTTTACGCCTACGCAGACGACAACCGGAGTCGTTGCGCACGTGCGCTCCAGTCTCTGTTCAGGGATACAAATTTGTCGCTCCAGGATGCACCTGTAGGCAATCTCTCACTCTGCGTGTCCGGTGAGACCGATATAGCGGGACCAATGGCCGCGCTCAAAGTATCGTCGCAATTGAGAAGTGAAGATGCGGTTCTGATTAGTGCTCCCTCCGAGGGACAATCGAAGTTTGTGACAGTCATCTCGGCCGGAGGTGCTCCGGTGTTCCTACGGTCCCGGCAGAAGGCCGCCCCCGTTTTCTTCTGCACAAGCTCCCAAATGATCGACATCGATCAGCCGGTAGGCCAAGGTTTCTACGACGTCAAAGCCCATTTTTGCTCGGTCGTGCCCCTCGTGATGTTCATCAGATTCATGTTCCCAAATGTTTCCTGGCAGCCGCAGGAACTGGGCGCTTGCATGATCATTGACGATGCACTGCTGAGACCCCGGTACGGTTTCTGCGACTTCGCGAAGCTGCGCGATCTTATGCGCCGATACGGGTTCACTACAAATATCGCCTTTATTCCCTGGAATTGGCGTCGCACCTCCCCTGCGGACGGCGACTTCTTTAGAAATGAGGCTGAACTTTTCTCAGTATCAATTCATGGCTGTGACCACACCGCGGGCGAGTTCGGAACAAATTTACTAGAGGTCCTGCATAGCAGGGCTCGGCTCGCTCAAACCAGAATGCGGAATCACGAGACGCGAACGGGCATCCGACACGATCCCATCATGGTCTTTCCGCAGGGAGCTTTTTCATCCGCTTGTCCCGAAGTGCTCAAACGTACAGGTTTCCTTGCCGCAGTCAATACCGAGATAGTTCCGGTCGACTTCCGAAATGCCCGAACGCGAATCAGGGATGTTTGGGATGTTGCCATCATGACGTACGACGGCTTTCCCATTTTCACGCGAAGGTACGCTTTCCACGGTTTAGAGAACTTTGCCTTCGACCTTCTCCTAGGGAAGCCCTGTTTGATCGTGGCCCACCATGACTTTTTCAAGGACGGCGGTGTCGGACTGATCGAGCTGGTTGAGAAAATCGCGGCTCTGAACTGTGGTCTGCGCTGGCGTCCGCTGGGAGACGTTATCCGAAGGGCCTGCCGACGACGCGCGAAAGGAAACAGCGCGGAAGAGGTGGAGATGTATGGCAACGAACTCACGGTTGGGAACGTTTCGGATCAAGCGATTGAGGTGAGGGTTCGTAAAAGAACAAGCCAAGAGGATCTGATTGCCAAAGTAGCGTGCGATGAGAAAGCGATCGTTTGGGCCACCGAGGATGAGTACCTTGTCTTTGGTGAACGGATCCAGCCGCATAGCGAAAAATGCTTCCGAGTGGTTTACCACGAGCAGCCTCACGCAGGGGAGGCGAGCCGTTCGTTGCGATTCGAAATCGCTGTTGCTGCTAGGCGGGTCCTTTCTGAATTCAGAGATGTATATCTCTCCAGGAGTGACTTCCTAAGCTCTCACGCAGGCAGATTGAAAAATGTGCTGAAGAAAGCAATCTAAAACGCGCAGAAAGAGAAAAGGAAGATGACGCCTCCAAACGTATTTGGATGTCTTAGGAGCCCTGAGTTTTTGAGGAAGCTGCTCGAGTCGCTCAACGCACGGCGCTCCCTTCGGTAGATGCTCTGGAACAAGGCAATGCAAATGAGCCGTTCCCTGCAGTCAGTTGTCTACGTGCCCAGACACTCACTGGTACAGACTCGCGAAGCGGTCGCCAGCGATGCCAACAACACGGTGAGCGTGCTTAGGCCCGGCGGAGCACAAGCGTGGCATGGATAAGATTACGGAAATCTGGAACGAACTCCTGGAGGTCGCCAAGGGACTTCCCAAGCTTGCTTCAGCTGTTTCAAGCGCTGTTGACATTATTGGCTCGTCCTTGGCTTCAGGCGGTCAGCTACTCCTGGCAGGGATCTTACGGCAATCGGAAGCGATTACGGATATGAACATGTCTTTGCCCGCGAGTTTTCCGCTCATGCCCAGCCGGGCAATGTGCTGTTGGCGATTTCCACCAGCGGCAATAACCACAATACATTACGCGCAATTGAGGTGGCCCGAGAGCGCAAGGTCACCGTCATCGGGCTGACTGGTGACTCGGGGGGACAAATGAGAACCGCATGCGACCTTTGACTATCGGTTCCCTACAAATCAACGGCTAGGATTCAGGAAATGCACATCACCATCGGTCACGCGATATGCGAACTTCTTGAGGAAAGATTGACAGGGGCATGAAACAGAGTCTTCAGATTTATGAGGACGACGCGGCACGCCAAGGTGCTGGCGCTTTGCCGCACTTGATGGCATCTGAGGCCACTCGTGAGATCGCTGTGGCCCTGCTCACAGGCGGTGGCGACAAACCGTACGCGTTCGGTCTCGCGACGGAACTCATTTCAAAAGGGGCATCTCTGGACCTGATTGGGAGCGATGAACTGGATAGTCCAGAATTCCACGGTAAGCGTGGGGTGAATTTCCTCAATTTGAGAGGAGATCAGCGACCGGATGCCAGCTTCGGAAAAAAAATGTTCAGGGTCTTGGCGTACTACGCCAAATTGATTCGATACCCTTTGACCGCCAAGCCAAAGGTATTCCACATTCTCTGGAATAACAAATTCGAGTTCTTCGATCGGACGCTTCTCATGCTTTATTACAGGCTGTTGGGGAAAAGAATCGTGCTGACTCTACATAACGTGAATGCGAGAAGGAGGGATTCTAGAGATACATCGCTCAACCGGCTTACTTTGCGAATCCAGTATCGCCTCGCTGATCGTATCTTCGTCCATACAGAAAAGATGAAGGTTGAACTCATCGAGGAGTTTGGAGTGCAAGGTGGACGTCTCACGGTTATCCCGTTCGGGATCAATAATGCTGTTCCCAACACTCGCCTAAACCCGGGCGAGGCAAAGCTGCGACTGGGCATCCGCAATGGCGAAAGGACGATTCTCTTTTTCGGTAACATCGCGCCTTACAAAGGGCTCGAATACTTGATCAGTGCATTTCACCAGATTGCGGCTCAGCATGACAATTATCGATTGATCATCGCTGGTAGACCGAAGAATTGTGAGAAATACTGGGCCGCAATCCGAGAAACAATTCGTGAGGATGTCCAAAGCGGACGAATATTACTTATGGAAGAGTACATTCCCGATGACGCGACAGAACTTTATTTCAAAGCGGCGGACGTTCTCGCTCTGCCGTATAGGCACATCTACCAGAGCGGCGTCTTGTTCCTTGGATACAGTTTTGGGCTACCTGTTCTCGCAGCCGATGTGGGATCTCTGAAGGATGAGATCGTTGAGGGCAAGACCGGGTCTGTGTTTAGGCCAGAAGATCCGGTTGACTTAACGAAGGCACTCGAAAGCTACTTCGCGAGCGATCTCTTCAAAGAGTTGGACGCGCGAAGGCAGGAGATAAAGGCTTACGCCGAAGAGCGGCACTCCTGGGACACGGTCGGCCAAATTACTATGAACGTTTATGCCAGCCTGCTTCCCTTAGCCTCGCGGAGCCAAGTCTCGAATCACGAAGTTTCGGGAACTTCTCCCGATGCGAAGGCCTCCCCGTGAAACCGCCTAAGGCGGTTTCAGAACGCTCTCTGCATTGGTCTCCTCCAGCAAGATGACCTTGGACCTCATCTCAACCAAAACAAAGGTGGCGCAAGGGGTGGTGTGGACGAGCGCCGCCAACTGGGGATGCCAACTCCTCACCTTCGTCGTCTATACAGGCTTGGCGCGACTTTTGAACCCACACGCCTTCGGGCTGGTGGCGATCGCTGGAGTATACATCGCTTTTGTTCAGGTATTCGTGACACAAGGATTCGGAATGGCCATCATCCAGCGAAGCCAAGTCGAGCGGGAGCATCTGGATTCTGCTCTCTGGATTGCCGTTGTAACCGCGTCTCTTTTTTGTCTTCTCAGCCTTCTCCTCGGGGGACAGATCGCCCGTCTTTTTGGCGAGCCGCGAGTCGCGCCTGTCATCAAATTTCTTTCCTTCACGCTCTTGTTCTACGCATTGAGTTCCGTGCCCACGGCAATCCTGACTCGTGAATTGGACTTTGGAGCGCTGGCCATTCGGTCCCTTTTGGCTACCGTCGTCAGTGGCGCGGTGGGTCTGGTGATGGCATTCCGAGGATGGGGCGTCTGGAGTCTCGTGGGGCAGCAGATTGTGAACGCTGTTTTGGGGTGCATCTTCCTCTGGTGGGCTGTTCCGTGGCGGCCGAGCTTCCGCCTCTCACCCCGGCATTTGCGCGATCTTTATGGGTTTTCGCTCAGTATCACCGGTAACGACATCTTATGGTTTTTCACGCAGAAATCTGACCAAACTTTGGTGGGCTATGGCTTTGGGCCTTCCGGACTTGGCCCGTACTCTCTTGCCAGCAAACTCACTACCTTGCTTGCCGAGGGAGTTATACAGCCTCTTCAATCCGTCGCTTTCCCTGTGTTCTCGAAAATCCAATCGGAACCAGAGAGGTTCGAACGAGCTCTGCATAAATTTTGCGAAATGTCGTCTCTGGTTTCCTTCCCGATATTTGCCGGAATCATAGCGGTCGCGCCAGAACTTGTCCGGTCGCTCTTTGGGGCCAAGTGGGTCGCCGCAATTCCGATCCTGCAAATCCTGGCGGCATATGGGATCTTAAGATCAGCGTTCGGTTTTCTTCACCCTTTGATGCTCGCCAAGGGCCGAGCCGGACTATATTTCCTGATGTTCGTGATTCAGTCTGCTCTGACGTTCGCGGGCTGTCTCGTAGCGCTACAGTGGAGCACGAGAGCGATTGCCCTATCCACGGTTGTAACGATGTTGGTTTTTGAAGTATTCGTCCTTATTGTACTCATGAAAATTATGGAAGTTAGGGTCGAAGCTCTCCTAAAAACATTCGGGTTCCCGGCCCTATCATCGGCATCCATGATGGCTGTGGTTATGCTTCTGCGCGGCTCAATCACGAAGGGGTTGGCGCCGGGAATTTCGCTTGCCATCTGTGTTGCAACGGGGGCGGCCATGTACGTTCTGATGGCCCTTTACATAAGGCATGATCTGGTGATGGCAGTGTGGGAGGTAATTCACGAGAGTTTGTCTCGCTTCACGAGAGGTTCTCCCAACAGCGGCACTGGGCAGGTGCAAGAATACGCCGCGACGATGACGACCGACTCCTCGAAAGATTGACGCTATGTCGCAATCCCTCTCGGTGCAGAGGCCTTTTAGATTAGATGAAGCGGGGACGGCATGCATGGCTGTGAAGCATCAGGTCATCTTATCCGGTATTGCCCAAAGGGTCCGTGTTTCTGCCTACGGGGGTGGCGCGAGCGAAATGAGACTCCTGCAAACTATTGAAACGTGGTTGCTGAACTCGTCGGATACAGTTTCAGCAGACTCCAAAGTGAAGCGTTTTTTCGGCTCCGTCCTCCGCAAGATCTTCCCGCGGTGGCCAGGCGCCGCCCGCGTCTTAATTGGCGCCCGCCTCTTGATGCGCCACCCCATTGTACGCTGCGAGGCAAGAGGCTGCATCTTTTACGTGGATGTTCGCGACGAAGCCATTGCCTGGCGGCTCTTGGGAATCTATCGAGACTCTCGGGAGTACGAACCTGCCGAGACAGAGTTCCTGCAAAGAAGATTGCGGCAGGGCATGACGTTCATCGACATAGGCGCCAACTTCGGTTTTTTCTCGATATTGGCGGGGAAATTGGTTGGGCCAGCCGGAACCGTGATTGCCTTTGAGCCGGAGCCGCACAACTTCGCCCTGCTGCAGAAGAACCTATTAGCCAACAAGATCGTAAATGTTCGGGCGAATAACCGAGCGGTTGTGGACCATCCCAAGAAGTTGAACCTATACCTCTCGGCCCGCAACTACGGCGATCATCGTACCTTCGACAGTGATGACGACAGTATGGGAAGCGCGAGCAAGCGAGTCAACGTTGTTACGGTAGAAGGAATTTCGATCGACGATTATCTGGCAGATTATAATAAATCCGTGGACTTCATCAAAGTTGACGTTCAGGGAGCGGAATACTCCGTGCTGCAAGGCATGAAAAAGGTTTTGCTAGCCAACCACCATGTCGTCTTGCTTACGGAGTTTTGGCCCGACGGAATGCGGCTCAACGGAACAGATCCGGAAATGTACCTGCAAGAGCTTCGCGCGCTCGGTTTCCGTATCCATCAATTGGCGTCGGATGGGTTACTTACGTGCGTATCTGACGATATTGTGACCCGATTAGGCGGACACCAGGATTACACGAACTTGGTCTGTGTGAGGGCGCCGGTCGCCTGATGGGTGTCGGCGTTGCATACCGGCTGTACTAAACGACTTTTGACGATAACATTATTCATCTCGCACCTCCTTCCCTATCCGCTCAATGGTGGAACGATCGAGCGAGTCTTCCACTTGCTCAGAGCGCTTTCCGCAATCAGCGAAGTCACATTTGTGTGCCCCACGCCTGGGGCGGAGAGAACTCCAGAGTGGCAGTGCTGCGGCCGCTCTACGCTGAGACGAGGCAATTACAGGAGACGCTCGCCTTCGAAGGAGACGCGTCCCTCCGTGAACGCTATTCGGGAGAAAATTGAATGCAGAGTCCACAATTTGTCAATTGCTGTCAGTCCGCTAGGCGCCCATTACCATTTGCCGCCTCCAAAGAAGCTGTTTCCCGATCTCGGCGTCTGAACTTGGCCTTGGCTTGAACTTATGCACACGCGGCCCAAAATTCTATTCGTTACCTCTCACTGGCCATTAGGCCGTGCCTATGGTGCGCAACAGCGTACCCTGAATATTGCCAGGCTGCTGGGCCGTTTGGGAGACGTGTCCCTCGTGGTTGTTCCCCTTGGACCTGAAGATACGGAAACCGCTCGCCGTACTGCGCGCGAATTCTCTCTTCGCTTGGTTGCGCGCGCGCTGCCTGCTGCCAAAGGGAATCTTATTCATTGTCTTCGACTGCGGCTTGGACATGAATTGGATCCTGCCCATTTGGCCACTGATCGGTTTGCCGTGAGCGAATCGGATCGCTGTGCTCTCATAGACCTCATGCAGCAGCATGACGTCACATGGGTTCATTCGGTCGTGGCGGCAAATCGGTTTCGAATCGGTAGGTGGCCGTGTTCCGTGTTGGATGTGGATGATATTCCCAGCCGCCTCCACGCGTCATCTGCGCAAGTGGAACGCAGTCCCGTCAGACGCATGCTCGATGTCAGAATGTCGTGGATCTGGCGCCGGCGGGAGCGGCTCTTCACCGAACGGTTTGACGCTCTAACCGTGTGTAGTGAACATGACCGCCGATACCTGGGCGGCCACCCGCGGATTCATGTAGTCCCCAATGGCTTTGATCCCCCGGCAGCGATCCGCCGGGTCGCTTTAGAATCTACTAGAATCGGGTTTATCGGGACTTGCGAGTGGCTGCCCAATATACAAGGAGTTAAATGGTTCATACATAATGTGTGGCCTTTGATCAGGCGCGAAATTCCGCGTGCCGAGCTTCGCCTGGTCGGTCTTTCGAGCGATGGCGAGCTTGCCAAACTTGCTTCAGGCATCGCGGGGCTGGGTTTTCTGGAAGACCCTAGCGACGAAATTGCTTCCTGGTCCGCTATGATTGTTCCCATCCAGTGGGGGAGTGGCACGCGCATCAAGATCGCCGAAGGATTCGCTAGGCGGTGCCCTGTTGTCTCAACCACCCTCGGCGCATTCGGGTACGGTGTGCGCAATGGTGAGGAACTTCTACTGGCGGACCGAGCCGACGACTTTGCCTCCGCTTGCGTCCAGCTCCTCCGCAATCCCGAGATCGGCGAGGTGCTCGCGGAAAGAGCCCACCGGTGCTTTCTCCAGCAATGGACCTGGGATTCGTTTGCAGGCTCTGTTGACGCGGCGATTCAAGAATGCCTCACGAAGTGCAGCCAGACAAGCACTGAACCTGGAGTTGTCGCCGCTGTCAAGCTCTAGCTTTAGTAAAAGGATTGATCCTTGAAAGTCTCTGCAGTGATTCCAACCTACAACCGCAGGATGCAAGTATTGCGCGCGATCGACAGTGTGCTCGCCCAAACTGTTCCGGCTGACGAGATCATCGTCGTGGATGATGGCTCCACGGATGGATCGGCTGAGGCGGTTCGCAGCCGTTACGCATCACGCGTCAAGGTATTCTGGCAAGAAAATATGGGTGTTTCTGCCGCTCGGAGGCGGGCTCTTGAAGAGACCAGGGGCGAGTGGATCGCGTTCTTGGACAGCGACGACGAGTGGCTCCCCACGAAACTGGAGCGCCAGTTCGAGGCTTTCGGTGCGCTCGGTGAGGACTTCGGCGCGTGTTTCACGGATTGTCAGTTCGTTGGAGATCGCGACTTGCAACAAACTACCTTCGAACTGTGTGGGTTGAAGACGTACGGCTCGTTTGGATTTCTCGACAATCCGATCCGCTATGTGCTCGCACGCCATGCTGGCATGTATGTTCAGAGCATGCTGGTTCGGAGATCCTTAATTAACGAGCTCGGCGGATTTGATGAGGCCATGGTCGTTGCCGAAGATACGGATTTGCTTCTAAGACTCGCCTTGAAAACCAAGTTTTGTTTCGTGTCGGAAGCGCTCGTCAAGATCGATCGCACTCGCTCTCGACCAAGATTGATCGAGTTGTTCTCTCAAAACAATGAAAAGATGTTTTCTAGCAAGGAACACATGTTTCGGAAATGGCTCAGCCTGCCCGAGATGACAAATCCGGAAATACGATTCCAAATATCTGAGAGCCTCCGCGGCTTGTACGTTGATTGGACGATCCGCAAGCTTCATCAGTTCAGATTCTTTGAGGCTCTTGCGAAAGCCAGGCAAGCAAGAAGTGCGGGGGTAAGCTATTCGCATATCCTCTCCAGACTGGCATTTCGCACAGCAAGAAAGATATGTGCGCCTCTCAATTGACAACGCCGCTCGATTGGAAGAAAGGATCTCGTCAAAAACGGCGACCTTTTCCATGGCGATCAAATCTGATTCTCCATTTGGAGGATCGCTGACAGTCTCCAACGTATAAATGAATGAGTAATACATTACCAACGAATGGCGTCCAGCCTCTTTCTCGCCTCTGCTGCTATCAACTTGATCCGACACAGGACCCGCGGTGGGCGGAGCTTGTTGAACGACACCCCATGGCGTCCGTGTTCCACACATTGGGCTGGCTCAAGGCACTTCGATGCACATATGGGTATGAGCCCGTGGCTTTCACGACCTCACCGCCGACCGGCGAGTTGAAAAATGGTCTGGTCTTCTGCCGCATTAATAGTTGGCTTACAGGAAGTCGGCTCGTTTCGCTACCCTTTTCAGATCATTGTGAACCCCTTTGCGACTCACAAGAGGACCTCGACTTCTTGATTCGATACTTGCAAACTACCGTGGACCATGAAAATTGGAGATATCTAGAAGTTCGTCAAGTCAACGGGAATATCGGCCAAACAAATGCCGCGAAGGACCTTCTGCCTGCAGCGATGTACCGTCTGCATGTTCTTGATCTGCGTCCGAACTTAGACGACGTGTTACGGAGGCTCGACCGCGATTCCGTTCAGCGTCGGATTCGCCGGGCAAAGACGGTCGGTATAACCGAGAGTGTCGGTCGGTCTGAAGACCTGCTGAAGGAGTTCTACGCTTTATTCGTAATCACGCGGGGCCGACACCGCCTTCCTCCCGCACCGTACGCGTGGTTTCGAAACCTCACTCAGTGCCTGGGTGAAGCCCTAGAGATTCGTGTAGCGTATAAGGACAAGACTCCTATCTCTGCTATTCTGACGTTGCGATTCAAGGACGTGGTCTACTACAAGTATGGATGTTCCATTGCGCGGTTTAACAAATTCGGAGCCATACCATGGCTTCTGTGGCGAGCCATCGCGTCAGGGAAATCGAACGGAGCAACAGAATTGGACATGGGACGGACTGAGGAGAACAATATTGGGCTCCTCACTTTCAAGAACCACTGGGTCCCCCAACCGCGACGGTTAGTCTATTGGAGATTTCCGGACGTTCCTTCTCTTGATTCAGCCAACGGGTGGAAATTAAGGATGGCGAGGCATGTGTTTTCATCCATGCCAGACGGATTGCGGGTCATGGCTGGCAAATTGATTTATCGCCATATTGGATAGAAAGCGTGCAGCCGAGAAGATGGTTACGAGAGTGACGCGATTGTCTGCGGTTGCCTTTTGCGAATTAAGGTCGAAGCGAGTCGTAGGACAGTTGTCGAACCGCGATATATTTATTAGGCGTAACCTTTTCGCCGAGGAACGATGAAGCTAGGCTAAACCGTGAATCAAGCCCTCTTGGACTATTATCGTCTTCCTCCAGATTCGCTTCTCCCTACAACTACGAACGCTATCTGCTCGTCCGGAGATGTTGGCTTCTTCCAATTCGGCACGAACAATATTTGCTACGGGAGATCGCACTCTGGCGTTGCTGCGTCCATAACGGGATCTGCACAATTCAATGTATTAAAGGACGTTCGCTGTGATGGCGAAGCGGTTACATTCCCCTTTGATTTCTCAGAAGTGGTCGAGAATCTCCGCCGGGAACGGTATCGGCAAAGCATATCTGGAAGCAAAGTATTCGGAGATAGTGCGGCAGCGCGTAATCTCTATTACCTCATCAGAGGACGTCTTCCGGTTTCGGTGCGTCGCAAGGCGCAACGATTGTACTTCCGCGACCGGCAGAACTTGGCTTTCCCACACTGGCCCGTAGACTTCAATGTGGATAATCTTCATGAAGAATTCTTGCGGGTATTGATGGAAATAAGTGGAGTAAAAAGAGTTCCTTTCATTTGGTTTTGGCCAGATGGCGCAAACAATTGCCTCATTCTGACGCATGACGTGGAAACTTTGGCAGGCCGCGATTTCACTGCCCAGCTCATGGACCTCGACACCGCTTACGGATTCAAGGCCTCGTTTGAGGTCGTGCCGGAGGAGCGCTATCAGGTTCCCGACGAGCTCGAGCGGGAAATCCGAAGCCGGGGATTTGAATTCAATATCCATGACTTGAATCATGATGGAGGTTTGTACCGAAATCGGCAGGAATTTTTGCGCCGGGCAGCACGAATCAACAGCTACGCGCACCGATTCGGCGCGCGGGGTTTTCGCGCCGGGTCCATGTATCGGAACCAAGACTGGTACGATGCATTCGAATTTTCGTATGACATGTCTGTTCCAAACGTCGCGCATTTGGACCCGATGCGAGGTGGCTGCTGCACGGTGATGCCTCATTTTATCGGCAACATCGTCGAGCTTCCTGTCACGACCACACAAGACTATTCGCTGTTTTATATTTTGAAAGATTATTCGATCAATCTTTGGAAGCAACAACTCGGTCTCATTAGAGGGCGAAATGGACTTATCAGTATCATTTCCCACCCGGATTATTTGATCGACCGTCGCGCGCGCAGTGTCTACGAGTCGCTGCTCGATCATCTGCGACAAATGACTGCAGACGAACGAATATGGAGTGCCCTTCCAGGGGATGCAGATCTGTGGTGGAGGGCGAGAAGCGAGATGAAGTTAGTGCCTCGCGGAAACGAATGGGAGATCGTGGGCCTAGAAAAGGATCGGGCCCGGGTGGCATATGTGATCCTCGAGAACGGCCGCTTGGTTTATGAGCTAGCTGAAGTCTCTACTCGAGAGAATGCGGCTCGATGACCGCACTAAAGTCGTTGGTGAAAGCGGTGGCCGGCACCGACCCATCAGCTAGCCTTCGCCAATTCAATTTTATTCTGCCTCGCGCTATGTCATGCAATACAGAGTGTTGATCGTTTTTAGAGACCAATTCCGGTAATTCGCGTAATCATGAACACGGCCATGATCGCAGAGAGAGATAGCGGCCGCTCAACAAAGGCGCATATAGCCTTTGGAGCGTTGGTCATTGTCTCCACAATCGTATTCTGGAGAACACTCAGCGCGTGGTTCGCTTATTCGCTCCACAACGAGTCGGGATCTCATATTGTTTTAATACCGCTCGTGAGCGCCTTCCTGATCTTCAGAGGGCGGCAGCGGATATTCTCATCCGTGCGACCATCGATGATTGCCGGCATAGGAGTGATGCTCCTTGGAATTGCCCTTCGTTGGACGGCAACTCGTAGTCCAATACAAAGAGATGAATCACTTTCTGCAGCCGCGCTGGCAATCCTACTGATTTGGGTAGGTGGATTTTTGTCTTCATACGGCCTTGCTGCAGCTCGTGAAGCGGCGTTCCCGCTTTTATTCCTAGTGCTGATGATTCCTTTGCCTGATCGGTTCCTCAACTGGACAATAGAATTACTTCAGCGTGGATCAACTGAGGTTTCTTACCTGCTCTTTAATTTGGTTGGCGTGCCTGCTCTGAAACAAGGTTTTGTGATTTCTGTGCCAGGTATCAGCATCGAGGTTGCGGCTGAATGCAGCGGCATTCGATCGAGCCTCGCGTTACTGATCACTTGCTTGCTGGCCGCACATTTGTACCTCCGAACTCCGTGGAAGATTGTTGTCTTCATTCTATTGGTGCTTCCGTTGTCAGTGATCAAGAACGGAATTCGAATCGCAACGCTGACATTGCTCAGCTTATACGTTGATCCACGTTTCCTGACGGGCAGCCTTCATCGCGAAGGGGGATTCGTATTTTTCCTTTTAGCTTTGCTCTTGCTTTTTCCTGTTTTCGTTTTGTTTGAAAGGTCCGAGAAACGGGCCGTAGCACCCCAGGTATCACAACCGGTATCGCGAAAAGCTACAAACCCCCTGGATGCACCCTCAAGGTTCGTTCGCGAGGAATAGCCGGGCCTGAGTTCCAAAGATAAACCGCATCGCGGGTCCTGTGCAGTGTACAAGCTGAGTTTACTTCGCCGGTCCCGTCCGGACCAAGGGCTCTTGAAATCCTGAGGTGGAGCCTAGACCTTGCCCGCTGCTTAGGTCATAAAGGTAGGCAGACGCTCCAGTCACGTGGATGCTGTTCAAACGTTTGCCGATTTGGTCAAGCTAATCAAGGAAAAAGATCAGGGACTCACCGCGTCGGATCGAAGGCGCCGCAAGCTGCGGGTTAATCAGGGATCGTACTTCAGAGCAGATGCCTTTTGCGGAGACTGCTAGACCAATGCAACTGGGTGTAGTGCTGCTGAGCTGGAGGATCAAGCCTTTGCTCCTTGATTGATATTGAAAGGAACGTTGCTAACCCGCCGGGGCGGATGTGGGAAGATTATTGCCACTATTCTTCATGGGGCTTCCTTGAGCCCACTTCGGCTGGGACTAGCGCGCAGACGTAAGTCCACTTGATTGCGAACTCTTGTAGTGGCAATGACATAAGAGAGGGTTCATTGAACGACACGGCCCCTTTTCCTCGACTGTGGTAACCTGATTGCATCCAAGTACAATACGTCCTGTTACGCTAATGGCGGTAGCCTTTCTGGCGGCTGGCATTTGCCCAAGTATAATGCAGAACGCCTTGCGGGGATAACTATATAGTTCAGTTACCGCTGATGACGGGTCGAAGGCTCCCTGGAATTCTGCCTGAATGAACGGAGCGAGTTTAGAGTCCTCCCCTAAGCTTCTATGGTACTTCTCTCGCTAGGCCGGGGAAGAGTCCGGAATTTGCATATTTCGATTCGTCCCCATGCTGAGTGGAAGCAGTACTCGAACTGGGTGGGAGACGGGGTGGAAAAGCGCCGAACTTGGCTGGAGAGATCGAAGAAGAAGACGCACACTGGGACGGGGTGGCCGATGAATGGTAGAAGTATTCTACAATCTCCGGTCCATTTGGAAGAGTCGATTTGCTTCGCCCCTTCAGATCGGCCAGGCAGCTCTAGCAACTGCGGTGAACACATGCACTTCTCGGATGCCGATATAGTTGGCGCAAAGCTGATCGATCCAAATCCGCATCAGGATAATCGGGGACGGTTTCTGCGCGCGTGGTGCGCGCGAGAGTTTGCCGACCACGGTATCAACTTCTCGCCTGTCCAGGCGAATATGGGGTTTAGCATGCAGAAGGGGACGGTCCGCGGCATGCACTTTCAAGACGCGCCCGCACTGGAGACCAAGCTGGTGCGTTGCACGAGAGGAGCCATTTTCGACGTGGTACTCGATCTCCGACCTGAGTCTCCATCATATGGTAGATGGTACGGCGTTGAGCTGAGTTCTGAGAACGGTCGGATGCTGTACGTGCCTGAGCAGTGCGCGCACGGATACCAGACCCTTGAAGATCGTACGGAGATGTACTATATGGCGTCTGAGTTTTACACCCCTAGCGCGGTGCGTGGCGTGCGATTCGACGATCCCGCGTTCGGCATTCGATGGCCCTTGCCCGCTACGGTAGTCTCTGAACAGGATCACAACTGGCCGCTCGTCGAGCGGTAGGAGGTGCGCATGATTATTGACACAGCCCTTCTACAACGTGAGGCCTCAGCTAATCCAATCCGCGTCGGCATGGTTGGAGCGGGCGCGACGGGTCGCGCTATTGTTTTGCAGCTCGGTACGCCTGTGCCGGGTATTCGCTTGATGGCCATCGCCAACCGTACGTCGGAGCATGGCGAACGTGCGTTTCGAGAGGCGGGCTTTACAGAGTGGAGTCGTCCAAGAACTGTACTCGAGGCTGAAGCGAGCATAGTCCGCGGGCTCCCGGTGCTGACCGACGATCCCGCCGTGCTAACCAAATGCGAGGCACTCGATCTCATCATCGAAGGGACAGGAACTACCGAGCACGCAGTGCATGTAGTCCTCGATGCGTTTGAGCATGGCAAGCATGTGGTACTAGTGAACGCCGAACTGGATTCGCTCGTGGGCCCGATTCTCAAGGTGAAGGCGGACCAGGCCGGAGTGGTGCTCACGCACACGGACGGCGATGAGCCCGGGGTAGCGATGACCCTACTTCGCTATCTCAGATCATTAGGGCTTCGCCCCGTGGGAGCAGGCAACATTAAGGGTATGGTCGATTACTATCGGAATCCCGAAACGCAGAGGGCGTTTGCCGAAAAAAACGACCAGGACGCCAGAAAGGTTACTTCATTCGCGGACGCAACGAAACTGTCTATGGAGGCAACGGTCCTAGCCAACGCGACGGGATTTCACGTGGGACGACGAGGGATGTATGGGCCCGCTTGCACATATGTTCGGGAGATTGCCCATCTGCTGCCCGCCGACCGGTTGCTCGATACTGGTCTCGTCGATTATGCCCTCGGCGCTGCGCCCCACACTGGCGCCTTCGTAATCGTTCATGAGGAATCTCAGCTCAAGAAGACCCAGTTGGCCTACTACAAGCTTGGAGATGGACCGTTCTACGTTTTCTACACGCCGTACCATCTTCCGCACATCCAGATAGCTTCGACGATTGGTCGCGCCGCTATCCACCGTGATCCGACCGTGGTCCCTATCGCAGGACCTGTTTGTGAAGTTCTGGCTGTCGCCAAACGCGATCTGAAAGCGGGAGAACGCCTGGATGGTGTAGGTGGGTTTTGCACGTATGGGCTGGTCGACAACGCCACTGCAGCTCGCTCAGAGGGTGCACTGCCGATCGGCCTTTCGGAAGGTCTTGTCTTGCGCAGAAGTGTTTCGAAGGACAAAGTGCTTTCGCTCGATGATGTCGATGCGGTCCGGGGTGGTGCCGTCGAAGAGCTGTGGCGGGAGCAGAACTTGCTATGGCCACACGCCTTGGCAAAACCGGCGCAGGATGTCCCTGCGGGCAGGATCGTGTGAAAATCGCGCTGTCATTCGGCGATTCCTCATGCGAACTCTCGTTTTGTCGCTTGGTTTTTACCGTTGGCGCGCTGTGGCGCAGACAGTCAAGCATCGATGCTTAACCGTTCGTTTTGGAAGGGCCGTCGTGTCTTTCTCACCGGGCACACCGGCTTCAAAGGTGGCTGGCTCTCTTTGTGGTTGCATGCACTGGGCGCCGAGGTCACCGGATACGCGCTTACACCACCAACCCAGCCGAGCCTTTTTGAGCAGGCGGAGCTCTCCAGCACCGTGCACTCAATTTTTGCCGACCTTCGTGACTATCCGCGGCTGAAGGCTGTTCTAGCCGAGTGCCGTCCCGAGGTCGTCGTTCACATGGCCGCGCAATCGGTCGTGCGTCGCGGCTACGAGGATCCCATCGAAACCTACTCCACGAATGTATTGGGTACGGTCCACCTGTTGGAGGCACTACGGCAGCTAGGACAGCGGTGCGTGGTGGTCAACGTCACGAGTGACAAATGCTACGCAAACCGGGAGTGGGTCTGGGGATACCGCGAGAATGAGCCCATGGGTGGCCGCGATCCATACTCGAGCTCAAAAGGTTGCGCCGAACTCGTGACGACTGCCTACCGAGAGTCGTTCTTCCCTCTCACTTCGATTGAGAATCACGGAGTGGCTGTCGCGAGCGCCCGTGCTGGGAATGCAATCGGAGGCGGTGACTGGACTGGCGATCAGCTCATTCCTGACCTCATCAGGGCTTTTCGCTCGGGCCAGCCCTGCCTGATTCGAAACCCGACCGCCATTCGGCCGTGGCAGTTTGTCTTGGAGCCGCTGCGCGGCTATCTGATGCTCGCTGAGCGGCTTACGGAGGATGGTCATCGCTTCGCTTCTGCTTGGAACTTCGGTCCTGACGACGCGGACGCGAAGCCCGTTTCTTGGATTGTTGAAGAATTGGCACGCTCTTGGGGAGACCACGCATCGTGGAACCAGGATTTTCGAGCGCACCCCCAGGAGTCACATTCGCTCAAGTTGGACACGTCCAAGGCGAGAACTTGCTTGGATTGGCGTCCCATGCTGTCGCTCAACCGAGCTCTCGAGTGGATTGTCGAGTGGTACAAGGCCTTCCAAGCAGGAGGCGATCTTAGACGCCTTACTCAAGCGCAGATTAAGCGGTATGAGGAACTTTCACAGAACTGACGTCGAACGGTCACTCGGCCAATTCCGGCGTACCGGGTTTACGCGGGACGCTACGGCCTCGCGCACGGAGCGGAAATAAACCGACATCTGGGAAAGAGGAGAAGCTATCTTAATGTCCAGCCCGAACATCATCGTCTTGGGAACCGGAATGGCCGGATTCGGCGCTGCATATCGGCTACACGCCGAAGGCATCGCCCCGGTGATGTATGACAAGAACACCTACCATGGCGGCCACACCGCATCGTTCCGCTTCGAGAGCGGCTTCCTTTTTGACGTCGGACCGCACATTTCCTTTACCAAGGATCCCCGTATTCAAGACCTCTTCGCTGAGAGCGTTGATCAGCAGTACGAGACCATCCAGATCAACCTGAATAATTATTGGCGCGGCTACTGGCCCCTGCATCCTGTGCAACTCCACCTTCACGGACTTCCGGAAGACGTTATCGTCAAAGTCATTACTGACTTCGTCGAGGAACGCCAGGCACCCGAACGACCGGTGAAGACCTACGCGGACTGGTTGTTGTCGAGCTTTGGCCGGACTTTCGCCGAGCAGTTTCCGATGCGGTACACGCGAAAATATCATCTCACGTGTGCCGAGAACATGAGTACTGACTGGCTCGGCCCGCGCATTTACCGTCCCAGCCTCGAGGAAATGCTGCGCGGCGCGCTTTCACCATCGGCCCCGCAGGTGCACTACATAACTCACTTCCGTTATCCCAAAGATGGTGGATTCATGTCATATCTGAAGAAGTTTGTTGCGCTGGGCAACTTGAAACTCAACCACGAGCTGATGTCCATCAATCCTCGCGCGAGACGTCTCACGTTCTCGAACGGCCATGAGACTCAATACGACTCACTGATTTCTTCGGTCCCGCTGCCCGATCTCATTCGCGTGATTCAAGGCGCGCCACAGGATGTCGTTGAGGCGGCTGAACGCCTGGCCTGCTCAACATTGGTTCTCGTGAACATCGGCGTGAACCGGCAAGACCTCTCCAACGCCCACATGACCTACTTCTACGATGAGGACATTTGCTTTGCGCGCCTCGGCTTTCCCCACATGCTCTCCTCCACGAACGCTCCCGCCGGCGCTGGCAGCATACAGGCGGAAGTCTACTTCTCCGAAAAGTACAAGCCGTTTAGCGGCTCTCCGAACGACTGGATCGAGCCCGTCATCCGGGACCTCCGTCGTTGCGGCCTTTTGCGCGAAGAAGATCGCGTCTTGTTCAGCAGGGCAATGTTGCTCCGGTATGCCAACATCATTTTCGACCTCGATCGTACAGCCGCCCTCAAGACGGTCCATGGCTATCTCGATGAGCTGGGTATTTCCTACTGTGGACGGTACGGAGATTGGGGCTATATGTGGACAGACGAAAGTTTCAAAAGCGGTGAACTTGCCGCAGAACGGGCCGTTAGCCAGACTGCGGCGGCGCGCCACTGATTTCAACCCATACTCTTGTTGGCGGCGAAGCTGTGAGCATGCTTGAAGAACCTCTCGTTAGCGTTGTCACGCCAGTGTATAACGGCGAAGCTTACCTGGCCGAGTGTATTGAGAGTGTGTTGGCCCAGACCTATTCCAACTGGGAGTACAAGATCGTTGATAACCGTAGTTCGGATGGAACCCCGGCGCTTGCAGAAGAATATGCACGTTTGGACAAGCGCATCACCGTCCACAGGAATGACGTATTTTTGGATATAATCGGAAACCACAATAAAGCCCTCCGGCTTATTTCCGCTGAGAGCAAATATTGCAAGGTTGTATCGGCTGACGACTGGATATTCCCGGAATGCCTTGCGCGAATGACGGCTCTCGCCGAGGCGAACCCGTCGGTGGGCATTGTCGGTTCCTACCAGCTTAGCGGCGGCGGCGGTAAGTGGTATCTAAGGACGTATGGGCTGCCCTATGACCGTACCGTCGTTCCTGGCCTAGAAATTGGCCGAATGCACCTACTGGGCAGGCTGGACGTGTTTGGAAATCCGACTTCGAACTTGTATCGGTCCGACCTAATCCGCAGCACCGATTCTTTCTATCCGAACTCGAGCGCGGAAGCGGATGTGAGCGCGTGTTTCAAATACCTGCGAGATACCGACTTCGGTTTTGTGCACCAGGTTATTTCATTCGAAAGGCTCCACCACGACAGGATCACCACGACCTCTCAAGCATTCAATGCTTATGTGGGTTCAAAGCTGAACGACCTCTCCACCTACGGCTTGTCTTATCTGACCCCGGCCGAAGTTGACTGTCGTCTCCAAGAACTTCTTGGCGAATACTATAGATTCTTAGCTATCAGCGCGGTGAATTTCCAAGACCCAGAGTTTTGGAAATATCACAAGCGGCGGCTTCAAGACCTGGGTTACCCGTTAAATCGCGCAAGGCTGGCTGGGACGATTTGCATGAAGCTGGCCGATCTGTTGTTTAACCCGAGGCAAACCATCGAGAAAGTGTTGCGCAGACGAAGGTCCCAAACGACTCCGGGTCCAGCAAGCACCCGGAATTTTAGGGTGGGCATCCGTAAGCGGGCATCACCTGGAACCGAAGAGTCTACGCCTGACTCATCGGGCCGCAACTATCATTACCACTGATGGACTAGTTCTTGTGTCTTCGCGGCGCCCTATTCTGCGCCATAAGCTAATGACGGGGTCGTCTGAATATCCGAACAATCGAGCCCAATGCCATTCTCGATCCAATTACCGCCTTCGGAAATTGGATCCTCGGTTGAGAAATACTGTAGGTCCTGTGTGCCGAAAAAGAACTCAGCGTCATTGGCTGGTCATCTTCGCTGCCCAGGGGAGTACTTGCCTCGCGATTTACTTTCAGAGGCGGACTCAGGAAGACATTTGGGTATGCTGTCAGGATGGAAGGAAATGAAGACCACCAAATGTCGCAAACTGTCCGTGGGCGAGTGGGTGGAAGTCCGAAGCAAGGAAGAGATCTTGCGGACACTTGACCATAACGGACGACTCGACGGAATGCCCTTCATGCCGGAGATGTTTCAATTCTGCGGCCAGCGCTTTAGGGTCTACAAGAGAGCGCACAAGACATGTGATCCCGACTATCGGAGCCGCCGTATTCGTCATGCTGTCCACCTGGAGACGCGCTGCGACGGAGAGGCGCATGGCGGGTGTCAAGCAGGATGCTTGCTTTTCTGGAAAGAAGCATGGCTGAAACCTGTAGGCCCCGACAATCCGCACGACGGGGTCGTTATCGAGGTGCTGTCCTGCGATAAAGGCAGTCTGTCCAACCCAGGATGCGTGGAATCTGCGGTGTGGGATGGGGTGCAAGAACGAACATCGGACGCCCCCGACGGCGAGCCCGCGTATGTGTGTCAGGCAACGCAGGTGCAGTACGAGGAGCCTCTCAAATGGTGGGACATCCGTCAATACTTTGAGGACTACTCGTCGGGAAATGTGGGTCTTTGGCGGCTTTTCAGCGGATTTGTCTATTCGATGTTTTACAACCTGAGCCAGGCGGGTATTGGAGCAGGACCTGCGATGAGATGGTTCTATAACACGGCCTGCCCCCTTTGGCGCGGCAGCAAGTGGCCGAGGAAGACGGGGACAATACCCGAAGGGCAGCCGACGCCGACAGCGACGCTCAACCTCCAGCCGGGTGAGCTTGTCCGTATCAAGTCCCACGAAGACATTCTCCGCACGGTAAACACCGGCAGCAGGAATCGCGGCCTCTGGTGGGACGCGGAACTCGTTCCGTACTGCGGAGGCACCTACCGGGTCGCCAAGCGCGCCCAAAAAGTAATCGACGAGAAGACTGGAAAGATGGTGCACATGAAGAGTCCTTCCATCCTCTTGGACACAGTCGTGTGTCAAGCCCGTTACAGCCCATGCCGCATGTTCTGCCCTCGAAGCACCTACGCGTACTGGCGAGAGATTTGGCTCGAGAGAGTCGAAGCGCCGCCCTCTACTAAGAAAGCATCGTCGGGTGTCCGCGAATCAGTTACAAGTTCGGTCGGCTAAGAACACAAGAATACTTGTCGGGCGTTCGGGGCCATTAAGGACGCAGTGAATCGCAAAGACTTAAGGTTCAAGGAGTAAGCAAATGAAAGTATTGCTCTTTTGCGGAGGACTGGGGCTGCGCATCCGTGATACCGATGACATTCCCAAGCCCATGGTGCAGATCGGCTACCGCCCGATTCTGTGGCATGTCATGAAATACTACGCCCACTATGGACATAAGGACTTCATTTTGTGCCTGGGGTATAGGGCCGAAGCTGTCAAGAACTATTTCCTGAATTACAGCGAGTACACATCCAACGACTTTGTCCTCTCGGGTGGCGGGAAAAAGCTTGAGCTCCTTAACAGTGACATCGATGAGTGGCGAATCACGTTCGCAGATACAGGAATCAATTCCAATATAGGCCAACGCCTAAAAGCAGCGCAAAAGTACCTCGAAGGGGAAGAAGAGTTCCTGGCCAACTACAGCGATGGCCTCACCGACCTTCCGCTTCCGCAGCAGTTGAAGCATTTTCACGAGCAAGCGAAGATCGCTAGCTTTCTCTGTGTTCGGCCAAACCTGAGTTATCACCTGGTTTCATTGCAGGAGGGCAACGGTAGTTTAGTCTCCGGGATTCACGCCATCTCCGATGGCTCCATGCGGATCAACGGAGGCTTTTTCATTTTCACAAAGAAGATTTTCGACTATATCGGCGAGGGCGAGGAACTTGTAAACGGGCCCTTTCACAGACTGGTTGAAGAAAAGCAATTGATCGGCTACCCGTACGATGGCTTCTGGGCAAGCATGGACACCTTCAAAGACAAGCAACAGTTGGAAAGCCTATGGGGCAGCGGCACCGCTCCCTGGGAAGTATGGAAAGGCGGCGGCAAATGATCGTTAGCGAGCCACCCACACCAACCGAGATTCCATGCGTTCTCTGAGTCTGGCTTGCGATTCAACCACCCCCCTTAATGTTCTCTGTCTGGGCGCACACTCGGATGATATCGAGATCGGTTGTGGCGGGACAATCCTCCATCTAAGTGAGCAATACCCCAATTGCGCCTTTCACTGGGTCGTGTTCAGTGCGCTGGGAGTCCGGGCGGCCGAAGCCGAAAGCGGTGCTGCACTCTTTGCCGGAAAGAAAATCGCCAGAGGGCCAGTGCTCAAGAGATTCCAAGACGGATTTATGCCCTTTGTGGGCGCCGAAGTAAAGGCGACTTTCGAGGAGTTGAAGCCGATTGCACCCGACCTGATCTTCACTCACAACCCCAACGATGCGCATCAAGACCACCGTCTAATAGCAGAATTGACCTGGAACACGTTTCGAGACCATCTAATTCTGGAATACGAAGTTCCGAAGTATGACGGTGACATGGGACGGCCGAGCCTGTTCGTGCCGCTTGAGTCCGAGGTTTGTGACAAGAAGGTCCGTTACCTTATACAGGCTTTTCAATCGCAACACACCAAGCGCTGGTTTCGCCAGGATACATTTCTAGCGCTTCTGCGATTACGAGGAATGGAATGCAACGCCCCGAGCGGTTACGCCGAAGCATTCTATTGCCGCAAGATGGCATTGTGAAACGAAAGAGGGTACTCGCTGCAGGTCCAGTGATGGGGGGACTGGGTGCACCGAGGCCGATGGAGACGCCTATACTCTGTCTGACTTCCCGGGAAGGACCAGGCATGAACTCTGGAAAGTCTTCTCAAGTGTGCCAGCGTATATAGGCAGATCGTTCCCCGCGGCTCTCACGCGGGTGCGTTGCAAAAGCTGCTCATGGTTGAGAGAAATACTGAGATGCAAGATTTAAAAGAAAAAACGCTTCGTGGGGGTGTTGCGAGACTCTGCGCTCAGGCAGCAAACTTCCTGGTTCGCATACTCTCTCTGATGGTTTTGGCCAGGCTTCTGGACCCGAAAGACTTCGGTTTAGTGGGCATGGTAACAGCTTTTACGGGAGTGTTGGGCCTCTTCCGAGATTTCGGCCTTTCAGCCGCCACCATCCAACGTGAGGTTGTAACGGACGAACAGATTTCGACGTTGTTCTGGATCAACTTGTGGGTTGGCGCGACCCTTACTGCTTTGTCTCTCGCATTGGCGCCGGCGATAGCTAAGTTTTACCACGAGCCCCGGCTGGTTGGCGTTACGGCTGTATTAGGAGCTGGGTTCCTTTTCAACGCGGCAGGTGTGCAGCACGGGGCCCTTCTTCAACGTCAGTTGCGTTTTACCGCGTTGGCCGTCATAAACACAGTCGCGCTAATCGCGGGAAGCTCTATTGCTATTGCAGGCGCCATGGTTGGCTACGGATATTGGTCGCTGGTAGCAATGACGGTTGCTGTTCCACTGATCACCACCATTGGCTCTTGGCTGTCCGCAGCCTGGGTTCCAGGGATGCCGCGCAGGCGGGTCGGCGTTCATTCGATGATGCGCTTTGGGGGGACGGTGACTTTGAACGGTCTGCTCGGGTATGTAGGCACGAACTTTGAGAAGATCCTGTTGGGGCGATTTTGGGGAGCCGACGCTATCGGTATCTACGGAAGGGCTTTCCAGCTGATTAACGTGCCAACGGAGAACTTGAATGCGACCGCCGGTGAAGTCGCATTTGCAGCCCTGTCCAGGCTCCAGAATGACCCTCCTCGCCTCAAGAGTTATTTCTTGAAAGGATATTCGCTGGTTCTGGCGCTCACTCTGCCCATTACGATTGCGTGTGCTCTTTTTGCGCCTGACATAATCCTCACTGCATTGGGGCCTAAGTGGAAAGAAGCGGTTCCGATTTTCCGGCTGTTGGCTCCAACGATTTTGGCTTTTGCGATTGGCAGCCCCTTGTGGTGGCTGCTGTATTCAACAGGACGGGTCGGACGATCCGTAAAAATGTCGCTCGTCTACACCCCTGTCATGATTGCAAGCTACTGCATCGGGCTGCCTCACGGGCCCAAAGGTGTTGCATTTGCCTATTCAGCTTGCACGGGGCTCTGGATTTTTCCCGCTATTGCGTGGGCCGTTCACGGCACCGTGATCTCCTTCAGGGATATGCTTTTCACCATGAGATGGCCACTGGCCTCGAGCACCGTGGCGGGGGCAGTTGCCTTCGCAGTACGCCAACTTTACGGTCAGTCCATTCCGACTTCGCCTCGGCTAATTCTCGAAGCTATCGTCATGCTGGCGGTGTATGTCGGAATGCTGTTGTTCGTTACGGGACAGAAGTCCTTCTACCTGGAACTCCTGCGTGGACTGAAAAAGCCTTCGTCAGTAAAAGAGAAGGACCTGGTGTCTGCTTAAAACCAACGCCTGAGTTCGCCCCGCCGCTCACTGCCGGACTACCTTTCCTCAATTTTTGTCCATCGTCGGCTTTGATTCTCTCTACGCAGCGGGGCGGACCCAGCCTTCCCGAATTAGTCGACCTACGCTTTCAACTCGGGTAAGCGTGCGCCGGTCACCGTCTTGAAGCGGACGGCAAGTTGATCTAATGGATGAACAAGTAATAGAAGCAACAGCTTGTTATGTTTGATCACGGCGACGCACCCGACCGAATTCAACACGCACTCGTTGATTTCGTCGGCTTGGATCAGTTCCGCAATGTGGTGGGCTAGTTCGCAAGAACGGCCTACGCCGTCTTATCATGGCGACATACCACGGCAGCAACTCCTCGATCTGGTTGATGGGGTGGTTGGCGATGTGCGCGAGCACTCGCGCAAGTAAGTTCGGGAGCAAGGCCATTGAGGTTGGCCGTGCCGACGCACCGGAACTACATAGCCATAGGATGGGGTGGAAGCAAATCCCACACGCGCCAGAACTCGTGCATCTCGGCCCGTTTGCCGAGGGAGCAACGAACAAACTTGGGCATCTCGGGAATGAGGGGACCCAGTAAGATGCCATTCTTTTGAAAATGGTCGACGATTTGTTGCGGCGGCAACCCGCCGTTCAACATCACGAAATTCGTTTGGGAATCTATCCAACGAAGCATGCGGGCATTCGATTGATTGAAGAATTCCTGACGGTCATCTCTGTTTTGCTTGGCTACTACGGCGACGAACTCTCGGTCTTGCAATGCCACGGCGGCAGCCCTGGCGGCCAGAACACTCACTCCCCACTGCAAACGGCTAGCGCGCAGTTCTTGCGACGCTTTCGGCGAAGCGACTGCGTACCCCACTCGCAAACCCGCGAGACCGTAGATCTTCGAGAAGGTACGAAGGACAATCAGTCGATCGTCGTCGATTGGTGAGTCGATAAAGGAAGCATAATCTGAAGATTTCGCAACATAATCGTGGTACGCCTCGTCGATCAAAACCGTGGCATTTGACGGTACCTTGCTTAAGAAGATCTCAAGATCCTTTCGAGGCGTAATGGTTCCACTCGGGTTATTTGGGTTGCATATGTAGACGAGGTTGGTCGAAGGATCCATTCCGGCTATCATGGCTTCGAGATCGTGCCCGTAAGTCTTATTAAGAGGCACGGCTTTAGTTTCTGCGCCTTGGGCTTGGGCGAACCGCGCGATCGGATCGTACGTCGGCGTCGCAAGGACCAGCCGCTTACCACGGGAGAGATATGCCGAGGCGGCCATGCGGAGAACTTCTCGAGAGCCCGCTCCAAGAACTATCTGCTCAGGCCTCACTTGGTGAAACGCAGCTAACTTTTCGGTGAGAGATTCGTACTCCGAACTTGGATAGCGATTTGCGGAGGAGAAACCCGCCTGCATCGCCTCCAGCGCCTTCTCAGAAGGGCCGTAGGCACTTTCGTTCCGGTTGAGGCGAATCGGCCCAACATGAGTTCCTTGCTCGGGCTCCGAGCCCCCAGACCGCGATGACCAGGGCAGCAGCGGCACCACCGAGCCAACAAACGCCCCGCCAATAGCGCGAAGCATCCTTCTCCGGGAGCATGACATAAAGCGCGCTTAATATCAGGTAGAAGCTTGTGTGGTCAAGGAAATTACGTCTTCTTACGAAAGGCGATGTAACTTTACTGCCACAAGCGTGAAAAGTATTGGTAACATGGATCCCGGGCGCTGTTCGACTGTCATTTTTCCGCTGCAGAACTCTCCTCGCGCCATCGTCCAAATTACTATACGTCAATCACTTATAAGAAGACGGTTGCACTCGATTCTTAGGCGGTCGACTGTGCAAGCTTTGTGCTTTTGGTACCGAGAATGCAATAAAAGTACACTGCAGGGGTGCATGTCCTTTAGTAGAGCGACCGCTGGCTGGGTCGCGTCTTGAGATCCGCGCGAGCTTTGGTTGCCCACCACCATTACCTATGAGACGCAAATACAATTGTGGTTGCAATCTGATGAGAAGAAAGGATTAAGGATGCCAGCCGTGAAAACCACCAGGTCTACGTACGTCGGCACCCTGCCGACGCAGAGCTCAAACAGATTGTTGATCACGGCATGCGCTTCACTGCTGTTCTTGCTGGCTCTTGCCTTTGTTACTCCTGCAGCTTTAGCCCAAGCGAATGTACAGGGCCAGTGGGTCACGTTGAACACGCAAATGCCTATAAACCCTGTTCACCTGGCACTGATCCGCAACGGAAAAGTTCTAGTCGTGTCTGGGTCTGGAAGTCTCCCGTCCGATACCACTTATCTCGCGGCAGTGTGGGATCCGACAACCGACACGGTGGCGACTCAACCAGTGCCCTATGACATGTTCTGTAATGGGATGATTGTGCTACCGGATGGTCGTCCTTTCGTTATAAGCGGAACGCAACAATACGATCCCTTTCATGGTGATCCGCGGACCGCGGCTTATGATCCAGCCACCGGGAATTTCGTGCAGCTTCAATCGATGGCGGATGGCCGCTGGTACCCCACTGCGACAACGCTCAGCGACGGCAGCGTGATGGTATTTTCAGGTTTAGACCAGCAGGGAAACACAAATACGACCGTAGAAATTTACAAGGTTGGCGTTGGTTGGAGCCAGCCGTACGCAGCGGGATGGACACCGCCGCTTTATCCGCGCATGCATCTGCTGCCGAACGGTACTGTCTTTTATTCGGGGTCAACGACGGGTTCCGCCATTTTCAATCCCACGACACACGCGTGGCAGACTGGAGTTGCCACAACGAACTACAGCGGAACCCGTACCTATGGTACGTCAGTGTTGCTTTCCCTGCTTCCTTCGAACAACTACAAGCCCGTGGTGATGATCATGGGCGGAGGTAGCCCGGCGACGAATACTACCGAGCTCATCGACTTGTCTGCGAGCAACCCCAAGTGGGTAAACGGGCCAAACATGTCTCAGCCGCGCATCGAGATGGACGCGGTGATTCTGCCCAATGGCAAAGTCCTCGCAGTGAATGGCTCGACTTACGATGAAGACGCAACAACGGCGAGTTTGAACGCGGATCTATACGATCCCGTCGGAAATAAGTTCAGCTCGGCGGGCGCGAATGCGTTTCCACGGTTGTATCACTCGGGAGCTCTGCTGTTGCCAGACGCGACTGTCATGGTGGTCGGTGGTAACCCTCAGCGAGGGACCTACGAGCCGCACGTCGAGATTTATTCGCCCGCCTACTTGTTTAACGCCAACGGAACCCTCGCGACGCGTCCGACGATCACCAGCGTAACGCCCAGTGTGATTGGGTACGGTAGCTCGTTCCAGGTGCAAACCCCCAATGCGTCCAGTATTTCGTCAGTTGTATTGGTGCGCGCTGGTTCGGTTACTCACGCCTTCGATATGGACCAGCGGCTTGTGGGCTTGAATTTCACGGCGGGCAGCGGAGTACTGAACGTTACTGCGCCTCCGAACGGCAGCATCGCGCCTCCGGGATATTACTTGCTTTTTATCTTGAATTCCTCTGGTGTGCCCTCCGTGGCCCAATTTGTTCAGCTCTCCCTGGCTCCTACAGACCAGCCACCGACAGGAAGTATTACGAGCCCAGCCAACAACGTGACGATTGCAGCCGGCCAGTCAGTTAGCTTTGCGGGAACCGGCACCAGCCCGTCGGGAACGATTGCGGCATACTCATGGGCTTTCCCGGGCGGCAATCCGGCTTCAAGTACGGTGGCCAGTCCGGGTGCAGTTGTCTACTCAACGGCGGGGACTTACGTAGCGTCACTAACTGTTACTGACAATTCGGGTGTGACGGATCCCAGCCCACCGACCCGGACAGTGACGGTCAATGGCGGGCAGGCGGCTCCGGCGATCACCAGTGCGAACAGCACATCATTTTCGGCGGGCACGGCGGGGAGTTTCACGGTGACGGCGACAGGGAGCCCGACGCCTTCGCTGACCGAAACGGGTGCACTACCGAGCGGAGTGACGTTCAAGGACAACGGGAACGGAACGGGTACACTGAGCGGCACGCCAGCGTCTGGGACGAGTGGGACATACCCCCTCACCTTCACTGCCAGCAACGGTGTGGGCACTGCCGCCAGCCAGAGTTTCACGCTAACGGTGGGCAACTTTGGTTATGTAAGCGGCAGTGTGACGGGAGTGGTCAACACGAGTACATCCGGCTCGACGCTGTCCGTCACTCTTCATCAGAACCCCGGGGCTGGACATCTTTTGCTTTGTGCAGCGACATGGCAATCGTC
>Ga0307472_100000011_pt1 | contig 46538 bp, 56 predicted proteins | sample atmos_gasesAM5C__2_FD_204582 | JGI IMG/M metagenome (GOLD analysis project Ga0307472, IMG submission 204582) | Hardwood forest soil microbial communities from Morgan-Monroe State Forest, Indiana, United States - atmos_gasesAM5C_05 | ecosystem: Environmental > Terrestrial > Soil > Temperate...
TCCGGTGTTCCTGCGCGCCATCCCGATCAACCCGCTGGAGAAGTGGGGAGCCGACCTCCGCGACTGGGTGAACGCCGGCAACCGCGACCTCGCGATGATCCCGCAGTTCACGCTCGAGGCGTCGCGGCGCAGCACACCGAAGGCCGTGCAGATCCACTACGGCGACGTCTTCGATCGCCTGCACACCGACATCAAGATGCGCTGCCAGGTCGGCGCCGTGAACACCGACGTCCTGCTGATCCCGAAGGTCTCGATCCTCGAGTGCGACATGGGGACCAAGACGATCTGTGGTCAGTGCAAGGGACCGATCGTTGCACCAGGCGGCGTGCTCGACTGGTCAGGGCGACAAGAACAACTCGCCCAGGCGATGATCCAGAGAGACCCGCAGGCATGGATCATCGAGAACGTGGTGGGGAAACCACGGGCCTGCACACCTTGCAGAGTGAAGACGCAGGAAGGGACGACAGGGGCAGCGTGGGTCGCGCAGGCGAAGGAAGGAGAGGACGAGCAGCGGATGATCGAGGTGCTGTCGATCGAGCAGCCACCTCTCTCCGGCGAGATGGAGATCACCGGCCGCGTCTACCCGACCGCCAAGTCCGCGATGGTGTGGTGCACCAACCTCGCGCCGCTCGACAAGCAGGTGATCGACCTCGGGCCGCTGAAGTTCGATCTGCTAGATCTGGTGCCGCACAGCACCAACGACACTGAGGCGATCGACGACTACCTGGCCAACCGCTATCTGGACGTCAGCAACCACGTCACCCATGTCTTCGGCCGGCAGTCGATCCACACCACGCTCGAGCTCGTGGCCCACTCTGCACTGTGGCTGCACGTCGATGGGACCAAACGGAGGGGATGGCTCGACACGGCGATCATCGGTGCAACCAGGTCAGGCAAGAGCGTCGCGGCCAGGAACTACCTCGGCCACCTCGGGCTGGGCCAGCACTTCACGATGATGGGCAACTTCAGCCGCGCCGGCTTCACCATCGGTTCCGCCAGCGTCGCCGGTCAGCAGAAGATGAAGCCAGGTCTGCTGCCGAGGAACCACGGCAAGATGCTGATCCTGGACGAAGCGCACTTGATGCTCAGCGACGACGGCAAGGACGTGCCGATCTTCCCGATGCTGCAGGCAGCGAGAGATGTCGGCCGCGTGGAAGGCACCAAGATCTACGGCTCACAGAGTCTGCCGGCCGCGGTCAGGCTTGTTGCCATCTGCAACTGGCTGCAGGGCGGGAAGCGGTCCTTCGCCTACCCGTGCGAGCATCTGCTGCATCTCTATGGATCGCCAGAGTCGCTGAGTCGCCTCGACTTCGCCGTGGGTGTTGACGAGCTCGAGGAAGCTGTAGGCCCGCAGAACGTAGAGAACCGTTGGACCCTCGACTTCATGCGGGCCATGGTCATTCGGGCATGGAACATGGAGCCGGACCAGATCCTCTTTGTCGATGAGGCTGTCGCTCTCGCCAAGCACGTCGTCGGTGAAGAGTGGTCCTCGAAATACAGCGAAGAGCTCCCCCTCTACACGCAGAAAGAAAAGCTGCTGTCGGTGCTCAGGATCTCGGTAGCGATCGCAAACCTCACACTGAGCCATTCGAACAATGATCTCTCGACCTGCCGCGTTCGCAAGGTGCACGTCGAGTGGGCGATCAAGTGGCTCGAGCACACCTGGGAGGAGCTCGGCTACACACGGTTCTCGGCCAGCAACCTGAGTTCGCAGAGTGTGCTGGATCCGTTCGGCGTCGAGTTCGCGATCGGCGCCAACCTGCAGCTGGACGATCCGATCCAGGCCCGCAACGTGCTGAGCAAGCTGTTCGGTGCAGTGAGCAAGGAGGAGCTCCGATCGATCGTCGGCATGGACTACAGCGCCTTCGAGAAGTGGTTGATGACGCTGATGAGGAAAGGCGTCTTCGAGATCAACCGCACCGGAGGTCGCGGCTTCTTCGTTCAGCTGCGCCTGACCACCGGCGGCTTCAAGGTGGTGAAGGGCGCGATGCTGCTGGCCGAGGACTTCCCCGAGCTGTGGCCACCTCGGGTCCAGAAGGTCCGCACCTGGTTCTCCGCCAGGACAGGCGGCGGAGTCAGCACGATCAACTCAGTGGGACCGACAGACCTGGTGCCACTCGACACACCGCTTCACTTGCTACAACACCAATGGAGCAGAGAAATTGATCAACAAGCTGCAAGCTCTGAGGGTGCGTTCGAAGGCGGGCGAGCTGATTAGGCGCATCGAGCTGCTCTACAAGACGCACGTGAAGGACCGCACGATGCCGGACTCGTTCTGGGCCGCCTGCGAGAAGCTCGACGAGCGGTTCTCCGAGAAGATGTATGCCACGGAGAGCGACATGGAGATGTCCGCGATCTGCAGGGCCACCGAGGCCGAGTTCATTCGGCTGTTGAAGGAGACCTAGCGTGAAGCTCGAGCTGCGACTGCGCGCGGTGTTCCGCGAACTCTACGACTTGCAGGTGGCCTTCCTGTTCAAGGTCCCAGAGGCCATCCAGCAGACGCCTTGCGACTTCTTTGGCTGGACGGCCAAGGGTCGAGCGATCGTCGTCGAGGCCAAGCAGGTCAACAGAGCGTCTCTTCCTATCGGAACCTCGAACGGTCTCGCTCCTCACCAATGGCTGGCTCTCCGTCAGGCCGCGGCCTGTGGTGCACACAGCTACTTGGTCTGGCAGCGAGGCGACGTGATCATGGTGCTGGACTTCGGAACATGCCTGCGACTCACCGAGAACAGAAAGTCGATTCCCTTCTGGGATGCAGCCGGCTACCAGACACACTCGCTGATCGATTGCTTCAGCCGACTGTTGCAGTCGTGATCCATTGCCGGTGGTGCTCGAGGGACCTGGACGAGTCCAACTTCCACCGCAACCGAGCGGAGCCGACTGGTCGGCGCAACAAGTGCAAGGAGTGCAGCAAGCGCCCGAGGCCGAAGCCATGCGAGAGGCGCAGCAAGCTCGCCACCAGCGAGATGCATGACTTCCTTGCCGAGCTCGAAGAAGCTCGCGAGACCGTGTTCAGGATCGAAGGGCCTGACTGCGTTGCGATCGGTCTCGGTGTCGCGATCTACCGGCTCAAGAACCGACTACGACTTCTACGCAGTGAGAGCTGATGTAGCCGGCCGGCGTCTCGCCAGGGCTCAGCGTGAGCATCTGCACGTAAAGGCGCATCCCTGCCGACCAAGGTGGAGCAGTCCATCGAAGCAGAGCCTCACCCGTCCATGCCAAGTGGGTCACCATCCCACTCATGTCTTGGTCAGCAGGAATGCGCACAATCAGCTGTGGGTCGATCAGCATCTGGCAGCCAGGCATGCCGAACGGCGTGAAGTCGATCGACTGGTCAAGCAGCTTGTTGCTCCACACCAGATACATGTCCTCGACCGGGAACGGTCGAAGAGCTCGCGTGGTGAACAACAGCTGCACTTCGTCGCCGACGTGCGGATGCGTCGGGTCTCTCGGGATCCAGATGTAGGGGTTCACGCCGCCGGCTGGGTGACACGCCGTCAGGCCGTAGGTCGCCCAGATGCGACCCTCGTTGGGCGCGACCACCGTGGCCAATGAGGCGACGGCATCGAAGACCGTCGGCGTCAGGACGGACTCCATCGTCACCTCCTTCGCCTTCAGCATCGGCGGCAGTTCCTGATGCGGCGATCGCCGATGAGAGACGCAGCCCTTGAGCAGCGCGGCGAAGATGATCGCGACCAGGATCAGGTAGGCGAGCCAGAAGACGCGGAACGCGATCGAGCCGGCCTTCACTTGGGGATCTCTGGGACGGCGAGGGTTGGGTTCTTCGCTCGGAACAGCTCCACCCACTGGGTCATGTCTCTTGCTGTCCATCGGTCTTGGAGTCCATCGATGCGGTGCTCGAGCTGGTTGATCGACTGCGTGAGTTGCCTGTTGCTGAACGACAGGTCTTGGAAGTTGGTGTTGATCCAGACGGCTCCACTCGCGAACGCGATCATCACTCCGATCGCAGGGCCGAGGCGAAGCCACGCGCTTGACGGATCGATCTTCACGGCAAGATCATCGCTAGGAGAGACCATAGGTCCGAGAGCACTCCGTCAAAAAGATTGTAGGTTGCAGACCAGTAGCCGTCCGGCAAAGCCGCAACGGCGTCGAAAGTGTGGACGCAGCTAGCTGTTGCCGCTGATGCCGCGAACAGGGACACCAGAAGAGGCCATCGCGACTTTCGCGTCCGAATGCGAGTCCCAAAGTTGGTCATCACGCTTCTTGCTCCCGTTGGCGACCAGCAGGGTGCCGATGATGTTCATCACGGTCAGCCAAAGCTGAGGGTCCTTCACGTTGAGACCCTTGATCTCGTCGATCTCGACCTTGCCGTTCTTGTTGGTGTCGAGCACCGAGACGAGTTGCGGCGCCTTCTCGTTGAGCTTCGCGGTGATCTTCTCCTCGACCGCCGGCTTCAGCTCTTCTTGCCAGAGCTTTCGGGCCTCTTCCTTCGCAAGGTCCCGGACGGCCTGACAGGAGGGAAGAAACAACAGGAGGAGAATCAAAGAAAGGAGCTTCATCGGCGCGGCATTTCCTTGAGCGCGTCTTGTGCAACACGGAAGCTGCGCTCGTCGGCTTCGGCTCGCGTGATCTGACCGTCTTTGGCCATGCGCTTCAACTCCGAGATCTCCTTCTTGGCTCGGCCGAGCACCGGACGCATGCCAGCCTCTTCATCTGTTAGCACGCCGCTGCCGTGCTTCTGCGTCAGCTCCTTGTCGAGATCGAACACGCGCTGCACCGAGCGGCTCTGACCGAACGGTTGCTGACGGAGGAGGGTGCCGACCACCGGTAGGTTGCCCGAAGAGAAGCCTTCACTGCTTAGCAGACCGCCGAGAGTCGCGACCGCAGTCGCCATGTCCTCGCCGCGGCCGACGATCCCGCCGGTGTAGGCATCCACGAAGTGCTCGACCTTGATCGGCGAGACGTCCCACCCAGTGAGGTTCAGTCCCTCCGCGATCGCCTTGCCATACCACCTGGTGTAGGCGGTCACTTGGTCATGCGGCAGTCGGCTCTGCTCCATCCAGTCTGGCACGATCGAGCGGCCGGTGAAGAAGTCGTAGTTGCTGAGGTTCTCGACGATCGGCGACAGCACCGCCGGCATGAAGCCGTTCGGCAGCAACGAGAACAGCGTGTCGCCCACCGTCTTGGCCACGCCAACCGGGTCCCTCGAGAACGCCTCGTCGAGCACCATCTCCGGCAGGTTGGCGAACGTCTTGCCGACCTCGAACGGCTTCGGCAGCGAGAAGACCGAGGTCATGCCCGGCAGCTTGATGTTCCAGTAGTTCAGACGCCGCCACTCAGGCAGTTCCTGATACCAATCCTCGTCCTTGTTCAGCCACCAGAGCGCGGCAGTCGGAAGAGCGATGCCGACAAGGCCGCGGACGAAGGCGTTGCGCTGCGCGATCGGACCATCCTTGCCGCCGAGCGTCGCGAAGAACTTGCGGTTGCCCTGCAGGCCGGCGTTGAAATAGGGGATCAGTCGATTCAGTGCGCGCGCCACCGTGCCACCGCGCGTGAAGTTGACGGTGATCTCCTTGCCAGCTTCGAGACCGGCGAGGTTCGCCTCGAGCTCGTTCTTGCCGTCCTTGAGCGCCTGCTCACGCGCCGTCTTGAAGGCGCGGACGCGGAGGAACTCTTCGCTCGTGCCGAGCTTGTCGGCGAACCAGCCGCGAAGGTGGTTGGCGCTAGCAAAGATGCCACGCTTCTGACCGAGCAGCTCCGGTGCAGTGCGGCCTGCAGCGACCTCGCCTGCAAAGAATGTGGAAGACCTTCCACCGAGCGCCTCGAAGAGCTCGGCTGCCTGGCCGCCCTTGGCGAGCTCGATCGCACCGCTGGCTGCACGGCCGATGGCCGAGAACACCCATGCAGGGTTCTTCTCCTTCGTGTAGACCAGATCGGTGATGAGGTCGCGCACCAGGTTGCGCGCGATGAAGGCCGGCGACAGCACGGTGGCGCCAAGGCGCAGCAGCTTCGCAGGACCCTCCACCACGCCGCGCAGGAACGCCGGCATCTTGTCGAGGATGGTCTGCGGCGCGTCGATGCCCATCAGCGCGTCGAACGCTTCCGGGTCGACCTCGAGCCAGATCAGCTTGTTGTTCTTGTCCGCGGCCATGCGCCTCCCCATCTCGTTGGGGATCGCCGCGATCTCGGCCTCGGTCATGTGCGGCGTGAAGGCGATCAGCGGCTTGCTGCCCTTGGGGATCACCTGCTGCCCGAAGAGTGTGATCGAGCCACCGATGTCGCCGGTCGCCTCGAGACTCTTCAGAGCATCGCCGACGGCCTCGAGCGACAGCTGGCCCTTCAGCGTCTTTGCCTCCATGCCGAGAGCCTTGACGATCTCGGCGAGAGGGTGCTCATCGGGGATCGTGGTCCGCTTGAACTCGGTGACGAAGCCACCAGTGCCCTCGTGCACCAGCGAGAACTTCATCATCGACTTCATCACCATGTTCTGGTGGGTCTTCGCGATGACGCTGCGGGCCATGTCGCCAAGCGCGTTGAGCGGGTCCTTGATCTCATACTGCGAGCCCTTCAGCTGCTTCACGCCGCTGCCGCGCTCAGCCACTCCACGACCTGGAGCGAACGACTGCGGTCCTTCGACCACGCGCTGGAACGGGATGTAGGTCTCGTAGCTGTCCTTGATCGCCTGCGCCTGCTCAGGAGAGAACAGGCCGCCTTCTCGTGCGTAGTCGATCAGCCGGTTGGACCACTCGCGGATCCGCTTCGCACCATCCAAGAACTCGGGCGTCTCCAGCTTGGTGACGATGGTCTGGTAGTCCCCCTTCGTCAGCGTCGTCGGCTTGCCATTCGCGATCACCTCGAGCGAACGCTTCGCCGTGAGGTAGTTGATGAACGGCTTGTAATTCTCCTTGCCGACGTCGCGGAAGATCTCGGCCATCGATTCGCCGGTCTTGTGGCCAGCCAGATCGTGCGTGCCTTCAACCAGGAACCGCTCGGCCTGCTTGCTGGCGGTCATGCGCAGCGCGTCGTAGAGCCGCGTCGGGTTGTCGAGAATCGAGGTCTCGCGCAGCTTCTCTGCCGCCGCCTCCTTTCCGTAGGCGATCTCGGTCCACTTCTTCTGCGACGCCTTCAGGCCAGCGATGTCGTCGAGGAAGACCTTGTTGAGCACCTTGCCGGTGCGCCGCAGGAAGCCCTTCACTTGCTGAACGGGCTTGTTCTCCATGATCCCTTCGGACCGGAGCTCCTGGATGCTCTTCTTGTCGTCGTAGTAGTGGATCGCAGCTTCACCGCGCTGCACCGCACCTTGGTCGCGGTAGTTGCGCAGCGACTGCTGGATGCGCTGCATCTGCTTCAACACACCAGCTTGCTTCGGCTCCGAGATCCACTTCATCGCCTCGTCGTAGAAAGCGCCAGTGTCAGCCTTCAGCTGCGGATCGTCGAGCATGTGGCGAGCCCAGAACTCAGCCCATCCTTCCATCCTCTGCGACACCTCCGGCAGCTTCTGGATGTTGGGGTAGTATTTGGCTGCAGCCTTCAAGCCCTTGTAGATCTCAGGGTCTGCACCAGCGGCTTCCTTCAGCCCGAACCAACGAGAGCCGTCAGTCTTCTTGTCCATCGCGTGGGACCACTCGTGCGCGGCCACCGCGATGTCACGCTCACCCTTGAGCCTGATGATGTCCTCGTAGGTGTGGAACCAACCGAGGATCCCCTTGGTGCTCTGCCGGCCTCGGATGCCGACGCCGGACTTGATCGGCACACGCACCGCGTCGCCTTCGTAGCCGCCCATGTCGCGCAGCACGTCACTCGCGCGGATCTTCGGCGTGCCAGGCACTCCCTCCTGCTCGAGCGAAGGCTGCATCCGCAAGGAAGCCGGCGTGCCTTCTGCTGGCGGAGAGGGGGCGCGGGCCTCGGCCACCATCTCCGGTTGCACGTGCTCGATGAACGCTTCGGCAGCAGGCGCTGCGCCCGTTGTCGGTTTCGCCTTGGGCGTGTAGCGGACACCCAGCATCTTGGAGACCACCTGCCCGGCCTCTGCGATCTCCGCGGCGTTCTTCAGCTCGCCGCCCTCGATCACCTTCGGCACCACCTTCTCAGCGAACCCGGCGAACGACTTGCCGAGCGCACCGCGGGCTTCGTTGAGCAGCCTGATGATCTTCTGCCGCTTCTCTGGCGTGTTGGGCTCGGCCTGGATCTTCCGCAGCTCCTCGACGGTGGAGAACCGGACCTGCTGCTTCTCAGGCTCCGGCATGGTTGTGCCGGCCTCCTCCTGGTTCAGGCGCTCCTCGAGGTCGCCGACCTGCTTGTGCGCCTCAGCCGCCTGCTCCGGCATCTTGCCGGCGGTCACCTCGCGCGATCGCAGCGCCTCACCGTAAGCACCGAGCGTTTCCGGGGAGACACCGGCCTGGCTGGCCACCTCTGCCACTTTCTCTGGCGTGTCCGCTGTCCGGGCGGCTGTCGCCCGCGCCTCGTTGCGGCCCATTTCCGCTCGTTGAGCGGCCTCCAGGATCGGATCCACGGCCATGCGTCCAGGAGTGGCGCCAGAGACCGCCTTGACCCCCGCCATCGCCACCATGTTCATCGCCATGATCTTGGCGAAGCTGCCCAGGGTGTCCTTGCTGGGGTCGCGTAGGAGTTGCCAGGCGGCATTCCAGGTGGTCGGGTCGAGAGCAGCGAAGCCGGCGCCTTCGGCCGCGCCCGCCATGAGACTTGCCAGCTTGTCAGGGATCTTCTGGGTGCGCTGCAGCAGCCGCTCCGTGGACTTCCCCATCTGGCCGATCAGCATGAGCGGGATCGCCATCGTGGCGCCGTGCGCGAACGCCGCCCCATACCCCTCGATCCGGCCGTTCTCCGCCGCCTCGTAGGCACCAAGGGCGGCCCCCTGGCCCGCCGTCGCTGCCAGCAGCCGGGTGAGCTTGGCGGCCCTGCCGAGCGATTCCGCGGCGCGGCCACCGGTGGCGAGCCAACCAAGGCCCTCGCCGATCAGGCTGCCGCCGCGCAGTGCCATGCCGCCGGTCGCAAGGAAGGGCAGCGTCGACCCGACGATCTGGCCAACGCCGGTGGCGAACGACTCGATCCCGTGCTCGCGCATCACCGCGGCCGCCTTGGCGTCCCCGTATTCGGCCATCTGCTGGTCGATCAGGTTGCCGGTCAGCATGTGCCAGACGCCGGCGTAGAGCTCGCTGGCGCCAACCCTGCCTCCGTTGTTGAACCAGCGGCCGTCGCTGTCCTGCACCCACGCGGTCGGCGAGTTGTAGTGCGCGGCCGCCTTGCCATCGGTGAGCCCGTCCAGCGACAGCACGCCGAGCCGTTGCAAGGTCGCCGCCATCTCCATCCCCAGGTTGACCGAGGTCTGCAGCGCAGCCTCCGCTCCGACAGCGATCGGCAGCGTGGCACGCGCATACCACGGCATCTGCTCGGTGATGCTCTGCTCTCGACTCTGCAGGTAGCCAGGTGTTCCAGGTCCGGCCTCGGCATTGAGAACAGCAGCGATGCGTGCAGTCCGTGCGTCTCTCCACACGGAGGTCCCGAGCGACTTCATGTCGTTGTCGAGCTTGACGAGCTTCTGCCGGTAGGTCGCGATCTCGTTGGGATCGACCTTCACCGGCTCGAACTGGTAGGTCATCTCCTGCAGCTGCTGCGGAGACATCCCGGCCGTCTCCTTGATCAGCGGCGCCTTGTTGCGTGCCTTGTATTGCTCGACGATCGATTGGCCGAACTTGGCGATGTCGTTCCATCCGTGTTGCTGCAGCACGCCGCTGATCAGGTGCTCACGTCGAGCCAGCTGCATCGACACCGCGGCGAGCGCGACCTGTGGATCGGACTCGGCCATCGCAGGGTTGGCGAGAAGCGGATGGCCGCTGCCTCGAGCCACTTCGTCGGTGAACAGCCCCTGCATCACCGCAGCGAACTGCTGGTCCATCAGCTCCTTCGCCTTCGTGGCGTCACCAGAGCGGACCGCCTTGTCGATGCCCTGCGTCAGCTGATGGATCTGCTGCGCGGCGACGTGATCGTGCAGGAAGGGGCCATCCTCACCTTGGCCCTGCGGCTCTTCCTGCTGCTCAGTATCCGCCCCCGATTCTTCGTCGGGTGTATTCAGCTCCGCCACCGCCGTTTCGACGCTGCTCGTCGGCTGCTTGCTGGGCTCTGACTCCTGCGTCCTCTCGGGCGCGGAGCTGCTCCTCATCGGTGCGGGCGTTGGGGTTGCTACCTGGGGCTCCAAGCTGGGGCTTGCGGTTGACGTCGGGTGCGGGGCCGGCTGGGGATCCAGGTTGGGGTTGCTGAGGTCGGGCACTCGGGCCTCCTTGCGATGGCACAGGTTCGCTGCCGTTGCCTTGTGGCAGCGGTTGCATCTGCTTGAGCATCGCGTTTGCCGCCATCTGGCGCACGACCTGATTGCGCTTCGCCAGCGTGTCGATCCCCAAGGACTCCGACATCGCCCCTCCCGTGAGCTCGTCCCATTGGCGCAGGTGGTCCTGCACGCCGCCGGCAACGTTGGTGAATTGCTGCATTTCCGGGCTCGCCATGTCGACGAGCTTGCCGTCTGGCATCTCGCCGGTGTGCGCCATGAAGGTGAGCGCGGTGAAGTTGATGCGGCTCTGCAGGAACCTGCCGGTGGCAGGGCCCAGCTTGCTGAACTGCGTCTTCGGCTGCGACAGCTCGGCCTGCAGCTGCGGGTCAGGATTGCCGGCCGCCAGATCCTTGATCTCGCCCCACTGGCTCTCGGTGAGCTTGCCGTTCTTGCCCTCGTCGAACAGCCGCGACGCGGACTCGATCGGCTGCTGCAGGCTCTTGAGCTCGCTCTTCTCGAGCTCCTTGTCGCCGGTGATCTTGCTGCCGTTGTAGCTCTTCAGGGCGTTCAGGTAGCGAGCCTGCGCGCTCATCTGGTTGCTGACCGCCTTGCTGGTGTCGAGCGACTTGCGCTGCTCGCTCTGCACGACGCCGGTCTTGCTGTCCGGCCCCTGCACCTCGAGGGGCTCGTTCATCTGCTTATCCTGGCGGCCCTGCTCCATCTCCCGACGGAGACGATCGGCGCGGGTCTCGCCCTGTTGCTCGAGGCCACGGTCAGCGCGTTCGATGTCCTGCTGGTCCTCGACCTCGGCTTCGTGCACCTGGTTGCTGCGCTTCTGCTCCTTCAGTTGCTCGCCTTGCTGCGCCAGCCCACCGAACACGGAAGCCTGCTGCGTCGCCTCGCGCGCACCGGACTGATACTGGCCAGCGAGCGTGTCGCCAGCCTGACCAACGAGCTTGCCGCCTTCTTTGCCGGCTTCGATCTCGTTCTTGGTGACCTCTGGGTCGCGTCCGATTGTTGGCATGTTAGATCGCCAGCCTCCAGGTCTTGCCGGTCTTGATCTTGCTCACAGCCACCTGCGAGACACTGAAGACCTCGGCGACCTGTTCTTGTGAGAAGTCTTCGAGCAGCAATCGAATCATCCGAACATCATGCCACGTCAGCTTGGAGTGCTTCACTGCTTCTCCTCTCGGAAAGCGGTGTCGCTCCTTGCCGTCGTTCATGTTGTCCTGGTGCGTGCCAAGGATCAGGTGATCCGGGTTCACGCACTGCTTGTTGTCGCAGGTGTGGCGAACGTGCATGCCGACTGGGATCTCGCCCTTCGCCTTCCTGTAGGCGTCTCGGTGGTTGGTGTAGCGTTTCACGCCAACACGAATCTGGCATGGACTATCCACAGAGGTTGTCTCCACCACAGTCTTCTGGATGGTGGAACCATCCAGTGCTTCCCGCACTTCCGCCGGCTTGTGCGCCACCACCGACAGCCAGAGCGGCGTTGCCGGTGAGAATGCCGGTAGCCACCATGCCGAGTCCAGTGATGAACTGTCCGCGTGCCTGCTTCTTCGCCAGCTTCTCCTGACGAGCCAGGATCTGCTGCTGCAGGTCGAGCTTCTCCTTCTCGATGAAGTAGCTGAAGTCAGCGGCCTTGTGCTGCTGGCTCTGGTAGAGCGCGGCGATGCCTTGGTAGGTCCCCTCCTGCAGCATCGCGAGCGACCCACGACCACGCTTGCCGACGAGACCGGCGCCGGTCGCCAGCGCAGCCTCGGACTTCTGCAGCTCGGCCTGCTGCTGCTGCCGCTGGATCGCGTCGGCGATGTAGTTCATCTTCGCCGCAGCGGTGCCCATCGACTCCTTGCCACCGCTGGCTGCAGCGATCTGGTCCGGCGTCACCAGGAAGTTGCCGTTGCTGTCCACGATGTCGCCGCGCGGCAGCGACAGGCCGTAGGACTGAGCGAGCGTCTGAGCGAGCTGGCCGAGCGACGTGGAGCCGCGCTGGGTCGGCTGAGGACCGCCGGTCACGCTGGCCGGCAGAGCTTGGTTGGCCGCCTGCGGATTGCTGTGGATGCCCTGCGCGGCCGCCTGAGCGTGGTTCGCGTTGATCGTCGCCAGCTGCTGCTGCAGTCCTGTCGGAGGAAGACCCTGCACGGTCGGGGGCGCCTGAGCGCCTGCCGGCTGCTGGATCTGCTGTGGAGGAGCGGTGGCGGTCATTCGACTGTTTTCCTAGAAGAGTGAGACGATAGCCGACACGCAAGTTGACTTGGCCGCTGAAGCCGTGGTTCCGTTGTTGATCCAAAGCTGGAAGGTCAAGAACGTCGTGTTGCTCGGCAGGTCGGAGCTGAACGTGCCACTGGTGCTGGCGCCAGACGACAGGTTCGCAATCGTCCAATCGATGGAAGATGCATTTGGCGCCGCCACCAACGTCATCTCGTAGAGCGTGGTGGCGTCAACCGGGTAGCCGGCACCAAGACTGGCCGTCGTTGCCGTGCCAGAACCATCGTTCGTGATCGTCGACCAGTTGGTGGCGGCCGAGTCGTAGCTGAAGCCGCAGACGTTGACGAAGGCGCTCGGCTGACCGTTTGGGATGACGACACCGATCGAAGCACAGAGACCAACAAACCCTCTCTGCTGACCCAGAGCAGTCTCGCTAGCGAATCGACAACGGACCCTGAAGCCGCCAAGACCGGAGGCGTTGCCACGCCAGACGATCGCTTCGTTGCATCGAATGTTCGCCGTGTTGCCAGCTAAAGCTGAGCCAGTAGAAACAACGCGATACGTCGAAGTCAGGAGGTTGGTCGTTGCAAGGGCTGGATTGGCGAGCGAATTGGCTGCGAACGATGCTCCAAAACCGCTAGCTGCTGCGCCGGATCCCCAACCACCACCAGCAAAAAACGCGAACTTGATCGATGGCGTCAGAACAAACGTCAAGTCGGTGGCAGTAGTCGACAAGAACTGCAGACCAGTTCCGGCCGCATTGACGGCCACAATCTTGCTTGCCTGACCGCTGTAGGTGCTCGGAACATCAGAGAGATCGGTGAACGCCTCCGAGTGAAACTCAACCGCTGTTTCGCCGGCATTGACCCTAAGAATCTTCAGAGCCTGTCCGCTGTAGCTCGCTGGGAAGTCGGTGTTGAGAGTCAGAACGTCAGTGATGAACTCAACTGCTGTGGCTCCAGCATTCACCCGAAGGTGCTTCAGGGCTGCACCTGAGTAGCTCGCGGGGAAGTCACTGAGTAGTGTCAGAGCCTGAGTGAAGAACTCGACTGCGGTAGCTCCAGCATTGACTCGGAGAGCCTTCAAGGCCGATCCCGAGTAGCTCGCCGGGAAGTCGCTGAGCAACGTCAATGCGGCGACCACGAACTCGACCGCGGTCGCTCCAGCGTTCACCCGGAGGAACTTCAACGCCTGGCTCGTGTAGCTCGCCGGGAAGTCAGAGAGGCCAATCAACGATCGAAGATAGAACTCGAGAGCGGTCTCGGCGGCGTTCACCCGCACACCCTTCAGGGACGCGCCGACGTAGGTGTTGGGAACATCGATCAGCTGCGTGAACCTGGTGATGCCTGCAGCAGCGGTGAAGAACTCAAGTCCGTTCGCAGCCGCGTTTACCCTGACCAACTTCGAAGCTTGACCAAGGTAGCTGTGGGGAACGTCGGTCAGATCGGTGAAAGGAATCCCGACCGGGATCACATTCGCCAAGTCGACACAGATCGCCGCTTTCAACTGCTTCAGGTAGCCCTCGAGCTGCCTGATGAAGATCTGCAGAGCCGACGCCGCGTCCTCAAGGTTGCCCTTCTGGGCCACCACCTTGGCGACGAACGGTGAGAGATCGCAGGTTTCGAAGGTCACTTGGAGATGTGAGGCTCAACCATCAGCACGTGGTTGAGGATGCGGATCGGTTGCTCTGGGGCAAAGTTGGTGATGATCACTTGCTCGAAGTCGAAGATGCGTCGGCCAACCGGCCTGGTCTGCCGACCCTTGTTGTAGGAGAGGTCGAAGGTGCGGCCCGCGCCGACGTCGCCAACCTCGTTCTCGATCGTCCCCTCCTCGTCGTCGCTGTTCTGGAAGTCCGGGATCAACTGCACGCGGACAACCGAGCTGACGGTCTCCGGCTCGTAGACCAGAGCGTGTCGCCAGTCGCGCTTCAGAACGTCGTCGTCGCCGTAGTTGGTCGGCTTGAACTCCGCCCTGAAGTCGATCGGCCCGATCATGTAGTCGTAGCCGACGGGCGGAGCGTCCGTGGTGAAGCTTGGCGTGACGAACAAGCGGTGCTCGGAAGCAGCGAACACAGTTCGCACACTCCAAGGATCGTCCGGAGCGGCATCAGCAGCTCGGTAGAAGACGCAGACCCCGGCAAGACCCAGATCGGTTCCATCGAAGGCGCCCGATAGGCCCGTGATGCCGGAAAGACCCGCCAGCGCCGGGAGGCCGCCCTCGAGGAAGCTTGCGTTCTCATCCTCGATGAAGCTGGCTCCAAGTCCGGCTCCAGTTCCAGTAGCGGTGACGGTGCCAGTGACGGTGCCGGTCTGACCAGGGAAGCCGACTCCATCGCTGTCGCCGATGTCGAGGATCCAGACGAAGCCATTGGAGTCCCCCGCGTAGACACGCTGGTTGCCATCGCTGTCCTTGCCGATCGCGATCGCCAGGAACTCCTGGCAGTAGCGATGCAGCGTGATGTTCCTGAGCTGTGTGTCCCACACCATCACCAGGTTGGCGCCACGATCCGTCTGCACGGTCGGCAGGAGGATCAGATACTGCTGTCGCTTCGGGTAGTAGACCGCGCACGCCCCGATGACTCGACCGTTGCTGTCACGGCGCACGTAGTCAGGATCGTCCGGGTCGGTGAACATCTCTGAGAAGGCGACCGACTCCGGGATCATGTCAACCGATCGACCATCGAAGAGCGCAAGGCCGCGGTCCGAGAGCCACACGCTGCCTGACTCCACCTGCGCGAAGCTGCGCGGAGCGATGCAGCCGATGTCGCTGCTGATGCGCGCCGGCACGAACACCTCTGACGGCGTGGTGCTGTAGCGCAGCACGTAGGTCTTCCGGCGCTTGCAGATCACCAAGCTGTCGAAGTTGGAGACCGCACCCATCAGGCGATCGCCGTCGCCTGGCTCGATGTCCAGGAAGTTGGCCTCTGGCCAGTATTCAGCCTCGAACGGCTCGCTCCACATCATCCGGTTTGGACGACCGCAGATCGTGTAGAGCTTGCCGGTGGTGTCCGTGCCCTCGTAGTTCTCGGTGAGCTTCAGCTGCCCGAACGCAGGAGACGTGCCGACGGCCGGCGGCATCACGCAGGCGATCTCGTAGGAGCGGCAGTCGCCCTCGAGTTGGATGTATTTGCCTTCGAGGCATCGCGTCCACTCGACGTCGAAATCGCCGGTGATGATGTCGCTGCCTTGCACCGCGCTCACTGTGCCGGCCGGCGACAGGTCCGGGATGTCACCCATGCCGAAGAGCCGGTTCGCGAAGTCGACCACGATCGGCACGCACGGCATCGGTGCGTTCAGCAGGCTCAGGCCGTTGTTGGTGAAATCGAGGTCTGCGTCGGAGAGGACGTCGGTGAAAGTGCTGGTCGTGTCTGGGTCGAAGCACCCGACCTTGGCGAGGACTGGATAGGCGCCATCGAGCACGGTGCGGTATAGACAGATCTCACAGATCTGGGGATCGCCGGGGATTCGAACGTTGGTGAAGTTGAGTGTGACCTCAGCAGCCGGCGAAGCGCCGCTCGTGTCGACAACGATATCTGCGTCATTCGGGTTGCTCTCCTTGCCCGTGCAGCAGTTCCTGAAGGTGTAGCGGTAGACGTAGGTGCCGATGCCGAGACCGCCGTCCGGCGACGAAGCGGTGTCGTGCACCACCGAGGTCGGCAAGGTCTCATCGCAGAACGGAGGCTCAATACCGGCGTCCTCGATCACGTCGTGCACCGGGTCGAACTTCTGCGGCAGAGTCTGGCCGTTGGTCATCACCAGAACGCCAGGATCACCGAGGCCAGCCGCGGTGCTCGCGCACCCTTCAGGGTTGAACGCTCCAGTTTCGAAGATCGTCCCGATCTCCGGCTCTTCACTCGCCGGAACGTTGAGCACGTAGACGAGCTCGCCGGTGCCGATCAGGTCATCGGTGCCGCTGCCAGTGCCGACGACGATGCCCCAAACAATCTTCCTGACACCAGCCAGGTTGATCGGGTCCGGCGAGAACGATGCCTGGACCGTCTTGGTGCCGGCAGCGGCTGACGGAGTAGAGGTCAGCTGCGGGCTGATGCCGACGATGGTGGTCGAGGTCCCCGACAGGCCAGTGACGTTGCTCTCGAGATTGGCATCGAGGTGCAGTCGCGTCGTGGTCTGGATGACCGTGCTGATGTGGTTGTGCGCCAGGAAGAGATGGCGCGACACGATCCGATCGTCGGGGAAGGACTGATACCAGAGAGGGTCGAACGGCGGACACGCAGGCGAGCCGTAGAGCGTCGGCGTCGAGTCCACTCGATACTGGTTGCCGCCATCGTGGTGGCACTCGGTCAGTGAGTAGCCTTCCTGGATGATCTCGAACCAGGTCATCGGCTCGCTGATGCTGCCGGCGTTCTGGTTGTCGTAGAGGATGCAGTGGTCAGCGCCGTCGACCAGGAAGCTCTTCACGTCCGCTGACCTGCAGAACATGACGTCGCCAGCTGCTCGGCCGGCCGCGTTGTCTGCGAACTGCTCCTCGTAGAGGAGATTGAAGGCGTTCGGCGCGTAGCTGGTAAGGTTGTGCAGTCCGACCCGGAACGTGCGCGTCGCGTTGTTCGCCCAGAAGCAGTAGGAGAGCAGGTTGACCGACGTGATGTGGTCCCAGTTGGCTGCGACGTAGCGGAAGAGCCTGCCGCGATAGAGCTGCGGGTAGGCCGTCGCCATCACGCTGTCGTTGATGTAGCCGACGGTCCCAGGCACCAGCGTCACCGACTTGTTGTTGACTCCAGGCGCCTGAACGATCGACACGCCGACGTCCGCGAACGTCGCCACCTCGTTGGTTGATGCGCCCCAGTTGGTATCCGTCCGCTCCACAACGAGCCGGAAGCCGAGGTAGGAGTTGGCAGAGACCTGGCTGTCCCAGTAGGCGAAGAAGTCCGCAGAGTCAGCGAGGAAGCGATCGAACTCGATCGTGAGCGTCACCGTCGCTCCGTCGATCATGTTCGTGTTGTTCGGGACGTTCGCGACAGTCGTGCTACCGGCCTTGGTGAACAGATGGTCGACATCAGGCCCCGTGTTGGTGAAGACCCCGCCGCTGCCGACCGTCCTCACCAGCTGACTCGGCGCCAGAGTGAACGGCTGCGGGACGATCGAAGAGCTGCTGCTCGACATCGCCGCAACCTTCAATCTGCACTTCGCCGTGATCGATGCGTTGCGCACCGAGCAGTAGAAGACGACCTTGCGCACCTCACTGTAGCGAGCGGTCGCGATCGGGATGACGCACGACACGAGGCCGAAGGCGTAGGGAGTGCCGCTCAGCGACGAGAGCGTGGCCGCGTTCGTTGCCGGCGTGTTGCTCGCCGACATGAACGCATGCTCGAACAGCTTCGGAAAGCGAAGGCCGAGGACCGTCACACCGCACCTCCACTGACGACAAGGATCGAGGCGTTGGTGTTGCAGCCGATGGCCGAGATCTGGCCAAGGTCGTTGTCCTGCAACTCAGTCAGGGTCGTCGCCTCGAACTCCTGCAGTGCACCACCAGTCGGAACCACAGAGATCTTCGGCCGGAAGGAGATCGGCTGGAACGACCTCGAGTAGGTGAGCGTGAAGAATCCGCCAGGAGTCGTCGTCGATCCTGAGACAGCGATCTGGCCGAGCAGTGATCGCGTCCTCGAGGCGCTGATCAGGTAGAGCTTGGCCACATACTGACCGCCAGCAGCGAACTGCAGGTCGGCCTGCAAGTAGGCGCCGGTGAGGAGGTCGCCGCTGCCCTTGATCGCGATGCTGACGACCTGCGTCGTTGTCACCGCTGCGGTGAACGCATACTCGATCTGCACCTGGTAGGCTGCCGCGGAGGCCGGCTTGAACCAACGCAGGTAGCTCTCGGCATCGAACGGCGCCGTGGATGACCCAACGGAACGAAGCAGCGAGCCGGCGACCGCTTCGTAGAGCTCGGTGTTCCTCCAGTCGGTGGTGCTGATGCCGGCGACGTCATCGAAACTGTCCGACGGATAGCTGTCATCGACCGTGAACGTCGGAATCACGAACGGCTGCCTGATCGCGATCCCATCGTCGCTCGCGACCAGCAGCCACTCGCGGCCGCATCCGTCCGTGTAGGAGAAGAGGCCGCAGACCACGGTGCCGAACCTCTCATTGAGACCGCGGACGAATCCCTTCCGCTTGCTGAGCTCGTCGGCACGGTTGATCGTGCAGTTGTTCGAGTTCTTGTTCAGCAGGCCGCGGCCGTCGTCGAGCTTGCCACCCTTCTCGTTGGTGCCTGGCCACGGCTGGTCCGGCTTTCGAAGTGGGAACGACTGCCACTTGGTCACAGGAGGCCCTCGAACTGCTGGTAGCGGAGCAGCGGCACAGAGACACCGACAGGACCGAGGTCAGCAGCGGATCGCATGATCTCCGGCGCGTTGAAGTTGCCTCGGAACTGCTCGCGAACAAGATCGCGAAGCTTGCCTTCGAACACCTGCTGCGTCGCGGCGGTGTTGTCGGCGTCGGTGTCGAGCACCATCGCGTGCGCGGCCGCGCCCCAGATCAGGACGTCGATGTGCTCCTGCGGGATGTAGGGAATCTGCTGAGCGATCTTCGTCGGCCGCAGGCGCTTGCTGTAATACTCGACCTGCATGTAGGGGTCGGCGACCAACGAGGTCTCAACCTGCACGGTCGGCACCACACCAGTAGCAGTGAGAACGGTCGGTGTCGGGTAGACAAGGATCTCGAGGCGGTTGTTCACCGACTCGCCCTTCAGCATGTAGATGCGCGGCGGACCTCCGGCGCCACTCACCGATCCATACCGCTTCCTGAACTCCCACTGTGGGACCTGCTTCAGAGGCGGACCGCTGTAGTTACCCGGCCTGATCAAGTCGATCATCCCGCAGCCGTCGGGCATCTCGTAGTTGGCGATCCCGTTCCTGAAGTAGATCGACTCCTCGCGCCACAGCCATCGCCAGAAGCCGGTCTTCCTGATGATATGCGCCTCAGCATCGAGAACGAACTGCAGGTAGGTGTCGATCTTGGTGCGGCCAGAAGCTGTAGCAGTGTATTTCGCGTCGCCATTCTTCTCGACCAGCACGATCACTCGGTTGACGACCTCCTGGTAGGTGTAGAAGTTGTCCGGCGACAGCACGACCGGCTTGGTGAACTCCTTCACCGTCTGCGTTGCGAACAACGTGCACCGCATCAGCGGCTCGCCGATCAACGCATAGGGACTCGCACCAACAGGCTGCGTGTCATCCGTCGCGGACAAGAACTCGAACCCTGGGCGACCGACGACCGACCACAGTGGATCGCGCTTGTCGGTGTAGGTCAGCGCCGGCTGGTTCAGGTGCCGATCGTTGATGAACGCCTCGAGGATCACCTCCGCCTCGCCGCGGCGGATCCGAAGCCTCATGTCCTGCCAGAAGCCCTGGTAGGGGATGTCGCCAGTCACTGGCTCAGTGAGCGACTGAGCGGCGAGCCACACCGGATCGACGTTCAAGTCCGGCGCCTGCAGCGTATAGCTGGCAAGCACCGTCGCACCGTCAGGCTCGCTCGACGTCGGCCGATTGAGCCCTGGAGCTCGACGCAGCGGCTGGAACTTGATGATCTTGAGGATCGGCGCGCTGTTGTCGAGCGGGCACGTCACACGCAGGCCGTAGCCCTGGTCGTAGCAGTATGGGTCTTCGTCAGTGCCAAGGTCGACAATGAGCGGGTCCTTGCTCATGCGCGCCAGAATGCTGAAGGCAGGATCGGTGTCGACGTCCAGCGGCGCTCCCCCTGTAGGAGGATTCAGGTCGCGGGCCCAGACGGCGCGCAGCACCTGGTCCGGCGAGTCCATGTCGCTCGCGACCATCAGCACCTGCGTCTTCACCGACGTTGGGTCGAACGTCTCCGGCGAGCCGCCAGAGAGACCGACCGGGATCACGGCCTCGCTCGAGATCGACACCGAGCCGCACGGGATCAGGTAGTCGCTGCCGATCGGTCCATCGACCCGATCGAAGTCATCCTGGAAGGTTGAGGTCACTTGCGCACCCTCCTGGTGAACAACCTGCGCAGAAGGCGCCTCCACCTGGAGGACGCTTCCTTTGCCTTCTTGAAAGCTAGTTTGAGTCCCATGGCCTAGAAGGAGATCCCAAGGAGAACTGGTAGGACGGTGGCGCCTTCCAAGGTGAAAGACGTCGGCGTGTTGATGATCGTCGAAGGTCGGACGGCTGAGCTTGCTTGGTAGCCGATCTGCAAGTCGTCAGCAATCGTGGCGGCCCTGACGATTGCGGCGCTTCCGCTGGTGGCGTGGCCAATGAGGATCCAGATGTCGGCGCCTTCCGCGAGGTTGACGGTCACCGTTGTCGAAAAGGCTGCAGGGCTGCCGAGAACAGTGGCAGAGATGTCAGTCGTTGCTCGCACGGTCAGCGTCGGATTGCCGGCCAAGACGACAGCGCCTGTGGCAATGGCGATCTCACCCCATGAGACGGTCGGGGTAGCCTTCGTTGTCAGCCTCCATCGAACAGTGACCGAGGTGACGTTCTTCGGGGCCCTACCCATGTAGAGGGCGAAGGCTGTTCCAGAGGTCAGCGTCTTCACGCCGGTCAACGCAGCGTTCTGAAGACCAGGAGAGAAGAAGACCCGTGGAGCCGTGTTGTCGACTCCAATAACGGTTGACCCATTGCGCTCCAGCAACTGGCCGTCAGCGACGACGTTCATCGCCAGAGTCGTCGGTCCACCAGACTCTCGAAGACCGCGAGCCTGAACGCATGTGGTCGCATTGCTGCCAGCAGAGGCGGTGACATCACCAGTCAACGCGGCGCGCTGCAGGTTCCCTGATGCAACAGCAAGTGAGCTGTCGTAGGGAACGTTGGCCGAAACATTCGTCGGCGTCAGCGCGTCCTTCTGCCACTTGACGTTGATCGCTGAGGCTGGTGGCGCAGGCGTGGAGTCATCGAGATCGGCAGTGGTCGAAGCAAGCGCCGATCCATTGACGCTGGTCAGCGCATTCGTGCCATTGGTTCCGTTGGTTCCATTGGTTCCTGCAGCTCCAGTTGCGCCAGTTGCCCCTGTCGCTCCAGTTGCACCAGCCGGCCCGGTCGGCCCGGTCGGCCCGGTCGGCCCGGTCGGGCCAGCTGGTCCAGTGGCACCATCAGCACCGTCCGCGCCAGGATCACCTTGCGGTCCCTGCGGCCCAGTTGCGCCAGCAGCGCCAGTCGCACCAGTTGCGCCCGTCGGTCCAGCTGGACCAGTAGGGCCAGTCGCTCCAGTTGCACCAGTAGGACCAGCAGGCCCAGTAGCTCCAGTTGCGCCAGGATCGCCTTGCGGACCCTGCGGTCCAGTTGGCCCCGTCGCGCCAGTCGCGCCGGTTGCACCCTGGATTCCCTGTGGTCCTTGAGCGCCCTGAGCCCCTTGCGGTCCTGTCGGTCCCTGTGGACCAGTCGGTCCCTGCGGCCCAGGAGGGCCTGGCGGACCAATGCCGCCATTCTCAGCGACGAAGCTGTAGGTGCGCTTGCTGCGCTTCGTCAACCTGAAGAATCGCGGGAAGAAGCTCAACTGACTTCCCACTCCTTGTGTCGAGCCACGTTCTTCGGGTCGTCCCAGTAGGACTTGTCGCCGGTCTCCTTGATCTTCCCGTGCACGATCTCGGCCGGCACCGACATCTTGTGCCTGAAGGACGATCGCTTGTTGCCGTCCGAAGCGAGCTGCTGTCGCCGGTTGTGGAGGTGCTCACCGTAGGCGCGCTCCTTGGCAGCGGCCGCGCTTCTCGTTTTCGCCCCCTGAACCCTCTTGTCTTCCGGGATCTTGTTGTGGTCGCGAGTGCCGACGGTGCTGATCTGCACCGTCTGCAGGTCAGCGTTGTAGTCGCGGCGAGCAATGCCTCCGCAGTCGCACTTGCGAGGCTTCTCGTAGTCTCGCATCTGCAGGAGCAGGAGCTCCGACTTCGAGCAGTCGTCGCACTTGAAGGTGTAGAAGGGCATCAGGTCTTTCCAACTCCACGCACACGGCGAGGATCAAGGCACTTTCGTCAACCACCCTTGGACACGAAGTATTTGATCTCTTTGTGCCCACACTTCTGACAGGTCAAAATCTGGGCCTTGCCGTCGCGAACAGCGACGACAAGGCCAGAACAGATCCTGCAGATCCGCTGCAAGGACTACGGGCAGCCCGCGACGCCCGTGCAGAGGCCGAAGATGAAGCCGATCGCGTTGGGCGCGAGCACCTCCATGGTGCCCTCCCACTCGATCATGCCCTTCGTCGAAGAGCCGACCTTCGCCAGCTCGACAGCGAGCACCGGACGAAGCACCGCGATGCGGAGCTTGTTGGCCTCGGCCATCGAGATGACGTCGTTCGACTGGTAGCGGTGCAGGTAGATCTTCTGCGTGCCGAAGTCGGACTGGTAGAAGTCGACCGTGTTGATCACCGTCCTCTCGGCGACGTTGATGTTGTAGCGGACCTGGCTGTTCGGGTTCAGGACCAGGTTCGACAGGCTGCGCTTCTGCGCCGCGTTGCACCACATGGTGTCCGTCATCGCGCCCTTGTTCCACATCGCCTCGAGCTGCGCGTTGAGCGTGCACTCGTCGATGCAGTTGGTGGGCGAGTTGCCGGTGACGTGGGTGACGGTGCCCATTTCCTCTTCGGAGAGGCCGAGGGTCGTCACGCAGGTCGGGTCGCTGGCCGCAGCGAAGGCGTAGAAGCCGTCCATCTTGCGCGGCAGCACGCCGACACTGTTGCCCTGAGCCGTCTGGAACTGACGGATCGAGTGCACCAGCGCGAACTCGATGAAGCGAGCAAGCTCCATCGACGCCTTGCGCAGCTGGTAGACGTATTCGTCGCGGATGCCCGCGGTGTTTACGTCACGCTGGGTGTCCGACACATCGAACGTGCGCCGGATGATGTGCGTCAGATTGCACAGACGCTTGCGAGGAACGAGAGGTTCGAAGGTCGCGTCCGAGCCTTCCGCGACGGCCTGCACGTCGGCATTGCCAACGTCCGGGTCGCCGAAGTCGGCGAGGATGTCCACCAGCCACTCGTGGGTGGTGTTGCTCGCGGGAACCTTCTCGAGCCCGGACAGCATGAGCGTATCCATGGGCGAGATGTTGGTGATGATCTCGAGGAGATCCTCACGGTTGCCACGATCGACGTCGAACGTGGACAGAATCGAAGTGTCACCGATGAAGGAGGTCATTTGGGTCTGGTCTGCGGTCGTGGTTGACCGCGACCCGACCCATCGCGCTACCGCTGATAGTTCTGCGGTCCCTTCGGCAGTCTTGCGGCGAGCTTGCTCTTGATCAGCGCGTCCATGGCTCGACCGACGTTGCGTCGATCTTCCGTCTTCGTGCTGCGAGCGAGCTCGAACGCCCGCTGCCTGTCGATATCGACCTCCTCTTCAGGAGTGAGCCTTCTCGGCTCTGGCTGCGGAACATACCGAGGGGATGCATTGCCAGGAGCCGGCATCGCGATGGGCGGAATCGCGGGTGCACGATCCTGACTCAGGCCGAGTTCCTCCGGCTCCGCGACGGCGCGGAACGCCTGCTCGATGCTGCAGTTTGGGTTCTTCTCGCGGAAGATCTCGATCAGCTCAAGGTGCGTGTCCAAGCGGAAGCCCGGATACTTCGAAGCCAGCCTCGAGAGGTCGTCTTGCGTTGCCCTCTCTCGCACGGACTTCAACATCGGGTCGATCCGCTGCATGAGGCGTGTTTCGATCCCCGCCATCAACTCGGTCATGCGCGCGTCCTGCATCACTGCAGCGCGCGTCTCCGGGTCGAGTGATTCGAGGTTCTGGCCGATCACCTTCTGGTAGTTCTGCTCGACCGACTGCAGGCGTGCCTGCATCTGGGCGTGAGACTCCTCGAGTTGCCGGCTTCTCGCCTCTGCTTGTTGCAGAGCCTGTTCTCGCTGTCTGAGAGTCGCGGTCAGTTCACTGAAGCGTCGTTGTGCGTTCGGAGAGACGTCCTGAGCTGGCGGTTCTGCCGGTTGACCCTGTGGCTGCGGTTGTGGCTCGTGACCGTTCTTCGCTGCCGGTTGAGTCGGCACGGGCTCTTGAGGGTTCATGCGCTGCGCTGCCGCGGCGCGTTGTGCCTCAATCTGCTGTCGTGCGTAGGACCCTTCCGGGGGAAGTGGACGAGCCGGCTGGCCATCAGCGTCGACCGGCACACTCCTGGGCTGCAGCGGATTGCCATCGCGATCCTTCATGCGAGCCTTCAGAGCCAGAGCCGCCTGGTCGGAGCGTGCTGAGAATTGACTTGGTTGGTTGGTGGTCATCGAACTCTCGCGGTGCACGACTTCCGCAGCTTCAGTGCCAAAGCCTCGGTCACGACTCCGAGCGTTCAGTGGAGCCCCCGAATAACCCATCGGGAGCAACCGGGACCGCGTTAGGTTTCAAGTCCGTGAGCGCGGCGGCTGGACATTGCTCATCAGCCGTGGGTGCCGGCGGGCGTGTCGGACGAGCCGCCGTTGCCGGTTTCGTAACCGACAAGGTGTTCGTCCGCGCTCGCGCCACCGACATCCTGGTAGTCGTAGGCGGGACCGCCCGCTGCGTTGTGCGGGCTCCGCGTCTTGCTGCCCATCGCGCCCATCGTGGCGCTGAGGCCCATGCCTCTGTTCAGCGGGGTTGCCATGTCGCCGGTCTTGGACTGTGCCGCGCCGACGCCCTCGTTTGTTGCGTGTCCGGTCATTTGGGTTGTTCCTTTGGCTGTGGGGCCGGAGGGATCCGGCGCTCGATCAGTCGCTTGGCATCCTCTGCTCCAACCAGCTCGCGCGCAAGGCTCTCCCTCGTGCTATTGGTCCGATCCACCACGTTGATCACCGCCTCGATCTCAAGAACGCGGCCGGTGAGGATGTTGGCTTCACGGTCGTTCCTGGCCGAAAACAGCTCGCGCATGCGGGTTTGACGCATGTCGTGAAGCGCCTGGACGAACTGCTTGAAGCCGACGCTGCTGGCCATCTGCAGCACGCCTTCGGCCATCGCGATCGCCGTCTTCAGCGTGGCGATCCTGCGGTCAGCAGCCTCGAGGACTTCGCGCTCCTCTTCCCGAACGTCTCTGAACGCGGCCTCTCCTTGCGGAGGAACTGAGTAGTCGAGGGTGGTCATTGCGCGCCGAGGTTCGGAGCTCCGGCCATGGCCGGGCTCTTCACGTCAGCGTAGGAGCCCTGCCTCGTGGTCTCGTTCGATCGGATCTTTGGACTCGTCGGCTCCTGATCTGGAGTCGCCGCACCTTCCGGTGCCACACCGTTGTCGGTGCCGAGCTCGTCGGTCATGCCACCGCCGGCATCGACCGCGGCACCGACGAGGTTCTGCAGCGTCGCCTGCTGCTGCATCATCATCATCATCTGTTCCTGCATCTCGGCGAGCCGCGCCAACTTCCTCATGTGGTCGGCAATGTGCGCCCTAGCCATCGCCGCGGTCGCAGCGTCGGACTCTTCCAAGCTGGCGAATCGATCGGTCTTGATCTCTTCCATGTGCGCCAGCCAGTGGCGCAGGTCGTTGTCGTCCGCGCGACGCGGCGGAACGTTGCCGTGATACCAGAGCTCGTGCTCCTCGAGCGCGGTGAGAAGCCTCGACTCCTCCGGCGATCGTTGAATGAACTCGTCCACGTTCCTGATGTCGAAGCCGCTCTCCAAGATGTAGGCGAACAGCCGCGGCATGTTCACGGCCTTCGGTCCATACTGCTGGTTGATGACCGGCGCGCGGTCGAGAAGGTTGACCAGCTGCTGCACCTGAGTCTGCTTCGTCAGCAGGCGGAAGCCAGAGAGCGGTTGCACGATGAACCGGCCGATGATGTCCTCGGGGCGCACCATGAAGCGGTCGCGGTAGCTCATCCCCATCGGCCCGATCTGCCGAATCACGCGAGCCATCGACATGAACTGCATGTTGTTCCAACACAGCATGTCCAGCATCGGCACGGTGACTTCGGTGTCGAAGTTGTTGATCGGACCACTGAGGCGCATGTTCGCCTCGTTGAGGTCGTTGTTGCTCTGCGTCGCGGTCTTGCCTGAGCCGCCGAGCGGATCGGTCGCGCCGAGCACTGGCGCCGTCACGCCGCTGACCTCGCGCATCTCGACCTCGAGCACGTTCTCTGCGCGCAGCACCGTGTCGCTGACCTGATTGAACTGGACCGGCATCAAGGCCTCGTTCGGGTTGCCAGGCACACGGATGATCAGGCCGGGTTGCGCCAGCAGCTGTCCTGGGGCGATGTTCGCTTGGTCCGAGACAACCATCATCGGGTTGCCTTCGAGTTGCGTCGCCGCCATGAGCAGCTGCCGCTTCGTGTCCTTCTCCACCGAGAGCCGAGCGATCGGCTCGATCACCCCCATGCCGAACAACTCACCCTCGAGCTCGATCGGACGCCAGACCTGGTAGGGCTTCTTGCCGTGCCAGTGCGGGTTCTGAGTGACACGCGGAATCAGCGACAAGCCGTTCGGATCGAGCATCACCACGTTGCAGATCCGCGTGGTGTAGGAACCCTTCTCGTCCTTGATCACGAGCGGTCCCCACCAGTCGACGCACTCGTAGTGCGGGATGTGCGGAGCCTGCGCTCCGTTTCGATTGTCGTAGACGCCGTAGGCGTATGCCTTGCGCTGCTTGAACGGGTCCTCGTAGCTGAAGTCGTTGCTGCCGCCGTAGCTCGCGAGACCTTCGAGGTTGATCCAGTGGCCCATCTCGACCATCTGCTTCACGCGGAAGTCGGGCCACATCGATCGATCGAGACACCACTCAGCTTCATCGATCGACGACGCGCACGGCGAAGCCTGGAAGTCGAAGATGCTGATCGGAAGAACATCGTTGCCGTCGAACAGCAGCTCCTTCCTCGTCACCGGCTGCATGTCGACCTTGGAAGCGCCGGGGATGCTCGGATGCGGCACTCGCCGCGCCACGCGGTAGGAACGCTCGCCGATCTCCTGCTTCCAGTAGGTCTTCTGGATCGCTGTGCCGTAGATCAACCCATCGCGGATGAAGCGCGAAGCCTTCTGCCTGTAGTTGGCGACGCGCAGCTGGTCGTAGCAGAGCATCTCCTGCGCTGCTGCCGGCACGTCGTGCTCATCGTCGATGCCGTAGAGCTTGAACCAGTTGTCGCTCCCGAACACCGTTCGCATGATCCGTGGGTGGATCGACTCGACGAGCTTGAACGGCGTCGGCGAGTGCAGCTGCATGCGGCCGTAGTTGAACTGGTTGATCGTCTCGCCGCGGTAGAGTCGGTAGAGGATCAGCCACTTGTTCCGCAGATACTGCATCGTCGCGAAGACGTCCTTCAGCGAAGCGAGCACCGCGGCCTTGGCCTGCTCGAGCACGAACGGATCGTCGGCCAGGTTCGGGAACCCGACCATCTCGTTGTAGAGCTTGCTGACCTTCTCGACGTTGCGGTTGTCCTGGTAGGTCTCCACCAGCGAGTGCGCGCCGAACACCGGATCTGTCCCCTTGCGCGCCGTCGCTACACCCATGCCGCGGTTGGGAGTGGCGTAGCTATTCACCCGCGTCATCGGCGGGTTGGTGGAGTTGCCGATCTGCAGCCTGTCGGAAGCGACGGTCATGGATCAGTCCGTGTGGTTGAACTCTTTCGCCACCGACTTGCTGGGGCACGGCTTGGTCATGCCACCTGGGTCGTGTTCGCAGCCACGCATGAAGCGAGCCTGCTTCTCACTAGTCGCTGGGTTCGACGCCATCCGCGTGAACGGGTCCACGCCGTTCATCGGCGCCAAACGACCGCTGCCTTCTCCGTGCACGTCGCCCTCAGCGGCTTCCTCTTCCTCCGTCTCGCTCTCCGGGTCGATGTAGTCGAACTGGCTAGACTTGAGCGGCATGCCCGTCAGCCGACTCTGATTCGTGTCGGCCATCGTCGGCAGCATGTGATCCGGCGGGTTCTTGGACTTCATCGAAGTTCGCCTTGGGGAAGATGTCGTAGATCGGACCGCTGAAACCGGGGTCGAGCTGAACCCTACCAGGGAAGGTCTTGCTGTGCCACTCGCACCATGCCAAGGCGCGTTTCTGCTCGTAGAACGTGGACCGCTTGGTGACTGGATTCGTGTGCCCGTAGTGGTATCCGAGGCCGTTCTGCAGGGTGAAGCCAACCGCAAAAATCGGGTCGCAACCCATCAAGTGCGCCAGCTGGATCGCGAAGCACAAGCTGTTCGCTCCAGGGTGGAAAGGATCAGCCACCGACTTGGGCATGTAGGGTGGTTCCACCGGGAACTCGATCGAGCCACTCTTCGTGCGCCGCGCTCCGCCGAGCGACTTGATCTTGATCTCCGTGATCGCGCGCTGCCCCTGCCCAACCATCTTCATTCGTCTCGCGTGCGCCGTGCTGAACACTCCACCACCGAAGATGTTCGTGCCGGCTACGACAACCATGGAACTGGGGCATCGAGCGAGCTGAGGTCCTTCGCACTTCCAGACCCCCGCGTCCACGACAAGCCAGATGCTGGGGACCACCGCTCGGAGGGTCCAGTTGGTGCCAATGGAGAGCTCACCACGAGCTGCTGCAAATCCTGCGGACTCAACCAGCCCGCCGGCTCCCCCAAGGAGGAACGCTTTTCGTCCTGCAGCGACTCCATCAAGCCAACTCGCATGAGGACTTCGGCCGCTCGGTGTCGGTAGGTGTGCCGCCTCGAAACCTGTCGTGAGCATGCGTTGCCAATCTCCTCTGCTTCGTTCTGGTGCGCAATGTAGTAGAGCACGAGTTCCACAAAGTGATCGACGTCGGCCGCGCGCGGCGCCATCGGGAACATCCTCCGAAGCTCCGACCTAGAGTCATCACTGACGACGAGAGTTCCGCAGGCAGCCATCTCGAAGAACCTCGGGTTGACGTGCGCGGCTGGAAGGTTGGCATCGTTCCAGAAGCCAGTTCCTTCGACGGTCGGCATCGACGCGCACAGCGAGATGCCTGTCGGAACGGTCATCGAGTGCGGTCGACGCTCCACCCTGGCCTTGAAGCACTCGGCGGTGATCTCTGGAGCCCTGTGGATGTTCAGGCCAACCACGCAGCTCGCGTAGAACTCGGGATGCCTGTTCCAAGGAATCCAATCCGGATTGCCCTTCGCCACGACAGATCGCCGACCAGCCTTCGGCCGTGGCCAGTAGCGGATGTCGGCACCGTCCACCAGTTTCTCGATCGCTCGCAGGTATGGCTCACGCGGCTTGAGGACCGGGTTGCCAAGGAAGAAGGCTGGCACCGTTCTGTTCGAGTAGCCAACCAGCTTGAACAGATCGTCATCGACACACGCTGGAAGGTAGAACACGCCGCGGCGCTGCGGTTGCGACCTCGACTCGAGATGCGCACTCACCGTGCACGGATCCATGGTGAACACGAAGTCGAAACGCGGGCTGTAGCGAGCAGTCTCTCCGACCTCGTATGGCTCGTCGCAGAGGTAGACCGCGGTTGGAATGCCACGACGCTTGAACTGCGACAGGAACGACTCGTTGCCAGCCGCGCGGCCGTGGTGGCACCAGACCAGATCCGGCTTCCACTTGAGGATGTTCTCAGCGAGGCCGCGGCTCATCGTCCCACCGCGCGCGCTGTAGTGACCAAAGCCGCCGCGGCGAAGCGATGAGACGTCAGTCACCATCACCTCGCACCCGAGTCGCTTGAACCCGGCAAGCCAGCCCATCCGCCAGTCGTCGCTGTAGATCAAGCCAGCGTCGTCAGCGATCGCAATCCTTGGCGGCCCAGATCGACCGACCACGATCGTCACATCAGCCTGACGGAGGGGACGGCCCACGTCGAGAGGCCGAGACCGTGGAGAGCGTGCTGCAGGTGATTCGCGTAGTCGTCGTCGGCGACTGCGAACTTGATCGACCTGCGCGCAGGCTCGATCGCGAAGCGTGGAACCATGAAGACATGGCCAGGAACGTCATACTTCCGGTCCCAACGGTGCGGCGGCCTGGTGTTGCCAGCCATCGAGTCGAACGCGAAGGTCATGCCGCAGGTCGGGTCGCGAAGAAACGGAGCCTGCATCTTCCCGAACCACTCGGCATCGTCGAGGAGCCGATCCACAGGGATCACGGCAACGTAGGCTTCGGTGGAGTTGCCGAGGTCACGATCGATCGCCTGGTTCAGGCCGTGCGACGACTGCATGAGTCTCCAGTCCTCTGACCTGATTCCAGAAAGCATCGACGTGACGTCTCCGATCAGCGCCTCTGGAACCTCCCCATCGATAGAGATGCAGAGCTTGTGATCGAACGCGGTCAACGCTTCGATCACACCAACGCGCTCTGGCAATAGCCCGATGTCATCAGCCGACGTCGGGACGATGATCTCGAGGCCGGTCCGAAGCGGCCTCCTGTGCTTCACGCCCGCGATCGGCGACGTAGATTCGATTGCACTCTTGGGAGCAGAAAATCGGTCGTTGTTTTCCATCTCGGATCGCCATCTTGTGTTTGCCCGATGGGATGGTCACCGGCTTCTTGCAGCCGACGCACTCCACCGTGACGGTTTCGTAGAGACTCACAGAGCCCAGTCGCTCTTCTTGGGAACGATGATCTTGCGTGGAGCCGCCTGGGTCATCGGCTTCACCTCAGTCAGTGGGCTGGCGAGCTCGCCACGCCGTTCGATCTCATCGACTTCGACGTCCTCGTTGACGGCGAGCTCGCTACCCTTGTTCGGAGCCTTCCGCACCGCGCGCTCGTCGGCGGCCTTTTCCTGACGGAACTGTTCGGCGGTGCGCGCCGGCATGCGGTAGTCGCTGCCGTGCTGGATCGGTGAGGCGTTGCCAACCGGACCAGGAGCGCCGAGCTGTTCGATGCAGCGATGCACGAAGCCCTCGACGCCATCCTGCACCTGCTGCAGGAACGGAGCGTCGGCGCCGTAGTGGTTGGTCAGCAGCTCACGCACCAGCTCGCCTGCTTCTATTGCGGGCCGAAGATGTCGCGGTTTGACTGGTTTGGTGTTCCTCGAAAGAGGGACCCCGGTTCGCCCTGGGATTGCTTGCCGCCCCACAGATCGTGCTCCTTGTTCTTGGTGAACTCGCGCGCTGGGTAGTTGAGTTGAGGGTTATAGCGTCCGTCCACCGTCGGCGGCTGGAATCGCTTCACTTCGAGCGGCGTCCAGCCAGGTGGCGGCGCCGGGAAGTAGAACTTGCCACTCGGATCGATCTTGTCGAGGTCGCTGATCGCGTCCGGGATGTCGTCGTGCTTGCTGAACGGCCACTCGGTCATCTCGTCGAGCATCGGCTTCCACTTCGTCTGGAACTGCTGCCGCAGTGACTCGGCGAAATAGATGTTGCCGCCGCGGAAGCGCGGCTCAATCGCCTCGATCCTGATGTCCTTGATCTCCTGGTTGCGCCCCTCGATCTCGATGAACCTCGGCCGGATGAAGGTCTGCCGACGGATCTCCTCGAACAGCGACATGAGGAGTTCCTTGTGCGTCACCTTCTCGACGCCGACACCCTTCACGTTGAGTGCCTGGAAGCGACTCCACAGGTCGCACACGATCCGGCAGGAGTCCGACGGCCGCCAGCGACCAACGTAGAAGTCGCGCACGTAGGCCGTGCGGTTGCAGTCCATGCTCACGATCCAGAAGCAGCTGCGGTCGGCGCGCGCGTTCTTCTTCTCGTCCGCGATGAAGGCAAAGTCGGTGAAGATGTAGGTCCACACCGCGCTCGGAATGTCCTGATCCCTGATCACGTGGAAGTATTCGGCGTGGAAGATCTGGTCCTCGCCGGTCTGCGGTCTGTTCTCGTAGAAGCAGGCGAACAGGCGCGGCACCTGCTTGATCTTGCGGTCGGCGATGAAGGCTCGAGTCAACCGCTTCGGGAAGAACAGCGTCGCCGGCTCGTTGCCTCGCGGGTCCACCACAGGCTCCGACCACGCATGCTTGCTGATCTCGAAGGTCGCGGCGATCGCTTCGTCCTTGATGATCTTGCAGTAGATGTCGTTGTAGTGGTGGAGCGTGCCGATCACGAAGAGCTTGGTGCCTGGGTCGAGCTGCGACTGCACTTCCGAGAACCAGGTCCACAGCGACTCGATCGACTCCGGCGTCTTGGTGTTCTCCTGCGAGCAAACGTCGTCCATGAGCACGACGTCCCAGTGCGCGCCGGTCTGCACCTCGCCGACGCCAGCTGCAGCGAGCGTCGGATCCTTGATGCCCTGCCGCGTGCGCAGCGCGCTGTAGAACACGCCGGACGCATCCTTCCACTTGTCGCCGCGGTGGACTCCAAACCGATCTCGGAACCACTGGCTGTCGATGATCTTCATCACCTCGGAGGCGAACTTCTGCGCCTGGCGCGAGGTCTCCGAGCAGATCAGGATGCGGATGTTCGGGTCACGCGCGATCAGCCACGCGGCTTGCCCGATCGTGAACACCTGGCTCTTGAACGAGCCGCGCGGCCACAGCACGCACTTCGACTTGAAGTTGGTGATCTCCGGGTTGTCCGGGTCGACCGCGCCGCGCCAGGTGATCAGCTCCTGGCAGTAGCGACCGTGCGGCTGCCACTCTGCGTCCGGCGCCGCGCCGCTGTCACGCACGAAGTCGAGGAAGCCCTCTTCGGAGGTGTAGTAGGCGCGCTCCCGCGCCAGCCGCTCGGTCCGCAGCTGCTCGAGCGTGACCTTCGTGGTCGTTTCAGCTACCACCGCTCCCGACCCACTCAAGGACGAGGCCAGCTCCGCGGTAGTGCGTGTCGTCCTCGATCTTGCCATCACACAGCTGCAGGCACTCGATCGAGCAGAAGAACGTCGCGTAGCCGAGCCAGCGATGGCCGTCGTAGTAGACGAAGGAGTCTGGCGCGATCTTGATCTTGCACTGCGGGCAGGCGGTCGCGCGCGGCGGCACGCCGATGCCGAGGAACCTGGTGAGCTGGGCTTTCATGGTGGAGTCTCGCCTTCGCCTTCGAGTTTCAGAGCCGGCACCTCGTCGATCATGGTGAAGTCCGCTCGCTTGAGCTCTTCGATTCGCTTCTGCTGCTTGCGCTCGAGATCGAGCATAGCATCGATCTCGGCCTTCTGCTGCTCACCGAAGTTGACGTTGTGGGTCACCTCAACGCGGCGCACCGCGCTGTCGACGATGCCGAGCGACTGCAGGATCGCCACCAGATCCTTGGTCACTCGGAAGTAGCTCGCCCACTCACCCTGCTCCATCAGCCCTTGCTGGGCCCGCTCGGCGGCGAGCTGCACGTGGCCGGCAAGCGTGTTGAGTCGGATGTTCGCGACCTGCGCGCCGATGTTGTCGGCGTGCTCGTTGTAGATCGTCGACACCTCGAGCGGGCTGATGCCGAGCTCCTGGGCGATCACCTCGCCGCGGTAGCCTTGCTCGCGCAGCGTCACCACGAGCGCGACCTGTTGCTGACGGAGGAGGGTGGCGAACCAAGCCGACCGCTGCGGTCGCATCGTGACCTGCAGCTCGGTCCACATGCGCTTGCCAAGGTCGCGCATGGTGAGCGCCGACGTGAAGCCGTCCTTGTCCTTGGCCGGCGGCACAGTCATCGCGCCGGAGTCGACTACCAGATCGACGAGCTGTTGGAGGCTCAGACCGATCGAGTCCGCGGCGCGCTGGAGCTTCTCCTTCGCCTCCGGGTCGAACAGCGGCGTGGCGCGTTCAGCTTTCGCCATCCGACTACGGCTTCTGTGGCACCACAGCTTCCGAGGTCTCGGTGGCGATCCCGAAGTTGGCGCGCATGCGTGCGTCCTCGAGATGGGTCAGCGCGAGCGACAGGCCGCGGCCTTCCGGCACGGTGTCGCGCAGGGTCTTCGCCAGCGCGAAGCACGCATCGTTGACCGTGGCGAACCGCGGCAGCGTGTCCGCGGTCGGCGGGTGGTAGTAGAACCGATTGCGCAGCTCGTCGTCGGTGGGCTTGGTCATCGTCGTCCTTGCATCAGCGCGTGCTTCGAGGGAATCATGCTCGCGATCTCCATCAGGACGCCCTGCAGCTCGGAGATCCAGGCTATCACAGTGCCATCGGCCATCCCTTCCGGGCTGCCCTCTTGGAGCCTAGCGTCGATCGCGCTGCTGAGCGCACGCGCACACTCGGCCAGCCACCACTCGCGCGGTAGCGGCGCAGGTGGCAGCGTTCGGCCGGTGAAGCACGCGCCTTTGAGTGGCGAGTCCACGACCGCCTACTCCTTCGGCGGTCCGCTGACCTGCGTGCGCGGCTTGAACTCGACCTTGACCTGCGGCTTCTCCTCGAGGTTGATCCTGACGATGTGGATCGCCTTGGCGATCATCAGCTGCTTGCCGACGAACTGGGCGCCTTCGCTGCGGATGAACTTCTGGGCCGCCTGCGTGCTGTCGAATCCGGCGATGCCAGGGGCCGGAACCAGCGTGCCCTTCGGCAGCTGCTCGTCCTCGGCGATGATGTAGATCCTGAAGTCGCCACCGCTCTCGCCTCCAAACAGCTTGAACCTGCGCTGCTTCTTCGCGCGCCTGGCTTTCGGAGTGGCTTCGTCGGTGGGAGTTGTGAGTGTTTCAGTCATCTGGCTTGTTGTAGAGATCTTCGCGGTCCTTGTCAATTTCTCGCTGCCGTCCACGCCTGTTTTTTGCCTGTTCTCTTCTCAACTCCTTGGACTCGGCTTTCTTCGCGTCCGAGAAAGCGCGTGCGGCGATCATGTGCTGGACCAGCTCCGCCTTGTTCGCCTCGTGCCACCGCTCGAAGGCTGCAGGATCCTCTGCCCGATCCGGCATCCGCATGTGCGCGGTGAGCCTTGCAAGCTCCTGCTGGTAGTAGCTCGGCTCCAAGCCGCACGCTTCGCGTGTCGTCATCTTGTGGGTGTGCCTAGCCATCACTCCCACCTGTGCCCGATGTCGTTGTTGCGCTGGATGAACTCCTCCAGCTCGCGCTGCGTCGGCATCCGTTGCGGCTCACCAGCCGTGGCGAACTGATCGCGCAGGATCTTCGAAGCGATGCTGACCTGCGTCATCGTCGGCCGCTTCACCTTCCGCCCCTGTGCAGCGTCGATCGGCTTGAACTTGCTGAAGTCTCCTGGCCCGAATCCATCCTTCGATGGCTTCGCGCAGAGTTCTGCATAGACCCAGATCAGGAACTCGATGATCTTCGACTTGCTTGGCCTCCAGTTGCCAACTGGCGTCCCCTCATCGAATGCCTTCTCGAGCCGCTCCTGCAGCTTGCACAGCTCCTCGTTCGCAGGACCCGACAGCGCCACCTGGTGTTGACTCATCACCACACCTCTACCACATAACCACCACACCTTTCAAGCGTGTGCGGATAATGAAGGGGTCCGAGGGGAAGGACTGCTACCCTACATCTACACGCATGTTGCTCTCAAGAGAGAGAGAGAGAGAGAGAGTCAGATCTATTGATCTCTTCTCCTCTCTCTCTATCAGTATCTGCTGATTTTTTTCGGCATATTTTCCATGGTTTCTGCAGGTTGGCCTCGGTTTTTCCGTCAGGTTGGCAGCTGTGAGGGTGGGCATTGCACTTCTGGGGCGCAAGGGACCCGCGCGATCGATCGCACCTCGCAAACTTGCAACCAATTGATTGCATGGACACTTAGGACGCAATGCTCACAACTTCTTTGTCTACCTATTCATAGGTTGCAAGTGACTGGCGCTTACAACCTCAACCTAGGTTGCGGTAAGATACCGCTCGGTATGCTAAGCCTCTTGGTTCGCGCGTATCCACCATGTCCCCGTAATCTCAACCGCCACAATTCCAAAAACGGTTGCACAACCAACGCACGACAACCGTCTATGTGGTAGCATTGGCCATGATCCACGGTCTTCCGCTCAACCCTCCGCCAGCGCGCTTCGCCTCCGTGAGTGACGACGTGCTACACACGGCGTTGTCAATCGGCGCCGTCGTCTTCCTGAGCTACTGCGTCTGCAAGCCGGCGATCGGCGTGCCAATCCTGGCCGTGGTCTGCTGGCTTGCGTGGAGACTGTGCAAGTGAAGCGCGCACAACTACGCTGGCCGTTGTTCATCGGCCTTGCTGCTGGCACACTCATCAGTCTCGCGTCTGTGCTGATCTTTTAGTCTCTGTCTCTGCAACCAACACCCTGCGCCAACACCGCAGGAAAGGAATCACGATGGCACACGAAATCCGCTCAAGCGACCGTTTCGGCGAAGTCCGCGCCAACGGTCAACGCGCCTGGCACGGCCTAGGCGTTGAGATCCCGGAAGGCATCGACACCGTTGCTGCCTTTCCGTCAGGCGACCCCGTGCCAAGCGGCGAAGACAAGCAAGTCACCGAGCGGCTCAAGTCCGTTGGTGAGCTTGTCGGTATCGAGCTGCTGGACCACGTGGTGATGGGACGCGAGCGTTTCTATTCCTTCGCGGACGAATCGTTCAAGGCAGTGCCACGGTGAAACTCATTCCACAAACCGAGGAAGGGCTAGCGTCGCTGTTCCCGTGCGAGGGGCGAGGCGACCGCTACGGCAAACCGCTGCGCGAGGTTCGCTGCAAGAACAACGCGACGCGAGAAGTGGAGAACGCGCAAGGCGAGCGGCTGATCGTCTGTGAGGATCACCTGTTCTACTACTGCGCGGCCGGCTGGCACGAGACCGAAGAGTCCAAGGGGGAAGCATGACCACCGCTGCACGACGTCTCGAAGCGGTCGCGAGGATCCTCTACTCGGGCCTACCTAGCACGGGTGGTGCAGCCTTCGGCCATGTGATGCTCGACGCTGCCGGCCGGCTGGAAAGCTACGCGATCGACGACACTGCAGGCGACGCGAGGGTGGCGCTTGAGCTGCGCGAACTATTCGACCGGGTTTGCAAGTGGCGCGACCAGCTGATCGCCGCCGTCTGTGACGGACCGCCGATCGAATGCCAGTGTTGCAAGCGACCGATTCCAAACTGTGCAAAGTGCTCAGAGCCGGCGATCCGAACAGGAGCGCGCTGCCTTCGATGCGGCGCAGGAGCAGAGTGGATCCAATGACAACAACCGACCCACTTCGACCGAACACCGACGGCTGGCCCGTCTGCCCTTCCGACAGCGCGGCGCAAGCAGCGTGGAAACAAATCCTCGACATCGCGAGGGCTCACGCGCTGTTGTGCTACAGCCATTCGCTCGACGAGATCACGAGCAACGAGCCGTGCGTGGTCATCATCGCGACCCCAGAAGCACAACGCTTCTGCGAGGATCCGAAGACCATGCGCGACGACGTGCTCACAACCCACCGGATGCGCGAGACCGTGGCAATTCACGGACAGGATCGGCCATGAAGGCACCAATCGAAGACATCGACGACGTTTGCAGCCTTGCCCAAGAAACGCTCGCTCGCCAACCCGACACCAAGGAAGTGCGGCTCTGCTACGACGTTCTCAGGCGTGTGAGAGTTTGGTTGGCCAAGAAAAGGAAGGAAGCACGACTCAGGCGACCAGCGGCGAAACCATGAACGACGACTTCCTTGTGGGCGCGTTGTCGATGCTTCACTACATCTACCACACGAGCGGAGTCGAGTTCGCCAACGACATTTTCCGCGAGTCGTTCGACAGCTACAAGATGGAGAAGATTCAAATGTGGGCGCGATCACCGGCGCGAGCAATTGGCATGCTCGACGGCAACAACCTGAAGAAGCTGATCCAGATCGCTTCGGATCGGCACCACGCCGCAGCGAGCGATCAAGCGAGCAGGCTGCGATGAAAGACCCCGAGTTCATCGTGGCCGAAATCACTGTGTCGTGGAAGGCTGGCCAACCTGCGGCGCGATTGATCTCGGAACGCTTCGCGGATGTGATCTCACACAACCTGGATCGTGGCTACGTGCTCTACTCGTTTGCACACAGCCAAGTCCTCTTCGGCGCGAGCGAGCAGCAAGAGACGATCGTCGCTGTGTTCAGGAAGGATCTCACCAAGGGCTAGCTGTGAACAGATCCGATCCAGTCCAAGCGTGCAAGACGTGCGATCGCGAGCGATCATGCCTGATGCACCTGCGCTCTGAGTTCCCGCCCGATGCAGCGAAGCGATGGCTTCAGAAGTCGTGCCCGAAAGGCTTGACCAAGTGCGAGATTGTCTACCGAGCTGGAATCCAGCCGACTGAAGTCAGGGGACAACGCCCATGATCTACTGCTGCCAATGCAACGTGCGCGAGTCCGTCCACGGTCGCTACTGCCGTGAGTGTCTGGACGCCGAAACCAAGGATCTCTCGAACGAAGAGCTGCAGGCGATGGAGACGATCTACAACGCGCTGGGCCACAAGCTGACGCGCGAGCAAGCTGAAGCTAAGTTCGCCGAAGCGCGAGCCAGACTCGAACGCGAGCAGCGGAGGAACGAATCGTGACCGACGCGAAGCGTGACACCACCAAATATGAGGTCTGTGGAGTCGAACTGGTCGGCCGTGACGCTGCGGCGAAAAAAGAGTTCATGCAGATCTTCGATCGACGACCAAACGATGACGATGCTCATGTCTGCACGTCCTGCTGGGTTGACATCTTCAACCACGCGCGGAAGAAGGGCGTGAGCAGCGAGAAGGAACACAAGCGATTCCTTGATCACTTGCTCAAGTCGGACAACACCTAGAACACCCCACGCTCTGCATGCCTTGGCAGGTAGCAACGTGGAAGCTGAATGAGACGAGACGATCTGTTTGTGCATGGTGTGAAAACGCCGCGTAGTTGAGTGATTCCTTTCTGCGCGGTAGCCACGCCGAAAAACTCTGGCTGTGTTGGCCAAGTAGTTTGCGAGCCCTGAAGACTGTGGAAGACCAACCACGACTTGTGCTTCAGGGCTCGATTTCTTTTCACGGCGCTTGACAACTCGACTCGCTGCGAGTTGAGTTCCCAACGCCTCGCGAGACCGGCTTGGTGCAGTTGCACTGGGGGCTCAGCGAGTAGTTGCAACCGCCATGACGAAAGTCGAAGTAGACATCAACGGCGACTCGATCGACTTGCGCGGCGGGCAGGCCAAGGGCGGCGACGACGTGCATCGGACGGTCGCCGGGTGGCCAGGCTGGAAGCGGATGCCAGGCTGGGCCAAGCTGACCGATGGCACCGCGTGCTCGCTGTTCATGGCCCGCCTGTGGCCGCACACGGCCGCCCCGCTCCTCCGAGTGGCTTCTTGGACCGTCGCGTGCCACTCCTCCGTCAGGGAGGTGCTGCAACGCAGCGTTGCAGGGCTGACGGAGGCAGAGCGTTGGCTCAGCTCGACGGCCGCCAGGATGCCGGCGCCGCTCTGGTCGCCACGCAAGGAGCGACTGCCAATGGTCCACCAGGGACAGGCGATCAACGCTCTGAACGAACACCACAACCAAGCCCTGCTGAACGACGACATGGGCCTTGGCAAGACTTCGACCGCCTTGTGGTCGTGGTGGGGCAGCGGCCTACGCCGGCTCGTTGTCGTCTGCCCGAAGAGCGTGAAGCTGAACTGGCGTTCTGAAGTCGCTGCGACTTTAGAACCACCTGAGTCTCTGCCGTGCTTCGTAGTCGATGGGACCCCAACTCAGCGCGCTGACACCTTCGCTGCGTTGGCGCATCACCTCGATCAGAAGAAGAACCAACGAGCCGTCGTCGTCGTGAACTACGACACGCTGCGATTGCTGCCTGTCCCTCAACAAGCCCTGTTGAGAACGTGGGTGGCAGGACAGGCAGCTGTCCTGGATGAGTCGCACTACATCAAGAGCAAGGATGCAGCGCGGACCAAGGCGGTGTTCGATCTCTTCTCTGGCGCAGCTTTCAGACTGGCGCTCAGCGGCACACCTGTTCGCAACACGATCGAGGATCTGTTCACGCAGTGCGAGTTTGTCAGGCCAGGAAGCTGGGTGAGTTCTCACGACTTCAACAACCGATACCTTGTGATCGTGCCGACGCAGTTCGCTGGTCGCAGACGCCCGGTCAACATCGTGCGCGGGACGAAGAACGTAGCCGAGCTCAACGCGGTGCTCAACACCATGCGCGTCGCGAGGAAGAAGGAGGACGTGCTCAACCTCCCGCCGAAGATCCACACCAAGCCGCTGATCGAGCTCGAGGATGCACACCTCGCCGTCTACAAGGCGATGAAGGACTACGCGGTCATGGAGCTGGCCAAGCTGATGACCAGCGGTGATCCAAGCTGCGAGAAGTGCAAAGGGAAGGGCACCTACGAGTGGGACGATCCCAACGATCCACTTGGACCGAAAGACATCGTGAGCTGTGAGTGCACCAACCGCACCACCACCATCTTCCAGCCCGCAGCACGGTCGACAGTCGAGGCCGCCATGCGCTGCGAGCAGATTGCTCAGGGGTTCCTCGGTGGGATCCCTGAGACCTATCTCTCCAAGCACGCAGCCTACCTCGTCAAGCACGCCGAGAAGGTCGAGGGAGCTCCAGGCGCGCTGATCTTCCCTGAGTCACCGAAGCTAGTCTGGCTGTGCGAGGCGATCGAGGAGATCACCGGCGCCGGCCGGCAGGTGGTCGTGTTCAGTCGCTTCAACGTGCCGCTCAAGTGGCTCTTCAAGCAATACGAGGCCGACGCCGTGCTGCTGACCGGCGACGTCGACACGCTCGAGAGACAAGAGTTCCTCGATCACTTCCAGGCCAAGGGCAAGAGCATCATGCTCTGCCAGGTGAAGCTGGCGGAGGGGTTCAACCTCACGTCCGCGAGCGACGTGCTGTTCCTTGGACGCGATTGGTCACCCGCGATCAACGCTCAGGCTGAAGCGCGCTGCCATCGCATCGGGTCGAAGGGCACGGTCAACGTGCAGATTCCGATCGTGCAGAACACGATCGAGAAGATGATCGACAAGGCGCTGTCGGCCAAGGATGCAGACGCGCAACAGGCTCTGAGGAACGTGACCGTGCAACAGTTGGTGGAGGCGCTGTGATCCAACCCGACGTCATCCAGGCTGCAGCGCGTCGCCTCGCCGGCAAGATGGTCGCCGATCAAGCCGCCAAGCTGATGATGACGATCACCAACCTTGACGCTGGCAAGACAACCGACGCGACCGCGTTGGTGATCGTGGCCCGCGACACAGCGATCGGCAAGCTACTCAAGTTCATCGACGACAGCAGCAAAGGCTTCATTTCGGAGATCATTCCATCGTGACCACCGCGCTCCTCGTCAGCCTCTCGCTGTTCGTCCTGATCTTCGCGATTCGGATCTGGCACATGAGCGGTGTCATGGACGAGCTCGAGCTGAGGATCCTGAAGCTCGAGCAGGCTCGGAAGCTTGACGAGCAGTTCCTGACTGACCACACACACTCAATCAGCGACCTTGACCCATGACCTACACACTCGTTGAAGTCGGACTCTCTCGGTTCAACTGCGAAGCCTGTGGCGTCACCTTCGCGATCCCGACCAGCTACTACGATCGCTGGAGAGAAGGCGATGTCGAGCGGTGCCGGCTGGTCTACTGCCCGTGCTGCGGCCACAAGTGGCACTGTGGAGAGTCGACGTCCACCAAGCTCGAGCGGCAGCTTGCCTGTGAGCGTGCCGCGCACGACCAGACGCGCGCTGATCGCGATCGGAAGCGCAAGCAGCTTGAGGTGCGCAAGGGTCTGCTGACGAGGATGAAGAACCGCGTCGGCAACGGTGTCTGTCCGTGCTGCAACCGACACTTCAGCAACTTGCAGAACCACATGAAGACCAAGCACCCGGAGTTCAAGGACAGCGAGTCGTGAACCGACCATGCCCCTACTGCGGAGCTCCAAACGACTGCGACACCTACCTTGGAGCAGAGACCTACAAGCCAACAGAAGGCGATGTGTCGCTCTGCTTCTCGTGCGGCGAGCTGTGCGTCTTCGGTCCGAACGCATCGAGCGTGCTGAAGCCAACGGAGGAGCAGCGGCAGAGGTTGATGGACGACCCGCGCATGCGTCAGCGGATCTTCCAAGCGCAGATGGCCATCCCGAAGTTCAACCAGAAGGTGCGTCGTGAGCCACAACGTTGAGAACTTCTTCCGACCGAAGGAGACCAAGGAGCCGAGGATCGAGAAGCCGGTCTTCGACAAGCCGGTCTTCGGCGCCGTGCCAGAGCAACTGTGGAGAGACCTGATCCATGCCTTCGAGCCAACTATGAAGCCCAACCCGATTGACCCGTATCACGTGCTGCTTGACCTCATCAAGGATCTGCACGCTGATCGCCTGATTCGACAGAACAAGCTCGTCGAAGTCACCGAGAACAGAGACTCGCTGATGCGTGAGGTAGAACGACTCAAGGCTGAGGTGGCAAGAAAGAAGGATGCACTCCGAGTCCTGGAAGAACTCAAGCAGCGGAGGCTGTCACCGAAGACATCGCTGGCTGTCAGCACCGCGCTCGTGTTGTTGCGATGAGCGCCGTCAACAAGGCTGTTGCTGCAGAGCGTGGTCGCTGCTTGTGGATCCTGGACACGATCGCCGACGACCTGAAGAAGCAGGTGGGCCGGAAGATCCTGGTCGAGTCCGAGATCCACTTGGTCAAGGTGAAGTTGGCGATCGCGACTGCATTGGTCAGCAAGGCCAAGCGACTGATCGTCAGCGGCGTTCAGCCGAAGAAGGACCAGTCGGTCGAAGAGATCGTGAAGGAGGCTGCCGACGAGCCTCGAACCGAAGGGAGCGATGGCTACTAGCGGAGCAGACGAATGGCGCCAAAGAAGTCAGCCAGTGAGACGCATGCCTCGTCCCGCTCCAGAGCGAAGGGGCGGTTTACCACAGCCAAAGAAGTTCCAGTCACAAGACTTCCGCAAGCAAAAGCTCGGAGGACGGATGTCGCTGCCGCTCGATCCAAAGAGTCCGCAGTTCATTCTCGCCTACATGCTGACAAGCAACTGAGCGGGTCGATGGTCTTCAAGGTGCAAGTGTCGGTCGGCCCAGGCAAGAGCCAGACGCTTGCCTACAACGAGACCGAAGAGCACGTGCTGCAGATCCCGACCCCGACCGCTCTCCTCCGACTGCTCAACGGCCGACCGAAGGCGTTCTTCATCGGCCGAGTGGTCAACAAAGTGCTGCACCTCGAGTCCATGCTGACGGACGAAGAGGCGGAGGCAATCACATGGTGAAGCCAGCCAGGCTTGTGGACGAAGAGACGCTTCGGCACCTCGAGTTCTCGATAGCGGCTGTGATGTTGGGCCAAGAAAACGCTCACTGTCTCTCTGTTGGCTACCCAGGATCGGGGAAGGTCATCCACCTCGTCGCCATGGACCAAGAAGCCTTCGATGCAGCATCGAAAGCTCTGGATGCAGCCTTCAAAGTAAAGTCGCACGGCAAGGGGCCGCCAAAGTGATCAAGCGCGATCCTGTTCCACCTGACTGGCCGCTTCCTTGGGGCGTGCACATCGGCGTCGCGATCAAAGACGTGCCGGTCAGCTACCTGGTCTGGCTGCGCGCGCAGTTCTGGATCAGCGACTACCCAGCGATCTTCGCCTACCTTCAGACGAGGAAGGCAGAGCTCGATGCTGCGGCTGCAGCCGAGAGTCCTGTCGCCAACGCGACGGCGACGTTCAGTTCGTATGAGGATTATTTGCGCGTGCGAGGTCGATGATGCCACTACCCAAAGAACCAGATCCGTTCGAGCAGTTCACCAACTGGGTCCAAACCAACAACTGGCAGACCGAGAGCCACCGATGGCTGTGCGCGTTCTATGCCAAGACTTTCCCCGGTCGAGTAGTTCCCCTTCTTGCATTCCTGATGGAGCAACATGGCAAGCAACAAATTGAAGGTGACGATCAGTCACGACGGTTACACGACGATTGCGGAGTCAAGCAACCTTCGCACGGTCCAGAAGTGCCTTTCCCTGATCGCCGAAGACGGTCTGGAGAACCCACCCAGCGCCGAGGCCGTAGCACTGGAGGCCGCTGAGGCCAGGATCTCCGAGCTGCAGCAGTCGAGATACGACCTCCAAAGCAAGCTGGCGACCCTCGAGAAGCGCGTCTTCGCCAAGCTCGACGAGAAGCCTGCAGAGACCCAAACTGCATGAGCCACCTCGACAAGGCGCAAGCCTACTTCACCGCGCGTCGCCTGATGGACGACGCGAAGGAAGCGCACACCAAAGCCTACGACGCATGCAAGCGGGCCGAGCGCGAGCTCGTGGACTCCATGCTCGAGGAAGGCGTGAAGAGCTTCAAGCTGGACGAGCAGCTCGCCGTCTCGCTACGCAAGAACTTCTCCGTCAGCTGCACCCAAGAGAACGAGAGCCAGGTCCGCGAATGGCTGGCGGAGGTGCACGGTGACGTGACCAAGTTCGAGAAGCTCGTGCTCTACAAGCCGTTCGTCGTTGCCTGGCTCAAGGAGATCGTCGAGAAAGGCACGATCGATCAACACACCATCCCCGAGTTCCTGAACTTCAGCACGTCGCCTGGCGTGCAGGTGAGGGGATGGAAGGGAAGCAGCGAAGAGTGAGAAGAGAACAGAGAACCATGACCCAAGAAAACCAGATCACACCGTGGAAGCCGGCAGCCTTCGCAGGCTCCGACCTCCTTCCCGTCTCCGCCTCTGCGCCACGAGACCGCAGCCAGCTGGTCGGCCGAGAGAACGTCGAAGAGAGCGACCTGATCCTGCCGACGCTTCGGCTGTTGCAAGGACAGAGCCCTGCAGTGGTCGAAGGCAGCGTGCCTGGAGCTCGCCCAGGCGTGTTCATGCACAGCACCAGCCAGATGCTCTTCGAGCCGCCGATCCGCGTGTTGGTGATCGCGCACACCAAGAGCAACGCGCTGTTCCCGAATGCGAACGACCCGCGCAGTGTCGGGCTCGAGCGGTGCGTCAGCCGCGACGCCATCGAAGGCACCGTCTACGGTCTTTGCGACGAGTGCAAGAAGTGCACGGAGTGGGACGGCAGGAAGCCGCCGATCGGCGCGCAGTCACACAACCTGGTGGTGATGACAGAGCATGGACCTGCCATTCTGCGCTTCTCCAGGACCAGCTTCCAAGACGCCAAGGCGTTCATCACCACCTGGATGATGAGCGACAAGAACCTGTGGGCACATCCGGTGGTGGTGCGCGTGAAGAAGGAACCCAAGCTGCTGCCGAGCGGTCAGCAGACGACGTTCTGCACCGCGGCACCGAGCTGGATCCAGACCGAGGTGACTCCGCCGGAGGTGCAGGCGATGGCGCTGGCGTGGCACCAGAAGATCATGGCCGCGCACGGCAGCGGCAAGCTCAGCGGTGACGACGACACCGACAAGAGCAACGTTCCTTTCTGAGTCGCGAGGACTCAGAACAGAGCTTGCATCGAGCAACGCTCCAGGAAAGATGAGAGGCCCGTCGCGCGATGAACGCGGCGGGCCTCTCTGTTTCGGAGGACTCCATGCAGCAGGGCAGTTTCGGACTCGTTCGTCAAGCCTACGCAGCCAGTGCACTCGGAAGTCTCAAGAAGATGGGCATCGAGGTCAAGTCAGAATCGCCGAAGGGCGACTGGCTGCAGGTCGCGTGTCCCATCTGCCCTGACAAGTCCGGCTCAGCTTCGATCAGCATCAAGAGTGGTTGGCTAACGTGCCACCAATGCGGGACCAAAGGCGATCTCTTCGTGTGGTGGGGAACGAAGGCACAGACCTCGCCGACGAAGCCGTTCGAAGCGTGCAAGTCTCTTGCAGACGTGCTTGGCGTGACGCTCCCCGTCCGCAAGGGCAGGAAGGGCACGAAGACGTGGCCCAAGGAGATGAGCCTCGAGTTGATGGACGAGTGCACGCGCTCGCTCCTCGAGGACGAAGACAACGATGGGCTGCGCACGTTCCTGAAGAACCGCTGCGGCCACTTCAACCCGTCGCTGATCGAGCGCCTTCATATTGGCGCGGTGAACGGTGAGCTGATCTTCACGCAGTTCTGGCCTGACGGAAGGCTGAGGCCGCGCTACCGGCGCTACAACCCGTCCGGCGGCGATCGCAAGTGGTCGTGGAGCTCGGCCGTGGCGGGCTCAGGCGGCGCCCCGCTTGGCTTCTGGCCGGTCCTGGAGCCGATCAAGGAAGGGCAGCTGATCTGGCTCTGCGAAGGGGAGTGGGACGTCCTAGCCGCCCTGGAGGCGCTGGACTTCGAAGCCAAAGGGATCATGGTCGTCACCTGGACGGGCGGCGCCGGCTCGCCGATCCCGCCCCACTCGATCCCGGAGGCGTGGCGCGGGCACACCGTCGAGATCTGCTACGACAACGACACCTTCCAGGGCCCCGGCGAGGAGAGCATCGCGCCGGACGAGAAGAAGCGCATCGAGATGCTGCGCCGCAGGAAAAACCTGATCGATGGCGTCGGCGACTCGTTCGCTGCGAACCGCTGTCCGGTGTTCCTGCGCGCCATCCCGATCAACCCGCTGGAGAAGTGGGGAGCCGACCTCCGCGACTGGGTGAACGCCGGCAACCGCGACCTCGCGATGATCCCGCAGTTCACGCTCGAGGCGTCGCGACACAGCAC
>Ga0307472_100000012_pt1 | contig 45033 bp, 41 predicted proteins | sample atmos_gasesAM5C__2_FD_204582 | JGI IMG/M metagenome (GOLD analysis project Ga0307472, IMG submission 204582) | Hardwood forest soil microbial communities from Morgan-Monroe State Forest, Indiana, United States - atmos_gasesAM5C_05 | ecosystem: Environmental > Terrestrial > Soil > Temperate...
AATTGATTTCAAGCTCCACAGCTCGGCGAAGAACCGCCAAAGCTGCTTTGCGATCTTTCGGCGGCCCCCAGATGCCTTCGCCGGTAAGGCGCATTGCCCCGAAGCCGAGACGATGCACGGAAATTTCGCCGCCGAGCGAAACATCACCAGCCAACCTTGCAGAAAGTTCTTTCTTATTCATGATTGACCTCCAAAATTCTCCTCTCAACCAAATCCCGCCGTGACGCTTACATCTTCAGGCGTTCCACCGCCCGCGCCTGCAATCTCGAATACTCATAGTCACCATCTTCTTTTCGCGTTACTGTTCGGATATCACAGCGCTTCTAGCCAAGCCACTGTGGGTTGGCGTAGGTCCCGTCGAAGTGGTGCGTGGTCTTGTACAGCTCGTACTTCCCGGACTGTGAGGCTTGAGTAGTCTTTGCGAGTAGCGCTGCAACTTCATTTGAATTCATCGGCCGGAAGCTGCGAGCGGCGCCCAGCGCCTGGTTGAGTATCTCCATCGAGTCGCATCCGGTGATCACCACGCTAGTGGGCAGATTCATCGGGTAGTGCAAGCATTCGACTGCAGTCACCGTCTTGCTTTCCAGGATGAAGTGGTCGCCCATCGGCTTCATCCCGAGCACGCCGATATCTTCCTTGACGAGCACCGGCAAAACTTTCTTCTCGAAGCTGTCGTAGTGTGCGTCCATTACGTTGAGAGGCATTTGAACTGCATCGAACGTAAAGTCGTGCTTTTTAGCCGTGGCCAGCATTTTCAGATGAATGTCTGGACTTTTGTGGCCTGTGAAGCCGATCAAGCGGATCTTGCCCGCCTTCTGAGCTTCTAAGACGGCCTCCATGGCTCCGCCTTTGGCAAATATGCGGTCCGGATCGGTGTCGCGAATCACTTCGTGAAACTGGAGGAGATCGATCCGGTCGGTCTGAAGGCGGCGCAGGGACTCGTTGATTTGACTAGCAGCGGCAGCTTTCGTGCGCCCGTCGATCTTGGACATGAGAAAAGCTTTTTGGCGATAACCGTCGCGCAGCGCGTTGCCCATGCGAATTTCACTCTCGCCGCCGTTATAGTCCCAGCAGTTATCGAGAAAATTGATTCCTTCATCGAGCCCCGCGCGGATAATGCGAACGCTTTCCTGAGGATCTGCCTGTTTGCCGAGGTGATAGCCACCGAGCCCAACGAGCGAAACCTTCTCTCTGCTGCGGCCCAGCGTTCGATAAGGAATGCCGTTTCTGGATTCTGACGACGGGACCTGCTTGCCGGCGTGCGCCGAGAAATAGGCCGCGGCCGCGAACCCGAGGAATCCGCGCCGCGAAATGCCGGAGCCTGCGGTGCCGGGAGTTGGTAAAGCCGACGTGAGATATGGATGGAGTAAATCCTCCTGGTTATGTTGATTTTTCTTCTCACTCATGACGGACCTTCTCCTCCTTTTGTTCTTGTTTCGCTTCTAGTCCTTCCCGATCGTATTGCTGTCTTTGCAACAATGAGGTGAGGTTTTGGATGCTCTCCACCCTTTTTTGCGATGAGCTTCCTGGCGCAAGGATCTTGAAGGATTTTTGGAGTCTCCATCTCATGGGCAGGCTTTCAATGAATCCGTTGCTGAGCCCGGGATTCGACTTCGCAACTTGTGAATTTCACGCTGCGGCGGCGCCGGTCAGAATCTTTTCCAGAATATTTACCTCGAAGGGCTCCTGTAGTAACTCCCCGACAGTTTGGTTCAAGCGCTTAAAGTGAGGACTAGCTGCGTGTTGATCGAGCGCAGCCTGACTTTCATATATTTCGTAGATATAGAAGCGCCCCTTCGAGTTTGACTCATAGAGTTCATACGCTTTACATCCCGGTTCGGCGTGCGTAGGAGCTAACATGCCCTGCAACAGTGCTCTGAGCTGGCTTTCTTTTCCTTTAAGCGCCACGAATCTTGCAATCACACGTACTTCAGCCATGGTTGTTCCACTCGCCCTTTCTTATTTGCTTTGTAGCCGCCGCACAATGTGCTCCTACCTCAAAGCCGGATCAATCAACGTCAGATCCGTTGCCGGATCGAACCGCTTCTGCATCGTTACCGGATCGACTGTAACCATTACTTCCAGCGTCGGTGATACGTACGCGTCGAGAACATGACCGCCGTGTATCGTGCCGTCCGGACTTCCCACTACCATGTGAGTATGGACTACGGGCTTTCCTTGATAGAGCGCGATGTCGCCGCTCATCCCAATCACTTCGTGCTGACCTTTGATGGGAATCTTCTTGTACATTTTGCGCTGGGGATCGAACCACGCCACGGTTGCTCCATCGATTGCTCCAATCGCGGTGAAATGCGCGCTCGTAACGTGATACTTCTCAGCAAACTCCAGCAGTCCGGAAAAAGCCTCGTCTCCCTGGTAGAAGATGACCGCATATTGTTTCGTCGGTTCTTCAGCGCTCAGCAATTGAACCAGCATCTTGGGCGCTTTGCCCTTCGGAACGGCTTCGGACGGGGAGACGTATTGGCTTCCTTTTTCCTGCGAATACGCTGCCAAGCCGGCGATGCCAATCGATAATAAAATCACCGATACGAAAGCCAGGCGTTTTATTTTGATCATAGCTTTGCTCTCCCATGTTCGAGAGTTCTTGCAATTGGCCTTCTCTCGCTCAGCCTCGCCGCTAAACGGCTGGTCAATTCCTAAACTCCTAAACTTCATCCAAGTAGACTACTTCTTCGTCGAAGCCGCGCGGACTCGAGTTCGCCCTTTGTCTGAGGAACCTAAATGAGCTTGCTCTTCCATTTGCAGAATCACTGCTGAGAAATCTTGCTCGTTTCCCTGGTCTAATTGCCTTGCATTAACCTCAAAAGCAGCCACGGCAGCAGGCATCCGCGCACCGACCGCAGCCGCGAGATTGAGAATCAGCCCGAAATCCTTGTTCATGAGCCTCAGGGGAAATTGGGGGCTGTAGTCGCCAATCATCGCCCTCTGCAGTTTTCCCACATGCGCCGGAGCGACGACTGCGGTTTGGGACAGCACGTCGAGCAAACGATTGCGATCGAGACCAGCTTTCTCACCGAGTGCAACGGCCTCGGCAATCGCTTGCATTCCGATTCCCAGGAGGCTATTGACGACAAGCTTCATCGTCGCTCCGGAGCCGCTCGACCCCAGATAAAACCACTTTCGGGCGATTACGCGGAAGATCGACTCGGCGGCGTCGAAGCATCTCTGCTCTCCGCCGCCGAACAGCGTCAGCTGCCCCTGCTCCGCGGCTGGAGTACTCCCCGATATGGTCACATCCAGGACTTCGACTCCACGCTCGGAACCTAGTCCCGAGATTGTTTGCGAGGTCTCCGGATACACCGTGCTCATGTCGATGACCAGTGAGCCGCGATGCGCATTCCCGAACGCACCGTCTGGACCTCGATAGATGTTCAGGACGGCTTCATCGGTCGGAAGGCACGACAACACGACGTTGCAACTCGATGAAAGCTCCGCAACGCTTTCCGCGACGGTGCCGCCATATCGAATCAGCTCCTGCGATTTGCTGCGATCTCGGTCATAAGCGGTCAACTTGAAGCCAGACTCAAGAAGCCTCCGCGCAATGGGCTGGCCCATGTAGCCAACTCCGATAAATCCGAGCTTATTGTTTTCCGGCGTGATTGGATTCATTCCGAATTTTCCTTTGGCCGTGGGCCGTACGAGTTCAAGGGGAAAAGCCTATGCGCCTTTGGACTTCATTCTCACGGTCCGCTTTTACTTCTCTTCCGTGTTTTCTGCTCTGATCTCAGTCGAATGCAAACGTTTTGCCAAGAATCGAAGTCGGGCTACACAAAACGGCTTTCGTCTGTAAGTCGTTGAATAGAAGACCTGTCCCGACGCGGTGAGGCGATTGAAGCTAAAGATTGATTCGTCTTAAGTGTCGAAGGCTTCAACAGATTTCGAGAGGACGTCCAACCGATTGACAGTCTCCCCGAGCGCCGCGATCGGCTCGTCCTCACTGAACTTTCTCAGAATCAGGGCAGGTCGACTACGAAAAGAACGAAAGAGAATTAGAATCTCTGCGGGGGGAATGCATGAAGGCTTGGCGATTGGATCGGTTTGGCTGGAGGCTTAGCTTTGAGGATATAGCTGTGCAGGAGGTTCGTCCTGCCAGCGTGCTGGTGCGGATTGAGGCGTCGGCGCTGATGTCGTACTTGAAAGAATACGTTGAGGCAAACTGCCTGCGTACAATCCGCCGAAGGGGGTTACTCCTGGGAGCAATGGCGTGGGCGTGGTGCACGCGATTGGTCGAGATGTTTGGCATCTTAACCTGTTTCCAACAGCCTACTACAACGATTACAGCCAAGAACCAGTTCGGCGGATACGGCTATGACGCTGCCGGAAACATGACCTCGCAATCGGGAGCAACATACGCTTACGATGCGGAGAATCGGCTAACTTCGAGCAGTGGGGTTCCGCGAGCTACCTGTATGATGCAACAGGCCGACGGGTCACCAAAACGGTTTCGGGTGCTTACCGGAATTACCTTTATGACCTGCAAAGGAATGTGGTCTCCGAGGTAACCAGCGCCGGTTGGGCGACGGGGTATGTGTATCTGAATGGCCGTCGTTAATGCGCTGAACCCAGGCATGATAGAGGCAGGAAATATTGGCAACGAAACTAATTTGCCCTAACAAACTCTATCTTAGATACGATTCGGGAGGCGCAAGAAGCCGGAGAGGTCTACCGGTACCAAACAAGATCACCGGCGGCACCGCAACGGAATATGTCAGTCCCGCTACGGGCAGGTTCGTCGTCATCGACGATGCTACGAAACAAATAATACATGTATCTGATCACGGTTTCCAACCGAATCACCTATTACAACCGTGAGTATATTCACTAAATGACTAACGATATCGAATCGGTACCATCCATTGTCGCTTGCGCGGCCGGCAGAACACCCGGAGGTGAGTTGAACTTCACATTCCCTGAGGTGTTAGACGCGATCAAAATGTGTACAAGCAATAACATCGCCGTTTTAGGAATAGACGTCTTTGAAGTCCGCGCTGATGGCTATTTGACAAAACGGTTAGCCGCGTATTCGTATGATCGAGAGACACAACAGGGATTGGACGATAAACTTCAAGAGCAGGGTTGGCCGGGTTACGTCAGAGCTAGCAATGAGTTGGCGGAGCGTTTCATGGGTGAATATCCAGCGGGTGACGATCACGTTTATGTGCTAACGACCTCATCGTGGAGAGAATTTTGCGAGGTCCAGCGAATGAAACGTCAATGATTCGGAATTTTCCAATCTATTTCCAGTTTGGTTCTGGATTATGCTCACAGACGCACGTCAGATTCTGCATTGTCCGATACGCTCTTAAAGCCAACATGCGATTTGTAGGGTGCTGAGCATCCGACCCAGATCCTGCCTGCAAAAATGAGATGCCAGCTTTGGGAGGCTGCGTACGCATGATCCGCCGGTGTGACGACCGCGAGTTTGAGCTGATTTGGGCCATTATCAACGATGGCGCGCAAGCTTATAAAGGCGTCATCCCTGAAGATTGCTGGACGGAACCATACATGCCCAAGAGCGATCTGCGCCATGAAATCGATGATGGCGTCGCGTTCTGGGGACACGAGGAGGGCGGAAAGCTGGTTGGTGTGATGGGCTTTCAACAGGTCCAGGACGTGACTTTGATTCGGCACGCCTACGTCGCCACCAGCAAACAGAAGGGAGGAATTGGATCCCAGTTGCTCTCTCATTTGCGGAAGCTGACGCCAGGTCCGGTATTGATCGGCACCTGGTCGGATGCGGTATGGGCGATCCGCTTTTACGAAAAGCATGGCTTTCGAATCGTTCGCCCGCAACAGAAGGACCTTCTTCTCAGGCGTTATTGGACGGTGCCAGAACGGCAGATTGAAACGTCCGTGGTTCTCGCGGATCCGAAGTGGTGGGAACTCAATGGGGAAGAGTGACGCGTCCCCGACTGGCTTTTCGTAACCTTGATTGTCAATGTCAACGCGGCAGACAGCATTGGCGCTCTTCAGTCTCAGAAGGCCGTGCGCAAGCGCCAGCTCCTATTTGTTCGCTGCCATCTGCAACGCTTTCTCCGGCGACGCGTCGAAAATCGCCTTGTGGTCATTGCTGCAGAAGTAGTAGGTATGGCCCTTGTACGCGGACGTCGGGGCCGATTTTTCGTCTACCTCCATGCCACAGATCGGGCAGGTTACGCTGGCGGTGGTTCCCACTTCCGCGTAGATTGCATTCGCGGTGCCGGTGGCATCGAGCCAGCCCTGGCCCTGGTACTCCATATTGAGCGCGGTGCGCATCGCTTGATCGTGGCCGTAGTAGCGCTCGACGACTCGCAGCGCCAGATCCATGCCGGACGTGAGTCCGCCGGCGGTGGCGATTTTTCCTTCTTCGACGAAGCGATAACCGCGCTTCACGTGAATGTCTGGATACTTCAACGCCAGGTCCGTGTAGGCGTAATGGTGCGTGGTAGCGGATTTGCCGGAGAGGAGTCCGGTCTTGGCCAGTACGAACGCGCCGGTGCAAACGGACATGGTCACGTCGGTGGTTTTCGAGGATTCGCGAATCCAGCGATACATTGCTTCGTTGTCGCCATTCTGCGCGGGGATCACGATCACCTTCGGGCGCGGCGCATTCTCGAATGTGTAGTTCGGAAGGATTTTCATGCCGCCCGATGTTTCGATGGGCGCGTTCTTTTCGGCGACGGTGTAGAGCTGAAATCCGCTTTTGCCGTCCATAGGCGACGCGTCCTGAAAAACTTCCCAGGGGCCGCAGAAGTCGATTACGACGGCGCCGTCCGAGATTGGAAACGCGACTGGGATTTTGCCGCTAGCTGGTGGTGTGAGCGGCGCAGCCCTATCTCCAGCCACCGACTGAGCGGGCTGGTTCGTTTTCTGGCCGCCCCAGGCGGCGCGGGAAAAGGGAAACGTTGCGGCGCACCCAAGCACTGCCGAACTTTGGAGTAACTGCCTGCGGGTAAGATCGTGCCGTTTCATGCTTGCTCCTTCCGGGCGCTACGGATTTGGCTCACGGCCGCTCTAGCGGCTGACGCTAGACTATATCGCGACACGTTGTAGTGTGCATTTTGCTTTCCATTGAGCGGGCAGCGTAAGTTCCTGTTTTCGTGCGGGATGCATCGCGCCAGCGGACTGGATGCGGAATCGCGATGTGCGCTTGTGGGATGGGCTGTCGCGTGTCCGAACAAACGAAATAGGCGTCTCCGCTAGGTGGCGCGTCTTCATTACAAAAATAAAAAAGGCGTCCCGATATCCTGGGACGCCCCTGGCCGCGTTCCTGCCTTGTTGTGCCTAGATCTGACGCGTTGCCTGGTCCGCTTCGTTGGCCAGATCGAAGAGCATGTTGAAGAAGGGCTTCGGCTGGCCGATGAAGAGCCCGTCATCCACGAAACTCTGAAAGGATGCGACAGCGCCGCCGAACTTAGTGGACGTTGGGCGGACGATGGCGACGGGACCTAAGCCCGGGTCGATGAAATGGGTTGGCTCGGGCATAATCAGGTTGGCCTGCAACGTATCGCCGTTGAGCGACTCCGGATTCGTCTCGCCCTGAGCTGCAGACAGCGTCGAAAACGATACGGACGAGTTGTTCACACTGTCGAAGTCGGACACGGGAAGCGCATTGCCGGCCTTGTCCTGCCACGTCTGGAAGTGCATGGTCTCGCTTGGGCCGATGCTGAGCAAGATTCGCAAAACCTCGAGGTTCGTCGCCTTCTGCGCCAGCGTCGGATACAAGCTGCTGCCGCCTTGCTCGATAAATGCAAAGTGGAATCCGGCCGTGAAGGCAATGGCCTGGAGGTGAGCACTGATGCTTGTAGTGTTGTCGGCGCTGATCGTGCTGCCCGCCGTGTCGGCGTTGGACCTGGGAATCGCCGTGTGCTGCTTCACGTTCAAGCTCGGGACGGCTTGCACGAACGGCGCGCCCGGATCGAAATCGGGATTCGTGATACTGCGGTAGCGTGACCAGAAACTGGTGTCAATGGTGAGCTGCGTGAGGTTTGTGAGGCGCAAAGCTCCCGTTGAGCCATCTGCTGTGCTGCCTTTGAGCGTCGCAAATTGTTTCCTCAAGTCCACCGTCTTGGCGCCTTTTGAGGCCAAATAATTATTCAAGAAGCGATGATGGCTGATTTCATCGTCGGTATTGTCGTGGATGTACTGGGCCATGTCGCCGTCGAGAATCGTTAGAGCGGCCGTATAGAGCGTATTTCCGCCGTTCTTCCCTGAAACTTCGTTGTCCTGCACGCCGCCGAGCTCGGAGTACTGCTGCCACAGATCCTCCTCGATTTGCTCGAGAGCGCTTAGGAACGTGAGAATGGCGATATCGCCCTTGGTGATGGGAGCGCGATCGTCCCGTTCGTCGTTGTCACGGCCGAATGCTGACAATCGACCCGGCAGCAGCCCTGCGCCAACGGTGGCCGCACCCGCAGCGAGCATTCCATTCGTCAGGAACTTCCGGCGATTCGACTTGCGATTGAACACACCTGTAGCGTCATTCATCTGTCGTCTCCTTATTTGGGCAATCTCGACGGCGCGCGCTCAATTCACACTCGTTCGAAGCGCAGCCATCCGTTACGGGTTTTTGTGGCCCACCCCTGGATCTAGTTGGTGGAGGCTCGGCGGCCCCAAGGCAAAAGAGCCTAGGCCGCTCCTGATGGAAGTGCCGCCGGCATCCGTGGATTTCTGTAATACCCGGGCGATTCGATGCCAGAGGGAACTTCACAGTTGCTGTAAAGAGCCCAGCAGCTGCATTAGTGACAAGATAGTGACAATTGGAGTAGACGGCTGCGTCGAACGGGCCAAATTCAGTGCCGGGAATGCGAAAATGTGGCTCTTTCAGATAGTTGGCCCGCTCGGATGCAATGACACGCGCAGAGATAAGAAGCGCTCCGTGATGATCGGGACAGGCGGGGAGGGCAATGTCTGTGCTGCCTACTGCGGGTAGTTGAGGCGGCGCACCATTTCCTGAAAGCGCGGATCGGACCGCAACGAGTCCATGACGGGATCACTTTTCAAAAAGACCATCGCGCCCTCTCGCGCCGCGTAAACTTTCTCCAAAGAGGCGAATACTTCGTTGGTCTGCCGGAGAACTGCGTGAAACCGGGCAAAGAAATAGTCTGGGACGACGTTTGCTTGCTGGTCTTTTTGTAGTTGATCCAGCCCGGTCTTGAGAAACCCTCGGAAGCCGGACTTTTGGAAAGCGTCCCCCGCTGCGGTCGCGTTCGCCGTTTGCCCCGAAAGCCGCATAGCGGCCTGCCATTCTGCAACGGCCTCGGGATACAGTCCCTTTCGCTCGTAGGTCCAAAACAGCTCCCGCTGCGACGTGAGGGAATTCGGATCCATTTCCAGTGTCTTTTTGAACTGGTTGATCGCGAGATCGTACTTTCGAGCGTAAAAATATGCGTCGCCCAGCGATCCGTTGATAGCCACGGAACCCGGGTCAAGATCCAGCGCTCGCTTTGCTTCGGCAATCGACTGGTCAAAGCGTCCCGTGACGTACAAACACTCGGAGTACCACTGGTGCGCCGTGGGATAGTTCGGGTTCAAAGCGATTGCTTTTTGAAATTCCTGATCCGACTTCGCAAAATCCCAATCGTAGTAAAGATACGTGTCGGCCAGATTCGTGTGCGCTTCCGCCAGGGAATCATCAAGTTCGAGGGCCTTCAGGGCCGCCGCTCTCGCCTTCGGGCGGGACTGTTTGCTGGAAAGGTTCAAATACGTGCCGCCTCCAACCGCATACGAGTCCGCCACTCCCGCGTACGCGAGCGCATACCCGGGATCTTTCTGAATCGCCTGTTCGAAATAATCGAGACCCTTCTTCACGCCCTCTGCACTCCGCTGGTTCCAGTAATAACGGCCGCGCAGATAAAGTTGATACGCTTCCGGATTTTGCGTGTCCTTTTTCGAGATCTGTTGCTGTTCCTTTCCGCTGAGCTCGATGCGCAGGTTTTCGGCGATGGATTTGGAAATTTCCTCCTGGATGCCTTGAATGTCTGCGAGCTTCTTGGAATAGGACTCGCCCCACAATTGCGAATCGCGGCCGACGTCGGTCAGCTCCGCGCTTACCAGAAAAGCGTCGCCTCTCCGGGCCACCCTTCCCGTCACCACGCCGCGAACGTTCAGCTCCTGCCCGATTTGCTCGGGCGCGTTCTGCTTTCCCTTGTAGCGAAACACCGTGCTCCGCGGCACCACGCGCAGCTTCGATACGTGCGACAGGCTGTTGATCACGCTCTCGGTAATCCCGTCGCTCAGATATTCCGTGTCCGGGTCGCTGCCCGTATTTGCAAACGGCACCACCGCCACCGAATCAATGGGCCCGCTGCTGCTGTGCCCAAATTTCGCGCGATACAGCCAGTAACTCAGACCGGCGCAAATTGCCACTAGCGCCGCGAGGCCGATGGCGATCTTTTTCTTGTGCCGCTTTGCCAGGCTCACGGCCAGCGCCGTGTCGGAACTCGACTCGGCCATGCCGGACGGGGTCGCGGCCTCCCTTGAGGAAGACGGCGAGGACGAAGACGACGAGGACGCCGCCTCGCTACCGCTGCTGGCAGGTGTGACGCCCGTGCGGCTCGAATCCGTGTCGCGCCTTAATCGTTTCAAGTCGGCGCGAATTTCGCCCGCCGACTGGCAGCGCAGGTCGCGATCTTTCTCCAGCGCCTTGTTGATAATTTCTTCCAGCTTGCTCGGCAAATCCGGATTCAAGCGCATCGCAGGCGCCGGCGCGCGATTTAGAATTGCGTCGTTGATCACGCCGGAAGTTTCACCGCGGAATGGCAGACTTCCCGTGGCCATCTCGTACAGCACCACGCCAAAGGAAAAAAGGTCCGTGCGCGTGTCGAGCTCTTTGCCGCGCACCTGCTCCGGCGACATGTACGCCACCGTGCCTACCGTCGTGCCCGGGCTCGTCAACAGCTCCTCCGCCGCGCGCGTCGGCAGCGCCGTCATCTCTGCGCCGGCACCGCCTCCCGCCGAAGAAAGCTTCGCCAACCCGAAATCCAGAATCTTTACGTGGCCCCGCTTGGTGATGAAAATGTTTGCGGGCTTGATATCGCGATGAATGATTCCGTGCGCGTGCGCCGCGTCCAGCCCGTCCGCGATCTGAATGCCGAATTCGAGCGCCTCGTCGAGAGGCAGCGGCTTTCCGCCGATGCGGTGTTTCAGCGTCTGCCCCTCGAGGAATTGCATCGCGATAAATGGCTTTCCATCGTGCTGACCCACTTCGAAGATTGTGCAGATGTTGGGATGGTCGAGCGCCGACGCCGCTTGAGCCTCCCGCTCGAACCGTTCCACCGCTTGCGGGTCCCGCGCCAGGGCTTCCGGCAGGAATTTCAGCGCCACAAATCGGTGCAGCCGGGTGTCCTCGGCTTTGTAAACCACGCCCATGCCGCCGCCGCCCAGTCTCTCGACGATGCGGTAATGGGAGACGACCTGTCCGCTGCTTGGTTCGGATTCTGTCACGGCGCGCACATATTAGGTTGTGCGCCAGAGCCAAGTCAAACGCGCAGCCTCTGACCGGCATTAGAACCGCGGTGGTTTTCTTCCGCCACTCATCACTCACCACTAGCCACTCTTGTCCCTCACCACCTCGTCCCAATCCTCCTCGTCGTACATCCGAATCTCCCGCACAAACCTCACGATGTCACCCTGCCGCAATTTCAGCAGCAGCCGGCTCAACGTCACCTGCTCCTTTCCGTCCAGCGCGCGCATCAACGACTTCACCACCTTCGCGTGCTTCGGAAAAAATGTGCCGATAAACTTTTGCCCTCGCGGCGTCAGCCGTATGATTCCGATCGCTCGCCCTTCTCTCTTCTTGCCGCGTCTCTCCATCGGCAGCCGCGACTCATTAATTTCCGCCGGAGGCAGCGTCCAAAGTTCCCGCGCCACCCAGCCCCGCTCTTCCAGCCGCAGGACGATTTTTTCGACGTTCGACCGGCTGCATTTCAATTTCACTGCTGCCACGCGCGTCGCGGTCGGGCCTCGCCGGTACAGCATTTCGAGCACGCGCAGGCCGCGCATGGTCACGTCGAACGCCGCAAGCTGGGTGCTAAGTTCGTTCTGCATATATGCCGCAGTATCAAGCAGATCGAGGTAAGCGCGAAACGCCCGCAGCGTCTTGCCCCGGTGCGAAATTCGCCTTCTCGCCATCCATTCCGCCTCGGACTCGCCGGCCCTCCGAATCGGACGCTTCAGCTGGCGCTCTCTTCGCTGCCAAGCTCGCGGTATGCTCATCGTCAAATCCTCCCTGCCGTCTTTGCCTTCAGTAGCGTAGGCTTCAGCCTGCGCCAACGTAACACCGCGCCTCGATCGTCGATTCTTGGCGCATATCGCCACATCGTTCTTTTTCGTATCGCCGGCCCGCCCTGGGTACCGAAGGGCACCTCCGGCTTTTGCTCTTGGTTTCGCCTTCTAGTTGCACAGGCACTCTTGCCTGTGCGCTTTTCTCTACGTCGCGATCCTTTCGATCAGGCTTCCGGGACACCTTGCTCCGGTGACACCGTGCCCCAACGAAAAAAAGGGGCTTCAGCCCCTGAAGGACGCCGCGAAATGCCTCAAAACTGCTTTTTGCTGCAACCTGGTTGCTGCAGTTGCGGCGACAATTTTTGTCGTTTTCAAACCTCGCACGTTCGCGCTGTGAATTTCTATTGTGGAAACTACGGTTTCAGTAGCACAGGCAATCGTGCTTACCCTGGGAACCGAAGGGCCTGTGCCTCAATGCGATACGACCCGGGCGGCCAACTGATCGTAGAGAACAAACAGAGCCGAATTTTGAATTTGACGCTGCCCTCAAGATGGCTAGCTCCGTACGAGCGGCACAACTTAGCCCAGCCCGGGGAGGGCTGGGAACCTGTCGAAGTCTCGAAGCGCCTCCGCTCGCGGCGTTTTTGCCGCGACAGTCGTTCTCCTCGCCTTTCAGTAGTTCTAGCGGCGCTTCAGCGCCTCGAGCTCTTCGAGTGTGCGCGGCCAATCCGATCGCAATAGCCGCGACAAACTCCGGTCGGCGAGAACTCTTCCGCCCGTTTGGCATCGCGCGCAGTAGTTCGTTTCGTTGTCTGCGTATCGAATTCGCTGAATTTTTTCCCCGCATCTCGGACAAGGCTGTCCGTAGCGTCCGTGAACCGCCATATCCTTGCGGAACGCGGTCACCTTTTCGGGGAAGCCATCTCCCGCCTCGGCGCGCAGCCGCTCGATCCACAGCCTGAGCGTGTCACGCGTGGCTGCAAACAGCCTTTCCCACTCGTCCTCTTTGAGCTTGTGCGTGAGTGTTACGGGGGAGAGTCGCGCGGCGTGCAGGATCTCATCGGAATACGCATTGCCGATACCGCTAACCAGGCGCGGATCGGTAAGAGCCCGCTTGAGCGTGCGATTTTCTTCGGTCAGCGCGGCTCGAAATGACGCGAGATCGCTCGCGAAAACCTCGATTCCGCCGGGGTCGATCGAACGCAAACCCTCTTCGCCGGCGACAACATGCAACGATGCTCGGCGCTTTGTGCCCGCTTCCGTCAGAACGAGCGACCCGTTGGGAAAATCAAAAGCTGCCAGATTCTGCCGGCCCGAGAGCCGCGCCCCCGCCGGCCGCCAGTGCAATCGTCCGGCAATCATCAGGTGCAGCACGAGCCACAGATCACCTTCCACGCCAATCGCGATTCGCTTGCCAATTCGCCGGAGTTCGCGGACCACGCGTCCCTCCGAGTCGGCGATCGGCGGTTCTACGGTTCGAAGCAGAAAGGCGCTCGCCAGCCGCACTCGCTTCAGCGGCTGACCAATGATGTGTGGTTCGAGAGCGCTGATGTAGGCGGCAATGTCCGGCAGTTCCGGCATTCTTATCAGAATGCCGCGCCCACCGGCGCTTTTGCAACTTCGCTGATTTGACGAAAGGCGTCTTTGGTGCGTCTTTGAGTAGCACAGGCATTCCTGTTTACCCTGAGAACCGAAGGGCCTGTGCCACAGTTACACCTACTCGCAGACGCCACACGTGCGCGCATTCAAATCGCGGTGTTTTACGTACCGCCGGCCTCCGGCCGGCGCCTTTCGCTTTGTGTCCCTGCTTCCTTCCAAAACAAAAAGGGCGCCCGATTTCTCGGAGCGCCCTTCGTTTTTCGTGCGATCTAACTGCGGTTTAGTACATTCCGCCCATACCGCCGCCGCCGGGCATACCGCCGCCACCGCCCGCTGCGCCCTTCTTTTCGTCTTCCTTCATGTCGGCGACGAGAGCTTCGGTCGTAAGCATCAGACCGGCAATCGAAGCGGCATTCTGTAGAGCGAGACGCGTGACTTTGGCTGGATCGATGACGCCGGCCTTGACCATGTCGCCATAGTCGCCGGAGTCGGCGTTCAATCCCCAGTTGTCATCCTTCGACTCGCGCACGCGGCCGACAACGACGGCGCCTTCATGGCCGGCGTTGAGTGCGATCTGCCGCATGGGCTCTTCGAGCGCGCGCTTCACGATGTTGACGCCGATGGCTTCGTCATCGTGGAGCTTGAGCTTTTCGAGCGCCGAGATGCAACGAACCAGGGCGACGCCGCCGCCGGGAACGATGCCTTCCTCGACAGCTGCGCGGGTGGCGTGCATGGCGTCCTCGACGCGAGCCTTCTTTTCCTTCAGCTCGGTCTCGGTTGCCGCGCCCACCTTAATTACTGCGACGCCGCCAACGAGCTTCGCCAGTCGTTCCTGGAGCTTCTCGCGGTCGTAGTCGGAGGTGGTGTCTTCGATTTGCGTGCGAATCTGCTTCACGCGCCCTTCAATCTCGGAGGGTTTTCCGGCGCCTTCGACGATCGTGGTGTTGTCCTTGTCGATGGTGACTTTCTTCGCGCGACCGAGGTCTTCCAGCTTCACGTTCTCGAGCTTGATGCCGAGATCTTCCGTGATGGCTTTGCCGCCGGTGAGGGTGGCGATATCCTCGAGCATGGCCTTGCGACGATCGCCGAAGCCGGGAGCCTTCACCGCAGCGCACTGCAGCGTACCGCGAAGCTTGTTCACGACGAGAGTTGCGAGCGCTTCGCCCTCAACGTCCTCGGCGATAATCAAGAGAGGCTTGCCCATCTTAGCGGTCTGCTCGAGCAGGGGAAGCAGGTCCTTCATCGAGCTGATTTTCTTTTCGTGGATCAGGATGCGGACGTCTTCGAGCACGCATTCCATGCGCTCGGGATCGGTGACGAAGTAGGGCGAAAGGTAGCCGCGGTCGAACTGCATTCCTTCGACCACTTCGAGCGTCGTCTCCATCGTCTTCGATTCCTCAACGGTGATGACGCCATCCTTGCCGACCTTCTTCATTGCTTCGGCGATGATGGAGCCGATCTGCTTATCGTTGTTGGCGGAGATGGTACCGACCTGGGCAATCATGTCACCCTTAACGTCTTTGTGAAATTTCTTGATTTCATCGACGGCGACTTCGACGGCCTTTTCGATACCGCGCTTGAGGGCCATCGGGCTTGCGCCGGCTGCGACCGTCTTCACGCCTTCGCGGAAGATGGCCTGGGCCAGAACGGTTGCGGTGGTGGTGCCGTCGCCGGCAACGTCAGAGGTCTTGGAAGCAACTTCGCGGACCATCTGCGCGCCCATGTTCTCGAGCGCATCGGGCAACTCGATTTCCTTCGCTACGGTCACGCCGTCCTTGGTGATGACGGGCGCGCCGAATTTCTTTTCGATCACTGCGTTGCGGCCTTTGGGGCCGAGGGTAATTTTCACGGCGTCCGCGAGAATGTTGACGCCGCGCAGGATCGCCTGGCGAGAATTTTCGCCAGTTACGATTTGCTTTGCCATGTCTCTGTCTCCTCTTTCGCTTTCTGAGTTAGGTTTTCGTTGCTTTTGCCGCCAGCCGCTTTGGCGAATCGCGTAACGACCACTCGCCTTAGTATCGCGGCTGATTGAAGTTACTTTTTGCCGCCGCCCGCTGCCTTCGCTGAGCCGCCGATCTTCGCGAGGATTTCGTCTTCCTTCAGGATCATGTATTCCTCGTCGTCAATCGTGATGTCGTTACCCGAATACTTGCCAAACAGAATTCGGTCTCCGGGTTTTACATCGAGCGGGATGAGTTCGCCCTTTTCGCGGCGACCATTGCCAACCGCGATGACTTCACCTTCTTGCGGTTTCTCTTTGGCCGTGTCGGGGATGATGATGCCGCCCTTAACAGCTTCCTTCCCTTCGAGCCGCCGGACCAAGACGCGGTCGTGCAGCGGCGTGATGTGGACTGCCATTTGTGTAATTCCTCCAATGGGAGTTGGTTCTGAGTTGCCGCTGAGGAGGTTTCCAGTGTTAGCACTCCTCACAGGCGAGTGCTAATATATGGGAGTCCGCCTCGCGAGTCAAGCAAAAAGCTGATAATTCGACGCTCATCTACTGGATTTGTATCCTACTAAATGCAATGGAATCAGCGTGTATGGGGATGCAAGGTTTCTCCGACAGTTGGAGATTGAGTTGGGGGCCGGAGTGTGTCTAAAATCCGGTGACGAGACGCTTGAGTGACATACCTTTTTTATATTCGATTGATTGGCCTCACAGCGGGGACTCTAGCTTACCTTTTTCTGATCGCTTTGATCCTTGGGCACCGGCGGCCGCGGCTGTTTGAGCGGTTGCTGTTTTTTCTCGTGCTCTCCCTTTTCTTTGTCTATGCCGGAGGCCTGCTGGAAATCAACGCTGCGATTCAGTACGGCTCGCTGCCGAGAACAACTCGCTGGTTTGCCAATCTTCTGACGGCGACCGGCTTGTCGTTTCTCCTGCCGCTGACGTGGCTGACCTATGTTGAATACGCGCACATGGCAATACGGAGACCGTTGGGCTGGTTGACGCGAGTGAGCATTTGGCTGGTACGTCTACTTGTGCCGGCCGAAATTCTGGGCGTCGCAATTGTTTCGTACAAGTGGAAGATAAATTTCGGCGACGCGCTTCTTAACTTTGCGAATTCCGGCGCGCTCGTCACACTGGCGACGAGCTCGCTAGTAGCGGCAGTGATGTCGTGGCCGGCGGTCCGGCGTACGGATGATAGAACCTTAAAACGGCTGGGGCTCACGCTATCGGCGATTTCGGGATTTCTATTCGTTGTGCTGATCGCTCGCGTTTTCTTGACGCCGGCATCTCCGTTTCTGATCGAGCTGCTGGCGACGGCAGCGATCCTCGCAGGGGTGCTTCCCGGAGCCGTGCTCGTCTACTACGCGTTGAAACACAATTTCCTGGAGTACGGCGCGCAACGGAATTTGGTGTATGCGCTTTCGGCGACATTTTTAGCGCTACTTTATTTGGCGTTTGTGCGGCGGATCAGCGGATGGCTTGAGCCGGTGCTACCGCTGGAAGCGACGGTGAGTATTTTATTGTTTGTGTTGATTTTTTTGTTCGAACCACTGGAGCGAGTGATTGGGCCGGCTCTGCATCGGCGATTTCACGAGCGGATTGGGCGTTTGCAGCAGCTCATGGCGGAGCTGCAGACGGAAGCGCGCAATGGAAATCTTGCGGAGCTGATTGCGTTTGCCGAGCGGCGCATTCGAGAGGAGTTTGGATTGGCGGTGGTGCGAATTTCAGTGCCGCGCGATCCGGCGCGTGCGCCGCTGGAATCTCCGGGCGGACTGGGGCACGTGGCGCGATTGCCGCTGATGAAGAATGGAAGTGAGATAGGATTGCTCCAAGCGGCGACGACCGGGTCGTACCTCACCGGCGAAACATCTGCGGCGCTGGAATTTCTTGCAGAGCAGTTACCTGCGAGCATCGATCTTTGCCGGATGATCGGGGAAAAGCTGCAGCTGGAGCGGGAGTTGGCGGAACGCGAGCGGTTGGCCGGGCTGGGCCAAATGGCGGCGACGATATCGCACAATTTGCGGAATCCGCTGAGCTCGATGAAGACGGTACTGCAAGTGCAGCTCGAGAATCCAAATTTGCCGCTGGATGCGCGGCGCGATTGCTTGCTGGTGGTGAACGAGATCGACCGGATGAGCGCGAAGTTGACGCAGCTTTTGCGCTACGCGAAGCCGTCGGTGAACGGCGACCGCGTGGGGGCGGTGGCGCTGGCGCGGCAGACGGCGTCGCTATTCGGACGCGACGCGGAGCGGCGGAACATACGGATGGAGTTCGATCAGCCGCGCGAGGAAATTTTTGTGCGGGCTTCGGAAGATTCGCTGGGCGAGATACTGTCGAATTTGATCGTGAACGCGATGGAAGCGCAGCCGAACGGCGGACGAGTGCGGGTCGGTCTATCGTCGAATGCGGAATGCGCGGAGATCCGGGTGGATGACGATGGGCCTGGAATTTCCGAGGAGCTGCGCGCGAGGATTTTTCAGCCCTATTTCACGACGAAATCAACCGGGACGGGCTTGGGCCTTTCGATTGTCGCGCGGAGAATTGCCGAGATGGGCGGGACGCTGGCGTGCGAGAGCCCGTTGAGGAACGGCGCGGGGACGCGGTTTCGTCTGACCCTGCCGCTGGCAAGGGAATGACGGGAGTTGCAGCTGAGGCAATGTCATATGAAGTGGTTGAGAGGAGCCGCTTTTGCGCAAGTCCTTCTCACGGCGTACTGGATATTGGTTACGTGCGTACCACTCGGCGCGTGGAATCGGCAGCCAGGGTCTGAACCAATCCTTGTGTCGCTCAGAAATGGAAAGCTGAACACTGGTGCTGTGACTTTCTTTGGATCTTTTCTGGTGCCGGGAGCGCTCTTTCTTCTTGGATACATAAGGGCGATCCCTTGGTTGATGTGGATCGCGGTGATTTTTGATTCTGTCTGGCTCGGGCTGCAATTCAAGGGTTGGTGGGTGCCATACATCTTCGGCGCATCGGAAAAATGGCGAGAGACGTACGTGCGCGTTTTCAGCGACTCGTATAGATTTTTGCCGACGTTCGGCAATCACCTCGCGCCAGACGCAATGCACTTCCTGCTCCAGTTCTTACTGTTGATTGCGATAGCAACGGGAGCGATTGGGCTCGTCAAAAGCTCTCGCACTAAGGATCGAGCAGTGACGAAGTCCCGAGGATAAGGACCTGTCGAATGCGAACAATTCTGATTGTGGACGACGAGGCTGCGGCGCGGTACGGGACGCGGCGGGCGCTGGAAGGGAATTATCGTGTGGTCGAGGCGGAATCTGCTGCGATGGCGCGGACGGCGGTTGCGAGCGAGCGGCCGGATTTGATTTTGCTCGATCTGGTGATGCCGGGCGAGGACGGCTTGTCTTGTTTGAGGTGGTTGCGCGAGAACGGCAACGAGACGCCGGTGCTGGTCGTGTCGGCGCTGGACACTGCGAAAACGGCGGTCGAGGCGTTGCAGAGCGGAGCTGCGGATTACATTGTGAAAGGGTTCGACATCGCGGAGTTGCGCACACGCGTCGCAAATATTCTGAAGCTTGCGGAGCTGGGCGTTGAAAACGCGCGTTTGCGGCGGGAGCTTGTGTCCGACGGGCAGTTCGGGCGGATGCTGGGGACGTCGGCGGCGATGCGGCGCGTTTTCGAGATGGCCGACCGCGTGGCACCGACCGATGCGACCGTGCTGATTCTCGGCGAGAGCGGAACCGGGAAGGACTTGCTCGCCCAGGAAATTCATTCGCGATCGGGACGCGCTGCGAAACCGTTCGTCGCGGTGAATTGCGCGGCACTGCCTGAGAATTTGATCGAATCGGAGTTGTTCGGGTATGAGAAAGGCGCGTTCACGGGCGCGGCGCAGCAGCGTAAAGGAAAATTTGAACTGGCGTCGGGCGGAACGATTTTTCTCGATGAGATTGGAGATATGAGTCCGGTGACGCAAGCGAAGGTGCTGCGCGCGCTTGAGAATCGGACCGTGGAGCGGCTGGGCGGTTCGCGTGCGATTGAAGTAGATGTGCGGGTGATCAGCGCGACCCATCGGAATCTACCGGAAGAAATTGGCGCAGGACGTTTTCGCGAGGATCTGTTTTACCGGTTGCGAGTTGTGACGCTGGAATTGCCTGCGCTTCGCGAGCACAAGGAAGATCTTGCGCTGCTTGCCGGCGCGTTTCTCGAGCAGCTGGGGGCGCGGCATGGGCGTCGCGTGGGCTCGGATGACGGCGCCATGGAAATGCTGCGACGATACGATTGGCCGGGAAATATTCGGGAGCTGCGGAATGCGCTCGAGCGAGCGGTGGTGATGAGCAAAGGCGAGGGGATCGGCGTTTCCGATTTGCCGGAGGAGATTCGCAGCGGGATGGGTGCGGTGGCGGCGTCGCGGAATGCGGGAGGAGATTCGTATCTTGCGGAAGCCGATTTTCGCGAGGCGAAGAGAAAATTTGAGATTGCTTATTTGAAGCGGAAGCTCGAGGAGCATCGGTGGAATGTTTCGAAGACGGCGGCGGAGGTGGGATTGCATCGGCAGAGTTTGCAGGAGAAGTTGAGGGAGCTGGGGATTCAGAGACCGGGGAAGTGAGGCATGAGGTAGAAGAGGTAGAGGAGATAAAGGAAGTAGAGGAAGGCAAGGCGGAAGGGAACCGAAAATTAAAGAGAGATCCCTCCACTGCGCCGTGCGCCACCGCTTCGCGGTGGAAAAAGCAGAACGCGCGGCTCCGGTCGGGATGACAGACACGGGTCGTGATAAACGAACGGCAAATCGGCGGGTTTATTTTGGCTGGCGGGGAGAGTTCGCGCATGGGGCGGGACAAGGCGCTGCTGGAATTGGGCGGCGAGACGCTGATTGCGCGAACGGCGAACTTGGTCGGGTCGGTTGTTGGCGGTTGCGCGATTATTGGCGACCGGAAGCGGTTCGGTGACACAACGTGGCCCGGCGATGCCGGGGAATCGCGGGACGCTTGCGCGGGAATCGCGAACTCCGATCCCCTAAAGCCGGAGACAAAAGTCAAAAGAGCTGGCGAGACGCCGGCGGTACAGAATGACAGCGGCGCCAGTGGGATGAACGGGTCGGCGCTGCGGGTGATTGCGGATGATTTTCCCGGGGCTGGGCCGCTGGGCGGAATTGCCACGGCGCTGCGCGCTTCGGGAGCGGAGTGGAACCTGATCGTTGCCTGCGATTTGCCGTATCTGACGCGTGAGTGGCTTGAATTTCTGATTGAGCGGGCGTTGCGATCGGATGCTGAGGCGGTGCTGCCGATGAACGAGCGCGGGGCGGAGCCGCTTTGCGCGATGTATCGCAAACGGGCTGAGGGTGCGATTCGCGCGGCGCTCGATCGCGGTACGCGGAAAGTGACGGATGGGCTGGCGGAGGTTCTTGTCGAATTCATCGAACCTGCCGAATGGAAAGGCTTTGATTCCGATGGGCTGCTATTCAAGAATATGAACTCCCCTGCGGACTACGAGGAAGCGAAGGCTAAATTCGACGGGCGTCTGAAGCGATGAGCGATCACTACATCGAATTTCGCAACGTGTCGAAAGCGTTCGACGACAATCCGGTGCTGAAAGATGTGAGTTTTTTCGTCGATCAGGGCGAAACGGCTGTGATCATGGGACGCAGCGGCGTGGGCAAATCGGTGAGCCTGAAACTGCTGCTCGGTTTTTTGCAGCCGGACGACGGGCAGATTATTGTGGCGGGGCAGGATGTGACTTTTTTTACGGAAGAGCAGTTCGCAGAGATTCGGCGTATCGTGACGATGGTGTTTCAATCGGGTGCGCTGTTTGATTCGTTGACCGTTGCGGAGAATGTTGCGTTTCCTTTTGAAGCACGCGGTGCGAGACCGAGCAATGAGGTAGTCGACAAACGGGTTGACGAACTGCTGAAGACGCTGAATCTTTCCGAGTTTGCTGACCGGTTGCCCTCCGACCTGAGCATGGGAATGAAGCGGTCGGTGGCGATCGCGAGAGCTTTAGCGGAAGACCCGCAGGCGATTTTGTACGATGAGCCGACGACGATGGTGGACCCGTTGATGGCGGCGCACATGAGCGATCTGATCTTGAAATTGAAAAAAACTCTGCAGAAGACGTCGATCGTAGTGACGCACGACACGCACCTTGCTAAGAAGCTCGCCGATCGCGTGATTTTTCTGCAGGAGGGCCGCGTTGGTTTTTTTGGAACGTGGACCGAGCTGGAGGCTTCGAAGGATCCATTTCTACGCAATTTTCTTGAGGAAGACGAATTGATTCCGGCCCTGGACTTGACCGAGTGAGCGATCCGTCGCAAGCGAATCCCAAAAAACAGCTGCGCCGCGTGATGGGCCTGTGGGACGTCCTGCTTTTCAACATCGTGACAATTCTGGGGCCGCGCTGGGTGGCGGCTGCGGCGCACAATGGCACGTCGTCGGTGAGTTTGTGGGTGTCAGCAGCGCTGTGCTTTTTTCTGCCGACGGCGTTTGTGGTCGTCGAGCTTTCCACGCGATTTCCCGAAGAGGGCGGGCTGTACGCGTGGTCGAAAGAGGCATTCGGGGAATTTCACGGATTTGTGGCCGGGTGGACGTACTGGGTGTACACGCTGTTTTATTTTCCCGGGTTGTTGATGGCCAGCGCGGCAATGGCCGCTTACATTGGCGGAAGCAGCGCGGCACACCTGGCGCAGAGCCGGACATTTTTGATGGCCGGATCGTTTTCGATTTTGATTGTGGCGGTGGTGCTGAACATTATCGGGTTGAATATCGGGAAGTGGCTGCAGAACGCCGGGGGCGTGGCGACGTATCTTCCGCTGCTGATGCTCGTGGGCATGGGCGGTTATTTGTGGCACGCGCACGGATCGCAGACGCACTTTACGTTGCGCAATATGCTGCCGACTTGGAATTTCGGAACCGTGAATTTTTGGCCGCAGATCGCGTTCGCGTTCACGGGTCTCGAATTGTGCACGGCGATGAGCGAAGAGGTGCGCGATCCGCGAAAGACATTTCCGCGGGCGATTTTTGGATCGGGTGTGCTGATAGCACTGATTTATATCGCCGCTACGATCGCGCTTCTGAGCATGCTGCCTGCGGGTGTGGTCGATCCGAAGAGCGGCGTGTTTCAGGCGATGACGGCGGGATCGACGATGCTGGGGATTGCGTTTTTTGGAATCATCGCGGCGGCGCTGGTGACGGTGGGGAATGCCGGAGGCGTTGGTTCGACGGTGGCAGGAATTGCGCGTGTTCCATTTGTGGTGGGAATCGACCGGTATTTGCCGGCGGCATTCGGGAAAATTCATTCGAGATGGAAGACGCCGTGGGTTTCGATTCTGGTGCAGGCGGTGATCTCCGGAGGAATTCTTTTGCTGATTCAGGTGAACGAGACGGCGAACAGCGCGTATCAGATTCTGGTGGACGCAGCGGTGATTCTCTACTTCATTCCGTTTTTGTACATGTATGGGGCGGTGATCAAGCTTGCGTATCGAAAAGATCGCGCGGCGAATCCGGACGCGGTTTTGATACCCGGAGGCCGTGTGGGCGTGTGGATCGCCGGGTTGATGGGGTTGGTGGTAGTGCTTGGGGGGATTGTGCTGTCGTTGATTCCGCCGGGCGAATCGACGAACAAGTGGGTTTTTGAAATGAAATTGGTGGGCGGGACGGCGCTCTCGATTGCGATTGGGCTGGCGCTTTATTTTCGAGGGGCGCGGGCGAAGGCGCGTGACGCTGCGCAAATGCGGCCGGTTTCGGCGGGCTAAAAGACTGCGCGGTGCTGTGCTGATTCTTTTGTTGCGAGCGAGAAGCGGCGCTCGAGTTGTTCGGCTGAGGGCTGGGTCGATGCGCCGCTCGGAGCGCTGGCTTGCAGGACTCGCGCCGCTACGTATTCTCCTACCGATGGACCGTGTTTGAAGCCGTGGCCTGAACCGCCGCCGACCAGCCAGACATTTTCGAAGTCGGGATGCCGATCGATTAAAAAATCTCCGTTCGAGGTGTTTTCGTACTGGCAGACGCGCGTTTCGACGACTGGCGCGTCTTTCAGGGCGGGGAAACGGCACGCGAGGAATTCGCGTGCGGCTGCGAGCGCTTCGGGGGTGGCGATGCGGGATTGCGTGTCAGGATCGACAGCGGGGCCGTGGCGATCGTCTGCGACTTTGAAGCCGCGGGATTCGAGATCGGGCATGCCGTAGAATTCGTCGCGAAGAATGAGCCAGGTGGGGAGCGCGGGCGGTTGGAAGCGCGCGTCGCCGGGCGGAACGCCGAAGAAGAAGATTTCCTGGCGCGAGGTGAAGATGCGATTGCGGAGTAGCCCGGGGAAAAGTTTTGGTAGCCACGGGCCGCAGGCGAATACGAATGTGGAAGCGGAGATATTTTCGCCGCTGGTGGTTGCGAGTTTGAGAAGCTGAGTGCGAACGGCCGATGAGGGCGTCGGCGATTGGGCGGCTGCAATTTGATAGGTCACGCCGATTTTTTGGGCTTGCTCGACTACGCATTGCACGGCTCGGCGAGCCATCAGGACGCCGCTCGAGGGCTCGAGGATTCCCCAGGACGTATCGTCGACGGCGACTTGCGGGTAGCGATGGCGCAAATCATCGTTGGATAATCTTTCGAATGGGACGCGAAGCTCGGTGAGAGTCGTGACGGTGTCGCGCGCATAGGATTCGCGTTCGTTTTCGTCGGCGATCCAGAGAACGCCGGTGCGATTGAATAATTCGGGACGACCGGCGTCAGCAAAAAGTTCCTGCCAGAGGGGAAGCGCGCGCAACGACCAGCGTGTGTAAATTTCGTCGGGTCCATAGCCCATTCGGATGATGCGCGATTCGCCGCCGGAACTTGCGCGCGCGTGCGCGGGGCCGTACGCGTCGAGAAGCAGAACGGTGGCACCGGCTTTTCGCAGGCAATAGGCGGTCCAGGAACCGAAGACGCCGGCGCCGATGACAGCGACGTCGTACGAGTCTGATTTTCGAACGGGCATCAAAAGCCTTCTTCGATTAGTTCGGCTACGGTGAGATGCGAAGTGGCGGGACTCTTTCGCGCTGCGATGAGGCTCTCGACGTATTTCGCCAGGATGTCGACTTCGATGTTGACGGCGTCGTTGACCGTCATTGCGTGGACATTTGTGTGCTGATGCGTGAAAGGGATGACGGCGATGTCGGTGATGCCGTCGTGCGGATGCCAGCGGGCGACGGTGAGGCTGATGCCGTCGATGGCGATCGAGCCTTTTTCGGCGACGTAGCGGCGCAGATCTTGCGGGACGCGGACGGAGAGCCACCAGTTGTCGCCTTCGGGGACGAGACGCGTGACGCGGCCGATTCCGTCGACGTGGCCTTGAACGAAATGGCCACCGAGGCGAGCGGTGGCTGCGAGAGGGCGTTCGAGATTAACGTGCTGGCCAGACTTTTTTTCGCTGAAGGCCGTCCGGCGGAGAGTCTCGCAGGAAAGATCGGCGGCGAAGGAGCGCGCGTCGAACTCGACCACGGTGAGGCAGCAGCCGTTGACTGAGATGCTTTCGCCGAGTTTCATTTCGGCGGCGATGGCTGGAGCGCCTTCGAGGTTAATGCGCAGACGGCCGCCTTTTTCGTCGTGCTGAAACTCTTCAATTTTTCCGACGTGCTCGGTGATTCCCGTAAACATCGTGAAAGTATCCTTGGATGCAGAAATCCGGGCCGTGGCGATTCACGGTGATATTTGTGAGCGCCGGCGATTTTGGAAACCATTTCGATGGGATGCGTGCCATCGGAACGCCGCCCGTACCCATGATTTTCGGAGCATAGAAGAGAATCATTTTATCCACAATGCCGGCTTCGAGCGCGGCACCGTTGAGTTCCGCGCCGGCTTCGAGCAGGACGTTGAGCATTCGGCGCTTGCCTAACTCGCGGAGGATGGCGTGGAGGTCGGCGTGGCCGCGCCGAGATTTCACGCGGGTGATTTCAACGCCGGCGCCAGCGAGAGCGCGGGCTTTCGGCGAGTCGGCCGGTTGCGTGGTGAAAATTACGAGGTCGCCGTCAGCGGATTTCACGAGTTTCGATTTCAGTGGCGTGCGAAGACGCGAATCGACGACCGCGCGAAGAAGCTTTTGACGACGGGGCTCACCGGTGCGGTCGGTCATGCGAGGATCGTCGGCGAGAACAGTGCCGATGCCTGTGAGCAGCGCATCGGCTATGTGGCGCAGGCGTTGCACGGCTTCTCGGGAAGCTTCGCTTGTGATCCAGGTGGTGCTTCCTGAGCGCGCGGCGATTTGGCCATCGAGGGTGAGCGCGGTTTTTAGGGTGACAAACGGCAAGCCGGTGCGAATCCATTTTGCGAAATCTTCGTTTAGCTCGCGCGCGGCGGCTTCGTGAACTCCCACCGCTACGTCGATTCCTGCGCGGCGAAGTTGCGCTAAGCCTCGTCCTGCGACGGCAGGATTCGGGTCTGGCATTGCGGCGACAACTCGTTTGATTCCTGCGGCGATGATTGCATTTGTGCAGGGGCCGGTGCGGCCTGTCGTGCAGCAAGGTTCCAGATTGACGTAGAGCGTTGCGCCGCGGTTTTTTTTGCCAGCTTTTTTTAGCGCGACGATTTCGGCGTGATCGCGGCGATCGTAGGCGTGAAAACCCTCGCTGATTACGCGGTTATTTTTAACGATGACGCAGCCGACACGGGGGTTGGGATGAGCGAGGGCGGTGCCGCGTGCGGCGAGGGATAGGGCACGCGTGATGTGTGAAGCGTCGATATTGTTGGTGGGCATCATTCTTCAGGGGCTAAAGCCCCATTTTGTTTGCCGGAGTTATGTCGGAGCTGAAGCTCCGACCCCTAAAAAACCCTCCCGGCTCACCTCAGGGGTTGAAACCCCTGAATTTGCGGTCCTTTTTCGGCACGGCTAAAGCCGTGCCCTGACGTAACCCTTACTGCCCAAGCCGCGCGCCGACGTGCCAGTGCGATCGAACAGGCTGCGGAAACAACCCAAGGACCCACACGTCAGGGGCTGAAGCCCGCTGCTTTTGGGATATTTCTCCCCGCGGTTGAAACCGCGGGCTACAAACATAATGTCGCTCAATGTTAGTCGAAGAGGGAGTTGACATAGGTTTGGGCGTCGAAGGGAACCAGGTCGTCCATTTGTTCGCCGGTACCGACGAAACGAATTGGGAGATTCAGTTCATGGGCGATGGCGACGACGATGCCGCCTTTGGCGGTACCGTCGAGTTTGGTGAGCACTATTCCTGTGACGCCGGCATGGCTCCAGAATTCGCGCGCCTGGTTCAGGCCATTCTGGCCGGTGGTGGCGTCGAGGACGAGCAGCACGTCGTGCGGCGCGCCGGGCACGATTTTCGCGGCGGTGCGCTTCATTTTTTCGAGCTCGGCCATCAGATTCGATTTTGTGTGCAGGCGGCCTGCGGTATCGACGATTACGGCGTCGACTTTGCGGGCAGTGGCGGCTGAGAGCGCATCGAAAATTACCGCGGAAGGGTCAGCGCCGGATTTTTGCTTGATCACTTCTACGCCGGCGCGCCGTCCCCAGACTTCGAGCTGCTCGATCGCGGCGGCGCGGAACGTGTCCGCGGCGCAAAGCATGACGCTGGCGCCTTCTTTTTTCAGACGATTCGAGAGCTTGCCGATTGTGGTGGTCTTTCCGGTGCCGTTCACGCCGACAACGAACATGACGCGCGTAGCGGCCTGATTTCCGTTTCCATCAGCAGCAGGCGGAGGAAAGGTAAGAATTTTTGAAATTTGATTTTTCAACTCCCGCTTCAGATCCTTGGCTTCGGTGAGCTTGTGCTCGTTGACCTGCTGGCGCAGCGAGGCGAGGACTTCTTTTGTGGTGCGGACGCCGATGTCGGCGCTAAGCAACGCAGATTCTAGCTGGCGAAGCAGCTCCGGGTCGACGGGGCGGTCGCCGGTGAGGATTTGCTCGACTTTCGCCGAAAGCTCCGTCTTCGTTTTGCTGACCGAGTCTTTCAGGCGCTCGAGGAGCGTGGGTTCGGGTGGTCCGAAGAGTGAAATCATGTGTGTTCGCCGCGTGAGGCGGAAACGAATATTCTAGCAGAGGGCGGGGAATACAGGAGGCAAAGCGGGATTCGGTAGCCGGAGCCGAGTCCCGTGATTCGCAAAATGGCGGAAAAAGAACGATGACGTGCGGCAGCCAAGAATTCGCGACTTGCACCGTGATGATTGCTGACGGAGACTTTCCGACGCAAACCTCGGGACGCAAAAGACGCGGAAGCCTACGTTGGTTGACCTTGCTTAGAGATTGTCTCTGAGCCAGACATTTAGGCGGGCCAGGGTGGGGGTGTAAGCGCGAAGGCCGATCATAAAGAAAACTTCTGCGAGGATGAACGCAGTTACGGGGACAATCAGCAGGGAATAGCGGACAGCGGCGTCGTAGCCGAAAACCTTGTCCGTGACTAACGCGACGGCGGTGGGGCCGATGCCGAGTCCAATTAAATTTACGATTAGAAGGTAGAGTGCTGTGGCCTGGCCGCGCATGGCGTTAGGAACCAGCTCGATGATGGCTGCGGGAATCAGGCAGGTGGGCATACAGCCGAAAAAAATCGCGACGTACAGCAAAGGAATCACCGCATTCGTATGCGCGACGAGTGGAAATAAAATTCCGGGAATTAGCCATGCGGCTGCGGCAAAAACTGCAACACGCATGTAGGCGTCCTGATACCCGCGGCTCGCGAGCCATGCCACAGCCTTGCCCGCAGTGAGCATGCCCAAGCTTCCGGAAATAATTTGGGCGGCGCCGAACAGGATGCCGGCGTGAGAGGCCGTCATTTGATGGTTGCGGACGAGAAACGTGATTGCCCATGCGGAAGTCCCGTAAGCTGCGAGCGCCGCAAGACCCATCCCTACGTTCAGTGAGAATAGCGCTCTGCTATTGGCCGCGAAGTACTTCAACACTGCTGACAGCGGGATTCGCTCGACTGTAAGCTTGCCCTGAGCATTCTCGAAAACTCGCGCGCCCTTGCGCGACGGATCCCGAAGACTGAGCAGCGCGAGGATGAAGAGGATTCCTGAGATTCCCAGAAAGACGAAAAGGGCTTGCCATGGCCGGACGAGTCCAAGGGCCGGGAGCTGAAACATCTGTCTGCTGCCGAAATAGCGCAGGAGCAAGCCGCCGAGGAGAAATGCGAATCCGCCGCCGACGTAGGTGGCCATCGTGTAGACGCTGAACGGCACCGAGCGTTTGGCGGGAGGGAAGGAGTCTGAAATCATCGAATACGCCGCGGGGGAAAGTGTGGCTTCGCCGACGCCAACACCCATGCGTAAGACGAAGAGCTGGGCGTAGGAATTTATCAGGCCGCAACCGCCGGTCATGAGGCTCCACGTAAACATTCCCACGATGATCAAGCGCGGCCGGCTGATTGAATCCGCGAGGCGTCCGAACTGCAGGCCGAGAATCGAATAAAAAAGAGCGAAGCTGAAACCGATCAGCAGGCTCATCTCGGTGTCGGTGATTCCGAGATCGCGCCGAACCGGGGCGACGAGTAGATTCAGAATCTGCCGGTCAATGAAAGAGAAGATGTAGGCGCACAAGAGGATCACGACGGTGTACCAAGCCCACGCGGTGGATGGGTAGGCCTGTTCACTTTGTGCCGGTGCGTCGATAAGATGGGCCTTCTCGTGAACGCTCAATCCCGCCACCTCGCTGTACTCAAACGAACGATGCTTTATGGCACGCATTTGGGATTGGCGGCAAGTTTTCTGTTGGCAACGCCGGATGCCTCACGGTTGAGCCTCGCCGACAGGCAGATCGTCGAATCGGCCGCGCTGTTATATCGCGCTTACATCGAATAAGATGTCGCATGCCTACCGCAAAGAAATCTAAGCATGGGAAAATTGCAAGCAAACCCAGGAGCCGTTTCGCCAATGCAAACGGCCTGAAACTGCATTACCTCGCTGCCGGCGAGGGCGATCCTGTGATTTTGCTGCACGGATATGCGGAAACAAGCCACATGTGGCTTCCGCTGATCGCGCAACTTGCGAGCAACCATACCGTGATTGCGCCGGATTTGCGCGGGGCCGGGCAATCGTCGAAGCCTGCTGTTGGCTATACGAAGAAAGAAATGGCACAGGATATTCATGCGCTTGCGCGCGAACTGGGTTACGAACGAATCCAGATCGTGGGGCACGATATCGGCTTGATGGTGGCTTACGCGTACGCGGCGCAATACCCGAATGAGGTGGAGCGGATCGCGCTGATGGACGCGTTTTTGCCGGGAGTGGGGAATTGGCGCGACGTGTGGCTTATGCGCGATCTGTGGCATTTTCATTTTTACGGGAAGACGCCGCTTGCGCTGGTGCATGGGCGGGAGCGGATTTACTTCGAACATTTTTGGAATGATTTTGCGGCGAACCCAAGGCATTCGGTGCGGGAACGCGACCGCCGCTTTTATTCAAAAGAATATGCGCGGCCCGGCGGCATGGCAGCGGGTTTCGAATATTTTCGTGCGTTTGAGCAGGACGCTAAAGATTTCGCCGAGTTCGCGAAGAAGCAATTGCCGATGCCCATGCTCGTTTTGACCGGAGAGAAGGCGTCCGGCGAATTCTTGATTCAGCAGGGGCTATTGGTGGCGACGAATGTGGAGGGAGTCGTCGTTCGCGGATCCGGTCACTGGCTGATGGAAGAGGCGCCGGAGCAGGTGATTCCCAAGCTGGTGGAATTTCTTAATCGCTAGAAGAGTGGTTTCGGTGGCGAAGGTCAAGATGACCACGTGTTTGTATTTCGCCGGGGTACAGGCGCTTCGTTCCTCTGGGCAAGCTGAAGCCTGTGCTAGTTAGACTTCGACGAGCGTGGCGGTGAGGCGGAGGCGGCCGGCACGGACGGCGGATTCGAGGGCCGCGACGACTTTGGGATCGAAGCGCGAAACGGCGAGTGCGCGAATGCGTTCCATTGCGAAGTCGAGGTCCATCGCGGATTGATACGGGCGGTTCGTCGTGATGGCGTCGAGCGTGTCGGCAACGGCGATGATTCGCGCCATCAGCGGAATCTGATCCGCCGAGAGGCCGTAGGGGTAGCCCTCGCCGTCGAGGCGTTCGTGATGCAATTCGATTCCGGGCAGCATTTCCTTCAGCTGCGCGACGGGGCGCATGATGTTCGCGCCTTTTATCGTGTGCTGCTTCATCAGGTCGAATTCTTCCTCGGTCAACTTTCCGGGTTTCTTGAGCACGCGATCGTCCACGCCGATTTTTCCCACGTCGTGCAGCAGCGCGGAAATGCGCAGCCGGTCGAGATCCTCGGAAGTCATCTGCAGGTATTCGCCGATAATCATTGAATACTTTGCCACGCGACCGGAGTGACCACGCGTATATGGGTCCTTTTCGTCTATGGCCGCGGCGAGCATGCGGATTGAGCCGAGGAAGAGGTCACGATTTTCGGCGGCGGCTTGCTTCAGGCGTTCAACATAGCGCTCGATATCGCCCGCCATGTGGTTGAACGTTTCCGCGAGCTCGCGGATTTCGGCGGCGCCGCGTACTTCGACGCGCTCGTGAAATTCAGCGCGGCTGATGGCGCGAGTAGAAAACACAAGGCCGCGAATTGGGCGAGTGATTCCGACCGCGAAGAGGTACCCGAACATGAGGGCGACGAACGTGACGCCGACGACGAACGTCAACGCCTGAGCCGTGAGTTCCTGAACGCCTGCGTCGATGCGCGCCTCGTCGAGGCCGCGCTCGGCAATCACGGCCCAGCGAAGCTCGGGAATCGTGCTGTACGTGCCGATCATTTCAACTTTGTGACCTTTATTCTTACCCGGCACAGAGAAATGCAAGGTTTCCGTGGCGCGCAATTCCTGCGGGAGATCCTTGAACTTGGTCACGAGCGGCGAGGTGGTAGAAAGGTCGCGGCCCGGGACCATCTCGCTCGTGTTGGGGTGCGCGACGATGTGGCCGTGCACGTCAACGATGAAAACCGTGCGGTCGCGAACGCTCGCGTCGCGCAGGCGGCCGAGCAGATGGTCGACGGACACGACCGACGCGAACATTCCGGCGAATTGACCGTCGGCGAGGAGCGGGATGGAGACAACCAGCGCTGGACGATTATTCTGGCCGACTCCGAACGGCTCGCTAACGTAGTTGAGTCCTTGAATACTGGCGGTGAATGCGCGCTTGAGCGCGACTTCGACGAAGGGATCGGTGTCGGCGCGGAAACTGCCGGCAGACTCGCCTTTCGCCTGCGTGTTGACCGCGGTGACGTAAAGGACGTCCGGATTATTCTCGACGAAATTTTGCAGCAGGCGCGTCATCTGGGGCGCGTGCGACGGATCGTCAACATCTTGAATCCAGCCGGTTAAAGCCAGAAGCTGGCGCTGGCTGAGAAGCTGTTGGTGCAGGCTGGATTCAAACTGTACGGTCTCGCTCGCAAGTGAACGGGTAATTTCGTTTTGCTGGAGGCGTTCGGTGTCCTGCAGCTTTTCCTCGCTCAATCGCAGCACCTGCCGATGGTACAGCCACAGCGGCAAGACGCTAACGAGCAGCAGTGCGCCCATCATGATCCAAAGAATGCGGAGGCGGCGGGTGGTTAGCTGATTGAAGGCGTTGAAGGGCACAGGGATTCCCAGCCTTAAATGTTATCGGCCAAATCGGAATGCACACAACAGAACGGAAGTACTGGGGTTGGCGTATAAGTCACATAGGCTCAGAAGGTTCCGGGTTGCGGCGGGACGGCTAGCGGCGAAATTTCAGGCGCGGTTCATCACCTGCGATCAACCGCTCGATATTCGAGCGATGCTTCGCGAGAATTAGCACGGCGATCAGGATCGTCCCGAGACTGACGAATTCCGGAGGCGCGTGTCCGGGAGCGTAAAGCACGTACACCAAGATCGGCATTGCTGCTGCAGCCGCGATCGAACCGAGCGAAGAGTAGCGCCAGAAGATCACCACGATGAGCCAGAGGACGACCGCAGCTACGACTGCCTGCCAGCAAATGGGAATGAAGACGCCAAGACCGGTCGCGACACCTTTGCCGCCGCGAAATTGCAGCCAGACGGGAAAAACGTGGCCAATCACGGCAAAGATTGCGCCCAGCATCATCCAGCGAATATTCCAGCCGGTCCAATGGCCGGCGATCCAGACTGCGAGATAGCCTTTTCCGGCGTCGAGCAGCAACGTGAGTGCGCCGGCAATGGCACCAGCGTTCCGCGTGACGTTCGCGGCGCCGATGTTCCCGCTGCCGACACTGCGAATGTCGGTCCCCCCAAATACTTTCACGACGAGCAGGCCAAATGGAATCGAGCCCAGGATGTAGGCGACGATGGGAATCAGTGTGGTGACATTCACAAAGGATGCGTCGAGAGCAGCGATTGGAGTGGCTGAGACGATCATTTTTCTTTGTTAATGTGCTTTGGCGGTTGAGCCGCCGACGAATGGAAAAGACGCTACGCGATTATATTGCGCGCCGGTTGATTTCAGTAGGCTTTCGTAGAGGTGAAAATTCGTCTCAGTTGCCGCGCCGAAATCGTTGGATTTCATGTCGTTTGCCGCGTGGACTACTTCACGAACGCCTTCGTCCGATTTGAATCGCGCCAGAGTGAGATGAGGCGTGAACGGCCGCGTCTCGGCTTCGATACCGAGCGGCACGAGCGCTCGATCGATATCGGCAGCGAGCTCCGCGAGATTCGGCGATCCGGCAACGCCGCACCAGAAAGCACGCGGACGCCGCTCATTGGGAAAAAATCCTATGCCACGGAAACGGAGTTCGATGGGTTGTGCTGTGTGAATCGAGGAGAGCGCGCTTTGGATCGGGCTCAACTTTTCATTTCCCACGTGGCCGATGAACTTTAGCGTGATGTGCAAATTTTCCGGCTGCACCCAGCGCGCGCCTTGGGATTTTGGCTTGAGATTTGCGATCAGTTCTGCAAGCGCATGGCGGACCGCCTCCGGCAAGTCGAGCGCAACGAAGAGGCGCACTGGCTATGCCCGGCCGCGTGGATACAGAAAATAGCGGCGCACTGAGTCGAGCGCGGTTTGAGAGGCGTGCATGCGGATCCGCTCGCGGTCGCCGGGAAATTGGAAACGGCGCTCGCGTGGGCCTCGTTCATCCGCGATGCCGATGTGAACCAGGCCGACTGGTTTTTCGGGTGTACCGCCACCGGGTCCCGCAATCCCCGTGACGCCGACGCCGATCGTCGCACCGGTTGTTTTGCGAATGCCCTCGGCGAGAGCCAACGCCACTTCCGGGCTTACCGCGCCTTTGGATTCGATCAGCTCCGCGGGAACATTCACGAGTGCTGATTTCAATTCATTGCTGTAGCAGACGACGCCGCCGAGAAAATAGCTCGAGCTTCCGGGAATATTCGTGAGGCGTTCCGCGAGCAGGCCGCCGGTGCAGCTTTCGGCGACGGCGATCGTCGCACGATTTTCTGTGAGCGCGCGCGCGACGACTTCCTCGAGCATTTCGCCCTCAGTGGAATAGAGATGCTCGCCGAGCGCCAACGCCATGCGCTTCACCATTTCGTCGAGGATCTGATTGGCTTGGGCAGGATCGCGCGACCAGACGCGTGGATGCAGCTGAATTCCCGGTGGCGACGCGAGGATTGTTGTTTCGGTGTCGGGATACAGTGCGTAAAGAGGCGAGACGCGCTGCTCGACTTCCGATTCTGGCAGCCCGGTGATTCGCAAGTCGCGCGTGAACAGCCGCTCGTCGTGACCGAGCCTCGTGAGCCGGGGCCGCACTTCCTGCTCGAACATCGCGCGCAGCTCCGACGGAACACCGGGAAGCAGAATCAAGATGTGGCCACTCGCTTCGATCCAGAGGCCGGGAGCGCTGCCCCGCGGATTCGGAATCACCGTGGCGCCTTCCGGAACCATCGCCTGGCGGCGATTGATTTCGGGCATCACGCGTCCGAAGCGGCGGAAAAGTTCCTGAATGTGGCGCAGCACACTTTGGTTCAACTCGAGCTTGCGACCGAGCAGATCGGCGACGGCTTCGCGAGTGCGGTCATCGTCGGTGGGGCCGAGCCCGCCGCAGGCGACGATCAGGTCAGCGCGGTCGAGCGCTTGCCGGAAAGAAGCGCGCATGTCGTCGAGCGAGTCGCCCACCACGGCTTTGTGCACCACGCGAATGCCGACTTGATTGAGGCCGTCGGTGAGAAATAGTGAATTTGTGTCGAGGCGGTAGGGCGTGAGCAGTTCTGAGCCGATGGCGATAATTTCTGCCCGCATCAGTGGGCGCTAGCCGTTGAGCGGAAGACCCTCGACATCCCAGTCGAGAGAGTAGATGGCGCTATTAGTGGTGATCATGGCGCGGTGGCTGGGCATCAGCGCGAGACCGACGATGTTGCTGCCGCCGAGGACGACTTGCGGCTCCGCATGAGGAGTGAGGCGGACGATTCCGCGGCGACCACCGAGAGATGCGGCTACGTAAAGATTGCCGAAGCGATCGAAGGCGAGGCCCTGAGGCCGTCCGAGGCCACGGAAGAAAACACTCACATCACCGCCGGGAGTGATTTTATAGACGCGGTCGAAACTCGAGGTCGTCGGGCCGGTGACATACAGGTCGCCGGTGGGACTGAATGCGAGATGATACGCGGCGAGCGATGGCTCGAGCGTTGCGAATACGAAAATTTCGCGGTCCGCGCCGATTTTGAAAATCGTGCCGCTGCGATCGCCCACATACAGGCTGCCGGTTTTGTCAAACGCGAGGCCGGTGGCGATGCCCATGCCTTCGATCCATTGCATCGAGCGGCCGTCGGGTGAAATGCGGTGAATCGTTCCGTCGTTGCGGCAGGAAACGAAAAGGTAGCCGTCGCGGTCAATCGCGAGACCGGTTGGGTTCATCAGCTCGGTGATGAACGGCTTTACCGTATGGTTCGAGGTGATTTTGTAGAGCGAGACGGGAACTTTTTGGCCGCGCTGGCCGCTGAAGGTGACGTACACATTTCCTTCAGCATCCACTGCAGGACTGGCGACCGGATGCAGGTTGTCGGCGATCTGCACGCCCAGGGACATTGGAAACGGAGCGCTCTCGACGCTGCCCATTTTCACGCGCACTGCGCCCCCCTCGGCGCCATCAGGAACGCGGGCGATCAGCATGTTCTCTGCGGCCATCACCAGGCTGCCTTCCGCCGCGCCGAATTGAACTTGCGCGCGCGTGTGATTGCGCGTGTCGAAGCCGCTGCCTTTGATCGACACTTCGCCGCCCGGCAGGGCTGCAGCGGGTGTAACGCTTTCAATTCTCGGTGTGCCGTTCGATTTCAATTGAATTGGTCCCGTTCTTGCCGCGTTATGTTCGAACCCTAAAATCTGCCGGCCTGCCCTTCGAATAGCTCAGGGTAAAAAGGCCGCCGCTACAAAATCTAAAGTCCGGCTGCGCGGGCTAGCCATAAGCTGATCGCCGCGTAAATGCCCGCTACCCAGTCATCCGCCATGATACCCCAGCCGCCCGGAAGGGACTCGGCTTGACGGGCTGGAAAAGGCTTCCAGATATCGAAGACGCGAAAAAGTATAAAACCCAGGAGCAAATATTTCCAGTTGAGGGGCGCCATGGCCAGCAAATACGCCATGTGCTGGCCCGAAACTTCATCGATGACTACCCGTTGAGGATCGCTGACATTCCAGAACCGCGCAGCTGTCGTGGCGCTCCAGACACCCAGAGCAGCGATGACGGCCATGATCGGAATTCCAGCCCATGCGGCCGACCAAACCGGAACTTCGAAGCTCTTACGCAAGCCAGGAATGAACGCCGGAGGGAAAACGACCTGTACCACAAAGTAAAGCAACATCCCAGCGAGTGAACCCCAGGTGCCGGGGGCTACAGGAATGTAGCCGAGGCCGCAGGCGGTGGCGATGAAAAGCGCGACGCTCGGCTTGCGCGTTGCGACTGGTGAGCGCGGCACGTCGGTAGCATTTGGCAATGCTGCGCCTGAGTCTGCGTTCATCCGTGAGCGCCCTTATTGTCGTCATTGTCATCCGGGTCGCTCGGGCGCGAATCTTCCTCTTCCGATTCGTCGAAGACCGGATTGCTGATGACGTATTTTTCGCTCGCCCAGTTGCCGAGATCGAGCAGCCGGCAGCGTTCGCTGCAAAACGGAAAGTCGGCGTTCGTCTCGGAGTCAGTCGGCTTACGGCAGATGGGACAGTGCCGCTTCATGGCCTTCAGGATACCGCGAATTTAGCGGGAAGTGAGAATTGGGAAAGGATTCTCAGCGGCGGACGCAGGTGCAACTCTCGAATCGCGCGAGCGAGCGGCGGGAGGATCAAACTTCACGGCGCGCGCGATCAGGTCGTAATCGTTCGATTCGGTGATTTCGACGGTCGCCATCGTGCCGGCGGCGGGCAAATCCTCCGCGTCATTCACGCCTTCGAATTCGGTGATGTAGACCTTGCCGTCAATTTCGGGGGCCATGCCTTCGAGGCGAGCTTCCCAAATGAGATCCGTATCCTTCGACGGGCCTTCGAGCATCACCTGTAGCCGCTGGCCGACGCGCTTGCGGAGCTTGCTGGCGGAAATTTTTTTCTGGATTGCCATCAGGGTATCGCGGCGGCGGGTGATCGTTTCATCGTCCACCTTGTTTTCAAGGGCGAAGCTTTTCGAGGTGTCCTCGTCGGAATAGGCGAAAACGCCCATCCAATCGAATTCGGCGGCGCGCACGAAATCGCACAGCTCGCGGAAATCCTTCTCGGTTTCGCCGGGGAAGCCGACGATGAACGACGTGCGAATCGAAACGCCGGGAATTGCTCTTCGAGCGCGCTCCAGCATTTTCAGGAAGGCATCGCCGCTCGATCCGCGCTTCATACGCGCGAGAACGCTGCGGCTCGCGTGCTGCAGCGGCACATCGAGATATTTCGCGAGGCGCGGATGCGCTGCGATCGCATCTAGCAGGCGCGGCGTAATGCGATTTGGATAGCAGTAAAGGAAGCGAATCCAATTCAGCTCGTCGATCTGCGCGAGGCGTTCGAGCAGGACTGGGAGGCCGTCGCGCAGGCCGAGGTCTTCGCCGTAGAAAGTGGTGTCCTGGCCGATCAGCGAAATTTCGCGAACGCCCGCAGCGGCGAGATTCTCGGCTTCACGCACCACGGATTCGAAGCGGCGGCTGCGGAATTTTCCGCGCAGCTGCGGAATCACGCAGAAGGTGCAAGGGTGATCGCAGCCTTCGTTGATTTTGATGTACGCGGTGTGCCGCGGCGTCGAGAGAATGCGCGGCGTCAAGTCGTGATAAAGGTAAGAGGGAAGCGAAGCGCCGTCGGAGCCTGTAGGTTGCAGCTGGCCTTCGCAGGCTTCGAGGATTTTTTCCACTTCGCCTGTGCCGATGACGGCGTCCACTTCCGGAATCTGCTCGCGAATGTCGTTGCGATAGCGTTCGACCATGCATCCGGCGACGATCAGCTTCTGCGCGCGCCCGAATTTCTTGTACTCCGCCATCTCCAGGATTGACTGCACCGATTCCTGCTGCGCCGGCGCGATAAAGCTGCACGTGTTGACGACGAGCACGTCCGCATCACCAGCCCGCGGCGTGATTTCGTACCCTGCGCGCGTGAGAATGCCCATCATCACCTCGCTATCCACGAGGTTCTTCGGGCACCCCAAGCTCACAAATCCAACTTTAGGCATCTCAGCGCGCTTCCTTGACGTCGTCGCAAACACACAATTCTAACACACGAGCTCGAACCATCTGTCATCACCGGCGGGTGAAAGGCGGGATTCCAAGGGTCTCTAGCTTAATAATCCACGTACGAACGCCGATACGACGTCCGCTACATTTTGAGGTTCTCTTTGCAAGAGCAAGTGTGGCCCATCGACTAACGCAAGAGAAATGTCCGGCCTGATACGCTTGATCTCGGTAACACACGAGTTGGATAAGAGATGGTCCTGCGCCGCTTGTACATACATCAGCGGGATCCTGATTCGAGCCAATTGAAGCCTCACATCGCAGTTTAGCGCCTCATGCACGCGACCACTCAACACCGCCGGGCTAACGGACCAGAGCACTTGATGAAACTTCTCAACCAGTGCGGTGGGCGCGTCTCTTCCTATCAAAACTTGCTCCAGAACCCAACGAGGCACCCTCAACTTGAAAAACCAGGCGTTCGCAATCACTTTCGCCGCTAGCGACCACCCTCCGATGGGCTGATGAACAAAGCCGGCAACAATGACCAACCCAGCCAGATTTCGCGGGTTCGAGGCCGCATATTCAACCGCGATGGGCGTTGAAAAGGACTCGGCCAACAGCACAAATGGTTCATCCTCAGGCACCGCCAAGCGGACAAATGAGAGCAGGTCGGCGTAAGAGAGGAATTCATTGGTTGGGTACGCCACCGCCGTGCCAGCGAATGTGTTCGGGAGAGCCGCTAAGAAACTGGCAAACAACTGTCCCGTTCCGTCCAAACCGGGGAGAAGAACCAGACGCTTGGTCACGAGCGCCACATCCAAGTAAGAGGGCGCCTACGAACGGCTCCCGTCATTGCTTGCGTGAGCGCAGGGTGTCGCGGATTGAGCGGAGGAGGGAAGACATTTGCTCGATCGGCGCGGCATGTTCGCCGAAACGTGCGGACTGGTACAGCTCGGTCAGCTGTGCGACCGGGGCTGAAATTTCGGAAGACGGAATTGCGGCGGCGAATTCGAGAGGCGTTTGCGACGGAGCCTTTTTCCAGCCGCGCTTTTCAAGCAGGCGCAGCATCTCGCGATATTCGAGCGCCGCGAGCGATGCCGTCAAATTCCCGGCGCGGCGCGCGCGCAAACTCCAGCGCGCTACCACGTAGGAAATGAGCGGACGCCCGCGCAGATAGATCAGTAGGCTGACCAGCATCACGAGCAGCGTCGGCAGAAAATACGGCGACGCTTCGATACGCTTGTCGAGCGCGAGGAGCAACTCCATCACCTGGCGCTGCTTTTCTTTGTAATATTTTTGCGCGCGGTCGCCGAAATCGTGCGACGTCTTCTGCATGTTCTGCGCCAGATTCAGCTGGTGCGAGAAATCGTAGTTGACGATCCACTCGCTCCACGCAAACTGAAACCAGTCCCAATACATCGCGAGGCGCTCGAGCAATCCGCCAGACCTCGCGTTTGCCGGCGGCGTAGGATCAAAGGTGATCCAATCGTAGCCAGGAAAATAAACTTCCACCCACGCATGTGCGTCGCTTGCCCGAACGATGTAATCCCCGCCCACGTCGTTGTACTCGCCCGGAAGAAAACCGGTAACGTAGCGCGCGGGAATTCCCTGCGTGCGGAGGAGGATCGTCATTGCGGATGCGAAGTACTCGCAGTGGCCCGCGCGACGGTCGAAGAGAAAATAAGAGAGCGGATCCTTGCCGTGCGGATCGGTGAGGTCGAGCGAATATCCGTACCTTGTCTTGAGATACGTTTCGATTCTTGACGCTTTGTCGTAAGGGTTGCTGGCTCCCTTCGTGATTTGCGCGCCGAGCTTCGCGATGCGCGGATCGAGCTGCGGCAATTGGAGGTATAGCCGCTTGTTGAACTCGGGATAGTCGGTCGAAGCCTCGCGGAGCTCGGCCGCCGGAACCACCGGGAGCAGGGAATCGGCCTGGTAGCGGACCTTCGTCTCGTTATGAAAAGGATTCGAGAGCGAGCCAGTCTTATCGTAAACGAGAAATCCTGAATGCTTTGTGGGCTCGGGGCGATCCGTTTCGTTCGTGAACCTTCCGCGCACGTCCACCAACTTCAGCGCTACGAAAAGAGCGTCACTCGCGATCGGCTCCATCAGAACCGTGTAGTGAAGCGGATAATATTCGCCGCGCGCGGGCATCGCAGCCATCAACTGGTAAACGCCATTGCCGTTCGGCGACACGACGTTGGGATCATGGTTGGGCGTGAACCAGCGCCGGCCGTCAAAATCGGTGAAGGCGATGCCGCGCCAGTGCACATCGGAAGCGCGCGAAGGATCCCCTTCCACCTTGATGCGCATTACGACCGCAGGATTTTTCTTGATTTTTCCGATTGCGCCGAGCGTGACGCTGTCGCTGAAGCCGGTCATCAACGTGGGTTGAATATTGATGGCGCTCATGTAGCCGGCGGTGAAGCGAGGAATCACGAAGAAAAACACAGCGCCGACGACGAGCGTTCCGATCGCAACGAAAACCGACGTCAGCCCAAGCGCGCGATTCAATTTCTGGGCCAGCGGCGTGCCCGGCTCAAGCGCGGGCGACACGGCTCCCTGCGAGCTGCGTCGAATTTCGAGCGCGACAAAGGTGGAAACGGCCAGCACCAGGAAAATCGCGAGCGAAATCAGGAAGCCGGTTTCGACAGTGAGAATCGCCGATGCCAGGATTGCTGCAAACGCCAGCACCGCGAGAAAGGCGTAGTCGCGATTCGTTCGCGCCGAATACAAGCGCACGATCACCGCGAAGAGGAGCAGGTGAATCGCGGAGAGCAGCGCGGAATAGAGCGCAGGATTTGGCGCGCCAGATGCGAGACTGCGCGAGATAACCCAGAGGTCGAAAGGAAAGAATAGAAAATAAACGAGCACCAGCCACGTTGCCACCCGCACCGAAAGCTCCGGCCCTTTTCCGCGCCAGAGACGAAAGCCCTTGTAGGCCAGCGCGAGAACGGGCATGACGCTCGAAAACGGGTCCAGCTTGCCCGTAGAAACAACGGCGATGACGCTCGTCAGAACGAGGAGATAGAGCGACACCTCGAAATATCGTTGGACCGCCGAGAGCGGCGGCGTGATGACGCGTGCCGAGGATGCGGACATGGCCCTAAGTACGATGCTAACACTCGCGGAGGCGGCGCGTTTCGCACTGCGCTTTGCACCGCTGCTAATCCGCTAATGGCGATGCAAGATGTGCGCGGCAGCCGCAGCGGCGGCGATTTTGCGGGTTGCGCTCGAAATTGGAATCCGGGCAACGTGCGCGAGCGGCAGCACGCGACTGTGTGTTCCGGCGTTCGCGGGCAATTGCTCGACATGCGCAAGGAACGGCAGCAACGTCACATTGCGAAACGTCACGCCATGACGCGCCTCGGGTAGTGCTTCGAGCGCGATACCGTTTACGCCTAGCGTCGCGCGAAGATGCTTCGCGAGTTCGCTGCGAGCGTTGCGCTTTACTTCGACGGCGGGGAATTGCCACATGCGCGAAAACAACACGCCGTCGTGGGCGCCGGGATCTTTCACCAGCAGCGTGCGATCCTGTGGATCGTGCAAAATGGCTGCTGCGATTTTGATGTTCACTGCGGAGCGCTTCTTGCGCGGTGCGGGAATTTCATTTACGAGGCCCTGGGCGTGCGCCTCGCACCAGCGGCGGATCGGGCAAGCCGCGCATTGCGGCGATTGCGGCGTGCAAATCGTCTCGCCCAATTCCATGAGGGCCTGATTCCAATCGCTCGCCGCTTCGCGCGCGAGCAATTGCTGCGCTGTTTCTGAAAGATTTCGCCACGCACGCGGCGCGCGCAGATCTCCGCGTACAGCGCCAAGCCGCGCGAGCACGCGCGCGACGTTGCCGTCGAGCACCGCGAGAGGCGCGTCATACGCGATGCTCAACACCGCTGCTGCCGTGTAGCGCCCGATTCCGGGGAGGCTTAGAGCAGCTTCGAGTTCTCGCGGAAATTCGCCGCCATGCTGGGCGACGATGGTTTTCGCGGCGGCGTGCAGATTCCTGGCGCGGCTGTAATAGCCGAGTCCCGACCAGAGTTTGAGGACCTGTGGCTGGCGAGCTCGAGCGAGTGCGTGCACATCGGGAAAGCGGCGGAGGAAGCGGTCGTAGTAGGGAATCACGGCTGCGATGCGCGTTTGCTGCAGCATAATTTCGGCCACCCAGACGCGGTAGGGATCGCGGTCCGCACGCCATGGCAACTCGCGGCGGTGTACGCGAAACCACGCGTGCAAGCGCGATTGAAAAGTCCGGAGTGTGCGCGCCTTTAGTTGAACGGTCATCTTGACCGACGTATTCTCGCACGAAGACGCTACTTGGACATCGGAGGCCTCGCGACTATCGGGCTTACAAGGTGTCGATGAAGACGAAATAGGAAGAGGACCAGAGCGAGCTGGGGATTGCGGCTTGCGGCCGGCTGGTGATTATGATTTTGAAGATTTCGTGCTCGCTCGCGAGCGCGTTCAAGAAGGCTCCGCCTTTCGCGGATGAATCGGAGCGCACGAGCGCAAGTTCGCGCAACGTGTCGTAGATAATTTCACTGGCGCTGGCCATTGGCGTTGAAAAACGGTCAGTGCGGAACTGCATCACGGAATTGATTTCGTGGAAGTGCCACGCGATGCAGGCGGCCATCGAAACCGCGCGCTCGAACCGTTCGGCATGCTCTGTTTCCGCCAGTGGTCCTAAATCCTCGCCTGGCGGTCCGATGAATGGATCGAGCACCAGCATCACCCGCCGCTCGTCCTCGCGCGCGAATTCGCGGACCATCACGCGGCCAGTCTTCGCCGTTACTTTCCAGTCGACGAAGCGCGCGCTGTCATTCGGTTGATATTCGCGCAGCGAGTGCAGCTCATGACCGCGTCCGCGGAAATAGCTGGCCATCTCGCCGCTCAGCAACGGCAATACTTCGTAGAATTGGTCCGCGGGCTGCACGCGCGGGTAAATCGTAATCTCGATATTCGAATCGACCGTGCGCGTCTTTTCGAAAAAGCCAAATGGAAATCGGGTGCGAATTCCGAATGCGTCCTGGCGGTAAACGCCGCGCTTCGGAAAGATCAGCTCCACTTTTTGCCGAGCCGCGCTTTGCCGCGGAATGTACGGGAAATAGACGGGCCGCGTCAGCACTTCCGCCGTGCTTCTTTTTGTCTCACCGACCACCAGAAGCGAAAACGATGGCCACGTTTGCTTCTCGTTGCGCAGCTCGAGCTCGGCAAGCACCGGCTGCTCCGCGAAAATGTGCTCCGGCATGTCGAATTTTAATTCCACGCCGGTGAGCACCACGCGCGACAATATGCCGGAAATCAAAATTCCTGCCAGCGTGCACGCCAGAATCATGAAGAGCAGGTTGTTGCCCGTGTTCACCGCCGCGAGTACGAGAATGAAGACCGCGCCGAGATAAATGATTCCCTCGCGCGTCAGCCGGTAGTCCACCTGGTAAACGAACCAGCGCAGACTCGTGCGCCGCGCAAGCGCCGGAACGATCGTGATCGCCACCCAGCCGGCGAGGCCGAGTGCTACAACCGTTGCCCCGGCAGCCACCCAGATCCGTCCTGTTTGCGCTGCGGCGGCAGAAAAAAGCGAGACGAGAAGCGCGACAGAAAGCACGAGCATCGCGATGCCGAAATTTTTCCAGCCGGGGCGGTCGCGTCCCCGCCACCATCGTGCTGCGAATGTTTCCTGCATTAGAGTGGGACGCGGGTGGTTTCGAGGATTTCGCGGAGAATGGCTTCGGCCTGCTCAGATTTTTTCTGCGTGGAGACGTAACGCGAGCTCACGACGACGCGGTGCGCGAACACGGGTACGATCAGGCGCTTGAAATCGTCCGGCAGGCAATAATCGCGGCCTTCGAGAAACGCGCGCGCCTGCGCGGCTCGATGCAGCATCACGGCTCCGCGCGGGCTCACGCCCAGGCTCAGCTGTTCCGTCTGGCGCGTGCGCTCGACAATCTCGAGCGCGTAATCGAGCAGGCTCTCTTCTACCTTAATGTGCGATACCGCTTCCTGCATCGAGAGAACGTCCGTAGCATCCATCATCGGCGCCACCGATTCCACCGGCGAATGCCCCGCATTGTTGCGCAGGATATTTTTTTCGCTTTCGCGATCCGGATAGCCCATGCGGATGCGCATCAGAAAACGGTCGAGCTGCGATTCCGGCAGCGGGTAGGTGCCGTGGTGCTCGATCGGATTCTGCGTTGCGAGAACCAGGAACGGCTTCGGCAGCGGGTGGGTGTGATTGTCCACCGTGATTTGCGATTCGTTCATCGCTTCGAGCAGGGCTGATTGAGTCTTCGGCGTCGTGCGGTTGATTTCGTCCGCCACGATGATGTTCGCGAAAATCGGCCCGGGCTTGAATTCGAAGCCTTGCGTCGTTGGATTGTAGACGCTCACGCCGATGACGTCGCTCGGCAGCAAGTCCGAAGTGAACTGAATTCGCTGAAACGAGCAGTGGAAGGAGCGCGCGAGGGCTTGCGCCAGTGTGGTTTTGCCCACGCCGGGAACGTCTTCGATCAGGAGGTGGCCGCGCGCGAGCAGCGTGGTGAGCGCGAGCTGAATTACGTCTTCTTTGCCTTTGACGACGCGTGAAATCGTGCGCAAAAGCTCGGCAAGGCGTTTGCTGGCGGTGTTGGTCGGGGCGTTCGTGGTTGATTGCAATTCGCGTGGCCTTCTGCTACAAAAAGTAGGTTCGCGGGCGACTAGCTCAGTTGGTTAGAGCGCTCCCCTCACACGGGAGAGGTCAAAGGTTCAAGTCCTTTGTCGCCCACCACTTTTTCTGCCCCGCTTTATTGTGCCATCA
>Ga0307472_100000013_pt1 | contig 44996 bp, 54 predicted proteins | sample atmos_gasesAM5C__2_FD_204582 | JGI IMG/M metagenome (GOLD analysis project Ga0307472, IMG submission 204582) | Hardwood forest soil microbial communities from Morgan-Monroe State Forest, Indiana, United States - atmos_gasesAM5C_05 | ecosystem: Environmental > Terrestrial > Soil > Temperate...
CATCGGTCGGGTTGTGCGGCGGAAAGCCGAGCGCGATGAGCTCGCGGCGGATGCGCTTGCGCCTCATTCGAGGTCCTCGTCGCCGAGCCGCTGCGGCTGGAAGACCGCCCGGGCGGCCCACATCGTCCCGGTCTGAATGTGGCTGCGGGCGAGCGCCAGGCAGCGCTGCGGCTCGCCGGGGTCGAGCCACTGGCCGAGCGCATCCACCTCGCGCAGGAAGCGCTCCTCGGCCACCTTCACCGCGTTCACGGCCTCGATCGCCTCCGGCGACTGCGTCGGCTTGTAACCCTTCACAGGCAATCCTTGCGTCATGCGGCGTCCTCCCGATCGAACGGCGTCGGCGCCGGCGGCTGCGGCGTGACGAGATACTCGAGGATCGACGGATCGTCGTCGTCCTCCGGCTCGAGCCGGACCAACCCGCCGGGCAGCAGCGGCCGGAGCTCCTCGAGGTCCTTCGCGGTGATCGCCTCGGCGACGCGGAGCTCGTCGCCGGCGAGCTCGTAGCGGACCGCCTTGACGCCGGATGCCGAGGCACTGACGACCCAGCGGGTCGGCGCCGCCGGTGGCGGCGGGGCGAGGGCGGCGAGCTCGTCGTCCGTCAGGGGCTTGGCACCATCGTCGGCGCGATCGTCGGAGAAGACCGGCCGGCGCACGAGCCGGGGCGCCTCGCCGGGGGCGGCGATGATGATCTCGTCGACGCGCAGGAGGCTGACGTCGGGCAGCCACTCGATGCCGTCGCGGATGCGGCCGATGCTGTCGGCGCGGATCGGCGCCAAAAACCCGGTCGTGGGGTCGATCGCCAGGATCAGGGCGCGGCCGGCGACCTTCGCCTGGCCGTCGCGGAAGCGCCAGTAGCGCTGGCCGGCGCCGCGCAGGAGGCCGAAATTGTCGATGAACATGCCGAGCAGGTTCTCGGCGATGCCGACGAGGTCGAGCTGCCTCGCCTGGATGGCGCGGCGGACGTGGTCGAGGAACTCCTGGCCGTCGCCGGCCTCGAGCTGCTCATGAATGTCGGTGACCGTCTCGGTGAAGGGATCGATGAGAAATCCCATGCGCGCAAATCCCAGATGGGACCCGCCCTGTTGGTGGGGGGCCCCAAGGGATGGGACCCTACGGGATCAGCGGGTGGGCGCAAATGGGTGGGGCAAATCCCGGTGCGCTTTGTCGTTGGACCCTCGCGCCGGCGGGGGGCCCCGTGATTTTGCCCAGAGGGGGCCGCACCCCCTCGATTCGGTTTCGATCGGCGCCTGATAGGGGTCCCTGTCCTGGCTATGTCCGATAATTTAAGATTATCGGACATGAAATGCGCAGTTAACGCATTGATATCATTGAGTGTGCAACACAGTGCATGCACCGTGCTAGCCCAAGGTAGCGCACCAGTACCAGACCAGTAGGGCAGGCAGGGCACGAATGTTAGAGCGTAGCGCGTACCAGGGCCGCGCGGGCGCGTGCGCCTTGCGAGGCTAGGTCGCGACGAGGGGTGAATTGGAGGGTGTTGCGGTCAAGCTTGTGGTTCACGCTCCGATCCTGATTCTCCCCTGCCGGGCAGCCATGGCTGCCCTGCCGGCGAGCGTTGGCTCGGGGGTGAAGCAGGTGAAGCAGGTGAAGCACTTCCCCATTTAAATTTGCAACGCGCGCGTCATGTGACCCAACCAGGAAATTGACCTTCTGCTTCACCTGCTTCACCCGTAATTCAGTTTCAAACCTACGATTACATTCCCTTGCTTCGTGTGCTTCGTCGATAGTCCTGTGATCGTCGTGAGCCTGGTTGTGAACGGATTGCGCGTGCCTGCCTGGCGCCCGGCCATGCTGGCAAATTGCCTGTAGTTCTCGAACAGCGTCGTCGTCCGCGTCTCCCAGGCGCCGGGATCACCGGCGAGCTCGTCGACCGTCGCGAGCTCGCAACGCTCCTCGAGGAACTGCCGAACCATGTCCTCATCCGAGAAATATTTCTGAGAGGCTTTAACGATCGCCGGAGCCACGAAAAGGTCGTCTGCGGCCAGCCTCGCGCGTGCCCCCTCAAGAGCCCACGCGAGGATGGCCGGGCCCTCGGCATCGACCAATTTGATGTCATAAGCCCGGATTGGCTTGGCGATCGTCGCTCCGAAATCGATTAGGAGGAAACGCCTACGGATCGCCTCGTCGACGTTGTTGAGCGCCGGCTTTTCATTGCCCGCAATGCTGATCGAGCACGCCGGCAGGGCATCGAAAAAGTTCTGATGCATGAACCGCGTAGCGAGGATGTCCCCGCCGGTCAGCTGTTTGATCAGGGCCGTGTTCCAGGCCGCGTTGTGCGGCACCTCGACGGCCGTCACCATCCGCGCCTTGACGATCTTCGCAATCCCGGCCGGGTGATCGCCGCTGCCCGCCTTGGCGATGAGCAGGCCCGGGTCGGCGGCCTGGTGATAGCCGCCGACGAGCCGGGCGATGACCTGCAGGAAGACGCTCTTGCCGTTCCCGCCCGGCCCAAACAGGAAGACGATACGCTGGTCCGGCGCCCGGCCGGTGAGCGACGAGCCGATCCACTCCTGCAGCGTCCGCTGCACCTCGCGATCGCCGCCGGTGACGAGATCGAGGAACGCCTGCCACATCGGCGCCGGCGTGCCGGGGGCCGCCGGCGCGACCGGCACGAGAATGGTAATCCGATCGGCCGGGTGCGCCGGCCGCATCAACCCCGTCTTGAGGTCGACCGTGCCGCCCGGCGTGTTGAACAGGTACGGGTCGACGTCGAACTCGTCCTGCATCGCGAGCATCGTCGGCAGCACGCGGCAGGCCTTCTCGATCGCCCCGTGCGTGCGCTGCGAGTGCAGCGTCTTGCGCTCCGCCGGCGTGATGTGGTTGCCCATCAGCAGTATGTCGGAGATCGTCGAGACGTATTCCGCGACCAGCTGCAGGAACTGCGGCGATCGCCGCCGGGCCCAGTGCGTGCCCTCCCAACGCAGCCAGTGCCCGGCATCGTGATCGTAGAGCCAGCCCTCGTCGACCTGGCGCGCAATCGCCCGGGCGAAGCGCGCCTCCGTCGCCGCGTGATTGTCCTGCATCCATTGCGCCGCGAAATTCCGCCCCTGTTGCCGGAGCGCGTCGAGCTTGTCGGGCTTGGCCGCCATCAAGTCCTCCTCTGCAATCGATTGATGAAATCCAGGGCCTCGCCGAGCCCCTCGACGCCGATGCCGGCGCGCGCGAAGGGCCGATGCGTCAGGCCGGTTTTGAAATCGACGATGGCGAGGCCGCGCGTCCGCGACCACGACACCTTGGCCCGGGCCGAGCCGGTCGAGAGTGGATCGCCTGTGAACGAGCCTGTGAGCCGCATGGGCGGCTCTTTGAGCTGATGCCGCGCCTTTGCCGCCGCCTCGAGCTCGTCGAGGCTGTAGGCCGTCCCATCAGGCTCGTGAAAGACCGTGTCGTCGCCGAGGTCGTAGACCGCCAGCTGCTGCGCCGCGCCCGCCTTGACGCTCGAGTCGAGCGTCAGGCCGGGCCAACCGGCGAGGACCTCGTCGGCCGCATCGATGAGGCCGAACACCGCCGCCCGATCAAGCGCCGGCAGCATCGCCAGCGGCACATCAGCTGGTGAATCACCGCGCCAGGCATAGCGCACGAGAACCGCGCCGGTGTTCTTGTCGTGGCTGTGCGGGCCGAACGCTCCGAACTGCTGCGCGCCGCCGCCGCCGGCGAAGGCCTGGACCTGAAACGTCTTCTCGGCCTTGAACCGGCGCGTGTGGATTTCGTGGAAAGGCTCGCCGTCATAGCGCAGGAAAGCCGCCTCTTTCGGCGGGTTGCCGACGCGCCAAAGCGCCTTGGAAAGGCCCGGCGCGATCGTCTTCGCCCGCACCACCACGGCGGCCAGGATATCCATCCGCGGCAGGTCGAAATCGATGACGAGAAGCGGCGGCTCGACGCGCAACCCGATCGCCGGCCAGCGCAGCTGCCGGGCCCACAGGGCGGCCTGCTGCCGATCGACGAGGACCGAGGGCCAGCCCTTGAGCATGCAGGCCTTGTCCCGGTTCGGGAGCGGGACCCAGCCGTTCTGAACCAGTTGCGGGAAAAGGTGGCGAACAGTATCTGTGATCACGGCGAGACCTTTCCTGGCACGGTTGGGGCGCGTCATTCGAGGCTCAGAACCTGTGGTGGGGTCCGAGCCGCACGTCAGGGCCGTCGGGGTTTTCCAGCCTCCCCGACGGCCCTTTGCTTTTGTTAGGCTTGCGCTCGTGAATCGTCGAGCCAGCGAAGAAAATTATCGACCTCGTCGAGCGAGCGCAGGGTCGCGATCTCGGCGCCGGCGGCGCGGTACTGCTCGTGGCGCTGCTTCTGGTGCGGCGACAGCCGGCCGCCTTTGGGCCGCTTCAACTCCACGAACACCACCCGGTGGCCGAGCACGACGACGCGATCGAAATAGCCGCGCCGGCCGATCGCCGTCGTCTTGTCGGCGAGGCCGCCGCGGGCCTTGATGCCTTCGACGAGATGTTTCTCGACCGTGGCTTCTGATACAGGACGAGGGGGCAGTTTGCCCTGAGAGGACCCCACCAATGCCTTCACGTCATTCCTCCGTTGTCGGCGGTAGCTCCGCCGCCATGCTCGTCAATTGCCCAGGCTCGAGGGCCATGCTGGCGCGCATGCCGGCGATCGTCGACCGCGACTCGTCCTACTCGATCGACGGCACGGCCCTGCACACGGTGATCGAGGAGCTCATCACCGGCAAGACGAGCCTCGACGAGCTCCGCGGCCGGCGCCGCCAGGTCGACGCCCGCGACGCCGTCGTGACGATCACCGACGAGCTCATCCACGACGCCCTCGAGCCGGCCTGGCAGTTCTGGGAGAAATTCCTCGAGGACGTCGACACCTGGCAATTGGAAACCGAGGTCGCCTTCCCGGGCATCCCGGGATCGTTCGGCACGGCCGACGTTCTCGCCCGCGACGACGTCGAGAACATCACGCATGTGGTCGATTGGAAATTCGGTGTCGGCGTCGGCGTGCAGGCCTCGTATGTCGACCCCGACGACGAGGATTTCGAGGTCGTCAATGAGCAATTGCTTTTCTACGCGACCGCCGCCTGGCACACGCTGCCGGACCTGTTCCCGCCCGGCGCCCGCGTGATCCTCTGGATCGTGCAGCCGCGGGCCCAGGATCAGAGCCCCGTCACCGCCGTCGAGGTATCGGTCGCCGATCTCATCGCCTTCGCGAAGGAGATGGGTGAGGCCCTGGCCGTGTCGAAGGTCGCCGGCGCCCCGATCAAGATGGGCCGCTGGTGCCGTTTCGCCGCCTGCCGCACCATATGCCCGCTGCATACCGGGCCGCTCCTCGACCTCGAGGCGATCAGCCAGGGCGCCGCCTCCGATCGGGCGGACCCGGCCTACAAGACGATGTTGCTCGACATCCTGAAGGCGGCGCCGGTGGTCGAGAAGCTGATCAAGGAAGCCCGGGGGCAGGCCCACGTCATGCTCGCCAACGGCGAGGAGCTCGAGGGTTGGAAATTGGTTCAGAAGCGCCCGACGCGGCAATGGACCGTCGACGAGGCCGAGCTCGCCCGCGTCTTGCGCAAGGCCCACAAGGTGAAGAAAGCGCAACTGTACGACAGCGTGCTCAAGTCGCCGGCGCAGGTCGAGAAGATTCTGCCGCCGAAAGGCAAGCTACCGGAGGGCCTCGCCCTGCCCGTCTCCTCCGGCACTTCGCTGGCGCCGGCGAGCGACAAGCGACCGGCGATCGCGATCGAGGCCGGCGCCCTGTCGAAGGTCCTCCTCGATGCGCTTGCCCAATCCGTGGAGGGCGAATAGCCTCGATTCACGGCCGCCCTGCTACCGGGGCGGTCGTCTACCGGAAAGGGTTACCCAATGCCGACAGACGACAACGATCTGCCCGCTTCCCCCGACGCCTCCCGTGCCAACCTGCCGGACCACGCCCGGCGCATGCAGGACCTGCTGGGCGGCCTCTCTAACGTCGCTGCGACGATCGCCGACGCCGGTGGCGTCGCCGGCCAATATCCCTTCATCGGCATCAACAATTCGGGCGTCTGGGCCTTCGGCCAGGACCGCACCGAGGTCGAGGCCGGTTCACTCTGGGCCGTCGACGTGCGCTCGTGGAAACACGGCTACATCGCCTGGCCGGACGAGAAGGCCAAGGAGCGCAAGCCCCTCGGCGAGCGCATGGTGCCGGCGAACGCGCCGCTGCCGAAACTCTCGGACCTGCCGGAGGTCGGGGCGCCCTATCAGGTGCAGTTCTCGTTCGAGATGCTGTGCATGAGCGGCGCCGATACCGGCACCGTGGCCCTGTGGAAGAACGGCAGCCACGGCGCCAAGGTGCTGGTGCAGACGCTCGTCGAGGAGGTTCGCAAGCAGGCGCGGATCAATCCCGATCGCCTCTGCCCGGTCGGCGAGCTCCTGATTCGAACCTACTTTCACCAGCAGTGGAAGAAGGATATCCACAATCCGGTCTTCGCCATCCGCAAGTGGATTCCGTTCGCCGACTACGACGGCTTCGACAAGCCGAGTGAGGCTGCTCCCGAGCCGCAGTCGCCGGCCTCGCCGCCGGCCGCCGCCGGCACCGGCCGCAAGCCGGCACCGGCCGCCGAGGCGCCTGCGGCCGCAGCTGCCGGCGTTGGCCGCCGCCGGCCGCGCGAGCGCACGCAGCCCGCCGCCTGACCCTGCCCCACTGAGGGCCCCGCGCGAGCGGGGCCCGTCTTTTTGGCGGGTCCGATGAATCCCTACGCCCCCGACGCCCTCGTCTGGTTCGATTTCGAATCGCGCTCGCCGGTGCCGATCAAGCGCGGCGCCTATCGCTATGCGGTCGAGGCCGAGGCCGTGCTGCTCGCCTATGCGATCGGCGCCGGGCCGGTGCAGCTGGTCGACCGCCGCGGCGCCGCCCTCACCTACGCCGATTTCCCCGACGAGCTCCGCCAGGCCTACGAGGCCGGCCGCATCTTCTGCGCCTGGAACACCGGCTTTGACCGGGCGATCTGGAACTTTGCCGTCGCCGGCTCGCCGTTCCTCGCCCCACAGCAGGTCATAGACGCCCGTTCGGTCGCCCTGGCTCACAATCTACCCGACGACCTCGAAACGGCCTCCACGAGGCTGGGAGGGCCCGGCAAACAGAAGGACGGGAAAACCCTGATCGCCCGCTTCTGCGGATCGGAGGCCGTCACGGCCGAGGACGACCCCGAGGCCTGGGCGCGCTTCTGCACCTACGCCAAGCGCGACGTCGACGAGCTCCGCCGCGTCTTCCGGGTCATGCTGCCGGCCTTCACCGCCTACGACTGGGAGGTCTACCAGGCGAACGAGGTCGTCAACGACCTCGGCGCCGACGTCGACCTCGCCTTTTGCCGGGAGGCGGCGCGGCTCGCCGCCGAGGACGAGGTCCGCACCGGCGCCCGCCTTTCGGTGCTCACCGACGGCGCCATCACGTCGATTCACCAGAACGTCCGCATCGCCCGCTTCGTCCACGACCGCCTGCCCTCGGCCGAGGCCCGGCTGATGATGTCGACCGTGTTCAAGGAGGAGGCCGACGGCGAGAATGACGAGGACCTCGTCGAGCGCGTCCAGCTGACGATCAAGCGCGGCGTCGTCGAGCGCCTCCTCGATCTTCTCCGCGCGGAGAAAACGCCGGTCGACCCGGTCCTGATGGAGGTTCTCGAGCTCCGTGAGTTCGGCGCCTCGGCGGCGCCGAAAAAGTTTCGCGCCATCCTCGAGCAGCACGTCGACGGCCGGCTCTACGGCCAGTTCCAGTTCAACGGCGCCGGCCAGACCGGGCGTTTTTCGGGCAAGGGGGTGCAGCTGCAAAACTTGACCCGCACCGTCCTCGGCACAGACCCGGGCGACGACTACGGGTTTTGGGAGGAGCCGACGGTGGCGCTGATCGCCGACGGCTGCTCCCTCGAGGAGCTCGCCGAACACGGTCGCGGCGAGGTTCCGGCCCGAAAGCTGGCGCTCACGATTCGCCCGGCCTTCATCGCCCGGGGCAGCAAAACCCTGGTCAAGGCGGATTACAGCCAGATCGAGGCCCGCGTGCTGCCGTGGCTGTCGAAGTCCCGTGGCGGCGAGAAGCTGCTCGACTCCTTCCGCCTCGCCGATCGCGACCCCTCGGCGCCGGACCTGTACAAGGTCACTGCCGCCGGCATGCTGCACAAGACGCCGGAGGAGATCGGCAAGGAAGAGCGCCAACGCGGCAAGGTCGCGGTTTTGGCCTGCGGCTACCAGGGCGGGCGCAACGCCCTGCACTCGATGGCCGCCAACTACCGCATGCACTTTTCGGACGCCGAGGCGCAGGCGATCGTCGACGCCTGGCGGGCGGCCAATCCCTGGGCGCCGCTGTTCTGGGGCAAGCATTCCCGCGACGGCAGCTATGGCCTGTTCGGCGCCGCCCGGCGGGCGATCGAGACGCCGCAGACGCCGATCGAGGTCGGCCGCGTCACCTTCGTCTACGTCCCCCTGCGAAGGGACGGCATGCTGCTCTGCATCCTGCCCTCCGGCCGGCCGCTGATCTATCCCAGCTGCAAAATGCGGGACTATGACATCGTCGACAAGACGACGAAGAAGGTCCTCGACACCCGGCACGGCCTGACCTTCCGGCGCGCTCGAGGCATCATCGCGCTCTATGGCGGCCGGTTCGCCGAGAACGTCACCCAGGCCGTCGCCGCTGACCTGTTGCGGGAATCGATCGTCAGCCTCGTCGGCGCCGGCTTTGCGATCGTCTCGCATGCCCATGACGAGATCGTCGTCGAATGCGAGCGCCGCGATGCCGAGGAGACGGCGGCGGCGATGCGCGAAATCATGACCCGAGACAGGCCCTGGGCCGAGGGCCTGCCGCTCTCTGTCGACGTGACAGAGCGCTGGTACTATTCGGCTGCAAAGAAGGACCCCACCACATGAACGAGCTCGCTGTCACCACCACTAAACTCAGCCCCTACGTGAAGATGCAGTCGGCGATCGCGCGCTGCTATTCGATCGACGAGTGCAAGCTTATCGCCGGAGAGGCGCAGGCGATCGCCGCCTACTACAAGCAGATCAAGGACGATGAGACGGTCCGCAAGTTCCTGCAGATCAAGATCAGGGCCTGGCGGCGGATCGGCGAGATCATCCTCGCTGCCAAGGTCGACCGCGCGCGGTGCCTCGGCAAGAACGGCGAGCCCACCATGACCGCCTACATCCGCCGCATCAAAGAGACGTTTCCAGACGAGCCGGCCGTGCAGAACCTGATGGATCACGAGTTTCGGCAGGCCATCAAAATCGCCGAGGTTCCAGCTGATTTTTTCGACGCGAACGTTGCCGAGCACAGCAATATCGACGGCCTCGTTTATGCCTTTTCGCAGCTGCAGCGGCGCGAATGGGAGGCCTCGCCGGAAGGGAAAGCCGAGATAGCCCGCCGCCGCGCCCGCGATCGGGAGGAGCAGGCACGCGCCATCAAGCAGCAGGCCGAGGCCGCCGCCGACGACAAGAAACGGCAAGCGGAGGACGAGATAAACTCGCGCCGCCTGGCGCGGCTGTACCAGGCCGACGACATCGCTATGAAAGAGGTCGGCATCACCCTTGCCCGGCGTGATCGCGAGGACATGCACGAAACCGTCTTTCTGCTCAAACGCTCAGTGCATGAAGTGCTGCGCCGGGCCGCTTTCGAGAAGCGCATGACCATGCAGGCGATTCTGCGGGCTGGCCTTCTGATGTGGTTCGCGGCGCACGATTACGACGTCTCGGCCAAGGACATGGTGCCGACGAAGAACGAGCGGTGACATGCGCGCAAAATCCGATCTCCGCCCCTACCAGAACCGCGTCGTCACGGCGCTCTACGAAACCACCGGCCTCGTCGCCGTGCTCAAGATGGGCGCCGGCAAGACGGTCGCCGCGCTGACCGCCATCGACGAGCTCATCGGCGACGGCCTCATCCGGCACGGCCTCGTGCTCGCCCCGAAACGGGTCGCCAACATGACCTGGCCGGCGGAGATCGCCGACTGGGCCCACATCCGCGGCCTTCCCTATGCCGTGCTCAACGGCGAGCCGGCGCGGCGCTCGAGGCTTCTCGGCGACGCCGGCAATCGCCAGCTGACGATCGTCGGCATCGACAACACGCAATGGCTTTGCGACGAGCTCGCCAAATTGCCCGACGAGCATCCGATCTTCGACCTGCTCGTCATCGACGAAATCTCGCGTTTCCGATCGCCGAAATCGAAGCGCGCGAAAGCCCTGCTCAAGCACGTCAAGCGGTTCAAGGCGATCTGGGGCCTGACCGGCACGCCGAGGCCCTCCGGCTACGAGGACCTGTTCAAGCCCCTGGCGATCGTGTCGCGTGAACAGCTGTGGGGACGCTCGTTCTACGCCTGGCAGAAAGAGCGGTTCTATCCGGTCGATCGCAACGGTTACGAGTGGGCCATCTTCCCCGATCGCGAGCAGCAGACGATCGACGAGGCCAACCGCTTCATGCTGACGCTGTCGGACGCCGACATGCCGACGCTGCCGCCGGTGAGCGTCGTCGAGCACTACGTCGACATGCCGGCGGAGGTCGTCCGCGAGTACCGGCGCATGAAGCGCGAGCTCCTCGTCGAGCTCGAGAACGGCCGCGAAATCCTCGCCGCCTCGGCCGGCGTCGCCTCCGGCAAAATGAGCCAGATGGCGGCCGGCTTCATCTATGGCGAGGGCGGCAACGAGGACGTCGAGCAGCTGCACGACGCCAAGGCGGAGTGGATTGAGGAGCTCGTCGAGGACCTCGCCGGCGACCCCCTGTTGATCATCTACGAGTTCATCGAGGACCTGCGCCTGCTGCAACGCCTGTTCGGCGCCGGCCTGCCCTACCTCGGCCAGGGCGTCACGGACCGCCAGGCGGCGATTCACATCGACGCCTGGAACGCCGGCAAGCTGCCGCTGATGGCGCTGCATGCGGCCAGCGGGGGCCACGGCCTGAACCTGCAGTTCGGCGGCTCCGAGATGGCCTGGCTGAACCTGACGTGGTCGTCGGAGCTCTACGAGCAGACCGTCGCCCGCATCGTCCGGCCGGGGCAGACGCAGAAGTGCTTCATCCACATCTGCCTCGCCCGGGGGTCCGTCGACGAGGTCAAGCGCATGCGCGTCCTGCACAAGATGAGCCTGCAGGAGGCCTTCGCGGTCTGGCTGAAAAAGGTCTGAGCGTCAGTCCGCCGGCGGGTCCTTGAGCTCGCCGGCGGCGACGAGGCCGAGCGGGTCGCGCTCCAGCTGCTTGGCGGCATAGATGTGATAGAGATACCCGCGGCCCCCGGCGAGCCGGTGGCCGACGACATAGCGATAGTCGCCCATCCACGTCTTGAACACGGCGACGACCTCGCCGGGCCCTTCGTAGCCGGCGCCGCGCTTGTAGACGGCATCGCCGAGGCCGAACCGGATCGTGTTCATTCGTCGAGCACCACAGCCAGGACGATGCGTGCGACGATCCAGAGCACCATCAGCGCGCCGGCCCACATGCCGATGCGGTCGACGATCTCGATCGTCATTGCGGCCAGCCTTCCGCGATCTCGAGGCGCAGATGCGGCGTGATTTCGCGCTGCGCCGCGGTCATGTCGGAGAGCTCCTGCGCTGTCCATGAGCCCACGCCGACGTCGGCGATGACGTGGGTCAGGACGGCGACGAGGGCCGCCAGGCGGTGACGGAACGGCAGGGCGCGAAAGAGCGGATGCGGCGCATCGGCCTCGGCGAGGGAGTTGCAGAGCGAGATGATGTTCGTCGCGGTGATGGCGAACAGCAGCATCCGCACTTCCGCGTCATCCTCGAGCAGGCTCACGGCGCGGGTCACCTGTATGTCGAAGCGCTCCGAGACATGCTGCGCCAGGTCGGCGATGACCCGATTCCTTTTGTCGCTCATACGGCCCCCCTCCCTGCCCTTGCCGGCCGGGGCAGGACGACTCAAGCTAGCAGCCCCACCACACGCCGACGAGGCCCCCATGACCGTGATTTGGAGCCCGCTGCCCGCGGGCCCGTTCGACCTTTGCTACCTCGACCCGCCCTGGCGTTGGAAGACGCGCACGCCCGCCGGCGACGGCAAGGCGCCGCCCTACGGCCGCGTCGAGCTCGAGGACCTGAAGCGCCTGCCGATCGGCGACATCCTCGCCGCCGACGCCATGGTCGCGATGTGGGTGATCGACAGCCACCTCGAGCAGGCGATGGAGCTCGCCCGGGCCTGGCGCCTCTCCTACCGCACCGTCGGCTTCTACTGGGTCAAGCGGACCGTGAACGGCAAATGGCACGTCGGCACCGGCAAATTGACCAGGGCAAACCCGGAGCAGTGCCTGCTCTTTCGGAAGGGTCGCGGCGTCGCCGTCAAGAACCACGGCGTCCGGCGCCTGGTCGAGGCCCAGGTCCGCGAGCACTCGCGCAAGCCGGACGAGGTCCGGCGCGGCCTCGAGGCCCTGTTCGGGGAGTGCCGGCGGGTCGAGCTCTTCGCCCGGGAGTACGCCAAAGGTTGGACGGCCTGGGGCGACGGACTGCCCTCCCCGTAGGGGGCAGGCTATTGTCCCGCAGGGGACAATGGGCTAGAGAGGGGGCGGGCGAATTGCGCCCGCAGGACCCCACCACCGTGAACAAGCTGACCGTGTACGGCCTCCCCCTCAACCCGATGCCCGCCCTCAACGCCCTCCGTGGCGCCTCGTTCTGCGTCTCCTACGCCACCCGGCAGAAGCTGGGCCGGCAGCTGGCCCAGGCGATCGAGCTCGTCGGCGAGGACCAGATGCTCCTCGTCGACAACGGCGCCTTCACCGCCTGGAAATCCGGCGTCGACACCATGAACGACGAGGCCTACCTCGAGGGCTTCGCGGCCTGGGCCAACGACATCCTGGCGCGCTGCCCGCAGGCCGTCGCCGTGCTGCCGGACGTCATCGACGGCACCGTCGAGCAGAACGCGCAGCTGGTCCGCGAGACGATGACGATGTTCGACGACTGCGACCGCCTGATGCCGATCTGGCATCTGCACGAGCCGATCTCCTACCTGCTCTACCTCTGCGAGACGTTCTCCTTTGTCGGTTTCGGCTCGAGCGGCCAGTACGCTTCGCCGCACAGCCCGCTCTGGGCCGCCCGCATCGAGGAGGCCTTCGCGGCGATCGCCAGCTGGGAGGCGGAGAGCGACGGCGCCTACGTCCGCCCGCGCATCCACATGATGCGGGCCCAGTCGAAGCATCACCTGTACCCGTTCGACTCGTCGGATTCGACGAACGTCGCCGTCAACCACGGCGCCCAGCGCAAGCGCGGCGAGGACCTGCCGGCCTTCGCGGCCCGCGTCGACGGTAAGATCCAGGCGAGCGCCGGCCCCTCCGCCCCGCATCAGGTCGCCCGCCCGCTGCTCGCCCATCTCGAGGCCGCTGCGGTGCGGGAGGCCTGGTCTTTCGAGGAACCCGAGCTCCGCCTGGCAGCCTGAGACTTTCCCCCAGGCGCCGGCCCCGGCCGGCGTCTCAGGGAGCGCCTTTGCTCCGAGAGGACCCCACCATGACCACCGCGACTACCGTCAAGCATACCTCAAACACGATCGCCTGGCCGCGCGACTACGGTTCGGGCGCCTGGGAACAGGATTTTCGTTCCGTCTACCAGCTTCACATCGCCGGCGAGCATCGCGGCTGGATCGTCCTGCCGCACGGCTTCGGCAAGGCCTGGATGCTGCTGACCCTGACCGATGGACCGGCCAAGCATCGCGTTCGCAAAGCCAGCAGCCGGCACGCGCGGTCGGCCGAGGACCGCCGTGCGCCGGAGGCCGACGATCCGATCCGCGAGCTTCTCCTCTGGGCCGCGGAGCGGCCGTCGCTGTTCCTGACGCGCGCGGAGGAAAAAGCCGCGAAGGCCGAGGCGAAAGCTGCCGAGGAGGCCGCCGAGGCGAAATGTGCGGCCGAGCGCCAGGCGCGCGTCGATGAGGGCATCGCGCTTACGATCGGCCTCTATCGGCTCGCCAAGCGCCTCGAGGCGCATCGCAGCTTCGGCTTCGAGGTTGCCGAGCTCCTGCGCGGTGCGGCCCGCGAGCTTCCCGGCGCCTTTCCGCCGGGTATCCGCAACGCCGTCACCGCGCTCCTCATCGCCGATCAGAACGAGGAGATTGCGTGATGCCCTTCGCTCGCACCGACAACCCGACGCCGGCCGCGCTCGCGAAGCGCATCCGGCGCCTTGCCGAGGCGCTCCGCCTCTCCGCGAATCTCATGCCGAACGGCTGGCTGATCGTCGACCCGACGACCGGCTATGCCGACGGCTACAAGCTGACCGCCGAGCAGGCGCTCGAGCTCCTCGAGCGCCGCAAGGCGGCAAGGAGGCGGTGATGCGCGGCGTCCGCCTTTCGCACCGCAACCTGCGCTCCTACGGCCTGCCGCAGGCCGCGCGGCCTCTGGCCGCCCGGGCCCTCCGCGAGGCCCGCGAGCTCGTCATGCCGATCGGCGACATGAATCGCCATCGCAACAGCGAGGGCCGCGACCTGCGCGGCTACCTCCACTCCGTCGCCGTCCTGCAGGCGGCCCGGGACCTGGCGCAGCAGTACCTCGAGGACTGCTTCTTCGATGCGGACCCGGCGGAGTTTCCGCCGGATTACGAGGACCTCTGGTTCCACACGGCCGTGGCGATCGACAACCGCCTCGGCGTTCACGGCCTCACCGTGGAGGACGCGGGATGAGCCGCGCCCTTCTCATCGCCGCGGCGATCGCCGGCGCCGTCGCCGGCTCCGCCGCCCTCTCAGCTGCCCGGGCCGAAACCTGGCCGGAGCACATCGAGGCGGCGCTGCGCCACAACGCGGACCGCTTCGACCTCGACCCCGAGGAGCAGGCCGAGCGCCGCCTGTCCCTCGAGCACCAGCGCTACTGCACGGCGCCGTCGGTGTTCAGCCGGCGGGTCTGCGAGGCCCGGCGGCGGCTCTTCGAAGAGCGTCAGCCATGAAGCGCCACTCGTTCGCGGTCCTCATGGTCCTCAACCTGGCGCTTTGGGCCGGCCTGCTTATCCTGGCCGCCTGGCTCGTGCGGAGTAGCTGGCCGTGAGGACCACCATCACCGAATACCGCTGCGATCGCTGCGGTTACTGCGAGGGCGCCCGCGAGGGCGCCCTTTGCGTTACCGGCCGCTGGCGCCGGCTGTTCATCACCGGCCTCGAGAACGGCCCGGCGCCGGACACCGAGGCCGAGCTCTGCCCGGCCTGCGTCGCCGGCGTCGCGGCCTGGTTCAAGCGTCCGGCCGAGATCGACGCGCGGATCGCAGACGGGCCCGCCGCTCCCGCATCGCCAGAGGCTTCAGGGCCAGGAAGCCCCCGGCCCGGTCGAACCCGACGGCCTGGACGAGCTCGCGCCATTCCGGCGGAAGATCGTCGTACACGGCCGTCTCGGCGTTTGCCCTAGCCAGATACTCCTCGGACACGGAATCGCCGTCCACGGGCCTGTACGGCCGTTTCTGCAGGGTCCGGCGGCGCGGCATCAGCGGCTGAACTTCTTGCCGATGCTGAGGGCCTTGGCCGCCTTGGCCGCGAAGGTCGGCGCTTTCGGCGCCTTCGCCATCATCGGCGAGGCGACGGGTTTCGCCTGCTTCGGCACGCCGAGGGTCGGCATGGATTTCGGCATGGTGACGGTCTTCGGCTTTCCGGCTTTCATGTCTCATCCCCGTTGATGACCTGAACGTCGATCCTGACCCCGGGCGGCGCCGAGATGATGACCGAGACGACCTGCTCGCCAGGCTCCGGCTCCGGCTCCGGCTCCGGCGACGGCTCGACATAGGCCGCCGTGAGCGCCGCCATGAACGCCTCGTGGTAGCCCTTGATCAGGTTGCCGATCGAGACGCCGTTCGACCACGAGGGCACGGTGTTCTTGTCCCCGTTGATGATCTCTCTCGCTTCGAAGACGTCATTTTTGGTCCCAGAAAAATATTTGGCGAGATTGTTCGGCGTGCCGCCCGACGAACGGAACCAACCTTCGTTCATTCCGACGAACATCGTCGGGCTCGCGTACTCGAGGGTCAGCTGGAGCTCCGGCGCCCAGTAGCAGGAGGTGTTGTTCTTCCACCCCATCCTACTGTCGGCCTTTTTGTAATTGTCGGCCCAGGTAAGTTGGATCAGGCCGCGCCCATAATACGCCTTGCCCGTCGTCGGATCAGGCTTGGCGTAGCTGGCGTTGCCGCCTTTGCCGTACTCCTCGATCGGCCACATCTTCATGCCCGTCTCGTGCGCAGACTGCGCCAATGGATTCGCGAGGTAGCGCAGGTCTGAGTTCGACGGCTCCCAGCCGTCCTCCCAGGCGTCGAGGATGGCGTTGAGGCCATCGACCTGCTGCTGCGTCAGCGAGCCGGCGAACGGCTTTTGGCGGACCTTCGAAAAGAACACGTCGCGATCGATCGGCATGTGCCACTCCCCTCATATCCAGACCCACCAGATCACGCCCAGGGCGAAGATCACTGCCGCAATGCCGAGCGCGATGCCGACGTCGTCCTTCATGGCGTGTTCCACGCATACCAGAGGCCCCACAGGATGATCGCGGTCACAAAAGCGCTGATCACCACGGCAATGCATCCCAGCTGCGTGTCCTTGTTTTCCGTCATCGCAGGTTGATGCCGGTGTTGTAGCCGATCGCGTTGAGCAGGAGGACGCAGACGATGATCACCGCGACGACGACGACGCCGAACCGGACAACCTTGCCCAGCGGCTCCGGCGGCGGAAACGTCTGCAGGGCATAGAAGACAACCCAAACCACGACCAGAACGATGATGAGGCCGACGGCGAGCGTGATCATTACTTTTTCTCCCGTGTCCGTTGGTCGGCGAGAATGGCGCGCAGGAGCCCGCCCATCTCCAGCATCGTCTTGCAGGCCGAGGCCGCGTCGGTCGCCGTGATCGTCCCGGGCACCTTCGTGCCGACGACAATCTCGAACTGGCCCAGCACTTCGACGCCCGAGATCACCGCCGTCTTCTCGCTCTGTCCCGAGAACGAGTAGGTGATGATCTGGCAGGGCACCTGCATGTCGATCTCTTTCGCGTACGACATGATCTCGCGGCGGAGCTCGCTGTCGTGCAGCAGCTGCCAGACCGCATACGACGGAACCGCCAGGACGACGAGGATCGCCATCACGAGGACGTTCTGGAACGTCAACGACCTCAAAATATTCGCCAGCGTCTCAATGACGCCGAGACGTGAACCGTTGCGCGTCGGTGTCTCCGGGGCGCTCAATTAGACCTCCGTCCGATCTCCCGCCCTGGGCTGGTTGTCTGCTGCGGAAAGGGATCGGCTGGGAGACGCGACAGCAAGGCTGCGTTCTCCTTCGCCATCCCCAACAGCGCATCGAACTCCTGCTTGTGCATCGTCAACAATTCCGTCGTCTGTGTCTGTTGGACCTGAAGCAGCGCCTCCAGATGTTTCTGTTGCCCCGTGATCAGGATGTTCAAAAAATAGACCGCCGCTGCGATGCCGATGCAGTTCAGGATGACGACGCCGAGCATCCACGGCGCACGCCCCTGTGTCGTCGACAGGCCTTCGACCACGGCCGACGTCGCATGCCCGGCGAGCTGCATGGTCGAGGTCGGCAATGGTCGTCCGGCCGGATCATTCACGGCGATGCCTACTCCGAGCGTGTCGCTCGTCATCAATAGACCCACTCCAGGTCGACGTAGCTGTCAGCCGCGAGCGTGACGGCGTTGCCGTGTGCGCCGAAACTCAGTGCCTTGAGAACGGTTGGCGGATTGAAGGCTGCACCGGCAGCCCAGAACTGGATCAAGCCCTGGTAGTGGTTTCCCGATTGCAGCGACGTGCTGTAGCACTTGCCGAGCAAGAGTTGCGTGCCGGTGCGGCTGAGTTGCAGCGAACCATCGAACTTGACCGGGCAGTTTGCAGAGGCACTTGAGATCGTCATCAGCGCATAGGATGCCGTCGCTGACGGCAAGGCGGCCGGGCCGGCGACGCTGCCGAAATAAGAGCCGGAATAGCTGTAATCTGCCGCGCCGGCAGGGAACGTCGTCCCGTCCACAGACCAGCGCATCGAGGCCGACAGCGACGCGGCATTGTTGCCGATATTGATGCTGCCGGAAAACTTCACGGCCCGCGCGTTTGTCGGCACCGCAACCGGCACCCCGACTTGCGTCGCACCGTCGAGAACGAGCGTCTGCGACTTCAGCCGCCAGATTCCATTGACACGAACATACTCGCCTCCCGTCTGCGGCGCTTCGCCGGGCGCGTTCGACTGCGGGATGTCGGCCGACGCGCCGTGCCACTTCAACTTGACCCAAGAGCCGACACCGAAAGCGCCTCCCCCTGTCAGCAGGAAGCGCAGAGCCGCAAGGCGCAGTGCGCTGGTCGCTGTTGTGTTCGCATACCCATAGCACCACGCTGAGATAATACCGCTCGTGGTATCGAGCGTTTTTGAATAAGCGCGCGCGACGAAAACATCACCCGCCTTCCTCTCGACCGTCACAAACGCATCGATTTGATGGGGTGCATTAATGTTTGAACCCTGCAATCCAAGCTCAATCATGTTCTTAGCAGTGTTCGCATTGCCGCTCCACAAAGGCGTCGGCAACTGAACGTGCCATCCATTCTCAGTAGCATAATCCGATGCGCCGGAAGCGAACGTCGTCCCATCTCCCGACATCCGCAGCGCAAGCTGCTGACTGGCAACGGGAATGATCGAGGCGATGATTTCGACGCCCTTCGCCCACGTTGGCACCGGCACGTCCTTGGTGACCAACCCCGCGAGATCGAAGAACTGCTCTGTCGGCGTGCCGGCAATCGGCCCGCCGGCCCAGCCGACGCCGTTAAAGACGTAGCCGTTGCTCGCGTCGCCGATAGCGGGGTTAGCGGGGAAATCGAACATCACAGCCACTCCACGATGACGCGGCCGTCGCCCATCGCTTGCCCGCCCGCAAGCAGTATCTTCATCGCTTTCAACCGAGCATTCGACGGTGCCGAGCCGAAAGCTCCGCTGAGATAGTTCGACATCACCATGGTGCGATAAGCGACGCCCGCCGCGTTGCTGTAGACGGAAGAGCGCGCCGTGATCTCCCACACGCTGTTCGGCAAGCGCTGCAACGAGACTTCCGCAATGCCTTGATGCCCGACTGATGTATTCTCACCGCCATAGTCGAGGAACGCATAGGTGTATCCCGTCACGATGGAATAGCTGACCGATGGCGTGGGACTGCCTTGCCCAGTGATACCGGCATTGTAGTAGTCGTTCAGCGCGGACGGGAAGGTCGTCCCGTCTAGCGAGCAGCGCATGATCAGACTGTAGGCCGATCCCGTCGCGCCGGCATGGCTGATGAACCACGTCAGCCGCGCCATCATCGGGTTCCACGATGTCGGCACCGGAATGTCGAGCTGTGTCGCGCCGGACGCGATGTCGAACTGCTGCTTCTTCACCCGCCACAGGCCGTTGACCATGACGTATTCGGCACCATCGGCCGGCGGCAGGATCAGGCTCGCGTTGACTTGCAGCCAGTGCTTCTCGCCGGTCGGATCGGGATAGCGCAGCCAAAGTGCTCCGGTGTCCGTTTCGAACCACATTGATTTGTCTTGCGGCAGCGTCGGAGCGGTGTCGCCAACCTCGATCACAAGGCCGCCGGTCGGCCCTGGTGCGCCATCGGCCCCAGGCGGACCCTGCGGCCCCGTCGCGCCCGCCGGCCCCTGCGGGCCGACGTTCCCCGACTGCATCAGCCATGCGCCCTGGGCGGCGCTCCACTGGTAGCGTGTCGTGCCGAGCGTGACCTGCTGGCCGTCCGTAGGCGTCGCGGGAAAATCAAACGGCACCGGCTGCGGCCTCCAGGGCCTCGATGCGCGCCTGCTGGCGCTTCACGACCTGCTGCAGGGCCGCGACGATGCCAGCGAGGTCGACGTGGACGATGTCGAGCTTGTCCTCGTAGATCGGCGCGCCCTGGCGCTCGACCTCGATGGTGGCCGGCGGCTCCTCGCCCTCCTTGTCGCCCGCCTGCCACTCCATCCAGGCCGGGTTCGGGGCCTGCTCCTTGATGACCTCGTACCCGACAAGGGTCTGATCCTCGCAGGCCGAGAAGCGCGGGTCGGTCGCATAGGCCTGCTCCGCCGAGAAGCCATAGCGCGTGAAGCCCTCCGGGTCCGCCGTGCCCTTGGGTCGGTAGTAGATCGGCACGAGGTCGAGGACCTTGTCGGCCCAGGGGTCCTGCAGCATCTCGATGTCGGTCTTGTAGCGTACGCTCGACGTCGTCCGGCGGATGGCCCCGCCGGTCGTGCAGTTGGTGTTCGCCGTCGAGGACAGCACGTCGGAGCCGGTAAGCGCCCCGATCAGGTAGCCCTGGACGTTGATGTTGCCGGAGGACTGCACCTCGGAGCCGGCCTGGAACGTGCCGCTGCCGTAGGCGGAATAGCCGCCGTAGCCGCAGATCATGTAGTACGAGCCCGACGCGCCGAAACCGATGACGCCGCCGAGAGCGCCGGGGTTGCCCTGGATGGCGTACTGGTTCGACGGCCCCGTGACGCTGATCGGCTTGGCGAACGTCGCGCCGCCGCTGACGGTGAGGGTGCCGGCACTGTCGACGTAGAGCTGCCCGGTCGCGCTGCCCACCCCGTTCGGGCGCAGGTAGACCACCCCTGCGCCGGTTGCCCCGAGGATCGCCGCAGCGCTGCTAGAGATGAAATTCGAGACTGCGGTGACGTTGCCGCCCGCCGTGAGGTTGCCCGCAGCCGACAGGCTGCCGCTGATCGTGCCGCCCGATTGCCACGCCGCGCCGGAACGCAGGTAGGCATTGGAGTCGATCGGGGCCTCCGGCATGCCGGCGGCGTTCACCTGGACGTACTGGGTCGAGTTCGGGTCCTGATAGTTCAGGAACAGGGCCCCGAGATCGCTGTCGAACCAGAGGCTCGAAACCGGCGCGCCCACCGGCTTGGTATCGCTGACGAGGATCGGCGTCCCGGCCGGCCCCACAGGCCCCTGCGAGCCCGTGGAGCCGGTATCGCCCTTCGGACCCTGCGGACCCTGCGAGCCGGTCGCGCCGGTCGGCCCTGGGTTTCCCTGCGGTCCCTGCGGCCCTGTCGAGCCGGTGGCGCCGGGCGGCCCCGGCACGGTCGAGGCGGCGCCGGTGGCGCCGGTGTCGCCTTTGTCGCCTTTGGCGCCCTGCGGGCCGGTCGGCCCCTGGACGCCGGGCACGCCCTGGATGCCCTGCGGGCCCTGCGGGCCGGTCAGGCCCTGGTCGCCGGACGCTCCCGGCGGGCCGGTGGCGCCTGTCTCGCCGGGCAGCCCTTGCGGGCCCTGCGGGCCGGGCGGGCCGGTGTCGCCCTTCTCGACGGCGACCCATTCTCCGTCCTGCCTCCCCCAGACTTGGCCGTCGTCGGGGGCATCGGCCGGAATCGCCGAGACGGGGATGCGCCGGACCTGATCGGGCGTGGCCCCCGGATTCCAGGCCGGAACGTAGGTCGTCGAGGGGTCGAACGGCCCCGCCGCCTCGAGCTTCGAAATGTCGAGGTTGATCGTGTACTCCGGCGCCTGCTGCTCGACGCGGATGCCGATGCCGCCGTTGAGCCGGCCGGGGATGGCAACGTAGCCAAGCCCGATCTCCTCGGCCGCGCCAGGCTGCTGGTTCGGGATGACGAGGGAGCGCGGCTCCTGGCGCAGTGCATTCGCGGCCGGGTCAGTGACCGGGCCGGCGACCGGGGAGCCGCCGGCGCCGATCGCCGGCGGCGTCGTGCGCGGCTCGACATGGGTCGGCCAGCCGACGGCCGGGTCGACGTCCGGCCCGACGTACAGGGTCGGCGGCGGCAGGGCGTTCGGGCCGCGCGTCATCAGAGCACTCCCGCGACGAGGGGCAGGCGGCCGATGAGCAGCTGCGCCCGCGAGCCTGTATCCTTCTGCCGGTACTGGATGCCGACATTGACGCCGCCGGGCCCCATCTGCCGGATGGCGTTGTGGGGCACGACAATCGAAATCAGATTCGGGTCGAGCAGGCTGACGACGCCCGAGCCGTCGTCCGAGCTCGCCTGGTAGAACGGCGCCGTGTCATAGCCTGGCGCGTCGGGAAAGCTGCGCGAGCGCAGGCCGTAATCGTCCCAGCTGACGGCGTCCGGCGACATGCCGAGCACGACGAGATCGACCGCCTTGTCCCAGCCGTTGATGCCCGGGACCAATAAGCGGTAGGGGAAAACCCAATCGGCGCCGGCCGAGGCGGTCTGAAATTCGACGCGCTTGACGCCTTCGTAGCCGGGCATCGGCGGCCTCCTAAAGCTTGATGTACCAGCACACGAGCAACATCGGCGGCACGGTGTTGTGCGGCCGGTCGCCCATGTCGGTGCCGTTCGAACCGTCGTTGGTGATCGGGTAGTTCTCGGTCTTGTTGTGCCACTTGTCGTCGCCGGTGCCGTAGGCCGGCGCCGGCGGTGTCGTCGCGGGCTTCGCCGAGAACGCGCCGATGTACTGCAGCGTCGTGCCGTAGCCGACTTGGCCGGAGGTCGCGTTCCAGTTGACGAGATAGACGCCGGCCGTGTGATTCTGAATCGAGATGCCGGCGCCGTGGTCCTGAATGTTGACGCCCGACTGCGAGAACAGCGGCGCGTGCCCGCCGGCGCTGTCGTTCCAGAGCGAGTAGGAGTTGCCGCCGCGCGCGACGAAGGCGTTCGACTCCGTCGGGTCGGAGAGGACGCCGTGCGTGTGCGAGGGGTCGGTGACGCCGTGAATGTGGCCGTCGTCGTGGACGACGTGCGTGTGGCCGCGCGCATCAATCCAGTCGTGCAAGTGAACCGCGAGCTCCGTCGGCGTCAGCTTGTGGACGGCCTCGCCGCCGTTGGCGCCGAGCATCCAGGGTTTCTGGTAGTCCTCCGGCTGATATGGCTTGTCGGCCTCGGTGATCAGCGGCATCAGGTTGAAGGTGCCCTTGTCGAGGCGGCCCGACACCGAGATGTTGTTTGCGGCGTCGAAGCCGTCGACGCCGCCAATCAGCCGGCCCCACATGTCCGGCGTCGCGATCTGCTTGTTCAGCTGCCAGTCGCCGTCGGCCGAGGCGCCTTTCACCGGCATCAGGATGTTGTAGGCGTCCTGGCCCCACAGCCAGATGAAGAGGTCGTAGCAGTCGTCATGCGCCATGCCGGTGGCGTTCGACAGCGCGCTGCCGATCGTCTTGCCGGAGCACTCGACCCAGCCGTCGATCGAGGCGTGGTTCGACCACATCGGTTTCATGTCGCCGGTGCGCGCGAGCGCCGTCGGGTCGGGCACGTCCGGCGCCGGCGGCGGCACCGTCGGCACCGCCGCCGGCAGCATATCCAAGTCCTCGATCAGAACTTGGAATTGATCGAACACGCGGACGCGGTAGCCGGGATAGGGAAATTCGCCGACATAGATCGGCGGCATGCGCGAATAGCCGGTCGTGACGACCGGCTGCGTGAACGGAATCGTCAGCGCCGAGTCGGTGTAGACGACGATCGGGTCGAGCGTTTGCGCCTTGTAGAAAAAGGCGTTCGCCTGCTTCGGTTGACCCGTCGCCTGGTCGAACCACGAGGTCAGCGAGAGTGGGCAGAGGATTGAGTTTTCGGCCATCTCAGCGCCCCTCCGCCTCGCGCCGCCGGCGCTCTTCCTCGTCCATCAGCTGCTGCTGGTAGGCGCCGTAGCCGCCGACGAGGCTGGGCCCGCCCGGCGGCAGCCGCTTCTCGCCGCGGGTCCGATAGACCTGATCCAGCTGCGACAGGAACGCGCCCGGGTCCGGCGCCGTCATGATGCGGGCATGCGAGATGTTCTCGGCCCGGTTGCGGCCCTGCACGAAATCGGGCGCGAACTTTTCGTAGAGCTTTTTTAGGCCGCCGATGACCGCTTGGTCCCAGGTCGGCGCCTCGGTGAGGGGCGCCTTGACCTTGACGCCCTCGACGTCGGGAATCTCTTTCTGGCCCTGCTGCCGGCCGGCCGTCGCCGAGGCCGACTCGATCTTCTGATGCGTGCCCTGCTGCCGCGCCAAGCCCTCGAGGCGGGCATTGAAGGCCGCCGCCTCGTCGTTGCCGAGCATGATCCGCAATTTCTGCTGCGACCAGTCCGAGCGCAGGTTGTTCATGCCCTGCGACCAGTCGTTCGTCGCCGGCCCCATGAGCTCGTTGATGCCGTCGCGGGCGCCGATCCGAAAGGCCGTCTGCTCCTCGCTCGACATGTCGCGCCAGCGGCGCTGGAACTCGTCCGGCCGCTCCGCGCGCTTGAAGAGCTCGCGGCCGTTGTTGACGGCGTCGACGATGTCGCTGTCGGTCTTGTAGGTGCGCGAGGCCTCGCCGTAGGCGGAGGTGTTGTCCGGCCGTCGGCTCGCGTTCTCGAGGGCCTCGTTGACGAAACTTCGCGCCGTCTCGAGGTCCTTCGTCGAGCCGCCGGCGCGCTTCGTCTTGTCGATGCGATCGGTGAGGAGGTCGCGCAGCTGCGTCGAGGAGGTGTAGCCGTGTTCGCCGCGCGCGTAGTCGCCGAGCTCCATCCAGGCCTGATGTTCGGGCAGCGGCTTCAGCGTGCCCTTGTGGACCGCGTCCGGCACCATGGTGTCGATGAAGGCCGCCGCCCGGCCCTGGTCGACCGGCTGGTTGCCGACGAGCCGTTCGGCCTCGTCATAGAGCGCTTTGGCGCGCTGCCGGCGGGCGTCGCGGAGGTTCTCCGTCATGTCGGCGAAGTTGCTCTCCCGGGGCGCGATCACGCGATCGAGAGCGGAGTTCAAAAGGCTGTTCTCGCCGCGCAGGGATTCGAGCCGGCGGGTCAGGAAATCGCGGATCGTCTGCTGCTGCGGCCCGGGCTTCGTGTAGAGCCCTTCCGTCTGCCCGCGCAGGCGCGGCGAGACGTCGGACAGCGTCGCCTCCGGCCCGACGGCCTCGAGCTCCGCGCGGACGCGGGTCGGGCCGCCGGTGTCCTCGATCGCCTGGCCGGCACGGATGGCGGCGGCGGTCCGCGTCGGGCCGACGCCGGGCAGGTCGATGGTCGCGGCGGTCCGCTCCGGCCCCATCGCCTTGGCGCCGGCGGCGCCGCCGACGGCGCCGCCGACGATGCGGCCGATGTCGGCCCATTTCTCGAGGCCGAGCTGCTCGAGGGTGTAGCCGGTGCCCTCGGAGATCGCCGCCGGCGCGACGCCCTGGGCAATGAGCTCCTTGATCAGGGCGACGCCCTTCGCCGAGAGCGGCCCCACCTGGCGCAGGGCGCCCATGACCGAGGTCGGCCCGGCGCCGCCGACGAACTCGCCGACGATCTGCCCGTAATGGCCGGCCTTGCCGGTCGGCTGATAGTTGATCACCGGGTCGAGGGCGGGGATGCGCTTGACGGCGTCCTGCCGGAAATCCTCCCCCGACGGCCAGACCTTGTCCGGCTGGCCGGCGATCTGCGCCTCGAGCTTGGCACGATGCTCCGGCCCGTAGAGGTTCTCTTGCAGGTCGAGCCAGCCCTTCTGCAGGCCCTGGTAGATGTCGGTCGGGGCGCCGCCGATGCCGACGATGCCGCGAACGACGCCGGAGCCGGCGCCCTTCAGGGCATCGCCGACGACGCCGGAATTGCGCTGCGCCTCGAGCTCCGCCCGGCGGGCGTCGACGGAAGCCTGGAAACTGTTCCCGGGCGGCAGGGCCGGAGCGCCAGGTGCCGGGGCGCCGGGCGCCGGAGCGCCAGGTGCCGGGGCTTGCGGCCCGCCCTCGCCGCCGGCGAGCTCGCGGCGGCGCTTCTCGACCCGTTCCTGAAAGCTGGGACCGCCCGCCATCACAGGCCTCCCGCGTTGAAGCCGTACTCTTTTTTGCCGGTCTGCGGGTTCGTCCAGACGTACCAGCCGGTGACCCGAACGGCCTCTTCCTCGTCCCTGACCGGAATCGCGGTCTTCTTCGTCTCACCGGGCTGCGGCCCGGTCGTGCGGACCGTGCCGTCGGTGTTCTTGTCGGGAAAGGCGGCGTCGTCGACGCGCTCGAATTGCTGCGGTTTCCAGCCGCCGGTGACGTCCTCCGGCTTGAGGCCGGCGGAGCGGGCCCGGTTCTCCCAGCCGCGCGTGTGGCTTTCGACGCCGCCGCGACGCTCCTCGAGGATTTGCCGGGCGACGTTGAACATGCGCGCGCGGCCGGTCGCGGTCAGCGAGCCGCCGCCCTGGATTTGGTTGAAGAAGCCCCAGAGGCGTTGGTCGACGCCGCCGGCCGACTGCGCGTTCGCGGTTTCCGTCGCCGACACCGTGGAGTTCGGATCGATCGATTTGAACAGCTGCACGACGGCGACCATGTCGGAGATGCCGTTGCCCTGGCTCAAGGCGCCGCGCAGGCCGCCGACGGCGTTTTCGAGTTTGCGGTAGTCCTTGACCGCCTCGTTGCCCTCCCAGGCCGTGGCGTACTCGCGGATGCGCTCCGGGGTCTTCGACTCGCGCTCGTCCGGCATCGAGATCGGTTCGGGCTTGATGTTGCCCTTGTCGTCGCGGGTCATGCGCCAGGGGCGTTTGTCGTCCTTCGTCGTGAAGCGCTCGCGGCGCGGGTCGCCGGGCAGGATGATCTCGTCCTGATTGCCCTGCGCACCGCGACCCGGGATGACCGGGATGTACTGGCCGCCGGGCGTGCGCTCGTAGACCGTGCCGTCGGCGCCGGTCACCGTCTGCGCGTTCTTGCCGGCGCCGGTCGTCGCCGCCGACATGGCGTTGATGCCGCCGACGATCGCGCCAACCATGCCGGCGTCGCCGGACTGAATCGCGTAGCCGAGCGAGCGCATCATGCCCGGCGTCATCATCGAGAGCGCGTCCGGCACCAGGCCGAGGCGGTTCGCGGCGGCGACGGCGTGCGCCGGAATCCCGCCGGTCGCCTGCGGATCGCCGGGTCGCGGCTGCGGCTGCTGCGGTGCCGGTGCTGGTGTCGGCGCCGGGGTCGGCGCGGGTGTCGGCGCCGGGGTCTGCACGATCGGCGCCGGCACGGCCGGCGCGTTGCGCTGACCCGGTCCGGTCTGCCGGCGCACGGACGGCGTCGGTTCGGTTTGCGCGTCGATGATCGGCTGCATCGGCTCCGAGCCGACGACGGCGCCCTCGCCCTGCGGGCGCGGCTGCACGACGAGGCTCGCCTGCGGCCCCGAGCCTGGCGGCGGCGGCGGCGGCTGCGCCTGGGCCAGCTGCTGCGGCACGAAGTTAGGATCGGCGGAGGCGACCTGCACGCCGCCGTCGGGGCGGCGCGGCATCTGCGGCGGTGGTTCCGGCTGCGGCGTCGGCGCCGGCAGCGGCTGCGCCACGGCCTCGGCGGCCTGGCCGGGGAGGGGCGCGATCGGCGGCGTCTGCGGCGGCGGCGCCCCCGGGGGAGCTCCGCCGCCGCCGCCGAGCGGCACCGGCTGGAACAGTGGCGCTCCGGCATTCGTCTGCGAGGGGACCGGGTTGCCGGGTGTATTGGGGGCGCCGGGCGGAACGCCGCCTGGTGCGCCTGCGGGGCCCGCTGGCGGGCTTCCGCCCCCTCCGGCCATGGCACCACCCACGGCCTTGGCAATGCCGCCCAGGACGCCCCCAGGGCCGCCCTGACCGCCGCCCTGGCCCTGCATGCCCTGCACCATGCCGTTCAGCTGCCCGAGCATGCCCTGCAGGCCGCCGGGGACCCGGGAGGCCATCGCCATGAAGGCCTGGCGGATCGGCGCCGGCGCCTGCGCCAGGGCGGCCTCGATCTGCTGCATGGTCGGAACCCCGCCGGCGGGAGCTCCGCCGGCGGGTCCTCCAGCGGCGGGAGCCGGCCCGCCGCCAGGCGCGCCGCCGCGAAGAGCGTTCAGGACAGGGAGGCCCTCGTCTGGCTCCTTCTCGCCGCGGATTTCGCCGTGGCCTTTGACACGGTCGACGCCGATGCCGAGCTGCCCCTGCAGCTGCTTCGTCAGCTTCGTCGCCGCCTCGATCTGCTGCGGCGTCGCGTCCTTGGAGTTGCCGACAAGCGAGATGCCGATGCTGTTCGAATTGTCGAAACCGCTGCCGGCATGCGTGTGGTTGGTCCGCGCCGAGAGCGGCGCCGCCTGCACGATCGAACCGTCGCGATCGACGAGGAAGTGGTAGCCGTAGGGCACGCCGCCCCGGTTCGGATCGCCGCGCGAAATCTTCAGAGCGCTGTCGAGGTCGGGCGTCGCCGTGTGGTGCAGGACGATGCCGCTAAACGGCTGCGCGTTCGCGGTCGCGGTCTGCCCGAATCTCTGCCCCGGCTGAAACACCGGCCGGACCTGCAGGTCGGGCGACTGGAAGACGTCGCCGCTCCCGCCGGTGCCGATCGGCCGCGCCGGCGGCGTCGGCTGCGGCTGCGCGGCGGTGCCGCCCTGCTGCGCGTAGACATTCGGCGGAATGCTCTTGATCAGCTTCTGGAAATCCAATTTTTCCATCGGCCGGCCGTCGATCGAGAACTGCCCCGGCAGGCCGTTCGGCGCCTGCTTCAGGCGGCCCTCGCGCACGGCCTTGATGAACTCCGGCGAGTCGCCGATGCGGTTGAGCTCCGCCTCCGAGATGCCGAGCTTGCGGCCCATCTCGATGAAGCTCTGTGTGATCGGACCCTTGAGGCCGAGGGCGGCCTGGGCCTGCTGCGCCGGCGCCTGCGGCACGAACGTGGGATCGTTCGACGCCAGCTGCACGCGGCCCTGCGGGCCCTGCGCGACGTTGCCGGGGATCGGTACGGTCGCCGAACCGGCCGGCGCCGGCGCCGGCGCCGTGGCAGCCGGCGGCGCCGGCACGGGTGGCTTTGGCGGCACCGCAACGGCCGGCGCGGGCGCCGGTCCAGAGCCGGTCGCCGTCGAGTATTCGGGACCCGGTGCCGGCTGGCCGCCGGCGCCGCCGCCGGCGGCAGCAGCTGCACCTGGCGCGACGTAGGTCCGCACGCCCGGCTGGCCGGGCACTTTCGCCAGCTGCGGCGCCGCAGCGGGACCGGCCGTCGAGCCCACCTGGCCGGTCCAGTGCCGGACGAAATCGCCGACGGTCGCAGTCTTCGGCAGGGGGCCGAGATTCGACAGCGCGTTCGTGCCCAGCACGCTCGCGACCGGCGCGTTCGGATCGGCGCGGAACAGCTTCGTCGCGCCGCCGACGCCCTGCTGGTGCGCCAGGTAGAGCTCGCCCGGCGTCGGCTCGCGGCCGAGCACGGCGGCGAGCTCCGCCTTGTTGCCGAGGGTGAACTGGTTGAAGGCGCGGAACTGGTTGTCGACGTCGGCGAGATTCGCGTTGGTGACGCCGTACTGCTTGCCGGTCGACGGCAGAAACTGAAACAGCCCCATCGCGCCGGAGGTCGGGTTCTTGATCAGTGGATTGGCGCCGCCGCCACTTTCGACGCCGATGACGCGGCGATAGTAGTCCTCCGGCAGGCCGCTCTGCTGCGCGGCGGCCTTGATCTTCGCCTCGATGTCGGCCGAGAGCGGTTTGTTGGAGAGCTCCTGCGGCGACGACACGCCGGGCGGCAATTGCCCCGGCTGACCGGAATAGGGACCGCCGGGCTGTGACAGCTTCGAAGCGTCGAGCCATTCCTGGCCCGATTTGCGCTGGAGCTCGCGGGCGTAGCTCGTGTCGTACTGGTTCTTGAAGGCTTGCCCGATGCCGGCAATGCCCTTCTGCAGCTGTTCGGAAACGTCGACCGGACCCCAGACCGGCTTTGACGGCGCCGGCGTCGGCGTGAGCGGGTTGTTGCGGACAAGGAACGGGGAAATCTGCAGCGCCATCGCCCGCTCCTATTTGCCGAGGAAGCCGCCGAGGAAGCCACCGCCGCCGCCGAACAGACCGCCGAGAATCTGGCCGCCGAGTTGTAGGCCTCCCATCATCGCGCCGGTGCGGTTTGCCGCCGCCTGCTGCCCGGCCATCATGCCCTGCTGCCCGGCGCCGATGACGGTGTTGTAGTAGTTGTTCGTGGCGCCGGCGATGTCGTTCATGTAGCCGAGCGACGTGCCCGCGAGCGCGTTGCCGAAATTTGTCGAGAGCGATGCGCGGTCCTGGCCGTACTGCGTCGCGCCCTGCGCGAGCGTGCCCCAACCGGCCATCGTGTTCGCGGCCATGCCGCCATAGCCGGCGCTGTGAATCGCGGCGAGGTCCTTGCCCTGTCCGATCTGCGCCGTCGAAACGTCGCGACCCTGGTTCGCGTAGAGCGAAGCCAGCTGGTTCAATTGCCCCGCGTAACCACCCGTCGCCTGGCCGGCGGCGCCCTGGTAGCCCTGCAGATTGCCGAGCCATTGGTTGTACTCTTGGTTCGCCATGTTCGACGACAGCCGCGTGATCGCGTCCGTCGTGTTGCCGCCGTACAGCTGTCCGGTCCTGTTGGCGGCGCGCTGCGCGCCGCGCTGCGCCTCGCCGGTCTGCCAGGCGTAGCCCGGGCCGGCCTGGAACGCCGCCTCGGCGCTCGCGCGTCCCTCCGGCCCACCGAGGCCGAGGGCGTTCGAGTACATGTCGTAGCCGACGTTCGCCCTGTCGAGATTCGCCTTCCAGGCGTCGACGCCGATTTGCGACTGCCCCTCCGCCTTTCCGTACATCTGGTTGAGCGTGTCGATGCCCTGGCCGTAGCCCTGGTTCACGTCGCCGACGGCTGCGGTCATGCCCTTGTTGATCAGGGCGTTCGACCGATTCATGCCGGTGACCGTGTATTTCTTCGAGCGGGCGTAATAGTCCTTGAGGTCCTTCGCCGACGGTAAATAGCCGACGTTCGTCAGCTTGTTCTCGGCGCGGTCGTAGCCGGACTTGTAGATGCCCTTGAGCTCGTCCAGCTGCTGGCCGGCCATTTGCGCCGTCCAGATCGCCGCGTTGCGGCCGGCCTTGCCGGAGAATGAACTCGCCATCAGGTCAACTCCACCTTCAGCACGCCGAGATAGGCGCGGCCATTGGCGTCGGTGGCGCGGATGCCGACGGAGTGCTTACCGATCGGCCCGGCGGGGTCGAGCGTCGTCTTGAGATCGGCGCCGGTGAATCCAACCTTGAGGCCCGAGGGGTTATCGCCGAGCACGTAGATGATCGGCGCCAGGGCGCCCTGGATCGTCATCGACGCGACGACGCGGCCGACGGCGCCGGCGGCCTTCAGCGTCGCCTCCGTCGGCCGGAAATCGGAGGCCTGGCCCGGTTCCGTCGCCGCCGCGAAGGTCGTCGTCAGCCACTGGTGAAACTCACGCGACGGCGTGCCGTCCTCGTTCGCGATCTTGACGTTCGGCGGCAGCGGCTTGCGGAAGACGGCCATCAGCCCACCGCCGAGCTCGAGGGCGTGCCCTCGTTAGCGGCGAGCGGGATGCGCCCGCGCGACCAGAATTGCAGGATTTTCTCCGGGTGCAGGCCGGTGGCGCGGGCCGTCTCCTCGATCTGCGAATTGAGCAAATCGGGGATCGAGGATTCCGGCGAGCGCAGGCCGGTGCGCGGCCCGTAGTGAAACCACATCTGCGCCTGCGCCTCCGCCGGCGCGATGCCGAGCTGCCGCGCCGCGATGTAGCCCGGCTCCGTCAGGATGCCGTATTCGGTCTGGCGCTTGCGGCCCTTGATCGCCTCGTGCGGCAGCTTGTCGGACAGGTCGTAGGGCAGCTTGCCGGGCGCGAAACCGCCGCGGTCCTTGTAGGCCTTGAACGCTTCGTCGCTCGTGAACCACTCGCGCGGCAGCTGGCCCTTGTAGATGTCGTCGAGCTTGCCGAGCGTGCCGCGGATATAGTGCGTGTCGCCGGTGACATCAGCCATGTTGCCGGCCCAGTTGCCCTGGAACGTCCCCGGCTTCGGGTTGCGCCAGTAGTCGTGCGTGCCTTCCGCGAATCCGCGCCCGAGATTGGCGTGCATGTCCATCATCGGAAAACCGGACAGGTTGCCCTCGGCGGCGCGCGTCTCAGCGTCGAGCGGGAAGCCCTGGCGATCGCGCCAGAGCAGGTAGGAGGCGTTGCGGAGATTCGACGGCGTTTTCGTGCGCGGCGAGGTCGCGGAGCCCTGGCCGCTCCAATCCTCCATGTGCTGGACCGCTTCCTTGGTCGACAGCCCGGCCTTGTCCTCGAGGCCCTCGAGGACCGGGCCGGTGTAGTAGAACGAGCGCTGCTTGGCGACGTTGCCGCGGCCCTGGCGCAGGTCGTCGGCGATCGCCGTGCCGATCTCCTCGGCCTTGTCCTGAATGATGCGCGCGCGGTCATTCACCGGCAGCGGCTTGTTGCGGCCCGGTTCCGGCCCGGGCAGGCGATCGCGGATCGATTCCTGCGACACCCGATCGAGAGTCGCCTGGCGGCCGAGGTCCTCGCCGAGGGTGAACACCGGCTCTTTGGCCGGCGGGTATTTCGGGGTCAGGTTCTCCGGCCGCTCCGCGTGCCGGAAGATGGCATCAGTTGCCGCCTCCGCCTCGTCGCGCAGGATCGCCGGCGCCGACGGCTTGTAAACCGTCTGCTCGAGCTTCTGCGCGGCCTCGGCGGAGGGTGGCGGGGCCAGGATGCGACCGCCGCCGCGCTCGTCGCGGGCGACGTCTTTGACGATCGCTGCCGCCCGGCGCGCGGCCGGCACAGCGGCAGCGGCCGTCGACACGGCGCCCTTCGCGAGCGCAAGCGGTCCGTGCAGGCCGGCTGTGTCGAGGGCCTGCGTCAGGCCGCCGGTGGCGTAGTTGACGGCGGCCTTCGGATAATCGCCGCTCTGCGCCGCAGCTGCCGCCGTGCGGTAATCGCCGGCGCCGTAGTCGGGCACCAGGGCCGGCGCGACCTCGCCGGCCGCCTCGGCCTTCCCGCGCAATTCCGGCGGCACGTAGTATTTCGCCGCGTCCCAGGCCTTGGCGGCGTAGTTCGCGGCGGCGTCCGCCGCCGGCTGAACGTAGGGGCGCAGGCCGCCGCGCTGATACCAGGCCGGTTGCTCCGGCGGCGGCTGCGGCCGATCGACGACCGTGTTGACGGTGTCGACCTGCGGCGCTGCCCCGGTCGGTTGGGCCTGGCTCCAGCCTGGCGATAGCACGCCGGCCGGCTGCGACTGCCCGAAATCCCAGGCCTGCTGTTGCTGTTGCAGGCGCGCGAGGCGGCGCCCTTCCTCGGTGTCGAAATAGGATCGGCCGACGTCGAGGGCTGCACCAGCGGACATGGGCTACCTCGCATAAGGCCAGGAATTGACGATGCCGTTCGGCACCGGGCCTTGCACCGTGCCGGGGCCAACGTTCGGAGCCGCCGGCATCTGGCCGCCGATCCCCGATTGCACCGGCGGAATGACGCCTGCACCGGGCGGTGGCGACCTTCCCAGGCCCTGCATGCCCTTCATCAGCGGCAGCAGCGTCTGCGCCCAGCCGCCGCCTCCGCCGCCTTCCTGCTGTTGGCCTCCGCCCCCACCGGGTGCGGCTCCGGCTTGCGCGGGGGCGGCCTGCCCGCCTCCACCACCAGCGGGGGCGAGGGGGCGGTTCTGGACTTGGAACGCCTGCGGCTGGAACGCCCTGCCCTGCTGCGGCGGGCCACCCTGGCCGTACATCTGCTGCAGCTGCTGCAGCTGCGCGAGTTGCGTCGGGTCCATGTCAGTTCTCCACCTGGCGAGCGCGCGAGAAGGTGCCGCGCGTCGCGACGCCGGAGCGCAACACGGCCGGGACGGGGTCGACGACGTCGAGGCGGATCATCAAGCCTTGCGCCGTGCTGCGCCCAAGACCGTTCACCGTGATTTTGCTCGCGTACCGGCCAATGCGGCCAAACGAGCGCGCGACCGGCCTCCCCCAGGTCGCGCCGCCGTCCTTCGACCATGAGATCATCGCCGCCGGATTCGTCTGATAGGGCGAGGGGACGTTTTGCTGCCCGAGCGCATTCGTCATGTCGATGTCGACATTCGGAATGCGCGTCGCGAGCGGAAACTGCCGCATCGGCGCCGACACGACGCGGTAGCGCAAGCGCTCCATGTCCTCTTCGTAGACGTTCGCCATGACCTCCTGCACGCGGGCGTGCTTCAGGTCCTGCACGAACCAGCGGTTCTGCCAATTCGTCGCCCAGACGCCGCGCCAGTGCTCGAGGCCGTAGCTATCGCGCCGGTGCCAGACGTTGGTGACGAGGTTGAACTCCCAGGTCCAGTCGGGCGTCGTGATCGTGAACACCGCCTGCGATTCGAAGTCATAGACCTGCGCCCAAATCTCGTTCGGCCGGCCGCGGTACAGGTAGATGTCGTTCGACACCGAGTCGTTGGAAACCGGGCGCGGATTGTAGCCGTCGAAGGTCCGCACCGTGTAATCGTTCGCCACCCAGAACACGCCGTTGCCCCAACGGTTCGAACCGCCGGCGACGGCCCACATGCCGAGCAGGCCGGTGTCGATCGCCGTTTGCCGCGTCAGCGGAAATGGAATCGAGCCGACGTCGGTCCAGACCTCGATCGTGCGAGCGCCGAACGCGAACAGCGAGTCGCCGGCGCTTTTCAGGCGCAGCAACGGATCGGAGGAATACTCCGCCTCGGCGTCCGAGAAATCGGGGATGACGACGTCTTGGAGCTCCGAGCCGACGATCGTGTTGGTCGGCGACGTGAAGAAAAAATAGCCGCTGTGGTACTCGACGCTCGTCACGTTCGGCAGCTTCGCGTCGGGATAGGGGTCGAGCTGGCTGTTGACCTCGTCGACGAGGAAGGCGTGGCCGTCGCCGGTGACCATGACCAGCTGCGGCCCATCCTGGCGAATATTGACGGCGAACGTCACCGGATCGGTGCCGGTCACGGTGCCGACAATGACGCCGTCGGTGCCGGCCAGGTTGCGGTAGTGGAGCGTCTGGTCGTAGACGAAATAAAGCCGGGTGTTGGTCGCGAACATGCCACGCGCCTTCAGCGGCGCGTCGTCGACCTGAATGAATCGCTTGAGGCCCGGCGTGCGCCGGATCATCAGCTGCTCGCCCACCTTCGTCGCGTAGGCGTTGCACAAATCGCCCTGGCTCTCGCCGGGGCGTTTGCCGGGCTGGGCGTTCGTCGGCCAGGGGACGGCAATGGCCGGCATCAGAAATAGCTCGCGCGTTGCGGCACGTAGGTCGGGCCGCGGGTCCGCAGGAAGCGCAGGGCGGCCTCGGCCATGGCAGCGTTCTGCTGCACGGCCTGGAGCTCGTCGGCCTGCAGGCCGAACGTCTGCGCATATTCGTAGGCGAGATAGCGGGCGAGCTCGACGACGGCGTCGTCGGGGATGTTGTCGAGATCGTCCACCGTGTAGATGTGCGCCCGCGCCATCGCCTCGAGGCGGAACGGCAGGCCCTCCTCGACGACGCGATAATCCTCCGGCGGCAGGTCTTGCCCGGTTTCCCAGGTCCCGCATTCCTTCAGGATTTCGCGGATCAGGAGGGCCTTCGTCGCCATCGCTTTAGCTCCGCGGTGACCGCGACAGGGCCGGGCCCTCGGAGGTGTCCTCCGGCGTCTCGCCCTTCTTGCCGGTCGCCGGCTTGCCGAGCTGGTTCGTCGGCGTCGGGCCGCCGGCAGCCTTGGCGGCCTCGTCGCGGCGTTTCTCCTCGGCCTTCGCCTTGGCCTCGTCGACCTTCTTCTGCGCCTCGTCGCGGGCCTTGGCCTGCTTCTCGAGGTCCGGTCCGCCGTCGACCTTGAAGAACGAATTGCCGGCGAGCTTCGCCAGGAGCGTATTGGCGCGAGCCTCGCCGAGCAGGTCGACGACGTTCACGGCCTCGCCCTTCACCATCGGCACGCCGCCGACTTCCGTCGTCTCCGGCTCGCCCTCCGGCGGGTTGTAGGTGACGTTCGGTCCGAGCTTCTGTTCCTTGTCTGCCATCACGGCCTCCTCAATCGAATTTCGTGTAGTAGCGGACGATCGCGTCCCACCGTCCGGCGGTGAGCGGCGCGGCCGACGTCAGCCGGCCGAACACATACCGGCGCTCGTTCGAGTAGCCGAGCGCCGGCTCCGTCCCGGTCGGAAAGAACGAGCCGGCGGCGTCGAGCGACGTCGCCGGAAGGAGGCTTTGCGGACCGACGGTGGTCGAGATGTCGTTCGCCGTCAGGAGCTCGTAGGTGGCGCCGGCGGCGAGGCCGCCGGTCGTCACCACCAGCTGCGCACTGATGATCGAGGAGCGGGCCTGGATCGTACCGAGCAAAACGTACTTGCCCGGGACGATGCCGAGGCCTGGCGCGTTCGGGTCGACGTTGAACGAGCCGCGGATGCCGAGAATGGCATTCAGGTTCGGGTAGTCGCGCGCCGGCTTTGGCTTCGGGATGAGGGTTGCTGCGAGCGCCATGCGGTCAGTCCTTCTGCGTGTAGAACTGCAGCACGACGACGACCTCGCCGGTGGTCGTGCCGGTGCCGCCGAGAAGCGCGAAGACCGGCGTGTCCTGGGCAACGAAACCGTTCAGGGCGCCGACGACGGCAGCGTTGACACCGCTCGCCATCAGCACGGCGGAGGTCGCGAAGGCGTCGGGATCGGCGACGACCGGATTACCGGCCGCGTCCTTCGTCGGGCCCGTGCCGATCTCGAGCGTCGGCGTGGTTCCGTTCGGCACCGCGATCGTGTGCTTGAACCCGGCGAGCACGATCGAGCCGCCGGGGATGGTGCCGATGTGTTTCGGCACGCCGGCCGTCAGGCCGACAGCGCCGAGAGTCGGGTCGGGATTGTCGGCCTTGTAGTGAAAATTGATCCCCATGATCGCATTGACGGAGGGGTAGGTCCGCGCCGGCTTTAGGATTTTCGGGTAGGTTGCCATCGCATGCTCCCGTTATGGGTCCTCTTGTTCGTGGTGGGCCTTTTACCGACATACCCAGGTCGTTCGGACCGCTGGTGAGCGATCCGACTAAGCGTCCGCCGGCGCCGCGACGAAGACGGTGACGACACCGAACTGCACCAGCTGCGCGGTCTGGCTGTCGGGGTCTTTCTTCGTGAAAACTTTTCCGACGCCGTACACGGACTCGACGCCGCGACCGATGATGAACTGGTAGTCATCCTCGCGCCGTTCGGTCGGCTTCGGCATCTGTCCCCAGGCGACCGCAGCGGCGTTCTGACCGCACAGGAACATCATCTGCACGTCATCGCCGCCGTTGCCGGCGCCGGGCAGCGTGCAAAAATCGGAAATCTCCGGCACCTCTCTGATGATCACGCCGCGATAGATGAGATCACCATCTTGGAAGATGGGGTTTTTCTCCATGCCGCCGCCTTCACGCGGACGCGCATTGAGATTGGCGTTGTAGATCGCCGGATCGGCCGCGAGATCGCGGAAAGGCTCCTGACCGCAGAACAGGACGAAAAATTCGCGGCCCTGGTCCTCGTTATCCCTGTACGGGGTGATGCCCGGCACGACCGAGCGCGCGATGCGCTTGGCGAGCAGGACGAGCGCCGCCGAGGCCTTGTCGTCGACCTTGTCGACGTTGAGCAGGGAGCCGGACACGGAGCCGAGCACCTGATTGCTCTTCTTCGCGCCGAACAGCACCCGATCGGTGTTGTCGCTCAACCATTTGTTCTTCTGCGCCGTCGTCGCCGAATCCCAGAGGATGCCGTTGACGCGCTGACCGGCCGTTGCCTCGTTGCCTAGATTAGCCGGAGGCATTTCCGTAGGAAGCGCAGCAAACGCCTGAACGAGCTCGTCACGAAGCAAGCAATTGCCCCACTCCGTGAGCAACGGCCGAACAATTTCAAGTTGTTCGAAAGAACTTTTCCGCTGTTGTGCTTTCGTCAACAGCACTGCGTTGCGAGACCAGTCGACCCACAGCCTCATGCCGTAGTTGATGAGCTTCTCTTCGTTGCCGGTCAGCGGTCCAGTGCTGACGCCGGGCCCGCGCAGGCTCGAGACGATCGGGATATTGATGATATCGCCGCCGTCCTTGAGCTCTTGCGTCACCTGAATAATGGCGGTGGGGCCTTCTCCCATGTACGGGGAGAAGTAATTACCGCGCCGCCATTCGCGGAATATTGATTTCCGCCATTTGATGAGTTGGTTGTTGATATGGGTCTGGGTAACGGCCATCGGACGACCTCATCAGGTCGCCGGGCGGAGCTCCTATCTGCGTGCGTCGCGCCCGGCTGCAAAGATCGCCTCTTCGCTGCCGTCCTCGGCCGGGCCTTGCAGGCCCGAGCCGTTGGTCGCGCCGAGGCGCGACGTGGCAGTGGGAAGACGCGGGGCTCGCGGCGCTGGGGCGAACGTGCCGTCGTCGCGGCGGGGCTGCGGAGGGCGGCCCTGCCCGGCGAGGTACTCGTCGATGATCCGTTGCTTGTAGGCGTCGAGATCGTCGCCGATCTCGTTCTGGCGCTGTTGGTGTCCGTACCAGGCGACGATCGCTTCCCCCGGCGAGGCCGAGTTCATGACCCCGAAATAGGTCTGCGGATCGGTGCCCTGTGAGACGTGGCCGTACCAGGCCTGCCAGGCGTCGTTCCAAACGTCCGCGTGACGCATCGAGGCGAGCTCGAAATCCGTCGTCACACGGGTCTTCGCAATCTCCGCGCGGAACTGCTCCTCGAGGCCGCTCCGAATTTCGGAAATCACTCCGTCTGGGTCTTCGAACAGGCGTTGCGACAGCGGCGTCTTCGCAGCTTCCGCCGCGCGTTGCCGCTCCTGCTCCTGCTGTTCGAACCGACGCGCCCTCTGCTCCCATTCCTGCCGCCGTTCACGCTCGCTCATCAGGGCCTGCAGGACGCCGCCCAGTGAGCGGTCCTCCGGCACGCCGTCGTCTTGCGAGGGACGCTGTGTCGGCGCCGGCTGCGACGCCGGCGTCTCGCGGGACCGTTGTGGAGTCGGTCCCTGGCGGTTGATCGTGTCGATCGCGTCGGAAACGGCGTGATCGACGGGAGAGCGGTCATCAATCAGGCGTGACGGGGGCGCGGAGTCGTCAGGCGCGGTTGCGCTGTCGAAAATCTCGCGATCGTCCGCCATGCGATTCATCCCCTGGGCCTGTCACGTCGGCCCGGCCACGCAGCGCCCGAAACAGGCGGCGACCCTGAAACGCCCTTCGCAGGAGGCGGCCCTGAAGCACCCGTTGCAATGCGGCCGGCGACGCCGCTTCGGCCGTTTCAGCCCGGCCGGGGATGGCGTTTTATGCGCCGTATGCATGGGGAGGGCAAGCTGGGACCGCCGGAGGGGGGCCGCATCAGCGGCTGAACGCCGATCCTTCCCCCTCCGGGGCCCGCGATCGCCGGTTCGGGTTCAACGTCTTGAGGACGTCCCTAAAGGGCGACCGAGGGGGCGTAGGTTTTCACGAAAGCGTCGTTCGTGAAAACCAAGAACGCTTGCGTGTCGTCTTTGACAACCCAATCGAACGGCAGGACCTGCAAAGTGCCATCCTGCGTCGATACAAGCAGGTTGCCGTCGGGGATGTAGCGCACGACCGACGGCTGCGTGAACTGCTCGACGGCATAGAGGCCGTCTTCTCCGCCCTGCCACTGCAGGGCAGTTACTGTCTGCGGCAGGCGCGCGTAGCTGTCAGGCACTGGGGTCGACCAGGCGCGCCTCGAGCGCCTTCAGGCGCCGCATCATGTCGGTGACGGTCGCCTCGAGGGTCTTAATGCGGGCGTCGTCGGTCGACGGCGGATAGGTCACGAGCTTGCCGTGCGCCTCGAGCTCCGCCGGTTCGGCGGGCCGCAGCGGCGGCGAGTCCAGCTTGCGATCGACCATCGGCAGACTCTCGTCGAGCGCGAGTTCAGCCTGGCGCGCGTCACGGTAAGGCGCCATGGCCGGATAGCCCTGCGGCAGGTAGTCCATCGGCCGGCTCATGCGTCGTCGTCCTCATCGTCGCGGCCGTCAAGCGCGGATGCCGCGCGCTCGAGCGCCTCGGCGATCTCCTGCTTCGAATGGCCGTGTTTCTGGGCCTCGTCGACGACGTCCTTGATGTGGCCGTCGAGGTCCTTGATTTCCTCGGCGGTCGAGGGATCGCCAGGCTTGCGGTCCGTTCCCATCGTTTAAGCTCCTCCGGTCGGCGCCGGCCGCGGCGGGGGTTTCTCGAGCATGCCGGGCGGCGCCTGTTCGATCGTGTCACCCTCGAGATTGGCCTTGCGGGCCTGGGCGGCAAGCAACATCGCCTTCATGGCCCCGTCCTGCTGGCGCAGGCCGAGGTCGGTGCCCTGCTGCTGTGCCGCCAGCTGCTGGTCGCCGTAGATTTTGTCGATGCCGGCGCGGCCCTGCTCGAGCGACATCTGAGCGCCGGTCTGCGCCGCGTCGGCCTGGGCATGCGCCAGGCGCGCCTTGGCCTGGTTGACTTCGAACAGGCCCGGCTCCTGCACCGGGAGATGGCCGCCGGAGGACACCCGGGCCTCGATCTCGCCGGCCTTCGCCAGGTCGAGCCTCGCCTTGGCGAGGTCGGCGGCGGTGTCGATCTGCTGGTTGCCGCCGCCGTCCATGCCGGCGGTCGCGGCCTCGGCGTGCGCCTTGGCGGCGTTCGCCATATTGAGCTCCGCCTTCGACTGCAGTTCCTGAATCTGCGCCTGCATGCCCTGCATCTTCAGCATGATCTCTTGCTGCTGGATCGGTTGCGGCTGCGAGGCCTTGGCGAGCTCCATGAGCACGCGCTGCTTCACGCTCGACGGCAGCGGCGACAATTCGACGATCGCCGTCGGCGGCACCTGAATGCCGCCCTTCGCGAGCAGCACCAATGTCTCGAGCGTGTCGGCTTGCGCGTTCAGCGCGTCGCCGCCCTCGTCGATGATGATGTCGACGTCGAGGCTCGCCAGCTGGTTGATCGCCACGACCTGGCCGGTGATTTCGTCCTGCTGCCAGCCGTTGACCTGAATGAATTGCGCGAGGTTGTCGTCGTCGGTGACACGAATCCAGCGATCGCTCGTCCAGTATTTCTGCACTGTGTTCCACGTCTTGCGGTACACGCGCAGTTTCCAATTGCGCCACGCCAAAACAAAGCCACCGAGTTCGGCTATGCCTGCGGCCTGCAGCAGCTGGATCGCGCGACCGCTTTCGGCGGGTATGTCCGTACCTATGAGGCCTGGGTTGGGCCCGTAGGTATCGATCTCGTTTTTGGCATCCTCGAGCAGCGTCAGATTGCCTTGCACGATCTGCGCCGACTGCTGATCCTCGGTGAGAATTTCCTTGCCGGGATTTTTGACAACCCAACCATCGCTGCGCGCATATTCCCTTCTCGCGACCTCGACGTCGTCGACGGCGCCTTCATCGGCGATGACCTTGCGCGAGTTCAGCGTGTGCAAGGCTTTCGAGCGGCGATGATTGATCTCATCCTGCGGTGATTTGAGATCGCGGAAGAAGCCGTAGCGATCGCCGTCCTGATCGACCTCGGCGGAGAATATTTCGTACTTGTGGACGCTGACGCCGCGCTCGTCGAAATAGGGCGAGCGGCCGAACTCAAGCACGATGTTGCCGCAGTAGATGCAGTAGTGCCAATCTTTGCCGAGCTTGTACCACATGTCGACGATGCGGACCTGGCGCTCCGGCTTTGAAATCCAGGCGATGCGGTTGCGCTCGTCGCCGCGGTTCCAATCGGTCTGCGGTCCATTCTCGATGTAGTCCGCGAGATCATCGGCTGAATCTGGAAACGCATCCTGCGCCTCGTCCAAATCGACCCAGCGGCTCGTGCCCATGAAGCGCGCGTCGTCGAAATCATCCCGGGTCGAGCGCGCGTCATAGAAAAAATCGCGCATGTCGACCGGGTCCCAACCGATCTCTGGATCGCCTTTGTCGCCCTGGATGGTGACGAGCTCGACGCCGGCGATGCCGCGGATGGCGCAACGGCGGGCACCGTTCGCGGCCTTCTGCTCCCAGTCCCAGCCGAGCGCGTATTGAATCACCTTCGTCGCGATTTCGGCGCCGTCGTCGGAGGCGCGCTGCGGGTTGCGCGGGTAGGCCTTCGGCGATTGCCGCAGTTTCTCGAGGATGCCGCAGACGGTGTTGATCTTGCGCTTGATGCGGTTGAACGTGACGACCGGCTGGTTGCGGTCCTTCAGCGTCTTGAGCTCTTCGCGGTCCCATTGGACGGCGTGGTAGTAGCGCTCCGCCTCCGCCGCCTCGGCGTTCTCGTCGGTCTTCGCCGAAACGGCGTTCTCAAACTTTTTCTTGAGCTTCGTGAGCGACAGGCGCGGGCCGTCGTCATCACCGCGCTGTTGCGGAGCGCGGGGATCAGGAGGCCGTCGGGCGGGGAACGGCAGAACCTGAGCGGTTGCGGCCAGGCGGTTACTCCGGCGGGGCGGCGGGAGCGGCGGCGGGCTCGTTCCAGGGTGCAGATGGCATCACGGCGAGATTCGAAATCTCGAGCAGCACGAGATGGACGTCGGACGGTTCGACGCCGAGCTCGCGGTGCTCGCGGATGGTGTCGATGAGGGCCTGCTTGAAGGCCTCGCGCACGGCGGCAGGCGTCGACATGGCGGCCTCCTTCAGGGACGCGCGGTCGGGGGAGAAACGGAAGAGCCCGGCCGCGCGGTTGCCTCGATCAGGTGAGCGCACGCTGGGCGCGCTCGAGAGAACGGCCGAGACTATCAAGCACGGCGCCGATTTCGTCCAGGGCCGCCATCTGGCGCTTGAACAGCGGCGCATCGGGATGCCCCGGCCGGATCATCTGCTTAAGCCCGGCGTCCGGCGAGATGCCGCCCTCGAGGGGGCCGGCCAGGGCGATCTCCAGAACGAGGGCCTGCTTGGATAGGTCCTGCGATCGCTTCAGGAGCTCCTCCAGGCGTTTTCCGACAGCGCCGGCCCCAACCGGGCCGGGCAGGTCCCGAAACGGCTCAGAGGCCATTTTCGGGCGTTCCCGGCCCTCTTGGATTGGGGCCAGCCGGCCCGCCATCGTCCGAATGTCCTTCTCCATGTCGAGGACGGCCTTGTCTTCGTTGGTGTCGGGCATGGGCGCGAGCCTGCAGGTTGGCGAGGGATTGGGAGAGAAGGCGGTTCTTGTAGGCCTCCGCCTCGCGGAGCGTCATCCGCGGCGCCGGCGGCTGCCACAAACCGAGGGCGCGAAAAACAGCGCTAAAAACCCGGGCGAAAAACGCGCGGATCACGGCAGGTCCTGCAATTCGGCGAGGCCGGCGTCAGTCAGGGTGACGCCGAGCATCTTTTCGGTGCGGCCGGGAACGTGCGTCGCGGCCTCGCGCCAGGCGACCTGGCTGCCCTGCACCCGCGGCTCAAAATAGGAATCGCAGGTTTCGACCAGGCCGCGCTTTTTCAGGGCCCGAATCGCCCGCCGCGTCGAGTGCTCCGCCTGCTCGATCGCCTTGGCCTCGCCAAGCTTCGTGGCACCGTTCGGCCAGAAAGCCCGCCGGAGCTCGCGGATCGGCCAGGCCGGCCGCACGGAAAACACCCAGTCGGCCGGCGCCGGCGCGGCGAGGAGGCCGAGGAGGCGGCGCTGCTGTTTCGAGATGCCCGGTTTCATGGGGGCAGGATAGCTAAACCACCTTCGCCGTCGACGCCGATTTTTGCCCCATCACCTTGTAGCCGTTGACGAGGGTGAGGGACGGCTTTTTCGGCAACTTGCCGAACACGGCGACGTCGAGCAGCTGGCCGACGAGGCCGAGGGCGTCGTGGATGTCGTCGTGCCGGCCGCGGGGGAAGGCAAGGAGCTCCGCCTCCAGCGCGTGGCGCTCGAGCAGGTTCTTCGAATACCACAGGCCCCGGGTGGCAATGTAGGCGCGCATCGACTGGGCGCGGATGCCCTTGTCGCCGCGGGCCGGAAACTGCTGCCGATCGGTATGGGCATGGCGCTCGCTCGAGGCGCGCTCGAGCCAGGGCCCGACGCCGGCCTGGATTTGCCCGCTTTCCTCGGCCCAAGACAGGGGCCGCCACCAGCGCACGAGATCGCACCATGTCTCGACCCAGATGTCGGAGGTCACCCGCTCGCGCCAGAGATCCAAGAGCCAGGGCCGGTCATAGGCGTCGAGGCCGATGACGACATGAACCGTGTAGTCGCCGCCGTCGGCAGTGGTGGCGTAGTCCGAACCGCCGTAGACCCGCAGCTGCGCGCGCGGCGGCATGTTCTCCTCGCTGACCGGATGCAGCCAGGAGAGCTTCCAGTAATCGCCCTCCGGCGCCGTCGGCCGCTGCTGGTAGAGGGACAGCCACAGCTGCGGGTCGCGCTGCGCCTCGACAACCATCTGGTCGGTGAACCATTCCGGCCAGAGCCGCTCGCCCTCGGCGCGGCCGAGGGGGTCGTCCTTGCCCTCCGCAATCATGGGGATCGAGAGCACATCCCATTCCTCGCCCTCCTCCTCGAGCAGAAAGCCGGCGAGGTCGTTCTCGTGCCAGCGGGTGAGGATGATCAATTGCCTCGCGTGAGGCTTTAGGCGCGGTCTGAAATCGAATTTATACCAGTCGATCGTCTTCTGACGCTGCGTTTCACTTGCCGCTTCTTCTCTTCCTTTGACAGGATCGTCGATTGTTCCAAAATCTGCTCGAAAACCTTGAATCTGACTTCCGACGCCGGCGGACAGGTATTCCCCCATCTGTTCGGTGCGATCACCCTCCCGGGGCGCCAGCTGCCAGCGGCCGGCGGCGCGATTGGTGAGCGAGAGCGAGATGCCGAGGGTCGGCTCGTGCTCGTCGATGAGATTGCGGACGCGGCGGCCGAACCGCTCCGCGAGCTCCTCGCTGTGCGACGCGGCGATGACCGATCGGTAGGGGTTGCGGGCGAGGAACCAGGGCGCGAACAGGACCGAGCCGTAGGTCGATTTGGCGCTCCCGGGCGGCATGAAAATCATCTGCTTGCGCTTGCCCTCGCCGCCCTCGAGGCGCTCGAGCGCCGCGATGATCAGCCGGTGATGCTGGGCCGGCTCAAAGCCGGCGTGCTGGCACCACTCAGTGAGGCTTTCGCGGACCCGAAACAGGGTCTTCGCGCGCAGCAGCAGTTCCGTTTGCCGGTCGATCATCGGCGGGCCCCTTCAGCCGGGCGAGCTCGCGCTCGACCTCCTTCAGCGTCAAGACGATCGCCGGCCGGCTGTCGTCGGGCTTCTCGGCCTCGGCCGCCTTCGGCTCGCGCCAGGCCGGCAGGCGGGTTTTGAGCAGGGCCTCGTTCGCGCGGAGCGCGACGCCGAGGTCGACCCGCTGGCTCGCGAGCTCGAGCATGTTCGCCGCCGCGGTCGCCAGGATTTCCGCCTCGCTGTAGCCGAGCTCGCGGCCGTACCAGTAGCGCAGCACGGTGAGGTCGACGCCGAGGATGTCGGCGATCGTCTGCTCCGGTATCCGGTTGAAGGCGTGCAGGCGGACCGTGGCCCGGGTGGCATCGGTCGGGTTGTGCGGCGGAAAGCCAAGCGCGATGAGCTCGCGGCGGATGCGCTTGCGCCTCATTCGAGGTCCTCGTCGCCGAGCCGCTGCGGCTGGAAGACCGCCCGGGCGGCCCACATCGTCCCGGTCTGAATGTGGCTGCGGGCGAGCG
>Ga0307472_100000014_pt1 | contig 44953 bp, 35 predicted proteins | sample atmos_gasesAM5C__2_FD_204582 | JGI IMG/M metagenome (GOLD analysis project Ga0307472, IMG submission 204582) | Hardwood forest soil microbial communities from Morgan-Monroe State Forest, Indiana, United States - atmos_gasesAM5C_05 | ecosystem: Environmental > Terrestrial > Soil > Temperate...
TCGAACCGCAGGACGCGCAGGCCATAATCCCCGCGCGCTTCCACGCGTGCCTCGAGCTCGCCTTCGCCAAACACAATTCGCTCGCCGACAGGGATTTTGCGTCCCGGCCGCACGAGCGCCTCCCAGGCGTCTTGCGCGAGCTGACGAACGAGCAGCACTTCTATAGGCGATGTGAGAAATTCCGGCCGCGCCGGATTATTTGCGCCGGGCGGTTCGGCGCGCAGCCCGGCACGATGGCCAAACAGACGCGCCGGAAGCAGGCGAGCGTCATTTAAGACGATGAGTTCGTCGCCCCGCAGCAGCTTCGGCAGCTCGCGAAATTCACGGTCTTCCCACGCACCGGTGGCCCGGCCAAGCAAAAGCATTCGCGAAGCGTCGCGTTCGGCCAACGGCCGCTGCGCTATACTTCCGGCCGGAAGTTCATAGTCGAAATCGCCCAAATTCATTAGCGCGCCTTTGTGAGCATTGTAGCGAACTGAGTGGCGATTTGATTCGTCGGGGCGCTGCCGAGCGGAAGAAGGATTTGTGGAAGAAGGTTCCGTCATTATCGGGCCGCGCGGGATCGAGCGTTTCCGCTCGGGGCACCTTTGGGTCTATCGAAGCGACGTGCGCAGCGCCAACGCTAAAGGCGGAGCCATCGTACGCCTTACCGACGACCGAGGGCGTTTCCAGGGCCGCGCCTTCTACAGCGACAAATCGCAAATCGCTATCCGGTTACTTACGCGTGAGGATGTGCCCATCGATCGCGCATTCTTCACCGAACGCATTCGCAATGCTGCCGCCTATCGCAAAATCGTGGTTGAGAACACAGAGGCATTCCGTCTCGTGTATGGCGAAGCAGATCACTTGCCCTCCCTTGTCGTTGACCGCTATGGCGATTACCTGGCAGTGCAAACGCTGAGTCAATCGACGGACCGCCTGAAGGATCTTTTCCTGCAAATACTAATAGAACTTTTTTCTCCCAAAGGAATTCTCGAAAGAAACGACCCGAAAGTACGCTTGCTCGAGGGGCTCGAACAACACGTAGGCGTCCTACACGGAGAAATCCCCGAGGAGATTCTCGCAAAGGAAAATGGAATCACCTTCGTCTACGACTTGCGGAGAGGTCAAAAGACGGGCTCGTTTCTCGATCAGCGCGAGAATCATTTGGCCGCGCGCCGCTACGCCTCCGGTGAAGTGCTTGATTGTTTCAGTTACCAGGGTGGGTTCGCCCTTACGGTGGCCGGTGCATGCGAACACGTCGAGGCTACCGACTTGGCACCCGCAGCCATCGAAGCAGCCCGACGGAACCAGAAACTCAACAACATCTCCAATGTCACTTTTCGCGAGGGAAACTCCTTTGACATTCTGAAGGAGTACGACGAAGTCGGCCGCCAATTTCAGATGATAATTCTCGATCCCCCGGCATTTGCGAAGAATCGCGACAGCGTTGCTGCGGCTGAGCGCGGCTATAAGGAAATCAACCTCCGCGCCCTGAAGCTCCTGAAGCCCGGCGGCCTGCTAGTTACCTGCTCCTGCTCCTACCACATCCCCGAGGCGCTGTTCCTGCAGATCGTCGCTGATGCCGCCCTCGACGCGCGGCGAAGTGTGATCGTGGTGGATAGGCGTACTCAAGCGCGAGACCACCCCATCTTGCTAACCATGCCCGAAACGCACTATTTGAAGTGCCTAATCGTAAGGGTATTGGAATGAGTTGTATACAAACAAAGCAGGACTAATCTGTCGTTTACAAAATACTTGACAATATGGCACGCATATTTTATTATTTCGCTGCGCTTAGATGTGCAGAATTTTGCTATGCGCGCGAGTTGACGAAGAGCGCCGAATCAAAGCCGAAGTAGATCAAAGTAGCTAAGGCAAGAACTAGGATCGCAGGACTTGACGGGGGGCCGGGCAGTTCTGCTGGCCCCCTTTTTGTTGCTCCGCGAAAGTGAGAAGATTACGCAATGCCAAGATTTGACAAACTGACCGTAAAGGCCCAGGAAGCGATGCAAGCCGCTCAGGAGATGGCTGCACGCTTTGGTCAGCAGCAGATTCAGCCCCTTCACGTCCTCTGGGCATTGCTGGCACAGGGCGACGGCGTAGTTCCTCCCCTGCTCGAAAAGCTCGGCGTCTCGCCCGCGCAACTTGCAAGTGAAGTCGAGAAACAGGTTGAGCGCCTGCCGAAGGTCTCGGGTGGATCCGAACAATATTTGAGCCCGGAGGCGAACAAGGTCTTGGAGCGCGCGTTTGAAGAAGCGCAGCGCCTGAAAGACGAATATGTTTCGACCGAGCACATTCTGCTAGGCATCGCCGCTGCGAAACGTGACTCCGCCGGTGAAATCCTCATGAAGCATGGAGTTACACACGAGGCAATCCTACAGGCCATGGCCGCAATTCGCGGCAGCCATCGCGTTACGTCGCAGAATCCGGAATCCACATATCGCGCGCTTGAACAATACGGACGCGATCTCACCGATCTCGCGCGCCGGGGCAAGCTCGATCCCGTCATTGGCCGCGACGAGGAAATTCGGCGCGTGATGCAGATTCTCGCGCGCCGCACGAAGAACAATCCTGTCCTCATCGGCGAGCCAGGCGTTGGTAAGACGGCCATTGTGGAAGGTCTTGCTCAACGAATTGTTGCGGGCGATGTGCCCGAAGTACTCCGGCCAAAGCGCATCGTCACGCTTGATCTTTCGGCGCTGGTTGCCGGCGCAAAGTATCGGGGAGAGTTTGAAGACCGCCTCAAAGCCGTCCTAAAGGAAGTTACGGAATCAGAAGGCCAGGTTATTCTATTCATCGACGAACTCCATACGCTTGTCGGAGCAGGCGCTGCTGAGGGCTCGATGGATGCTTCGAACATGTTGAAGCCGGCGCTTGCGCGCGGCGAACTGCGCGCCATCGGCGCTACAACTCTCAACGAGTACCGTAAGTACATCGAAAAAGACCCGGCACTCGAGCGCCGCTTCCAGCCCGTATTTGTCGGCGAACCCTCAGTTGAAGACACGATCGCGATTCTGCGCGGCCTGAAGGAACGTTACGAAGTGCACCACGGCGTGCGTATCAAGGACGCCGCAATCGTCGCGGCGGCAATGCTTTCGCAACGCTACATCACGGACCGGTTCCTGCCGGATAAAGCCATCGACCTCGTGGACGAAGCCGCCGCTGGATTGCGTATGGAAATTGATTCGCTGCCGTCCGAAATCGACGAAATCGAGCGCCGCATCATGCAACTCGAAATCGAGCGCCAGGCATTGAAGAAAGAGTCCGACCCGCATTCACGCGAACGGCTGAGCCAAATCGAAAAAGAGCTTAGCGGCTTGCGCGAGCAGTCCAATTCGCTCAAAGCCCATTGGCAAACGGAGAAAGAGGCCATCGCAAGGATCCGCAAAATCAAAGAGCAGATCGACCAGCTCAAGACCGAAGAGCAACTGTACGAGCGGGCGGGCGACCTCGCCCGAGTGGCCGAAATTCGTTATGGCAAGCTTTCCGCCGCCGAAAAAGAATTGAAGGCCGCGCAGGATCGCCTCGCCGAATTGCAAAAAGATCATCCGATGCTAAAGGAAGAAGTTGGCGAGGAAGAGGTCGCGAAAATCGTCAGCAAATGGACCGGTATTCCCGTAGGACGTCTCCTCGAGGGCGAAATCGAAAAGCTCATCCACATGGAAGAACGCCTCCGCCAGCGCGTGGTCGGGCAGGATGCCGCGCTGGCGACGGTCGCCAACGCGATTCGCCGTAGCCGTTCCGGTTTGAGCGATCCGAATCGCCCGATCGGTTCGTTTCTGTTCCTTGGCCCGACAGGCGTGGGAAAGACCGAGCTCGCACGTGCCCTCGCAGAATTCCTGTTCGACGACGAGCGCGCCATCATCCGGCTCGATATGTCCGAGTACATGGAGAAGCATTCGGTGGCGCGCATGATCGGAGCGCCTCCGGGCTACGTGGGTTATGAAGAAGGCGGCCAGCTCACCGAGCAGGTTCGCCGGCGCCCGTATTCGGTCGTGTTGCTCGATGAAATTGAAAAGGCTCATCCCGATGTGTTCAACGTCCTACTGCAGATTCTCGACGAAGGCCGGCTGACCGATGGGAAAGGCCGCACGGTCGATTTTCGCAACACGGTGATCATTATGACGTCGAACATCGGCTCGACTGCCATCTTCGAGCTCGCCGCGAAGGATCCGAAGAAAGCGCGCGAGCAAGCGATGGCGGCACTTCGCGAGCTTTTCCGTCCGGAGTTTTTGAACCGCATCGACGACATCGTGATGTTCCGGCCCCTCGGCAAAGACCAGATCGAGCACATAATCGACTTGCAGATGCGCAACGTGGTGAAGCTGCTGACGGAGCGAAAAATCACATTGAAGCTGACGCCCGCGGCGAAGGCCCTGCTGTTCCGCGAAGGGTTCGATCCGGCATATGGCGCTCGTCCGATGAAGCGTGCGATTCAGCGGCTGATTCAAGATCCGCTGGCCCTCAAGCTTCTCGACGGCGAGGTGAAGCCGGGCGATACGGTGATTGTTGAAGCCGATCCGCGAAGCGATGAAATGAAATTCGCAACGGAGACGGCGAAGGCGGGCGCTGCGTAAGAATCGCGCCCGGGAATATCGAAAATGAAAACTCTAAAGACTGCATTTTTGCTCACGGCACTTACATTATTGTTGCTTTTCCTTGGGGCGGCGTTCGGCGGCGAGCGCGGTATGACGATCGCGCTGATTTTCGCAGTTCTGATGAATGGCACCGCATATTTTTTCTCGGACAAGATCGCGCTGATGTCGAGCGGGGCCCAACCCATTAGCAAAGAACAAGCGCCCCGCCTGTATGAGGTGATGGAGCGTCTCGCCGCAAAATCGAACTTGCCGATGCCGAAGATGTACCTGATTCCTCAACCCGCGCCCAACGCTTTCGCCACCGGCCGCAATCCGAGCCATGCGTCCGTCGCCGTCACTCAGGGCTTGCTTGAATTGATGGACGACGAGGAACTCGAGGGTGTAATCGCTCACGAGCTATCGCACGTCCGCAACTACGACATCCTGACCTCCTCGATCGCCGCCACAATCGCAGGCGCAATCACATGGCTCGCTAGAATGGGCTTCTGGTTCGGCGGTGGAAGCGATCGCGAGCGAAGCAGCGGCCTTACGGGCGTTCTGATGCTGATCCTCGCGCCCTTGGCCGCGCTATTGCTGCAGCTGGGCATCTCGCGGCAACGCGAGTATCAGGCAGACGCCTCGGGCGCAAGAATGGTCGGTCATCCCTACGGTTTGATCCGCGCGCTCGAAAAACTCGGCGCCTACAACCAGCGCATTCCTATGGACGTACCTCCGACAACCTCAGCCCTTATGATCGTCGCACCATTGTCAGCGGGACAGATTTTCTCAAGCCTATTCAGCACGCATCCGCCACTCGCGGATCGAATCGCCCAGCTTCGCGCTATGACTGTTACTCGCTAATCTCACTGGCGGTCCGGCGGGTTAACGGCATTTCCCCCGGATTCCGGCCGGCGAAGTGTATGCCCGGTACCACGAAGAAATCTTTGAAATACGGTAAAAATTGCAGGCTCCGCTGGACTGCCCGTGAATATTTCCACTTCCGCATAGCCTTTAACCGTTTATCTATCAGGCACATACGGCTGCCAGGCCAGTTTGGCGCGATTGGCTTTCGTTTTGCTCTTTCTCTTTCTGCAAGGGCCTTCACGGAGGAAAACAGTTATGAGTATCGATGATAAGCAAGAATATGTAGCGACCGAAGCCGCCGCACCACGCTGGGTCGGCATCGTCGTAGTCGCGCTGGCTATCGTCTCGCTTGCAGCCTTAGGAGTTGGTTGGAGCGCGTCAACGCACTCCAAGGAGCTCGCGCAGAATTTTACTACCGCGCAGCAACAGGAGAAGCAGCAAGGAGAGGTGCTCAGTCAACGCCTGGCGAAGGCTGAGGACACGAATGCCCAGCTCCAGGGTGAGTTGAGCATCGTCACCGACAAGATGAAATTGACGCAGGGCGAGCTGACCAGGGCCCGTGCGCAAGCGAAGAAGATCAAGGAAGAAGACGCCAAGCAGCTTGCGGATCTCGAGAACAACGTGAACGGCCAACTCGCGACGAAGGCCGGCGTCGATGACGTGAACAAGCTGGGCACGGACGTCAACGGCGTTAAGTCCGACCTCGAATCCACAAAGAACAGTTTGAACATGACCCGTGGCGAATTCGGCACGCTGATCGCGAAGAACCATGACGAAGTGGAAGAGCTGCGGCGTCTAGGCGAGCGCGATTATTATGAGTTCACGATCAACAAGAAGGATCAGCGCCAGAAAGTGGGCGACCTGATGATCGAGCTCCGCGGCGTCAACCCTAAGAAGAACGTCTACACCATCGCGATGTACGTCGATGACTCTCGCTACGAGAAGAAGAACCGCTCAGTGAACGAGCCTATCTACTTCTTTACGCGGGGCACGCGGGCGCCGATGGAGTTGACTGTCAATCAGGTGGGCAAGGACAAGATCGCCGGGTATTTGAGCGTACCGAAGTCGGCTACGAGCACGCACGCTCAGGCATCTGGCAACTAACAGAGGACGAAAACGTGAGTCGTGCGCTGGCGGGGCGCGGCTCTGAACAAAAGGGCGTCCAATTGGACGCCCTTTTTGTTTTTCCCAGGAAATTAGCTCTGATTATCCGGCGCGTTTCAACGCGCGTGTCTTGCGGCTGAGGAACTTCTTAGCGAGGGCGGGAAGCTTATCGTGCGGAAGCTTGCCCTGCTCGTAGAGATGCATTTTGGCTTTGGCCGTCTTCCGGCGACGCCGCTGTCGTTTTTGCGCCACGTACCGCTTGTCATATGCCATTCAATTTCCTCCGAACCTGTGCGTTTCCATCTCTCTTGAATTTTCGCGCACCTTGATTGTAGCGGAGAAGGAAAAGGATGCAAGGCTCGGCTGTGTTTTTCACTCTGAGTTCGGGTAGCATGATCGAACCATGGCCGCGACCGCCATTTACGCCAGCCGCATCCTCACACCGCATGAAGAAATTCTCGATAGCGTCATCGTCGTTGAAGACGCCAAAATCACCCAGATAGGGCATCGCGACGAGGTCCGCGTTCCCGACGATGCGGAGCACTTTGCAGCTGGCGACAAGATTGTAATTCCCGGCTTCGTGGATGTGCACATTCACGGTGCCGGCGGCCATGACGTGATGGAAGGCACGGCCGAGGCGATCGCAAAGGTTGCGTCCACGGTCGCACGACGGGGCACCACGTCTTTCGTCGCGACTACTGTGACCGCGCCACCCGAAGAGACCTGCAAAAGCCTGCACGGCATTGCGCGTTACATCCGCAGCGCGCGAAATACCGATTCGCGATTTGCAGCCGAGGTTTTGGGAATCCACTTGGAAGGGCCTTTCATCAACCCGGCCCGGCGTGGAGTGCATCCGCTCAACGCCATCGTGCCACCGTCAAAGGAACTCTTCGAGGAATTTCTGGCCGCCGCCGACGGCTTCATTCGCATCGTCACGCTCGCGCCGGAACTTCCCGGCGCGTTCGAATTGGTCGAGCGCGCCGTGACTAACGGCATGGTTGCTTCGATGGGCCATACGGACGCGACCTACGAAGAGGCGATAGCAGCGATTGAACGCGGCGTATCGCACGCCGCTCATATATTCAACGCAATGCGCCCGTTTTCGCACCGCGATACCGGCGTCATCGGCGCGGTGCTGACGAACCCGGCCGTGACGGCCGAGCTCATCGCCGATGGCCACCACGTCGATTCCCCCGCCGTCGAGATCCTCTTGCGCGCGAAAGGCCTCGAGGGCGTGCTCCTGGTCAGCGACGGAACTGCTGCTACGGGCATGCGCAATGGAAATTACCGGCTCGGAAACTTTGATGTAAGCGTCACGGATGGCATCGTTCGCAACTCGGAAGGCAAGCTCGCCGGCAGCACTCTTACCCTCGATCGCGCCCTGCAACATATTGCCGCGCTCGGTGTCCCGCTGCTAGATGCAGTGCGCATGGTTACACTGCTGCCCGCCCGCCGGCTCGGCCTGGGCGGAAAAAAAGGCGTTATCGCAGTGGGCGCCGACGCGGACATCGTGATCCTGAATCCTGATCTGCGCCTTGCTGGTGTGATGACACGCGGCGCAGGCCTCTCATAAGACGCTTTACTCGGGACGCGCAGCTTAGCCCCTCAGGGACTTGCTGTAAGAGTGCCAACGACCCTATTTGTTTAGCGGGATTTTCAATTCTTCGGCGAGTAGATGAGGATTAAACGGGCTGCACGCAACATAATGCCCGTCGATTTCGAGCGTAGGGACCTTCCGAAGCCCATTGTTCGCGCGAATTACCAACTCTTCCGCGTCCGGCTTGTCGTCGATGTTGACTTCCTTGAACGCAATTCCGCGCTCACGCAAAAACTGCTTTGCGCGCCGGCAATCGCAGCACCAGGAAGTGGAATAAACTGTGATTTCAGCCATCTGAGTCTATCTTTCTTTTTACTACACAATTAGATGCGATTGCAGAAGGCACGATGCCGTTGTGCACTACCAGTTATCTCCCTTAATATCTATCGCTTAGACGCAGCCTCGACGCGAACGAGCGCTCGCTGTAAAGCCGCCGAAGCGCTTTGCCAATCCGTCTCGGGCGCTCCCGTGGCCTTCGCAAGCTCGCTCTGCGCGCGTTCGGCGGCGGTCCGCGCCCGCTGCACGTCAATCTCTTCGGCGCGCTCGGAAACCTCCGCCAGAACGATCACCCGGTCGGGAAGGACCTCCGCATAACCATTCACCACGGTGAGCCGCCGAACTTCCGCGCCCTTCTGGTACGTCAGAATTCCGACGCCGAGTTCGGTAAGCAGCGGCGCGTGTCCCGGCAAAATGCCCAGGTAACCGTCTTTGCCCGGCATCTCGATCGACTCGACCTTCTCGTCAAGCACAAATCGCTCGGGCGTCACCACTTCGAGTTCGATTTTTTCCGGTAGCATTATTTCGATATGGTTGTGTGAATTTTCTCCGGCTGTTCGACTAAGCAGCAGCCGCCATCTTTTCCGCCTTCTCGCGCACTTCCTCGATTCCGCCCACCATGTAGAACGCCTGCTCGGGAAGATCGTCGTGCTTGCCTTCGACGATTTCCTTAAAGCCGCGTACCGTGTCTTCGATTTTCACGTATTTCCCCGCCAGGCCCGTGAACTGTTCGGCCACAAACATCGGCTGCGACAGGAATTTTTCGATTTTCCGAGCCCGCGCCACCGTTTGCTTGTCATCGTCCGAGAGCTCTTCGATTCCTAGAATCGCAATGATGTCCTGCAGCTCCCGGTATCGCTGAAGGACCGACTTCACCGCCCGCGCTACCGTGTAGTGCTCCTGTCCTACCGTACGCGGATCCAAAATGCGCGAGAAGCTCGCCAGCGGATCGACCGCCGGGTAAATTCCGCGCTCGACGATTTGCCGGCTCAAGTTCGTCGTGGCATCCAGATGCGCGAACGTAGCAGCCGGCGCCGGATCAGTGTAGTCGTCAGCCGGCACATAAATGGCCTGTACGGAGGTAATCGAACCGTGCTTCGTGGACGTAATCCGCTCCTGCAGTTCGCCGATTTCGGTGTTGAGGTTCGGTTGATACCCCACGGCGGACGGCATGCGTCCAAGCAGTGCCGACACTTCCGAGCCTGCCTGTACGAACCGGAAAATGTTGTCGATAAACAGCAGCACGTCGAGATGTTCTTCGTCACGGAAATATTCCGCCACTGTCAACCCGGTCAATCCAACCCGCAGACGCGCGCCGGGCGGCTCCGTCATCTGCCCGTAGATCAGCGCGCAACGCGATTTTTCCGAGTTGCCTGGCACGACGACACCTGACTCCTGCATTTCGAGCCACAGGTCGTTCCCTTCGCGCGTGCGTTCACCTACACCCGCAAAAACGGAAACGCCGCCATGCTTCATCGCAACGTTGTGAATCAATTCCTGAATCAACACCGTCTTGCCGACGCCCGCGCCGCCGAAGAGCCCGATTTTTCCGCCCTTCAGGTACGGCTCGATCAGATCGACCACTTTGATCCCCGTCTCGAACATTTCGAGCGTGGTCGATTGGTCTTCGAGACTGGGTGCCGGTCGATGAATCGGATACCGTTTCTCAGCCTTTACGGGTCCAAGATTGTCAACAGGTTCGCCGAGCACATTCAGCACGCGCCCCAGCGTCGCGCGCCCCACCGGCACCATAATCGGTTCGCCGAGATCTTCCGCTTTCATGCCGCGCACCATGCCTTCGGTCGGCTTCATCGCGACGCACCGCACACGCCCTTCGCCGAGATGCTGTTCCACCTCAGCCACGATATCGAGCGGCTCCGGCACGTTATACCCTTCGCTCGTAATCCGCACCGCATTGTGGATTGCCGGTAGGTGGTGTTCCTGAAACAGCACGTCGACAACGGGCCCAATTACTTCGACGACGTGCCCGATTCTCGTTTGATCCTGTGCCATATCTTCATTTCCCCTTATCAATTGCCGACCGCTAGCGTTATGACATCGCGGACGACGCGCCGCTCACAATCTCAATAATTTCCTTCGTAATGGCCGCCTGCCGAATCTTGTTCATCTGCAAGGTCAGCTTGTCGATCAATTCCGAGGCATTCCTGGTGGCCGAATCCATTGCGGTCATGCGGGCAGCGTGCTCGGCGGCTGCCGACTCGAGCAAAATGCGAAAAACCTCTGACTCCAAATACCGCGGCACAAGCCCGGCAAACAGTTCCGCCACCGGCTGCTCGTATATGTAATCCACCAGATTCGCTGTGCCGTCGGGAGATGGTTTCTTCGGCAACGATTCGCTCGCCGGATCATGGACGACGTCCGATTGCTCGCCCTTCTCCGTCTTGCCTTCTTTCAACACCGCGGGATCAATCGGCAGGAGTTTTTCGACGCACAGCCTCTGAACCATCACGTTCTTGAACTCGTTATAAATCGCATAAACGGCGTCCACTTCATCGTTCGCGTACATCTCCGCCATCTTTGCCGCAATTTCCTTGGCCTTCGAAAATTCCACGGCGTTCGACACATTCAGATACTCGGCCGCGAATTTCCAGCCGCGTTTTCGCAAGGTGTCGCGCCCCTTCTTTCCTACCACCGCCACTTGTATTTTTTTCGACGAGTGCTCACGAAAAAACTCCATGGCTCGGCGTAGTACGTTCGTGTTGAACGCTCCCGCCAAGCTGCGGTCGCCTGTCAGCACCACCACCAAAATCCGCTCTTCGGGTCGCCGCTCGAGCAGCGGGTGCGCCGGCGTTTCCATTCTCGCCGCCGCCGATCGCAGCACGCGCTTGATTTCGCGCGCGTACGGCCGCGCCGCAAACACGCCTTCCTGCGCCCGTCGCAGTTTCGCCGCTGCCACGAATTTCATCGCGCGCGTGATCTGCTGCGTGCTCTTCACCGAACGAATGCGCCGCCGATAATCGAGAAGTGTGGGCATCGAGCGTCGCGCGGTTAGTGCGCGGGCACCTTTTCCGCAGGCATCGGAGCAGGAGTAGCTTCCGCAACGGCTGCCGCAGTCTTTCCAGCCGAAGCCTTATCCGCCTTCGCTTCTTCCATACTTGCTTTAAAAGCTTCCTTGAACGCGTCGAGCGCTTTCTTGATTTCATCGCGCAAGCCATCATCGATGGCTTTTTTCTCGCGCAGCGTTTTAATCACGTTCGGATAGTTCGTCTCGATGAAGGGATACAGCTCCTTCTCGAAACGCCGGACTTCAACTACTTCAATGTCATCCAAATACCGATTCGAGGCGGCAAAAATAATCAACACCTGTTGCTCCACCATCAGCGGCTGGTATTGATCCTGCTTTAAGACTTCCACCAGCCGTTGTCCGCGCGCGAGCTGCGCTTGCGTCGCCTTATCAAGCTGCTCGGTTCCGAACTGCGCGAACGCCGCCAGATCGCGATACTGCGCCATGTCCAGCCGCAAAGTTCCGGCCACTTGGCGCATCGCCTTGATCTGCGCGTTGCCACCGACACGGCTCACGGAAATACCTGCGTTGATCGCGGGCCGGATTCCAGCGTTGAACAAGTCTGCTTCGAGATAAATTTGCCCGTCTGTAATTGAAATCACGTTCGTGGGAATATAAGCCGATACGTCGCCCGCCTGCGTCTCGATCACGGGCAGCGCCGTCAGCGACCCGGCGCCGAGCTGGTCATTCAATTTTGCGGCGCGTTCGAGCAACCGCGAGTGCAAAAAGAAGACGTCGCCCGGAAACGCCTCGCGCCCCGGCGGCCGCCGCAAGAGCAGCGAAATCTCACGGTACGACTGCGCGTGCTTGGAAAGGTCGTCGTAGAAACAAACGGCGTGCCGCTTCGAATCACGAAAATACTCTCCCATCGCGCAGGCCGCAAACGGCGCAATGTACTGCATCGTAGCCGGTTCCGTCGCGGATGCCGCCACCACGATCGTGTAATCCATCGCCCCATTGTCAGTGAGCGTCTTGATCACCTGCGCGATCGTCGATCTCTTCTGCCCGATCGCGCAGTAGATACAAATCATGTCGCCGCCGCGCTGATTGATGATCGTATCCAAAATGATCGCAGTCTTGCCGGTCTGCCGGTCGCCGATAATCAACTCGCGCTGTCCGCGCCCGATCGGAATCATCGAGTCAATCGACTTAATTCCCGTCTGAATCGGCTCGCGCACTGGCTGCCTGTCAACTACGCCGGGCGCCAGGCGTTCAAGCGGCAACCTCTGGTCCGTTTGAATTGGCCCTTTGTCATCGAGCGGATTACCCAGCGGGTCAACCACCCGCCCAACCAAAGCGTCTCCCACCGGAACGGACATAATCTTGTTCGTCCGCTTGACGATATCGCCTTCCTTGATTTGCGTGTAGTCGCCGAGCAGCACCACTCCCACCTGATCCTCTTCCAGGTTCAACGCGATTCCTGTCACGTCATGCGGAAACGCAAGCATCTCTCCGGCCATGCACTTCTCCAGGCCGTGAACCCGCGCGATTCCGTCGCCGACCGAAATCACCGATCCAATCTCATCCACCTCGACGGTCTGCTGATAGTTCTCAATCTGCTCGCGCAGTATTTTCGTGATCTCGTCCGCTTTGATATTCGCCATTACGGCTCCTATTCCATCTCGAGCTGCTCACGCAGCCGGTTCAACTGGTCGCGCACCGAACCGTCATAAATCGTCGAGCCAAGCCGCACGATTGCGCCGCCCAGCAGCGCGCCGTCTTCCTGAAACTGCGCTTCTATTTTTTTGCCCGTGCGCTGCTCCAGCACGGATGTCAATTCCTGCTTCTCTCCGGCGCTCAACTCACGCGCCGACGTCACTTCCGCTTCTACAATTCCCAGCCGCGCGTTCAGTTCCTCGCGAAACGCCTGCTGGATTTCCGGAAGCAGTTCGGTACGGCGATGATCCACCAGGAGAAAAATAAAATTGCGCACCGCTGAATCGAGTTTCATCGCCGCTGCCAGGTCCTCGATTACTCGCCGCTTCACCTCGGCATTGAGTGCCGGGCTTTCGAGCGCGTTTCGAAGATCGGCTACCGACGAGAACGTCTCAGCGAATGCATCGAGGTCGCGCCGCACCACATCTCCGATCTTTCGCTCGGCCGCGACGTCCGCGAGCGCCGCCGCGTATCGTTGGACTACGGCACTCAATTGACGCTCCTCTCAAGCTCGGCCACAAAAGTTTGAAATAGTCTCTGCTCGGCTGTCGGCGTCAACTCCTGCCGCAAAAGCGCCTCGGCCCGGTCTACCGCCATCCGCGCCGCCAGCGCCTTCAATTCCAACCGCGCCGCGCGCTCGGCAGCGGCGATCTCGGCTAGCGCGGCCTTTTCGATTTTCTTCGCTTCCTCAAGCGCCAGCGCGCGCAGCCGCTGCGCTTCCCCTTCCATATCGCGCTTCGCTTCAGCGCGCATCTGCGAAATCTCGTTTGGCAGATTCGCGAGCTTCGCTTCCACTTCCTTCTTCTCTTTCTCGGCCGCTTCGCGTGCTCGCGCGCCTTCGTCGATCTTTCTTGCGATTTCCTCGGCGTTTGCCCGGAAATATGGGCCGCCATGTTTGACTGCGAAATACGCAATCGCCCCAAACACAATCGCGAAATTCAGCCAGCGGAATGTCCAGCCGATGGCACTATCAGCCGGCGACGCCTCGCCTTCCTGCGCCAGCGCCAGCGCCGGCGCCGCTGTAAGAAAAAGAAGCAGCACGAGAAAACTTGCCTGACGGAAGAGTCGCGTCATCGCGGCCAACCCCCTGGCGAAGGGGCGGGCGGCTCGAGAATCATGCGGGCAATTTCACCGGCCAGTGCTGGAATGTTTCGTTCAATCTCCGCGCTCGCCGCCGCGGTTTCCTCAGCAATCTTCTTTTTCCCCGCAGCCACATCCTCTTGCGCCCGGGAACGCATCGCCTTCAGCAGGCGCGCCCGCTCATCGAGAATCGCCTGCCGGGCCGCCTCCTGCTCGGCCCAGATCTCGCCACGCGCTTTTCGGAGCGCTTCGTTGTACGCGTCGAGTTCCTTCTTCGCTTCCGCTTTGGCCCTCGCCGCTTCCTCTCGCGCTCCTTCGATGCGCTCCCTGCGTTCGTCCATCGCTTTTTGGATCGGCGTGAAAAACGCCCAGCGCATGAAGAAATAAAACAAGAAAACGATGATGACGGTGGGCACAGCTTGGAGAAACAACTCGCCGAGTTGACGAAGAATCTCCATTTCCGATTAGTCTCGTGCTGGGCGCCGCGCTCCGGGTCAGTCTGCCTTCTTGGCTATTCCGTTTCCCCCAACGGAACACACTTCTAGGACTGCAAACAAAGCCCGTGATTATCGCATCCACTCCGCGCGCCCGTCAACTTGGGTAACTGGCGCTGAGAGGCTTATCTCCGATAGAATAAGCCGGTTTGACGGTCCGGCGAACAGCTCCTGTTCAGCTTCGCGTGTCTCGGTCCGCAACTTTCAAGGAGAAATCGGATGCCATCGTTTCCCGGAGTCGATTATCTCGACTTCGATTCGGTCCTCACGGACGAGGAAAAGCTCGCCCGCCAGAGCGCGCGCCAGTTCGTCGACGCCGAAATCATGCCCATCATCGAGCAGTACAACCGCGAGGGAAAGTTTCCCGTGCAACTCGTCCCGCAAATGGCCGAGCTCGGGCTTTTCGGCGCGAGCCTGAAGGGCTATGGGTGCGCCGGCATGTCCAACGTCGAATACGGACTCGTCACTCAGGAGCTCGAGCGTGGCGATTCGGGATTGCGCAGCTTCGTTTCGGTGCAATCGGCGCTCGTGATGTATCCGATTCACGCCTTTGGTTCGGACGCGCAGAAAGATAAATGGCTGCCGCTCTTGCAGCAAGGCAAAGCCATCGGCTGCTTTGGACTCACCGAGCCTCAATTCGGATCGAACCCCGGCGGCATGCTTACGCGCGCTGTAAAAAAAGGCAACGAGTACATCCTCAATGGCGAAAAAATGTGGATCACCAGCGGCTCGCTCGCCGACGTCGCCGTGGTATGGGCGAAATCTGAGGATGATAAAATCCGCGGCTTCCTCGTCGAGAAGGGCACGCCGGGATTCAAAGCCTGGAACGTCCACGGCAAATATTCGCTGCGCGCTTCGGTCACTTCAGGTCTTGCGATGAACGACTGCAAGATCCCGGCGGCGAATCTACTCCCCGGCGTCGAAGGCCTGAAAGGACCGCTCTCATGCCTCAACCAGGCACGTTACGGAATCGGCTGGGGCGCGATCGGTGCGGCCATGGCTTGCTACGACTGCGCGCTCAATTACGGTAAGCAGCGCAAGCAGTTCGACAACAAGCCCATCGCATCGCACCAGCTCGTGCAGGAAAAACTCGTCTGGATGATCACGGAAATCACGAAGGCGCAATTCCTCGCCTTGCAAGTGGGCCGCCTAAAAGATCAGGGCAAGGTCCACCCATCGCACATCTCGATGCTCAAGATGAACAACGTCTGGATGGCGCTCGAAACCGCCCGCAAAGCTCGCTCAATCCTCGGCGCCAACGGCATCGTCGACGATTACCCCATCATGCGCCACATGAACAACCTCGAATCCGTGATCACCTACGAGGGCACGCACGACATCCACAAGCTGATCATCGGTGAACGCATCACCGGAATCTCGGCCTTCGTATGAGAACGCAATCGTTCGCAAGAAATGTCGGCTGTCCTGCGACCGCGATGCGTCGTCGCAGGCGCAAGGTTGTAGTGGCACAGGCACTCTTGCCTGTGCTCTTACTCGTTGCCGCAACAACCACCAAGACCACCTCCGCGCAAGATATCGCACACAAGCCCAAAATCCGCGCCGTCACAGCATTCATCCGCCTGGATCGCGCCAAATATGAATCTCAAATCCAAGAAACCCTCAAATTCCTTCACCAAGCGAAGTCTGCCTTCGAAAAGTCCGGCTACGAAGTCGAAACCATTCGCATCACCACGCAGCCGTTCCCCGAATACACGCAAGGCATGTCCACCTCCGACGCCCTCGCATTCTTCCGCGCCTACGACGCGCTCGCAGTGAAGGAAGGCTTCGACGCATCGATCGGCCCAGCCATGACGAAAGATTCCGACGACCCGCACAACGCCGAGTTGCTCGCGCAAGTCCTCGCCACAGCAAAGACGCTCGAAGGCAGCGTCAGCATCGCCAGAGAAGACGGCATCCACTGGAAATCGATTCGCGCCACCGCTGGCGTGATCCAATACCTTGCATCACATACCGCGCACAGCCAGGGCAATTTCAATTTCACTGCCGCTGCCCTCGTTCCGCCGAACACGCCGTTTTACCCGGCATCGTTTACTGGCGAAGAAAAGCATTTCGCGCTCGCGTTGCAATCGGCAAACGTCGTCGCGGACGTTTTCGCCTCCGTGCATTCTCCCGACGAAGCAGAAACGCGCCTCCGGGATTCGCTCGGTCATTACGCGCAGGAAATTGAGACGACAGCAAAGCAGGTTGCTCAACAAACAACCTGGTCGTACGGCGGCATCGATCTGTCGCCCGCACCGCTCAAAGAAATCTCCATCGGCGGCGCGATTGAAAAATTCTACGGCGCTCCGCTAGGCTCGAGCGGCACTCTCACAGTGGCCGCGATCATGACGCGCGCCCTGAAAGAAGTTCCGGTCACTCATACAGGCTATTCCGGGCTCATGCTGCCTGTCCTCGAAGATTCCGTCATCGCGCAGCGCTGGAGCGAAGGCCGGCTCACGCTCGAGTCCTTGCTCTCCTATTCCGCCGTCTGCGGCACGGGTCTCGACACAATTCCGCTCCCTGGCGATATCTCCGAAGAACAACTCGTCCGCATCCTCGGCGACGTCGCCAGCCTGTCGGTGAAATGGCACAAGCCGCTTTCTGCGCGGTTGCTCCCCATCGCGGGTAAAAAGCCCGGCGAAATGACCGAACTCGATGACCCTTTTCTCGTAAACGCCAAAATCCAGCCGTTGCCATAGTGATTCAGACCTATACAATCGTCGCCGTCTTTGGATATAAGATAGCCGCAACGGGACGCGCCCTCGCCCCGAGCTAGCCTAGAACTTCAGGAGCCATAATGGAAAAAGAGCTCAGCCTCGAATTTCTGCGCGTGGTCGAACGCGCTGCCATCGCCTCCGCCCACACAATGGGACTTGGCGATCGCCACAAATCCGACCAGATGGCCGTCGAAGCCATGCGCTCGGAGATGGACAGCGTGCACATGGACGGCACAGTCGTCATCGGCGAAGGCGAGCGCGATGAAGCTCCCATGCTTTTTATCGGGGAAAAGGTCGGCGCTGCTGTGCACGACAAGAGCCGCAAGTATCCCGAAGTCGTCATCGCCGTCGATCCGCTCGAGGGCACGAACCTGTGCGCGACCGGCGAGCCAAACGCCATCGTTGTCCTCGCCGCGAGCGAGCCGGGCGGCTTGCTGCACGCGCCCGATCTCTATATGGAAAAAATTATCGTCGGCCCATCCTGCAAAGGAGCCGTCGAACTCGACGCCCCCATCGCCGATAACCTTCGCGCCATCGCCAAGCGCCTCAACCGCAAAGTGGAAGATCTGGTAATCATCGTTCTCGACCGCCCGCGCCATGAAAAACTGATTGCTGATATCCGCGCCGCCGGCGCACGCATTCGGCTGATTTCCGACGGCGACCTCTCCGCCGGCATCAGCGCGGCCGTTATTGGCACTGGCATCCACGCGGTGATGGGTACCGGCGGAGCGCCCGAAGGCGTTCTTACGGCCGCGGCATTGCGCTGTCTCAATGGCGAAATCCTGGCACGGTTGGTTGTTTCGAAGCCGGAGCACCATGAGCGCATCGCGCAAATGGGAATCAAGGATGCAAAGCGAATCTACAAAACCGACGAACTGGCGCCGGGCAAGAAAATCATTTTCGCCTGCACGGGAGTCACCGGCGGCGGCCTGTTGCGTGGCGTGCGCTTCTTCGGAGAAGGCACCCGAACGCATTCGCTCATCCTCACATACGACGATCGCCAGGTCCGTTTCATCGACACGGTGCATCTCGAGAAGCGCCCGGATGTGAAAGTCGTCTTTTACTAACTTACGGTGGCGTCTCGCTGCGGCAGTGGCGCGCTGCCTTTCAACGAAACTTTTCGCATCCATTTCGCGTATCTTCTCCTTAGAAACACGCAAGGGGTGAAGTATGTCAACCGCACCAACCGGTCAGCCCATCGGCGCACCCGTCCCGCCGCAACCACCTCCTCCGAAACGCAACGATGCTGTTCTCTGGATTCTCGCGATTGTCGGGGGCGGCTTTGTTGTTCTCGTCCTCGGCGGCTTGCTGCTCGCCAGCCTGTTCATACGCCACGTCCACGTCAGCGATAGCGGCAAGCAAGTGGAAATCGAAACGCCCGCGGGCGCGCTGCGCGTCAATAACGATCGACTCCATTCAACAGGTCTCCCCGTTTATCCGGATGCGAAGAGGATCGAATCGGAAGGCTCGGGCGTGGAACTCTCAGCGCCGGGTGGAGCTGGTCTCGCCATCGCCACTGAAAAGTACATGGCTTCCGACGATCTCGCTCAGGTTTCCCAGTGGTACCAGCAGCACCTCGGCCCCGGCTACGAACGTGAAGAACACGGATCGGGAGCCCATCGCGATCACGTAAGCTCGAGTGCAGACGTGGCCTTCGTTTATGAAAAGGGTGACAACGTCCGTGTCGTGGCGCTGACGAAAAAATCCAATGGCGTTGAGATCGAGCTCGTTCGCATCGGAACAAAAGAAGTGCAGTAGTACCCTGCTCGAGAGAATAAGTCTCGTCCTCGGGTGTTTTGGGAATTGCTAGTGCATACTGCGTATTGCGGTTGGGTGTTCGAGGGTATTCCGGGCCATTAGAGTCGCCCGGCTTGTCGCCAGCGAAGCTAAATTGCTGTCCGCTGCACGGGTTGGGCCGGGCTGACCCAGATCTAGTTGTGCGCGCTATGTCCTGCGAAGCCGGCTAACGGTGAATCGCCGTCGCAGTGTGGCTCGGGTGCTGTCTTCGAGGCATCGACTGTGCCGGGCGCGGCATTCGGTCCGACGACTGTGCCGCCAGCGGACGCGAATGATTCGTGTTCACGTGCTCGCTGATCGCTTGCAGTCTCTTCAGAATGCCCTGCCATTGAGCCCAGTCGAGCTGCCGCAAGAACGGCCGAAGGCCCTGAATGAACGGATCTTCGAGCACCGTCTCGCCATTTGTCTCGGGAACGAAAAACCGGTTCAGACCAACCCCCAGCGCTTCGGCTATCTTTTCCAGCGTGCCGAGGCTGGGCGTCATCTGACCGCTTTCGATTCGGGACAAATACGAGCGCGATACGCGAGAGCGCGCCTGCAGCTGGCTCTGCGTCATCCCGCGCGATTCCCGCAACTGCCGGATTCGCTGGCCGATGTTCTCGACAGTTTCGCGATTCGGCCAGTTCTCGAACAGTTGCCGGTCATCACCCGGTAGGTCCTGCGGCGATGGCGTCGGAATGACGAACGCCACCTTCGGAGGCATTAAGCGCAGACAACGACGGCAGTTGCCTGTGCGGGTGCGGTACTGCACCAGTCCGCATACCTGACATCGGATCACTTCACGATCGAGTTCCATGGTTGTTGCAGTTACTTCTTTATCTGCCACCGGATCTCCTCGCAGACTATTCCGGCGATGCGAAGGGGAGGAACGTCACAACAGTGGGAAGGCAGGACTGGCGCGCGAGTGATTCTCCCTATCGTGCCACTTCTTGTCAAGCGATTTTTATTCCCCGGAATGCCTGTACAGTTTAGTCATCCGGTCCACGACGTACAAATGAAATGACTTCGCATCTGCTCGTCGAGCTTGAGTCGCTTCTAGATTTCTTCGCCTGACCTTTCCCGTCTTGCCATCCCAGCCAAAAACTGACAAATTTTTTCCCAACTGAGAGTTTCCGCATCGAAACTCATTCGACATCGGCCTTGCGCGTTCACCTAATGCAATCGTCATACCACGCGGTTTTCTGAATTTCTCACGCAGCTTTTTTCGACCGATTCGCTCGACTTCGCCCTGCATTTTCCATTCGATAGCCTCGAAATCGCTCTTCAGATAACTTGTGTTCAATACATGACGAGAACAAACGCCGAAAATCATTTTGCGACACTTCAATCGGATTCCGTCTCAAAATGGTACGCCGAGTCTCGTCAGTCGCATGAATTCTTCTCACCCTCGCGTCGCGCAACCCCTGTCTCACTGTTGGGCCGTACCCTTTCTTCCCGCCGATCCGCCGCTTTCATGGCTGGGCATTGCAGTCAAATTCGGACCCGACACGCCCGTCTTTCGTCGCTTGAGCTCAAATCCCGCCCCTCGTCCTTCCATGCTCAATCAATGACGAGAACAGAGGCCGAACTCACATTGCGACATCCACATGTCTTCTCTATCGTCCTAAATCACCGAAGCATCAGGCACTATTCGTTCGTCCCCCAACCCGCGTAGGCACGACGAGCGCTGTACCTCCGTCGTGGGTCTCTGTCGTAGGTCCCTTAGTCGTAAGTTCCCCGAACCAGCCGCCTAAATACACCCGTCCCATCGCCAATCCCGCCTACTGCACACGCAGTAGTTGCATTAATATGATTCACCAGGAGAATAAATGCCGAACCGAGATGAGGCCTGGAATCTTCTCTGCGAATACACGCAGAGCGAAAGCCTTCGCAAACATGCGCTCGCCGTCGAAGCCTGCGTTCGCGCCTACGCCCGAAAGCTCGGCGGCGACGAAAACACCTGGGGTCTTGCCGGCCTGCTTCACGATTTCGATTATGAGCGCTGGCCCAACGCCGACCATCACCCGATGAAAGAGCATCCTTACGAGGGCTCGCAGATTCTCCGTGAGCATGCTTACTCTGAAGAGATCATTCACGCAATCCTCAGCCACGCACAATATTCCGGCGTTCCGCGCGTCTCGCCTCTCGATCGCGCTCTCTTCGCGTGCGATGAACTGGCCGGTTTTCTGACGGCGTGCGCCCTCATCAAGCCTTCGAAAAGCATTCACGAAGTTGAAGCCGCTTCGGTGAAAAAGAAGCTCAAGGACAAAGCCTTCGCCCGCGGCGTCAGTCGCGACGACGTCTACAACAGCGCGCAGGAACTCGGCGTTCCACTCGAAGACCACATCGCCTTTTGCATCGAAGCCCTCCGCGCCATCGCTCCGCAGCTCGGCCTCAATGGTCCCGGCGGCTCCTGAATTGCAACCCGCGGCCGAAGCAGCCTCTCACTCGCGCGGTAGCATCTTTTTGTCAACCGAGTGGCGCGATCTCTTGATGCTCAACTACGAGATCGATCCCGTCCTGCTCCACCCATTTGTCCCGCGTGGCGCCGAACTCGATTCCTTCGAAGGGAAGACCTACGTCAGCCTCGTCGGGCTTCGCTTCGCTCGCACCAGACTCTTAGGCTCCATCTCAGTTCCCTTCCACACGGATTTTGACGAGGTGAATCTCCGCATCTATGTGCGTCGAAGCGAAGCGGGCGAACTCCGCCGCGGGGTGGTGTTCATACGCGAAATCGTTTCGCTTCCTCTCGTGACGCTCGCTGCGCGTGCAGTATACGGAGAAAACTATATCACGCTGCCGCTACACCACTCGATCAGTCTCACGGGTTCAGGAGGCTCCGTCGAATATTCCTGGAAATTTCAGCGCCAGCCGTATCGCATGCGCGGCCTCGCTTCCGGCAGCGGATCGCGCGCGAATGAGGGCAGCCTCGAACAGTTCATCTCCGAGCACTATTGGGGCTACACGCGTCGGCGCGACGGAAGTTCTCTCGAATATCACGTCTCGCACGACCCTTGGCGCATTTGGCGCGCTACGAACGTCACGTTCGAAGGTAATGCCGCCAGCCTCTACGGCGTCGAATTGGGCCGCGTGCTTGCTCGCGCGCCGGATTCCGCGTTCATCGCCGACGGTTCGCCGGTTGTAGTTTTTGCTGGCAACAAAATACGATGACCTTCCTCGACTCGATAACAGAACAACGTGGCCCGGCGACCTTCCTAATTCGCGACTCAAAAAAATTTCCACTCGCGACTGTGCTAGAATCCGCCCACTCCATGGACAAGGCCGGACAAGTTCTCGGCGGTGTGCTCCGACGGCTTCATCGCCCCGAAGCTGCCCTCGCGTGGCTCGAAAGCTCATGGCCCAAAATCGTCGGCAAAGCTCTTGCCGCTCGCACCCGCCCGCTGCGTTGCGAAAAGGGCTGCCTCGAAATTGCCGCCGACAACAAAGCCTGGCGCAAGCAGCTCGAAGACATGAAACCGGAATTCTGCGACCGCATCAATGAAGCCTGGGGCGGCAAATTGATTCGTGAAGTGAAATTCGTCGCCGCAAAGCCGGGTCCAAAGCGGATCTCGCGCGAACTCGACAACGAGCACACGCCATTCGTCCGCCGCGGCAAACGCTAGAAATCCTCCGCCAGCTTCGTTACCCTGAAATCATGCCACCACGAACCGCCCTCATCGCTGGCGCCACCGGCCTCGTGGGTTCCCTTTGCTTGAAACAACTCATCGCTGATCCAGCTTACGATCAAGTGATCGCGATTTCGCGCCGGCCCGTTCCCGAATCCCCGAAGCTCACTCAGAAAATCGTCGACTTCGACAAACTCGGCCAGCTCACTTCCATCGCCGCCGACGACGCCTTTTGCGCGCTCGGCACCACGATCCGCAAAGCCGGCTCGCAGGAAGCATTTCGCAAGATTGACGTGGGATATTCGAGAGCCTTCGCGGAATTGGCACTCGCGGCGGGCGCACGGCAATTCGCGCTGGTCTCATCGGTAGGCGCGAACCCTCGCTCGACTAATTTCTACCTGCGCACGAAAGGTGAGATTGAAGATGCATTGAAGGCGCTCCGTTTCACATCCGTCCACATCTTTCAGCCGGGCTTTCTGGTGGGTTCGCGCTCCGAGCATCGGCCGGGCGAAGGCATAGGCCTTGCACTCGCGAACGCGTTGCAGTTCGCATTCATTAGCGGGCTGAGAAAATATCGATCGATTTTAGCCTCCATCGTCGCCGCAGCGATGATTGCAGCCGTCAAACGCACCGAACCCGGCCGCCACACCTACCTCTTCGACGATATGCAAGCCCTGGCAAAACAGCTGACCTCCCCGAATCCTCCGTGACCTCTGTGTTTAGTCTTTTTCCTCCGAACGAAACGCACACGCGCCACTAGAATTTCGACTCAAATCGCGCGAACTCGTTCTCTTCCTTCCATTGCAACCGTGCCTTTTCGCTGCCCGCAAGAAAGTCTCGGCATGGTGCACCGGCAGGCCTGTCACTCAATTTTTCGTTCGCGCATGCCGGCACCATCGTGAAATCTTCCGGCGCCACCCACAAACTCCCGCCCGGCAAAAACGCATGCTCCAGGCTGTCACGCACAATGCGCTTCAGCGTCAGATAGCCAATGTTGTATCCCTCCACCGCGCGCCGGAAATACCAGGTAAGCTCCGACCGCACAATCCCTTCATCATCCGTCGCGAGCGACACCGGGACACCCTCCTGCAAATAAACCGGCAGTACATTTTCGCGGCCTTTCATGTCGCGCACCACTTCGTGGCTGTAGAGGCAATCCTCCACCAGGATGTGTTTCTGCGCCATTTCCGCCACAAGTCCCGGCGCGTCCTTCTCGTAAATCACGTCTAGACCGTGACCGATTCGCTCGGCGTGCCCAATCTCGATCGATTTTCGAATGTGCGACGCATCCAGCTCCTCCGGCTTCACCTCGCCCGGCGTTAATTCACCCGCATGCAGCGTGATGTGCACCTTCGGATAGACCCCATGCAGATAATCCAACATGCGCATCTGCAAATCGAAATCGTTCAGCGCGTTGAACTCATCCTGCGACTGCACAAGATTGATTCCGACCACGCGCGGATCGGCGCTCGCAATCTCAAATCCCGCGAGCATCTGCGCGAACACCTGCTCCTTCGGAAACGCGCGCAGCACTTGATTCAGATAGCGAAGCGTCACCCCGCATCCAACGTCAGGCTGGGTCCCATTGCAGCCTAATACCTGGCGCATTTTTGCTTCGCCATCGTCCAGATTTTTTCGTCCGTCTGCGACTACCTTTGCCATTCCGCCAGCCAGCATCTGCGACCGCATCGCTGCAAAATCGTCCTTCCAGCCGGCCTGCTTACCCAGCTGCATCGCCTCGCCCTGATCGGGCGTTAGCATCGTCTCGAGATAGACTTCGTTCTGCGCACCGGCGCGGTGCGTCACCTCCGCCAGCATTTCGCCCCAGTGCTTGTTCGTTACGAGATCGAATTTGCCGAACGCCGCGAAGAAATGCAGCCGCACGTCGCGGTCCTCGGCCGTCGGATGAAAATTTCGAATCGACAACGCATCGATCACCAGGTTGCGAAACACAAAATCGCTGATTGCCTGCGAGGCTGGCAAAAGTCCGCGCGCCTGATCGCAAGGTGGCGGCAATATCTTGAACGTCGTGCGGTCGATGCAATCTGCATCTGCTACCGCGTAGTTGATGTAACTCTCCGCATACACCGCGCCGGTCAGGTGATGGTGCAAGTCGCCACCCTTCGGCAGCCGCTTGAGAAAGCCCATCAGCAGCAAAGGTTTTTCCCGCACCGACGCCAAATACTCTGCCGTGCGCTCTTCCGCCCCAGATGACACCAGCATCTTCGAGGCAGACGCCCGCGATGAGTTCTGCGCGCCGGCGACAAGTGCGGCCATAGCTCCGCACGCAAGCGCGCACAAAAATTTGCAAGATCGATGTTTCACGAATTTGAAATCGCTCCTCTAGGTAGCAGGCTTCAGCATTCACCGCCGCGTGCGGGCCGAGCCTGTGCCCACCCAACCCGCGAGACAAACGACTACAAGGAACTACCTTCAGCGTCTGATCTTCACAATGGACGAGTCCGCCTCATACCCCTCATCCTGCAGCGTTTTAAGCGCCGCCGAACGCAGCGTCGCATCGTCCGCGTTTTTCGGCGCGTCGCAATGCCGCCGCACCACTTCTTCGCCCACCACGATTCGCACCAGCCACTTTGACTTCGCCCCGTCCCACGAGACTTCCACCTCGTCTGCTCGCATCGTGCCTCCTGTGTACACTGGCGCGCATTGTAATCCAGAGAACGCCGCTAGAACACCCTCGCCGTGCACTCGCAACCCCTTCGTCCGTTTCGAACGTCTAACAATCCGCGAGGCAAATCTTACCTTCCCGTGGCGAACGTCGCCGGCACAACTCAAAACCGGCTTACGGCGCATCGCTGAGATTCGAAGTAAAATCCACCAAAGTAGATTCGCGGGGTGGACACCACGGGGCAGACACCAATGATCAAACTCGTTTATTGCATCACAAAGAAGCCAGACCTAGCCGACGAAGGATTCTTTCGCTACTGGAAAGACGTCCACGGCCCCATCGGCGCCCGCATCCCCCGCCTCCGCAGACTGGTGCAGAGCCACCGTCTAAGCATCCCAGGAGACACACACCCACCCGCTTACGACGGCATGGCAGAACTCTGGTTTGACACCGTGGACGATCTGGTCGCAGCCCGCCAATCACCCGAATGGCAAGCCTCAAGCAACGACGAAGCAAATTTCATAGATCACACGAAAGTCTCCTACTTCGTCACAGAAGAGCACGTCATTATGGACTAAGTCGCCGTTGAGTCTGGCGAACATCGAGTGACTCGCCCTCTGGAGATTCCGCAGCCTTTCAGTTATTGTTTAGGCCCGTGCCCCAAATGAAACTGCTTAACATTTGCCTCGCGGCGCTGCTGTTTTCGCCAATCGCCACGGCCCAGGCTCCCACTCTCTTCGACACAAAGCCGTCGCAATCCCATTCCCAGAGCCCGGACAAGGCCTCTTCCGCCGATTACTCCAAGGAACCGTTCGCCGTCGAGTCGATAACAACTACAGTGGCCTTTAAGAATGACGGTACGTACTCATCGGATTCTACCGTGCGGGCTCGTATCCAATCCCAGGCGGGACTTCAACAATTCGGCCTTCTGTCCTTCCCTTATGCGTCAGCAAACTCGACAATGGAAATCGTTTACGTTCACGTCGCGAAACCGGACCATCGCCTCATTGAAACGCCAGCGGAAAACACCCTCGACATGCCTACAGAAATTACGCGGCAGGCTCCTTTCTACAGCGATCAAAAGGAAAAACAGATAGCGGTTAAGGGCCTCGAAATCGGTGATACCGTCGAATATCGATACCAATCGCAGACAACCACTCCGCTCGATCCAGGGCAATTCTGGTACGCCTATAATTTCCTTGAGACGGGAGTAGTTTTAAGCGAAACCTTGACGATCAGCGTTCCTTCGGGTCGCTACGTCCAGGTTGTAAGCCCTAAATTCAAGCCCACAATCGCGAGCCAAGACACGCAAACGGTTTACACCTGGCAGACCGCGCATCTTGAACCCAAATCGAAAGACGCTGAAATAGACTCTCCAGCCCCGAATGAGCCCGATCGCGCTTCAGTGCAGCTCACCACATTCAAGAACTGGAACGAGGCCGGACAGTGGGTTCGCGGCCTTGCGGCTCCGCGCGCTGCGGTCACACCGGACATTCGTCAAAAAGCTGAAGAACTCACCCGCACTGCCAAAACTGAATCCGAAAAAATCCAGAGCATTTACCACTACGTTTCAACGAACTTCCGCTATATCGGTATTGCCCTCGGGATCGGACGGATCCAGCCTCACTCAGCTACAGACGTTTTGACGAATGACTACGGCGATTGTAAGGACAAGCACACGTTATTCGCAGCCTTGCTCGCCGCGATAGGCCTTAAAGCCTATCCGGCCTTGATCAGCTCCACCGGCAAAATCGATCCCGGCTTTCCTTCGATTTCCCAGTTCGACCACGTCATCACCGCGCTCCCTCGTGACAATAGTTTCCTATTTCTTGATACCACTCCCGAAGTCGCCCCGTTCGGCTATCTCATCGCTGGCTTGCGCGACAAGCAGGCCCTCGTACTCCCCGATGACGGCCCTGCTCAATTGGTGAAGACGCCTCCCGACCCTCCCTTCAAATCGTTTATGACCTTTGAAGCCGAGGGAATTCTCAACGAGGCTGGTACCTTCGACGCCAAGATGCAGATCACCCTCCGAGGCGATGCCGAACTCATCTACCGCCATACCTTTCGTCAAGCCGGTCAGCCACAATGGAAAGATGTCATGCAGAAGGCGTCTTTGATACTCAACTTCGGTGGCGCGGTGAGCGACGTTGCTCTTTCTCCGATTGACGACATGGACGAGCCTTTTCATATCCAGTACAATTACAATCGCAAAGAATTCGGAGACTGGGAAAATCGTCGGATCACTCTTCCTTGCCCTCCCATGTCCCTGCCTGAACCGCCGGCCGAAGCCGATGCCGCAAAACATCCCAAGCCGATCCAGCTCGGCTCCCCCTTGGAAGTTCTGTATCGGGGCAGCATGAAGCTGCCTTCGAATTCACATCCGCACCTTCTCCCTTCGCTAGAATTGCACGAAAGTTTTGCCGACTATCACACCGCCTACTCCGTCCAACGGCGTTCTTCACTTTGAGCGGCGCTTGACTATTAAAGGTCGCGAAGTCACGCCCGCTCAACTCAACTCCTACCGCAAGTTCAACAAGGCGATTACCGACGACGAAACTACCTTCATCACCCTTCGGGCGGAGGATTTTGCCTCGGCCGAGACTTCCGACAATTCGGAAGCCCGTGAATTCTATAAACAAGGCGGCGAAGCCTGGCGCCGCAACGATTTGCCGCAAGCTGCCATCTTTTATCAGAAGGCGCTCGAGAAAGACCCAAAATTTGCGGGGCCAATGTATTGGCTTGGCGCGGCGCACGTCGCCATGGGCGAAGCGAATCGCGGCATCGAAGAAATGAAGAAATCGATTAGCCTCGATCCCACGCAGGTAAATAACTACGACTATCTTTGCTCCACCCTTGTGAGGCACCACCGCGAAAATGAAGCTCTTGACCTGTGGAAGCAGCTCTTAAAGATCAATCCGGACGCTTCCCAGGCGCTTGAAAATGAGGTCCGGCTTCTATTCTCGCTCGAGCGCTATTCTGAAGCTATTTCAGAGCTCGAAGCCGCCGTCCTGCGCTACCCGGACGTGCCGCGTATCGGTCTGGAACTCGGCCAAGCCTATGCCTATACGGGAAATTCAGAAAAGTCTATTGCCGCTTTCGAAAAAGTCGTAGAAGCCGATTCATCGGCGCTTACACTGAACAACGTTGCCTACGCCCTTGCGGACAACAACATCCACTTGGACGATGCCCTGAAATATGCGCAAAAGGCGGTCGCCGGCATCGAAGAGAAGACCGCGGACATCTCTCTGGATGATTTGCTTCCCGACGACATCCACACACCCGACGTACTGGCCGCATACTGGGATACTCTCGGATGGATACACTTTCGTCTGGGTCACTTCGAGATGGCCGAGAAATATCTTCACGCCGCCTGGCTTACTAATCAGGCTTCCACCATCGGTGATCATCTCGGACAAGCGTATGAAAAACTCGATAGAAAACATGATGCGATGGTCGTCTATTCGGCGGTGCTCTCCGCGGGTCACGCGTCTGCCGAAACCAAAGCACGGCTGGATGCGGTGCGATCGAACGACAGACGTGCCTCGGGGGGATCGGTACCCGAATCCTCTCTGCAGGACATGCGCACCTACAAGCTCGGCAGACTCTCGAAAACTCACACAACGGCGGAATTCTACGTCTTGATGAAACCAGCAGGGAAACCGCCCGATGTCAAATTCATTAGCGGCTCCGAGGATTTGCGCACCGCTACTAAGGCCATCGGTGCCCTGAAGTTCAACGTCCTCTTTCCCGACCCCGCCGAAACCCAGATTCTGCGGCGCGGCATCCTTGATTGCGAACCTGAGCTTCCGGGCTGTGTTTTCGTCTTGATTCCGCCTTCCTCTGTTCAGTTTACAAAGTTGCCGGGCTCGTGAAGTCTCATTCGTTGCTCTTGCCCCCGTCCTTCAAAACCAAGGTCCGCTTGCGCTGCGCGGGACATCTCCCTAGAATCTTCCCGCGTCTAAATAAGGCAGTTGGGTGCCGCCCCAGCTCAAAAGGGGCTGCTGCTAGAGTCAACAGGTCACCGGCACGGCGAGCGCTGCGGTTGACGACAACATCCGTCGCCGGGCGCGACGAGTCACCGTGGTTCTAATCTACGGTGGCGCGATTAGAAATTGAGCTAACCGGCTCATTTTCAAAAACATAAAAATCTCTAATCGGCGGTAAAACGGGGGATTTTATTTTGCGAAGGGGAGAGGAAATTGAAGATCAGCCGTGATGATGTTCTGCGAGTCGCTGAGTTGGCGCACCTGGAATTGACGTCCGAGGAAATCGAGCTGTATCGTGGCCAGCTCGACGAGATCCTCGCCTATGTTGGCAAGCTGCAGAAGCTCGACGTCGCGAACGTCGAACCGATGGCGCAAGTCCTCTTCCCCTCGACAAGCAGCGACCAGCAGGAACTCCGTGACGACACTGTGGTTCCGTGCGACATCTCCGACGCCGTCCTCGCGCAGGCACCCGACGCCGCGAAATCCTTCTTCCGCGTTCCCAGGGTAATCGAGCGGTGAGCGAGATACTCGAAAACGAGCGATGAGCGAGTTGACGATGAATCGAGCAGCAATCAGATGAGCGCAGCTTCCACATGGACGATCACCGGCGTTCGCGATGCACTGCGAACCAAGGAGATTTCCGCCCGGGAGCTCACCAAGGATTTCTTCTCGCGGATCGAGAACCGCAATCGCCAGCTGAATGCGTTTCTCGCACTCTCGATTGAGCGAGCTTACGCGCAGGCCGATCGGATCGACACCATGGTCGCCAAGGGCGATGCGCTGCCGCCGCTTGCTGGCGTACCGATCGCCGTCAAAGACGTCATCAGCACTCGCGGCATTCCCACAACTTGCGGCTCGAAGATCCTCGAATCGTACATTCCTCCTTACGACGCTACAGCCATCGAGCGCCTGGAGCGTGCCGGTGCCGTGATCCTTGGAAAGACGAACTGCGACGAGTTTGCTATGGGAAGCTCGAACGAGAACTCCGCATATGGTCCCGTACGCAATCCGGTAGCGCTCGATCGGGTTCCAGGGGGCTCCAGCGGTGGCTCTGCAGCCGCCGTCGCAGCCGGCCTGGCCGTCGCCGCGCTGGGGACCGATACCGGAGGCTCGATTCGGCAGCCGGGGGCCTGCTGCGGAGTCCCTGGCATGATGCCAACATACGGACGCGTATCGCGCTATGGGCTGATTGCGTTTGCTTCATCCCTGGATCGGATCGGGCCCCTGACACAAAATGTCACAGACGCCGCCACTCTGATGTCAGTTATCGCCGGACACGATGCAAACGACTCAACATCAGCTGCGGTACCGGTGCCTGACTATGCCGCGGAGCTTGAAAAGCCAGTGCAAGGTTTGCGGATCGGTGTACCCCAGGACTATTTCGGAGAGGGTCTTGACCAAGATGTCAGGGAAAAAGTCCTGGCTGGGATCGCGCTACTCGAAAAGCTCGGCTGCCGCCGGATCTCGCTGCAGATGCCGCATACGGACTACGCCATCGCCACCTACTACATCGTCGCGACGGCCGAGGCCAGTTCAAACCTGGCGCGGTACGACGGGGTGCGCTACGGCCTGCGGATTCCCGGCGCCTCTCTCGGGGACATGTATCGCAAGACGCGCGAGCGCGGATTCGGGCCCGAAGTGAAGCGCCGGATCATGCTTGGGACCTATGTCCTTTCCGCCGGCTACTACGACGCCTACTATCTGCGGGCGCAAAAAGTGCGATCGCTCATCGCTCGCGATTTCGCCGACGCATTTCAAAAAGTCGATGTGATCATTACGCCGACAGCGCCGACTCCAGCGTTTCGCCTCGGGGAGAAAACGGCAGACCCGTTGCAGATGTATCTCGCTGACATTTATACCGTTACAGGCTCTCTGGCGGGCGTGCCGGGCATCTCCGTCCCGTGCGGCAAAACCAATGCCGGACTCCCCGTCGGCATGCAGATCCTTGCGCCGCATTTCGGCGAGACCCGCGTCCTGCAAGTGGCGCGAGCCTTTGAGAAGGCAGGCGGCTTTGAGATATGAGTCTGGAAAAACCTCAAGAACTATTTAGGGCTCGCGTTCCAGTTCTCCGATCACACTCTTTTCACGCCGGAAAAACTCTTCCCGAATCTGCAGAAAACTTCCGTGCATGGAATCTTTCTTTCCGCCCTGATTTCTTTAAGAATGGGCTCTCGTCACAGCAAAGAAAATGGAAGCTCAGGCAAGTCTAAGAATTCACGTGGGTTCGCGGATCAGCGTAGCCGTTTGGTGCTTGCCTGATGGAACGGAAGCACTATTGCACGCGAATCGTGCGGCATTTATTCTCGTTTTTGCATCGAACGGTTTGGGAGAAGGCAAGGATGGTTCGGGTCAAGTCCAGCCAGAAGTTCTTCACGGAGGACGAGGTGTCCCGCCTTACCGGAATTTGTCTCGACCATTTGCGCGCCTTGGCGCGCAACAAGCATCTCGGCAGGCTTGCCCGGGTGGCCGAAGCGGCCGGAGCCGAAGCCGAGAAATGGCTCTTCACCAATTCCGATCTGATGATCCTCACGGTTTTGCATCCACGCTGCCAGCACTAATTTTACCCGCCTCGAAAGCTTCTAACTCCCGTATCCTCGATGGCACAAATCTGCATCTCAATGCAGAGGTAACGGGCTAGACGGGCTATCTCCATGCGTCGAGAATCAGCCTATTTAAAATTCCGCCGCTTGCGGCTTTCGCTGTTAATCGGCTTCGCGGCTGTATTTGTGTCGTTAGCCGCATCATCCAACGGTGTCGCGAGTCTGACGCAACAATCGGTGCAAGCGGCGGCCTTATCCAATTCCGCGACTAAAGAACAACAAAGCCAATCTGCATCCCCCGATGCAACAAAGCCGCCGCTTCCGCGCGGAAAGAAGCTGATCTTGAAGGACGGCAGCGTTCAGCTTGTGCGCGAATATCAGGTCATGGACGATAAAGTCCGGTTCTACAACACGGAGAGGTCGCAGTGGGAAGAAATGCCGGTGGCGCTGGTTGATTGGGACGCAACCCGACAGAGCGAGACGGACCAGAAAAAAAGTGACGCCGCGCTGCTCAGCACGGTCCATAAACAGGAACAGGCTCGCCGCATCATGCCGCTTGATGTGGACGCGAGCCTGGAAGCGGCTCCCGGAGTTTTCATTCCGCCGGGCGAAGGCCTGTTCGTTTACGACGGAAAATCCGTTCTTCGCCTTACGCAAGCCCAGGCGGACAACAAGTTGGATAAGGCTAAAGCAGTCGAACAGGTGCTCGTGCCGATTCCGATCGTTCCTTCTCGCCGCAATCTCTCGATTCCGAGGCCCCATGCCGAGGTTCGCGTGAAAAATGAGCAGCCAGAATTCTATATGCGTACCGCGGACGCTCGCGAGCCGAACATGGTGCTGATTCGCGCAAAGGTGCACGCCGACTCTCGCCTGATCGAGAACGTTGATACCTATCTTCAAGCGATCTCAAAGACGAAGCGAAATGAGGTTGTCGCCCAGCGCTGGCAGATCGCGCAAGGCGTTTATCGCTTCACGATCGGCCAATCGCTCGAGCCCGGCGAATACGTGTTTACAGAAATCGTGAAGGGCGAAGGAACAAATCTGTACGTGTGGGATTTTGGCGTGGACGCGGCCGGAGGCAAATCGTCCGCAGCGAAAGATTAGAAACTCAACAAACGCTGGCAAGGATGGACAGCTACTTCGTTTTTATGGGCTGTTCTTTTGTAGGTTGCTCCAGAAGAAGCTCGGACAGCAGCGTCGCCAATGCGGAAATTTGAAATGGCTTTTGAAGGACGTGAGCTCCCCTCTCAGCAAATGAAGCAATCGTGGAAGGATCGAGCAAATCGCCTGTCATAAAAACAAATCGGGGCGCGGAGCCACCGGCCTTTGTCCTGAGCCGGTCGAATAACTGCTCACCGCTCAAACCCGGGAGGTTGAAATCGCACAGCACAATCTCATAGGTATCGGCTGCCAGCAAAGACAGCGCCTCTTCCGAACTGCCCGCAGACTCGACATTCATCCCCCGCGCCGAAAGACCTTCCTCCACAATTTCACGAATGCTTTCTTCATCATCCACGATCAGCAGTTTCCGCCCGGTGAGCGGTGACAAAACGGTGGACGCGGGCCGCGCAGCTGCGTAGTTGGAAATTTTCGACTTCTCTTGGACGATCGCCGGAAAGTTAATTCGAAACGTCGTGCCGGCGCCTTCGGCAGTTTCCACCTGAAGCCGGCCGCCGTGATCTTTGACAACGGCCAGACAAATCGTAAGACCCAGTCCGCTTCCTCCCCCGGGCCTCTTGGTCGTGAAAAATGGATCGTAGATTTTCTCGAGGATTTCCTGCGGAATCCCAGGACCGTCATCAGCGAATGTCACAAGCAGGTTGTTGCCGGCATGCGACAGCGAAATTCGGACCGTTCCGCTGTCACGCACGGCGGAAATGGCCTGTTCCGCATTCAGGAGGATGTTGGCGAACACCTGCGCAAGTAACCTGGGATCTCCTTCAACCTCCGGTAGCGGCCCGGCGGCCACAATCTCGACATGAATATTCTTTTTCTGCAAAGAGTTTTGCTGAGAATCGAGCACCCTTCGGACGATCTCCTCCACATTCACTTTTCCGCGCTTTTGGCCCGGTGGCACAGCCAACGCCAGCAAATTCTGAACGATTGCCGCCGCACGCCTCGCTTGCTTTAAGACAATCTCGATGTGGCGCCTGGTAGCATCTTCGGTAGCTCGTTCTCGTAGCAAGTCGCTTACGCCCAAGATGGCGGTGAGCGGATTGTTCAACTCATGGGCGGCTCCGGCCATCATCTGTCCCATGGACGCGAATTTCTCCTTCTGCAAAAGCTGCTGCTCGAAGGTCTTTGCGTCCGTGATATCGCGGATGGAGGAAACGACACCGCTGATTTTCTGTTCGGCGTCAAAGAGCGGACCAGCGCTGGCGCGAAGCGTTCGCCAGGATCCGTCCGCGTGGCGGCCTCGAAATTCTATCTGTGCCGAAGGATTTTCCCCGGCCATTACTTGCTGGAACGATTCGTCGACTTTCGGCTGATCATCCGGGTGGATCCCAAAAAGGTGCGGCTGCCCGATGAACTCGGCAGGAGCGGCGCCGAGAACTTCGTGTACACGCGGGCTGACGTACGTGAAGCGGCTGCTCGCGTCGAACACCGCAATCATGTCCGGGAAACAGGCGATGAGATGGCGGACGAATTCTTGTTCCTGGTGCAGACGCTTTTCCATTTCACGCCGTTCAGTAATATCCACGAGAGTGCCCTGCAAGCGAACGACGCGTCCGAAGGTGTCTCGAAGCGCGAGGCCAGAAATAAGGCAATGGATGTGTGAACCATCCTTGCGGCGCAAGACGATCTGCCGATCCTGCACCGAGCCGCGCGATTGTAGCTCCCGGACGAGAGCATCTCGCTGGGCGGGATCGACGTAGACCTGGCTAAAATTCTGCAATTGCAGCGCGGCCTTCGACTCGTATCCAAGCATGCGAACCATCGCGGGATTGGCATCGAGCACTTGGCCTTCTGGGGTCGTGAAGAAAATGCCCTCGCGCAGAGACTCGAAGAACTCGTTGAAGCGAATTTCAGCCTGATGTTGAGAGGTGACATCGCGGGCCCATCCGCTGATGCCCGTGACAACTCCGTCCTCCGCAAGCGCTTGAGCCCAGCAATCGAAATAGCGGAGCTCTCCGCTTTTCTTTAGCCGCAGCGACAGCCGGCCGTGATCCAAACCAGTGTGAAGAAATTCCCGGAGCCAGCTTCTCGCCTCCTCCAGCGTGGGGGATGCGACGAACTCGTGAAAGCGGTGCCCGATGAGGTTTTGGAAATCCTCGCCCAGTATTTCCGCAAAGCTGCGGTTTGCCACTCGAATCTCGCCTTCGAGCGAGATCGTAAAGACCGCCTGATCGAGGCTGTCGATCAGCTCGCGGTAGTTATGCTGCGAGCGAGAAATTACCTCGACGAGTTTCTTGAACTGCTCCTCGTTGGAAGGAGCAGCGGCGGATCGCCCTGCCGGTTGTTTAGTCGATTCGGACAACATGAAATCCCTGCTTTCTACGTGTGCTTAATTCCCGAACACACCATGCGCGGGATTCTTCAGGCTAAAATTCTACACGGAGGCGCTAGCGTTCCCGCGTCGAATGCGAATCGGATTTCCAAGTTGCATAACAGGGACGATTGCGGACGATGCGAATAAATCGAAGATCAAAAGCCTCAGGTCTTCCCGATCCAAAATCGATCGGGAGGGACCTGAGCTACTTTCGCGCGGCGCGAAATGCGGCGAATGGATACCGGGCGTTGCCACAAAAAGAAAGGGCGCCCTGCAAAACAGAGCGCCCATTTTGAAGCTCGCTGGAAGGAAGCGCGCTAGGAGGGCAACGATCCTCCCAGACCGCTAGCTCTCGGCAACGGCGTCGGTATCCTTCCGCAAGAAATCGAGCGCCGCGGCCTCTTCGGGTGAAAGATCGGGACCTTGTCCGAACCCAGCTCCCATACCGGCTTCGCCTTCTTCCGGCGGCGGTAGTTCGGTGAGGAGTTGGATATTCCGGTAGCGCTCCAAACCGGTACCGGCTGGAATCAGGCGGCCCATGATCACGTTTTCCTTCAAGCCGCGCAGATAGTCGACTTTCCCGGAGATGGCCGCTTCGGTGAGAACGCGGGTCGTCTCCTGGAAACTGGCTGCGGAGATGAAGGAGTCAGTCGAGAGCGACGCCTTGGTGATACCAAGGAGCAGCGGACGGCCAGTGGCGGGACGTCCACCATCGTGAATGACGCGATCGTTTTCCTCGCGGAAGCGGAACTTATCAACCTGCTCTTCGAGGAGGAACGACGTGTCGCCCACGTCTTCAACCTTCACCCAGCGCATCATCTGACGGACGATCGTCTCGATGTGCTTGTCGTTAATGTTGACGCCCTGCAGCCGATAGACTTCCTGAATCGAATTGACCAGGTAAGCCTGCGTATACTTTTCGCCGAGGACGGCGAGGATATCGTGCGGGTTGAGCGGCCCATCGATCAAGGGTTCGCCAGCTCGCACGTGTTCGCCTTCCTGCACGTTGATGTGAACGCCGCGAGGAATCGAATATTCCTTCATCGTCTTTCCATCTTCGCTTTCGACGTAGATTTTGCGCTGGCCCTTGGCGATTTCGCCGTACTTCACGATGCCGTCGATTTCGCTGATGACCGCGGGATCCTTGGGCTTGCGAGTCTCGAAGAGTTCGACAACGCGCGGCAAGCCGCCGGTGATGTCTTTCGTCTTCGTGGTCTCGCGGGGGATCTTCGCGAGCACGTCGCCGGGCTGCACTTCGTCACCATCAACGACCATCAAGTGAGCGCGTGACGGCATCAGGTACTTCTTGGTGCGGCCGCCTGCGCCCCGGATGTTGATCGTGGGCTGGTGTTTTTCATCGCCGGGCGGCAGCGTAACGACGAGCTGCGAAAGACCGGTGACTTCGTCCACCTGCTCTTCGATGGTGATGCCGGGCTGCAGATCCTTGAACTGCACGGTACCGGCGGTTTCGGTAAGGATCGAGAACGTGTAGGGATCCCACTCGACCATCGTCTGGCCGAGCGTGACCGGTTGTCCGTCTTCGACCTTGAGACGCGCGCCGTACACAACGTGGTGGCGTTCCTTTTCGCGGCCCTTTTCGTCGACGACGGCGATCAAGCCCGAGCGGTTCATCGCGACGATCTGCTTGCCGCGGCCCTCGACCACCTTCAAGTCGATGAATTTCACGAAGCCGTTGTTGCGGGCTTCGACCTTCGACTGTTCGGTGACGCGAGTGGCGGTTCCGCCGATGTGGAACGTGCGCATCGTGAGCTGAGTGCCGGGTTCGCCGATGGACTGGGCGGCGATGACGCCGACCGCTTCGCCCATCTCGACGAATCGTCCGGTGGCGAGGTTGCGGCCGTAGCACCGGGCGCACACTCCGCGGCGGGATTCGCAGGTGAGCACGGACCGAATCTTGACGCGTTCGATACCAGCGGCCTGCATCGCGTTCGCGAGCTCTTCGGTGATTTCCTGGTTGATCTCGACGATCACATTGCCTTCGTAGTCCTTGATCTTCTCGAGCGAGACGCGGCCCACAACGCGGTCGCGCAACGGCTCGACTTCGACGCCGGCTTCGAGAATCGGTTCGACGTAAATTCCGTCGGCCGTGCCACAGTCAAACTCGTTGATGATTACGTCCTGAGCAACGTCCACGAGACGGCGCGTGAGATAGCCGGAATCGGCGGTCTTTAGCGCCGTATCGGCCAGACCCTTGCGGGCGCCGTGCGTCGAGATGAAGTATTCCAGCACGGTGAGGCCTTCGCGGAAGTTCGAAGTGATGGGCTGCTCGATGACTTCGCCCGAAGGCTTGGCCATCAAACCGCGCATGCCGGAAAGCTGCCGGATCTGCTGTTTCGAACCCCGAGCGCCGGAGTCTGCCATGACGTAGATCGGATTGATCACGCCCTGCTTATCCTGCTCTTCGAGGGCCTTGAACATTTCATCGGCAACACGCTCGGTAACGTCGCTCCAGATGGCGATGATTTTGTTGTAGCGTTCGCCATTGGTGATCGCGCCGTCGAGATATTGCTGCTGCACCTTGACCACTTCGTGTTCGGCGGTGTCGACGAGCTTCGACTTCACGCCGGGGATGACCATGTCGCTGATGCTGATAGAGACTCCGGCTTTCGTTGCGTAGAGGAAGCCGAGTTCCTTCAGCTTGTCGAGCATGAGGACGGTCTTTTCGAGACCGAAGCGCAGGTAGCAATACTGCACGAGCGCCTGAATGCCCTTCTTCTTCAGCAATCCGTTGACGAAAGGCATGTCCGATGGAAGGTGATCGTTGAAGATCACACGGCCGACGGTGGTGTGCAGGAACTGCTTGTTGAGCTGGATCGGTTCCGTGTGCGAAACGTCCTGGTCGTCGTATGCGTTGGTGAGGTCGATCACCTCGCCGGTGTAGCGCATGCGAATTGGCGTGAGCAGCTCGACTTCGCCCGCTTCGAGCGCCATGATGCACTCTTCTGTCGAGCCGAACGCGCGGCCTTCGCCCTTGGCTTGCGGCTTAGCCTTCGTCATGTAGTAGATGCCGAGCACCATGTCCTGCGTCGGAACGGCGAGAGGATAGCCGTTGGCCGGCGAAAGAATGTTGTGCGAGCTGAGCATCAGCACGGACGCTTCGACCTGCGCTTCGGGCGACAGCGGAATGTGAACCGCCATCTGGTCGCCGTCGAAGTCCGCGTTGAATGCGGTACAAACGAGCGGGTGTATACGGATCGCTTTCCCTTCGACAAGCACCGGTTCGAATGCCTGAATGCCGAGACGGTGCAGCGTGGGAGCGCGATTGAGCAGAACCGGATGCTCGCGGATCACGTCCTCGAGAATGTCCCAGACAATCGATTCCTGGGCCTCGACGAGTTCCTTGGCCTGCTTGATGGTGGTGCAGTGGCCAGCGGCTTCGAGCTTGTGATAGATGAACGGCTTGAAAAGCTCGAGCGCCATCTTCTTCGGCAGACCGCACTGGTGAAGTTTCAGCTCCGGGCCCACGACGATGACGGAACGACCGGAGTAGTCCACGCGCTTACCGAGCAGGTTCTGGCGGAAGCGACCCTGCTTGCCCTTGAGCGTGTCCGAGAGCGACTTGAGCGGGCGGTTGTTCGTACCGCGTAGAACGCGGCCGCGGCGCCCATTGTCGAAGAGGGCGTCAACGGCTTCCTGCAGCATGCGCTTTTCGTTGCGGACGATCACGTCGGGCGCGTGCAACTCCATCAGCTTCTTCAACCGGTTGTTGCGGTTGATGACGCGGCGATAGAGGTCGTTCAGATCCGAAGTGGCGAACCGGCCGCCGTCGAGAGGCACAAGCGGGCGCAACTCCGGCGGAAGAACCGGAATCACGTCGAGAATCATCCACTCGGGCTTGTTGCCGCTCTTGCGGAACGCTTCGAGAACTTTCAGCCGCTTCGCGAACTTGATCCGCTTCTGCAGGCTTGGGTCGATCTTCATCTTTTCGCGAAGCTCTTCGGACAGCTTGTCCACTTCGACGCGCCGCAAGAGTTCTTTAATCGCTTCCGCGCCCATTCCGGACTGGAACTTTCCGGGATATTCCTTCTGCATCTCGCGGAGCTTTTCCTCGGGCAGAATTTCCTTTTGCTTCAAGCCAGGAACTTCGCCCGGATCGATGCAGACGAACGTCTCGAAATAGAGAATGTGCTCGAGGTCGCGCATCGTGATGTCGAGGAGATACCCGATGCGGCTGGGCAGGCCCTTGAAGAACCACACGTGCGAGCAAGGCGAAGCCAGCTCGATATGGCCGAGGCGTTCGCGGCGGACTTTGCTGAGCGTCACTTCGACGCCGCACTTGTCGCAGATCACTCCGCGATGCTTCATCCGCTTGTATTTTCCGCACAGGCACTCCCAGTCCGTGACGGGGCCAAAAATCTTGGCGCAGAATAGGCCGTCGCGCTCAGGCTTGAAGGTGCGGTAGTTGATGGTTTCCGGCTTGGTGACTTCGCCGTGCGACCAGGACCGGATTTTTTCAGGACTCGCCAGGCTGATCCGGATCGAATCGAAATCCGCAATCTGGCTGGCGCGGTCGTAAGGACTGGATCGATACAATGGCTGACCCTCCTCCCTGATGTAACCAGGGAAAAATTCAAGAAACTTGTGGGCGCTCCCGCGATGATTTGCGGGAGCGCTAGAATTAGTCTGCCGCTTCGGCCTTCTCGAGCTGCGGCTTCTGGCGCTTCATCAATTCAACGTCCAGGCAGAGCGATTGCAGCTCGCGCACCAGAACGTTAAAGGATTCAGGCACGCCCGGTTCGATTCCAGGCTCGCCCTTCACGATGGCCTCGTAGATTTTCGCGCGGCCGTAAACGTCGTCCGATTTCGCCGTGAGCAGTTCCTGCAGAATGTGAGCCGCACCGTAGGCTTCGAGCGCCCAGACTTCCATTTCTCCGAAGCGCTGTCCGCCGAACTGGGCTTTTCCTCCGAGTGGCTGCTGCGTGATGAGCGAGTAGGGACCGATGGAGCGAGCGTGAATCTTATCGTCCACCAGGTGAGACAGCTTGAGCATGTAGATGTAGCCGACCGTGACGTTCTGCGCGAATTCATCGCCAGTCATCCCGTCGAAGAGCGTGATCTTGCCGCTCTCCGGCAGCTCGGTGAATTCAAACAGGTGGTGAATGTCATGCTCGCGAGCGCCGTCGAAGACGGGCGTCGCAAACGGAACGCCTTCGCGGAAACTGTGCGCGAGATCGAGTAGGGCCTCGTCGTCAAGGTCGGCGATGGTCTTCCAGACCGACGTGGGACCGAATGCGTCCTTGAACCATTTGCGCACTGATTCGGCGCGGGCACTCGTATCGTCGAGCATCTTCGAGATCCGCACGCCCAATTCCTTGGACGCCCAGCCGAGATGCGTTTCGAGGATCTGGCCCACGTTCATACGCGAAGGAACGCCGAGCGGATTGAGAACAATTTCGACCGGCGTGCCGTCCGGCATGTACGGCATATCTTCCTTGGGAACGATGCGCGCGATGACGCCCTTGTTCCCGTGCCGACCCGCCATCTTGTCGCCGACGGAGAGCTTGCGCTTCATCGCGATGTACGCCTTTACAAGCTTGATAACGCCCGGAGGTAATTCATCGCCTTTCTTGAGTTTCGAGATGCGCTCGTCGGTGATCTTGCGAAGCACATCGATCTGCCGCGAAGTCATCTCCTCGATTTCGTCAATCTTCTCGATTAGCAGCGGGTCCTTGTCGTTGAGGCGCAGACGCTTCAGGTTGCGCGTGGTGATCTTTTCGAGAATTTCACGCGTGAGTTCGGCGCCTTTTGTGAGCAAGCGCTTGTTGGTGCGCTCGTCGTGCAAGTCGGCGACCAGCTTCTGTCCGCCGAGCAGGTCGGTCAAGCGCTTCAACCGCTCGTCGGTGAGAATGCGAATCTCATCGGCGAGGTTCTTTTCGAGCTTGGCCACTTGGGTGGCTTCAATAGCCTTGTGACGCTCGTCCTTCTCCGCGCCCTTGCGGCAGAAGATCTTCACGTCCACGATCGTTCCCTCGATGCCCGGCGGGCAGTAGAGCGAAGCGTCGCGAACGTCTCCGGCCTTCTCACCGAAAATCGCGCGCAGAAGTTTCTCCTCCGGCGTAAGCGTGGTTTCGCCCTTCGGAGTTACCTTTCCGACAAGAATATCGCCGGGTTTAACTGTGGCGCCGATGCGAATCACGCCGCTTTCGTCGAGGTTGCGCAAAAAGCTCTCGTTGATGTTGGGGATATCCCGCGTGATTTCTTCGGGACCGAGCTTGGTGTCGCGCGCCTCGATTTCGTACTCCTCGATGTGAATCGAAGTGTAGTAGTCCTCTTCGACCAGCTTTTCGCTGACGAGGATGGCGTCTTCAAAGTTGTATCCGCGCCAGGGCACGAACGCGACCAGCACGTTGCGGCCGAGAGCGAGTTCGCCGCGATCCGTGCAGGGTCCGTCGGCCAGGACCTGTCCCTGCTTCACCCGGTCTCCCGCGCGAACCAGCGGCTTTTGGCTGATGCACGTATTCTGGTTCGACCGCTTGAACTTAGTTAGCAGGTAGATGTCCGAGCCCACTTCGCGGCTCAGCACGCCGGACTGGTCGGACTCGACTCGCACGATGACGCGCTCGGAGTCCACCTGATCGACAATCCCGTCGCGTCTGCAGACGATGACGGCGCCCGAATCGCGCGCGGTAACGCGTTCCATGCCGGTGCCAACGAGCGGCGCTTCGCCCCTGATCAGCGGCACAGCCTGGCGCTGCATGTTCGATCCCATGAGCGCCCTGTTCGCGTCATCGTTCTCAAGGAACGGGATCAAGCTGGCAGCCACCGAAACGAGCTGTTTCGGCGAAACGTCGATGTAATCCACCTCGTCGCGGTTCTTCAGAACGAAGTTTCCGGCCTGGCGGCAGTTGACGAGCTCGGTGGTGATCTTGAGCCGCTCGTCGAGCGAGGCATTGGCCTGCGCGATGACGTAGCGGTCCTCTTCCCACGCCGAGAGGTAGAAGCAGTGCGGCTCGACGACTACACGCCGCCGTTTCAACTCCTCGTTCGCGTCTTCCACTTTTTCCTTCTCGACGATTTCGCCAGCCTTGAACTCACTGTCGCCCGCGTTGATGATCTGCACGAAGTCGATTACGCGGCCGCCCTTCACGCGCCGGTAGGGCGACTCGATGAAACCGAATTCGTTGATCCGCGCATAGGAAGAAAGCGAGCTGATGAGACCGATGTTCGGACCCTCCGGCGTTTCAATCGGGCAGATGCGGCCATAGTGCGTTGGGTGCACGTCGCGCACTTCGAATCCGGCGCGCTCCCGCGATAAACCGCCGGGCCCAAGAGCCGAAAGGCGGCGCTTGTGGGTGATTTCGCTGAGCGGATTCGTCTGATCCATGAACTGCGAGAGCTGGGAGCTGCCGAAGAATTCGCGAATCGCAGCCATCACGGGCTTCGCATTCACGAGATCGTGCGGCATGGCTGTGGACATTTCCTGGTACACGGACATCTTTTCCTTGATCGCGCGCTCCATGCGGACCAGGCCGATGCGGAACTGGTTTTCGAGCAGCTCACCCACCGCGCGGACGCGGCGATTGCCGAGATGATCGATATCGTCCACCGCGCCGATGTTCTTGCGCAGCTTAAGCAGGTACTTGATCGCAGCGACGAAGTCGGACGGATCGAGCGTGCGCTTGTCGAGCGGCGTCTCGAGGCCGAGCTTGATGTTGAATTTCAGGCGGCCCACTTTGCTGAAATCGTATTTGCGCGCGTCAAAAAACATGCCATTGAAGAGAGCCGTCGCCGTCTCGAGCGTCGGAGGATCGCCGGGACGCAGCTTGCGGTAGATTTCGATTAGAGCTTCCTTCGGGGTACGGATCGTGTCCTTTTCAAGCGTGCGGCTGACGATCACGCCCACGTCGTCGCGCTCCGGGAAGCAGACATCCACTTCCGTAATGCCCGCTTCCGCGATCGAAGCCCACATCTCGGGCGTGAGCGCCTTGTTCGCTTCGAGCAACACCTCGCCGGTCTGGCGATTCACGAGTTCCCCGACGGTGAGCGCGCCTTCGAGGTCCGCGACGCCAACTTCCACCTGATTCACGCGAGCCTTGACGAGCTCCTTATAGAGCGGCTCGGTGATGCGCTTGTGCGCTCCAACCAGAACGTCTTCCGAACGCGGATGCTTGATCTCCTTCGAGAGCTTGCGGTCGATCAGACTTTCGGAAACATTCCAGAAGAGATCGCCATCGCGCAACGTGATGCGCTCCACCTGATAGAACGTGCGCAGGATGTCTTCATTCGACTTCATGCCCAGCGCGCGAAGGAAAATCGAGCCGAGGAATTTGCGCTTGCGATCGATGCGGACGTAGAGAATGTTCTTCGTGTCGTACTCGAATTCCACCCACGAGCCGCGGTAGGGAATAATCTTGCCCAGGAAGTAGCTGCGATTGTTCGCGGTCTCGAAAAACACGCCCGGCGAACGGTGCAACTGGCTGACGATCACGCGCTCGGTGCCGTTGATGATGAACGTACCGTTTTCCGTCATCAGCGGAATATCGCCAAAGAAAACTTCCTGCTCCTTGATGTCGCGAATGGACTTGGCGCCGGTATCGGGATCCTTGTCGTAAATCGTGAGGCGGATTGTGACTTTGAGCGGCGCGGAGTACGTCATGCCGCGCTCCTGGCACTCGTTCACGTCGTACTTGAGCTGCAGCGTGACCGGATCGCCGCACTTGTTGCAGAACGTCGGCGTGTTCTTATTGAATGTGCCGCACTTCGCGCACAACACGTCGCCGGTCTTATAGGGATTCGTAACGACCGATGCGCCGCAATTCCGGCAGGTGGCGCGCAAGTGATGCAGGCCGCGCAGGTGGCCGCACTTGCACTCCCAGTTGCCGATCGCGTAGTCGACGAAATCGAGCTGTGAAAGTCCGCGAAAATCCTGGATTGGAAATACCGACGTGAACACGGACTGCAGACCGGTATCCTCGCGCTCGCTCGGCAGCAAATCCATCTGCAGAAAGCGCTGATAAGACTTCTTCTGTACGTCAATCAGGTTCGGAATCTGGACGGCCGTCTTGATTTTGGCGAAGTCCAGACGCTCCCGTTCCCGAGTGACCCGAACACCATTACGATTGCTCATTGAACCATCCTCATTAGGGCAAAGCCGGAGCGGACGGCACGGGTAGACACCCGCCCCGCCAGTCCGGGAAGGACATTTCTTGAAGTTTTGAATTCGAAAGGAGCGCGCGCGTACGCGAATTCCCTTGCAGCCACGGCACCGGGCCGCTCACAGGCTGCCAGCACTACTTGATCTCGACCTTGGCTCCGGCGTCTTCGAATTTCTTCTTGATCGTGGCAGCCTCGTCCTTGTTGATGCCCTCTTTAACTGTCTTGGGGGCGCCATCCACCAAATCCTTGGCTTCTTTCAAGCCCAGGCTGGTGACTTCGCGGACTGCCTTAATCACGTTGATCTTGTTCGCGCCGACTTCGGTGAGAACGACGGCAAACTCCGTCTTCTCTTCCGCCGGAGCGCCGCCACCCGCTGCCGCGCCGCCACCCGCCACCATCACGGGAGCTGCCGCGGCC
>Ga0307472_100000015_pt1 | contig 44917 bp, 44 predicted proteins | sample atmos_gasesAM5C__2_FD_204582 | JGI IMG/M metagenome (GOLD analysis project Ga0307472, IMG submission 204582) | Hardwood forest soil microbial communities from Morgan-Monroe State Forest, Indiana, United States - atmos_gasesAM5C_05 | ecosystem: Environmental > Terrestrial > Soil > Temperate...
CGAGTCGCGCGCCCGTTTCCACGCGCGATTGGGATAATGCCGCCGATTTTTTTGCCGCACTCACCACAGACCTAGCGCTCCAACCGATTCGCCATCCGGGCTTTCATCTGGGTTGCAAATACACCGGAAAGCGGCACGTATTCGGCTAATTTCGAAGAGTTTTGCAGACTCCTATCCCAGTCTAGCACTCGTGACCTGTCCTTCAGCCATTCCGTTTTGATGCACTGGCGGCGAGCACGGAGCACATATTTGGCTTTACACCGGCGAAGCGAATTCTTATCCTGACAGACTATGTGGTACGTGAACAATCTCTTCGACCAAGCGCAGGTAGAATCGCTTTCAGCGAAAGGCTTCCTCGTTCGCAGTTCTGGAGGCGTGGTGCGGATCGAGAAGTATGATTGCGGTGCGGAATTGCGAAAGACGCCTGATGGCCACTACCAGATGACCGTGATTCCCACGATCATGATGTGCGGCCAGTTCACCCGCTTGTGGGACGCGGGCTATCAGAAGTTTCTGCTATCGAACGACGGAAAGAAGTTTCCGGTGATTGTGCAACAGCTCGCGAATCTGCGTATATTCAACGAAGAGCTTCGCACCGCGCTCGGCGTGCCTACCTATTACAACGAGGCGATCGGCTCAACCTGCCAACTCAGCGTCTATGACCGGGTAAAGGGCCGCCCTGGTGACAATCCCGACGAAACCGTTGGCGCGCAAGAAGAACTCGAGCACTAGTCGCAAGCATTAGTTCACAGTTGGGCCGCCAGCCAACACGTTATATTTCCGCCACGAGGCGCCCTGCCTGCGAATGTCCGTTGCGCGGCTTCACGCCGTTTGTCCGCGCGCATTTCCCGCACAATCCAAAGAGCTCGGTGCGGTATCGCTCGACGCGAAAGCCGACGCCGCGCGCAACGTGGCCCAGAATGTGCGCTGGCAGCTTGATCGTCACATCCCGCAGCGCGCCACATTGGTTGCAGATTAAATGGTCATGGCGTTCGATGATCGGATCGTACCGCGCCGCCTCGTCGGCAAAATCGACTCGTGCAATCATTCCCCTTCGTTCCAGCCAGTTCAGTGAGTTGTAAATCGTTGCATACGCCACGCCCGGCCGGCGCTTTTTCACGGTTCGAAAGACTTCCGCTGCCGTTGGATGCGTCTTCACTCCACGGAGCATTTCCAAAACCACGCTTCGGTAGTGCGTTAGCCTTCCTGCTGCTCGCATCTCATTTCCTCGATTTGGGATTTAGCCCGCGCTGGTACAAACTTTGATTCACGAAACGAGAAAAGGTTTTTTGTGCGATCAAATTTGTTAGTAAGAATTAGGCAAATTCCAGTTTTCGTATGCTGGGAATACCTGAAATGAAAACAGAGCGAGAAAAACGCTACTTAGATAGTCGGTCGAGCTGGCGCCGCAGTTGCGCCACGTTCACCCGATGTTGCGCTACGATCCGCGAGCCGAGAAAAATCACAGGAACATCGTTTGTGTAGCGGTCGTGAAGGACTGGATCGTCATCAATATCCACTTCCCGTAACGTGGTGCCAAATTCTCGCACCAGCGGCACGATTGCAACGCGCGCTTCCTCGCACAGCGTGCAACCTTCGCGCGTGTACAGCGTAATCTCGCGCGGATCAACGATCGCCAGTCGCCCGTCTTCCGTTCGGGCGTAAAAATCACTCTCGCCCTCGCGAAGTAACTGGCTTTTCACGAGCTCCGAAACCGCGTCGAGGACCTCCTCGCGCTGTTTGGGGTCATTTCCACCGACAAACTCGAACATTGTGTGCAGGTCGAGGGAATCACGCTCGAGTTGGTCGTACAGCGAAAGCACGCGCTGCGCTGTGGGATCCATTTTGGGCAGCTTCTTTGCCGCTCTCTCTCTTACGGTTTTAGATTGTAATACCGCTGGAAGCTGCCGATGAACGGATAGAAAGCCCGCGCCCGATAAAGCTCCGCAATCTGCCGAATATGCCCAAGGTCGTGGCACGCCCATTCATTCAGCAATTGTCCTATGGTGACCGTTCCGGCTTCTTCGTGGTCGCCGGTCCGCGCAATGGCAGCAGTCGGCACATAGCGCAGCCAGGAAAGCGTGCGATCGCGTTCGTGGCAGAATTGCTTTAAATGCTCGCGGGCCTTGCCCGCATATTTACCCGCCTTATAAGCTCCCTCTTGATCGTAAGCTTGAAGCTTCGGATTTTTCTCTTCGAGCATTTTCTGGACGCGTTCGCGGAATCCGACCACTTCCACGTCGGCCAGATGCGCCAGCACTTCGCTGATCGACCAGCGGTCCATTGCCGGCTTCCATTGCAACTGATCCTCGTTCGCCGCCCAGATGATTTTCTCAATGATGATGGGCGTTTGCTCCAGAACCGCCAGCCCCGGCAGCGAATCTGGACTCGGTGAAGAAGCCATTAATGCCCTCCTCGGTTTCGAAGAATCAGAACCTAACAACGATAATATTGCATACTTCCCGCCTGTGCCTACTGCCGATGCTCATCACCCGCTTGTGCCGAAATCAGACGCATGGTAAACCGGAGTGCGGGGTCTTAGACGCAATGGCCGACGTTGTAGCACTAATGGACGATCTTTTTTTTCAGGCGAAGGTGATTGAGACGGCGAAGCATCTCGGCCTCGACCTGCGTATCTGCGGAACGCCCGATTCACTGCTGGCTGAAATCGCTCGGCAGCCTCCAGGCCTCATCGTAGTGGATCTGAACGCGCGCTCCGAGCCGCTCTCCGCCATCGAGCGCCTCCCGGCGAATGCCCGTCAAATCCCGTTGGTCGCGTTTCTGTCGCATGTCCAGACCGCGCTGGCCGAAAAGGCGCGGGCAGCTGGCTGCCGCGAAGTGATGCCTCGATCGCTATTCACGCAGAACCTGGCAACCATCCTCGGGAAAGCCAAATCCCACCGATCATGAATTTGTGCCGAGCGGCTCTAGCGATCGCCGTGATCCTCGCGACTGCAGCTGCCGTGCTTTCGCCAGGAACAGCGCGCGCGCAAAGCAACGCCGCGGCCGATGCGGCTTCCGCTCTTTCCGCCGCGCTGTCAGCGGCCTGCCGCGCGAATGAAACCCAGTTCGCGAATTATCTGACGGCTGACAACGCCGCAGCCTTCCGCGCCCTTCCAGCCACTCAGCGTACTGCGTTTGTAAAGCGCTTCGCTCTCACCGACGATCCCGGCAAGCCGCTCGCTTCTACTGACCCGCAGAATCATACTGTCCTCCGCTGCGAAGCAATGAAAGCTACGGTGGAGTATCGCTTCGGAGAAGCGCGTGTTCGCGAAAATCTCGCTTTCATCCCGGTGACGGTGCTTAATTTGGAAAATACCGAATTCGGCCTCGTCCGCGAGAACGGCGCATGGCGGCTCATCTCGCTCGGTCTCGTGCTTCTCGATATTCCCCAGCTTGCGAAGCAGTGGGATGCGTCCGATCTTGCCGCGCGCGAAGAGGCTGCCGTACAAACGCTTCGCGATCTCGCCGGCGCGATCCAGACCTACAATCGTGCCTGGGGCAAGCTGCCCGAGTCGCTCTCGGCCCTTGGGCCCGCGCCACCTGACCAGATTTCGCCCGAGCAGGCAGCCTTGGTCAGTGCCGATCTCGCAGCCGGGAAACAAAATGGCTACCTGTACCGATACCGCATCAATCCCGATGCGAGCGGCAATGACACGAAATTCGAACTGGCCGCCACACCTGAAAAATACGGCCAGAACGGCCGCCGCTCTTTTTTCTTTGATAGCGAAGGAAGAATCCACGGCGACGATAAGCACGGCATCGTAGCCACCCCGGAGGATCCTCTCATCGCAGGTGAAAAGTAGGAGTGACGCTGCGAGGCCCTCAGGTATAATGCCACTCACGCGTTTGAACAACAGCAGTCGGAAATATTTCCGGAAGGACCGCGAATGTCCCAAGTTGCGTCAGCAGCGTCTCAGTCAGCAAGTCCCGTGAAGCTGATCGCAGACCGGATCTTCAGCGGCGAAAGCGTCGCGCTTGATGCTCTCCGTATCGCCGCCGCAAATATCCTGCTCGTGCTTTGCGCCCACATTACGATCCCGCTGCCGTTCACGCCCGTTCCTATCACCGGTCAGACGTTTGGCGTGCTGCTCGTCGCCGTCCTTCTAGGTTCGCGGCGGGGAATGTTGACGTGCGTTCTCTACCTGCTCGAAGGCATAGCAGGTCTTCCGGTTTTTCAGCCGCTTGGTGCGTCAGGCCCGCTCAGGCTCGCCGGACCCACTGCCGGCTATCTGCTCGCGTATCCGTCGGCTGCCTTTGTCGCGGGCTGGCTTGTCGAGCATTTAATCGCTTACCGCTTTACGGGTTTTACGACTCTTCGCCTCACTGGCGCATTGATTTCTGGCGAAGCGATCATTTTTGCCGGTGGTTGCGCCTGGCTTGCGCTCGGAATGAGACTGGGTTGGACCGGCGCAATTTACGCCGGTGCGCTTCCGTTCATACCGGGAGAAATCATTAAGATCGCGCTGATCTTGGCCGTTGTCCGCGGCGTCGAATTGGCGTGGAAACGCGCGTAGCATTGGGCTTCACGCGTAAACCTGGGGAGTGGTGAGACGGTCAGTGCGCAATACCATTTTCTAAATTCTGTTTTCCATTTTCCGATCTATGGCAACACCGAGCGTACCGACAAAACAATCCCCCGAAGAGCGCGTTCGCTCCGCGAATCAGCGTTTCTATGCCGCTTTCGAATCGCTCGACATGGCTGAGATGGAAGCTGCCTGGGCGCATGATGACAACGTCGAATGCGTACAGCCGGGCGGCGAATTGCTGCTCGGTTGGGACGAAGTGCGCGGCAGCTGGGCTCGCATTTTTGCGAATACCAAACGTGTGCGCATCGCGCTCAGCTCAATTTGGATCCGGGTCGAAGGCGATGTCGGTTGGGTTGCGTGTACGGAACACGTTACTACCGCTTTCGCTGACGGTTTTGACGAAGCCGTCATCCAGGCTACGAATATTTTTGTCCGCGCCGGGAATGATTGGCTCCTCGTCGCTCATCACGCGTCTCCTCTTCCCGCCCCCGCTCGTTCAACGGTTCAGTAACTGTCCAATACTTGCCCGTGGATTTGCGGCCGGCGCACTGTACGACTTTTTCCCGGTGTGGTAACCTACTTCCCTTAAGGGACGCAAAGAATAACAGCGCTAAGTCCGAAGAACGCAACTACTGCAGTGGGTCCGACGGTCTTGAATCTGCGTCAACTCAGCCCTGCGTGGTGAAGAGCGTCTCCAGGATGGACCCCATGACGGCCACACCGGCAGCTTTGCCCAAAACTGCTGAGCTTCGTCTCGCACATTCGCCCGACAGCGACGACGCTTTCATGTTTTACGCGCTTGCTACTGGTAAGGTCCGTCTTCCCGGCGTGAAATTCACGCACATTCTGTCCGATATCGAATCGCTGAATCAGGCCGCGCGCAACGAGACTTATGACATCACTGCGGTAAGCTTCTACGGATATACGTTTGTCGCCGACAAATACGTTTTGATGGATTGCGGCGCAAGTTTTGGCGAAGGTTACGGTCCGATCGTGGTCGCATCGCATCCGATTAAGAAAACTGAGCTCGCCGGACGCAAGATCGCAGTTCCGGGCACGCTGACTACTTCCTATCTCGCGCTCAAGCTTTTCGAGCCCAACGTCGAGGTAGTCACGATGCCTTTCGATAAAATTCTTGATGCCGTACAGGCCAAAGAAGTTGAAGCGGGTCTGCTCATCCACGAAGGCCAACTGCTTTTCTCGCAAGTTGGTTTGCACCGTGTCGTGGATCTCGGCCAATGGTGGCAGGAAACCACGCAACTGCCGCTACCCCTCGGTGCGAACGCGATTCGGCGCACGCTCGGAACAGAGCTCGGCTTGCAAGTGGCTCGTGTGATTCGCGACAGCGTTTCCTACGCCCTCGAGCACCGCGATGCCGCGCTCAACTACGCGCTTCAGTTCGCGCGCGACATGGATCCCGTGCTCGCCGACAAATTTATTGGCATGTACGTGAACCGCTGGACGCTGGACTACGGCGAAGAAGGGCGGCGCGCCGTCCGCGAGCTTCTCGATCGCGGCAAAGCTGTCGGGCTCGTGCCGTCATCCTTCAAAGTCGAGTTTCTTGGAGACGCCGCGTAAATTTAATCACGCAGAAAATTCTAGCAACTTTAGTTGAGTGACTTGCTTTCGAAATCGCCCTTAAACCAAGCCGTCTTCCAAAGACTATCGTCGAAACATCGAAGTTGCAGTTCGTAACGGCGGCTTCCCGCCGACTCGTTTGTTTCGCGGGATTTCCTGCAATTCTCAACGTGGTGGCAGTCAGATGGTTGCCTCTCAGCCCGCACAGCCGCTCTGCCGCACTCTCATTCCGCGCCGCCCATGAGAAGATTGAGCCAGCGACATGAAGAACCTGATTCAACAGGGCCTCGCCCTTCGCGAACTTCTTCGAGAACGCATCCTCGTCTTGGATGGCGCAATGGGCACCATGCTGCAACAAGAGAATTTGACGGCTGCCGACTTCGGCGGCGCACACCTGGAAGGCTGCAACGAAAACCTCAATATCATGCGGCCTGACATTGTTCTCGGTATTCACCGCAAATATCTCGAAGCCGGCGCGGACATAATCGAAACAAATACATTTGGCAGCACGCCTCTCGTTCTCGCCGAGTATGGACTCGGCGATCGCGCCCGAGAAATCAGCCGCCGCGCCGCGGAGCTTGCTTCGCAAGCAGCAGGCCAGTTCTCAAAAAGTTCGAAACCGCGCTTCGTTGCAGGCTCGATGGGGCCGACGACGAAAGCCATCAGCGTCACCGGCGGCGTGACATTTTCGCAGCTTCACAAAAGTTACCTCGAACAGGCGCGCGGTCTCATCGAAGGCGGCGCCGACCTGCTCGTCCTCGAAACCTGCCAGGACACGCGCAACATCAAAGCTGGCATCCTCGCAATTCAAGATCTAAGCCGCGAAATTGGCGCGCCCATTCCACTCATGATTTCCGCGACCATCGAAGCTATGGGCACGATGCTCGCCGGACAGGGCATAGAAGCACTCTGGGCATCGCTCGATCATGTTGAGTTGCTTTCGCTCGGCTTGAACTGCGCCACCGGTCCCGAATTCATGACAGATCACATTCGCACCGTGCAGTCGCTCACCAGCCGATACGTCTCGTGCTACCCGAATGCGGGATTGCCCAACGAAGAAGGCCGCTATGGCGAAACGCCTACTTCGCTCGCGGAACAGCTCGAGCGCTTCATGGATCGCGGCTGGCTCAACATTGTCGGCGGCTGCTGCGGAACCACCGAAGATCACATTCGCGCAATCGCCCAAATGGCCGAAGGCAAGCCGCCGCGCCGGCCAGCCGAACAGAAACATCGCGCCGTCTATTCCGGTATCGAAATGATCGAAGCCGAAGAAAGCACGCGCCCGCTCGTTGTCGGCGAGCGCACCAACGTGATCGGCTCGCGCGCGTTCAAGAATCTGGTCGCCGCCGAACAGTGGGAGGAAGCCACAGAAATCGCTCGCCGTCAGGTAAAAAGTGGCGCCCACATCGTTGACGTCTGCTTGCAGAGCACCGATCGCGACGAGATGAAGGACATTCCGCCTTTCTACGATCAGCTCATCCGCAAAATCAAGGCTCCGCTCATGATCGATACCACGGACGCGGCCGCGATCGAACTCGCGCTCACGTATTGCCAGGGCAAGAGCATCATCAATTCCATCAATCTCGAAGACGGCGAAGAAAAGTTCGAACGCGTCTGCCCGCTCGCGCGCTCCTACGGCGCCGCGATCATCGTCGGGTGCATCGACGAAGATCCTAATCAAGCGCAGGCGTTTACCCGCGAGCGAAAACTCGAAATCGCTGAGCGCTCCTACCGGTTGCTCACCGGAAAGTACGGCATCCGCCCAGAAAATATAATTTTCGATCCGCTCGTTTTTCCGTGCGCCACGGGCGATGAAAACTATATTGGCGGCGCGGTTGAAACAATCGACGGGATTCGTCTCATCAAAAAAAGCATCCCGCACGTTCGCACGGTTCTCGGAATTTCCAACGTATCGTTCGGCCTTCCGCCTGGCGCCCGCGAAGTCGTCAACTCCGTCTTTCTCTACTACTGCACGAAAGCCGGCCTCGACCTCGCCATCGTCAATGCCGAACGCATCGAACGCTTCCCTTCGATTCCCGAGCACGAGCGCACCCTAACTGAAAATCTGCTCTTCAATCGCGTTCCAGCCGAAATCCCGGATGCTCATCCGCAAGCCGAAATAATTCGCTGCGCACCGGGCGACTGGCGGGAGCAGTCCCGCGAGCAGAAAGCCGCCATCAATCAATTTCACATCGCAGCAATCAGCGAGCATTTTCGCGCCGCCGGCTCGCGCAAGAAAGCGCGTCCTGAAGATCTCCCGCTCGATCAGCGCCTCGCAAATTACATCCTCGAAGGCTCGAAGGATGGTCTCGTCGCCGACTTGAACAAAAAATTAGCAGAAGGCGCGGCTCCGCTCGATGTCGTTAACGGTCCGCTGATGGCAGGCATGGCTGAAGTCGGGCGACTTTTCAATAACAACGAGCTGATCGTTGCCGAGGTTTTGCAATCCGCCGAAGCGATGAAGACCGCGGTCAATCACCTCGAGCGATTCATGGAGAAATCCGCCTCCGAACGACGCGCCAAAGTGATTCTCGCCACCGTGAAGGGCGACGTCCACGATATCGGAAAGAATCTCGTCGAGATCATCCTGAAAAATAATGGCTACAACGTGGTGAACCTCGGCATCAAAGTTCCACCCGAAGATCTAATCCGCGCTCATAAAGAACATCAGCCCGACGCAATCGGTCTTTCTGGCCTGCTGGTGAAGAGCGCGCAACAAATGGTCACGACCGCCGCGGATCTTCGCGAGGCCGGAATTCGTGTTCCGCTTCTCGTCGGCGGTGCCGCGCTTTCCGAAAAATTCACCAAGCTGAAAATCGCGCCGCAGTACAGCACCGCTGTGTGCTATGCAAAAGACGCAATGACCGGGCTGCGCCTGATGAATCAGCTCAGCGATCCATCGCAGCGCGATGCCGCGCTTCAGGCGCACACGCACGTCGAAACGCTCGTGCTCGACGAACCCCCGCTGGCACCAGCTGCTGCGTCCACAAGCGACACGCGTTCGCCACGAATTCGCACCGACATCCCAATTCCACCCGTCGCGTATCTTGACCGTAAAGTCCGCGCGGTCCCCAATCTGAACGAAATCTGGAGCTATGTAAATCCCTTCATGATCTACGGTCGCCATCTCGGCTTCCGCGGAAATTTCGAGAAAGCTCTCGCCGAACGCGACCCGCGCGCCCTGGAGCTATTCAACAATATGGAAGAAGTCCGCCGCGAAGCCGCCTCGTTCATGAAAATTTCAGCCGTATGGCAATTCTTCGAAGCCGAGCGTGACGCAAATTCGATCGCGCTCTACGCTCCCGATGCTGGTTCGCCAATTCACACTTTCCACTTCCAACGCCAGCATCCGCCCGGCGATCTCTGCCTCAGCGACTACGTGCTGCCGGCTACCAACGGCTCCCGCGATCACGTCGCGCTTTTCGTTGTCAGCGCAGGCGCTGGTATTCGCGAACGTGCCGAAGCAGCAAAATCCGCTGGCCGCTATTTTTTCTCGCACGGCCTTCAGGCGCTGGCGATTGAAACAGCCGAAGCATGCGCCGAGTGGCTGCACCGGCGGATTCGCGAAGACTGGGGTTTCCCCGATCCATCGTCGCTCACGATGGCCGACCGCTTCACGTCACGTTATCGTGGCAAGCGCTACAGCTTTGGTTATCCCGCCTGCCCGAATCTCGAAGACCAGTCCGGCATCTGGCTCCTCTTGCGCCCAGAGGAAATCGGCGTCCACCTCACCGAAGGCATGATGATGGACCCGGAAGCCAGCGTTAGCGCCGTCGTCTTCCATCATCCGGATTGCACGTACTTCTCGGTCGGCGATCCTCTCGAAGGCTAGGAACACCTCTCTTCCTTATTTTCGAATTTTGTTCTCCTCGCGCGGATTTGACGCCGGCAGCGCCGGACGCGGATACTGCTGCCGTAAGTCTATCCGGATTCCGAGGTTCCTGGGGCATGCGCTGCTGATGACGTCACGCGCACAAACGATTCCCGCCCCGATCTTCTTTACAGCACTGCTTATATGCTTTCTCATCGCCGGTTGCGGCGATACCTGCGTCGTGGTAACCGGCATATTTCTGAATACCACCTCCACCACGAATCCTCCCACCTGCAAGCTCGGCAATGGAAATGGGAACATCAACATCGGCATCAACTCCGTCCCCTCCTCGCCCGTCGCTCCGATGGCACCCAATCTTCGGCAGATCTTTGTCAGTATCCGCGGAATAGAAGCAAACCCCAATGCTCTTGCGGCCGTCGACTCTCCCGACTGGCAGGAGCTCGCACCCGAACTCGCAAATGAGCCCGTTCAAATCGATTTGATGGCATCCTCGGTGTCTGGTGCCTCATGCCCGCCTCATCTAACACGCAAGACAACCGTTCGCGCCAATGTGTACCGTCAGCTTCGCCTGCTCCTCGTTTCCGATCAGCCCCCTCCCGGCGCCGAATTAGTACAACACAACGAATGCGATGGCCTGGGCTTCAACTGCGTCGTGGATATAAACGGCCATAAGCACGGCCTTGCGCTGAAAGACGGCGTGCCCGTTCTCGTGATTGCCTCCGATCGAATCGCCAACGGCTTCTTCGATGTGCTACCGGACACCGAAACAGATCTGTCGATCGTGTTCGATCCCTACTCGTCTGTTGCCGATGCTGCGGGCGACTCGGTGCAAATCGTCCCCGTATTTTCCGCAGAAACGGCGGCCGCATGCGATTCTCCCCCGGCTCCGCCATAATCCCCAGCGTGCGTCGTCGCGCGCGCAAGCAAGCGCATGCCTTGACGCTCCCACCCGTTTCGTCTAACTTCATCGCGATTCACTTCCAGAGGCTGCGCATGAGTTCGTTGCTCGATTCAAAGCTTCCCGGTCTGCGCCTTGCGAGCACGGGCAGCTATCCGCGTATCGGCGACGGACCCGAACTCCAGATTCTACGTCGCGCCACCGCGGCTCTTGATCGCGGTGAGCGCAACATGGCAGATCTCCTCGATGCAGAAAACGAAATGACGCGCCGCGCTATCGCCGACCAGATGAGAGCCGGTCTGGAAATGATCACCGACGGCCAAATCCGCTGGTACGACCCGATCTCGCACATCGCATCCAAACTCGACAACGTCAAGATCGCCGGCCTGCAGCGCTATTTCGACACCAACTTTTATTTTCGCCAGCCGGTGGTTACGGGCATTCTCAAACGGACCGACGCGCTGGTCGCGAAGGATTTCAGTTTTGCCCGCAACGCACTCGGCCATCTGCCGACACCAAAACATGTTACGGGAAAGCTTTCGATCAAGCCCGTCCTCACCGGCCCGTACACCCTAGCGAAATTTTCGGTTTCCAGTCACGCCGGGAACGGCGCCATCGATTCTTTCGCGGCGCTCGCAACACGAGCTCTTGCTTATGCCGATGCGCTAGCTGCCGAAATTATCGCTCTCACACAGATCGGCGCTTCGTTGATCCAAATTGACGAGCCTGCGATCATCAAGTATCCCGAGGATTGGAAGATTTTCGAGAAGGCCGTGGCAAAGCTCATCGCAGCGCGTGACAAACATGCCTCAGAAGGGCGTAGGCCGGAACTGGCGCTTTACACCTACTTCCATGATTCCGCAGCGCTCTATGAAAAGCTAATCGCGCTAGATGTGGATGTGATTGGCCTCGATTTCACTTACAATCCGAAGCTCGTCGAGCTCGTCGCCTCTCTTGGCTCCCCCAAGCCTCTCGGCCTCGGTCTCATTGATGGACGCAACACAAAACTCGAAGATGTCGGCGAAGTCGCCCGCCAGATCGATCGCCTTCTCCCGAAAATTCACGGTGGACGTGCATATCTCAATGCTTCGTGCGGCCTCGAATATCTCCCTCGCGATCGCGCTTATGCCAAACTCGAACTGCTCGGCAAAATCCGCGCGGCCGTGGCGGCGTAGAGGATCGCTTCCCACATGAGCCGCGAAAAACTCGAGCGCCTCGGTCTGAATCTGCCTCTCTTTCCCACGACCTCCGTCGGCAGCTTTCCAAAGCCGGACTACCTCGTCCGCGCCCGCGCTGATTTTATGAAAGGAAAAATCGCTCCGGATCAGCTCAACGGCCTGGAACGTAAAGCCACCGCATTTTGGATTGAGACGCAGGAAAAACTGGGCGTGGACGTTCTTGTCGACGGCGAAATGTATCGCGGCGACATGGTCGCCTATTTTGCGGAGCGCCTGCCGGGATTTACCGAAGGCGGCCTCGTCCGCGCTTACGGCAATCGCTACTATCACAAGCCGATCGTGACGGGCGAAGTCTCATGGCCCGGCCCAGTCACTGTCGATTGGTGGCGGTATGCCCAGAGCCTCACGAAAAAGCCGGTGAAAGGAATGCTCACCGGCGCCTACACGATCATGGACTGGAGCTTCAACGAGCACTATCCCGATCGTCGTGCCACCGCCATGGCTCTCGCCGTGGTCATCCGCAAGGAAGTCGAAGCCTTGATCGCGGCCGGTTGCAAAATCATTCAGATTGATGAGCCCGCTCTCTCAGTCCGTTCCGAAGAATTACCCATCGCGCTCGAAGCCATGGAGAACACCACCAAAAATCTCGACGCGTATTTCATCACTCACGCATGTTATGGCGAATTCGAACAGATCTATCCCGGCATGCTCGCTCTCGCCGTCGACAATTTCGATCTCGAAATGTCCAACAGCGATCTCGACCTGCTCGAGACCTTCCGTCGCCATCCGTTCACGAAAGATATTAGCTTCGGCGTTGTCGACGTCCATTCCCATCGAATGGAAAGCGCCGAGGCCGTTCGCCGCCGTGTCGAGCGCGCGCTCGCCATTCTTCCCAAGGAAAGAATCTGGATCGATCCCGACTGTGGCCTAAAAACCCGCACGGTAGAAGAAGCCATCGATAAGCTCCGCCTCTGCGTCGAAGCCGCGAAATCGTTCCGCGTCTGAATGGCATTATCTTTTTTGCACTTTCGCTGAAACCGATTCTGGATTAGTATCTCGCCCGAGCTATTGACTCAAGATGCCAGGCGAAGTCATCGAAATCTCGCCCGAACCCGATCCTCGGTCCAGGTCCGAGGCAACTGCATTCGCGAACCAATACGCGGCGATCCTTGCCGAGCACGCAATTCAAAGCAACGATCAGAGTTTGCAACGTCGCAGTCTGGGCCTATCGAGTTGGCTGGCATTTGCCGTCGCCTCTGGTGCGATCATCGCCTTCGCGTTCGTCTATCTTCTCGGCCGGTAGCGAGTTCCGGCGATCGCCGTTTCAACGCCATTAGCATTCGCAGCGTCTGGCGCAAGCCCGCAAACCAATTCCGTATTCGAGCGCTTCCAAACCTTGACGCGCAAATTCCATTCACATAAATTCGCTTTGCGAATGATACCTCCAACGAAATTCATTCTGGCTGCTTCACTGCTGGCTATTTTCCCAACCGTCGCTCCTGCCCAATATCCTCAGGCGCCACCAGCGCCTGCGCCTCAGCGTTTCGACTGGCCCTCTCAGCCCGTTCGCGGCTCGAAAGCGATGGTAGTCAGCGACGAAAAGCTCGCATCGGATGTGGGCGCCGAAATCATGAAGAAAGGGGGCAACGCGATTGACGCAGCTGTTGCCGTCGGATTTGCTCTCGCTGTCGTCAGTCCCGAGGCTGGCAATATAGGTGGAGGCGGTTTCATGCTCGTACGGCTAGCGAATGGCCGCACGGTTTTCATTGATTATCGCGAAATGGCGCCCGCAAAAGCCGCGCGCGATATGTACGTAAAATCCGACGGAACTGTCGATACGCAAGCCTCGATCGTCGGCTATCGAGCGGTCGCCGTTCCCGGTACCGTCGCAGGACTTGCGCTCGCCCTCAAAAGCTACGGCACCATGAAACTCGCCGACGCAATGGCCCCGGCGATTCGCCTCGCGGAAGAAGGGTTTCCCGTTAGCGAGAATCTCGCCGCATCGCTCCATTCCATGGAATCGGTGTTCAACCAGTTCCCCACGAGCCGCCGAATTTTCCTCAAGAACGGCGCGTACTATCAGCCCGGCGAAATCTTTCGACAACCAGATCTTGCGGCAACGCTGCGCCGAATCGCCAAAAACGGCCCGAGCGAATTTTATCGCGGCCGAACAGGCCGCGATCTCGCCGCCGAAATGAAGCACGAAGGCGGCCTCATATCCCTCGAAGACCTGGCGCGTTACGAGCCGATAATTCGCGAGCCCCTCACAGCCGATTACAAAGTGAATGGTCACGCGTGGCAAGTAATTACCAGCCCGCCGCCCAGCTCAGGGAGCGTTGCGATTGAAGCTCTCAATATTCTCGCTCCGATCGAATTGAAATCCTGGAACGACGCGCAGTCCGTCCACTGGGTGATCGAAGCCTTGCGACGCGCCTTCGCCGACCGCGCCACCTATCTTGCCGATCCCGCCTTCACACAAATTCCGCTGCGCGGCATGATGTCCACCTGCTATGCAGACGTGCTTCGCCGCACAATTGATCCCCAGCGCGCCTCGCCGAGCGAAAAAATCCGCGTCGGTAATCCTGCAGCTTTCGGAGACGCAAGCTCATCGCCAGGCCCATGTCCGCAGATCTCGAGTACGGTCGCCATCGCACAACGCGACGACGCCCTCGATCGCGACTTTGCTGCTGCCGCAACCGACGGCCAAACAACCCACTTCTCCGTCGTCGATGCAGCCGGCAACGCTGTCGCCAATACTTACACTCTCAACAATCTCTACGGCTCTGGAGTCGCCACCAGCGACGGCTACTTCCTCAACGACGAAATGGACGACTTCACGTCGCATCCCGGTACACCGAATATGTTCGGCCTCATTCAGCCCGAAGCAAACACGATTGCTCCCGGCAAGCGCCCGCTTAGCTCGATGATACCTACAATTCTCCTGCGCGATGGCCAGCTTAGCTTCGTCACTGGCGCGCGCGGCGGCCCGCGCATCATCTCTGGCGTACTGCTCTCGATCCTTAACTGGATGCGCCTCGGCGAAGGTGCGCAAGCCGCAATCAACGCACCGCGCTTTCATCAACAATGGCTGCCCGATACGGTCCTCCTCGAACCCAATTTCCGGCCCGATGTTGCAAGAGGTCTCGAAGCCCTCGGCTACAGATTCGCCGACAGGCTAGGCTGGGTTGGTCTGGTCGAAGCCATCGGCATCGATCCGCAAACCGGTGAGCGTCTGGGCGCGGCCGAACCTCGGCGACCGGGTGCCGCATCCGGCTTCTAGCGAATTCGTGCCGACGTTTTCGCCTCACAGCCTGCGCCGCCCCAACGAAATCTGCGCGGAACACCGCGTTTGCATTCTCGCCCGCACCTGCTACCCTAATCCGTCATGAAACACGAGTATTACCGCCGACAATTCCGGCCATCGGCCGTCGCGGGGGCCTAATGGAGCGTATCCTGTCCACGTATCGCTACGTCCATCAACCGCTGACGGCGGCGTTGCTGGCCGAAATTGGGCGCGCGGAAATCGACGCAATTGAGGTCTTTTCCGCCCCTAGCCATTTCAATTACCGCGACGAGCTAAAGGTTCGGGAGCTGGCCGACGCCCTCGGCGAATACCATCTCGAGCTCCACTCCCTGCATTCGCCCACCGAGCGCGATCTTGCTCCCGGCCGCGAGAGCGGCGTCCCTATCTCGATTTCCGATACCGAGCGCATCCGCCGCCTCGATGCCGTCGACGAAGTGAAGCGTGCCCTCGATGTCGCAGAGCGCATACCGTTTCGCTATCTCATTCAGCACATTGGACATGGCCGCCAGTCCGCCGATCCGCGCAACCTCGATGCAGCGTTCACGTCGCTTGAAATCCTCTCTGTATTCGCGAAGGCGCGCGGCGTCACGATTGCCCTCGAAAACACGCCAAATGAAATCGGCACGCCAACGTCGCTCCAGCATTTCATTGTGGACACGCACTTGCACGACCTGCGCCTTTGTCTCGACACCGGCCACGCGCACATGGAAGCGACGGTCGAAGTTGCGTTTGACGTCATGCGCGACCGCGTCGTCGCCGCGCACATCCACGATAATCACGGCGAGAAGGACGAGCACTTGCTTCCTTGGGATGGCACGATCGATTGGGACGTCGCACTCGGTGCATTTGCCGGCGCGCCTCAGCCCGTTGCCATGGTGCTGGAATTAAAAGCGCAGCCGGATGGAACACCCAACCTCGATCAAATCCGCGCCGCATTCGATAAGCTCGAGAAAAATCTGGATACCAAGCGCGACCGTGCTGCCAAATCCTGATTCAAAGGCCTATGCAACGGACGACTGAATGACCCAACACGCCCAGGCACCCATCCCCAACGCCACGCCCATCATCACCATAGACCAAGCCGGGCAACACGCCGGACAGACGGTCACGATTCGTGGCTGGCTCTACAACCTCCGCGAATCCGGCAAACTCCTGTTTCCGATTTTTCGCGACGGCACGGGCGTGATTCAGGGCGTGGTTTCGCTAAAGGAGCAGCCGCAAGCCTTTGAAGCACTCAAGGGACTCACGCAGGAATCGAGCGTCATCGTCACTGGAAAAATCCAAGCCGAACCGCGCGCCCCCGGCGGCCATGAAATTCACATCAACGGGATCGAAGTGGTCCAGCGTGTTTCTGATTCGGAGCCGTATCCGATTCAGCTCAAAGAGCACGGCGTCGATTTCTTGCTCGATAAGCGTCATCTTTGGATTCGCACGCCGCGACAGGCCGCCATTCTCCGTATCCGCGCCGAAGCGGAACGCGCCGCGCGCAATTACATGGACTCTCTGGGCTACACGCTCACTGACGCGCCGGTGTTCACGCCCGCCGCATGCGAAGGCACCACCACGCTTTTCGAAGTGAACTACATCGACGACCAAAAAGCGTATCTCACTCAATCCGGCCAGCTTTACGTGGAAGCCACTGCAGCAGCGCTTGGGAAAGTCTACACATTCGGCCCCACGTTTCGCGCCGAAAAATCAAAAACGCGCCGCCACCTCACCGAATTCTGGATGCTCGAGCCAGAAGCCGCATACGCGCACCTTGAAGACATGGTGCAGCTTGGCGAAGGACTCGTCAGCGCTGTCGTGCAGTCCGTCGTGAAAAATCGCGCGCGCGAACTTGCCATGCTCGAACGCGACGTGGCGAAGCTCGAAAAAATCACGCCGCCCTTTCCGCGCATCAGCTATGACGACGCCATCAAAGTCCTGCAAAAGGCTGGCAACCCCGCGAAATGGGGCGACGATTTCGGTGGCGACGAAGAAACAATCATCTCCAAGGAATTCGACAAACCCGTCGTGATCCATCGCTACCCCGCCGCGATGAAAGCGTTCTATATGGCAACCGATCCCGAACGGCCAGAGCTTTCGCTGAGCTTCGACATGATCGCCCCCGAAGGCTATGGCGAGATTATCGGTGGCGGCGAGCGCCTCTCGAGCTACGAAACGCTCGTCCAACGTCTGCGCGAGCACAATCTCCCCGAGGAATCATTCCAGTGGTACCTCGATTTGCGCCGTTATGGCAGCGTGCCGCACGCCGGCTTCGGACTGGGCCTCGAGCGCACCGTCGCGTGGATTTGCGGGACTGAGCACATCCGCGAGGTCATCCCCTTCCCACGGATGCTCTATCGCGTTTATCCTTGACCGGCCTAAATCGACCTGCCGTCCGGGCCGCTGAAAGAACGCCGAATGCCAGAGAAAATCCGAATTATCGGGGTGCCGATGGACCTTGGCGCCAGCCGTCGCGGCGTGGACATGGGCCCGTCCGCCTTGCGCGTCGCAGGCCTTCAATCGCGTCTCAAGCAGCTGGGACGCCAGGTGGAAGACATTGGTAACGTTCAGGTTCGCCAGCCCGAAGAGCAGCACTACGGCGAAAAAAAAGCCAAGTATCTCGACGAAATCGCGGAAGCCTGCAAAGGTCTCGCCGAGATTGTAGGCAAGACCCTCGATGAAGATTTTGAGCCGCTCGTTCTGGGTGGCGATCATTCGATCGCGGTCGGCACCACTGCCGGCGTCGCGGCGCACTTCCACAAAAAATCAAGACGTATCGGCGTGATCTGGCTGGACGCACACGGCGACATGAACACGCCCGATTCTTCGCCGTCCGGCAACGTGCACGGCATGCCGCTCGCGTCCATCATGGGTTATGGACCACCAGAGCTGACGGACCTTGCAGGAATCACGCCGATGGTCGAGCCGCGTAGCGTGGCGCTCGTCGGCATTCGCGATCTCGATTCAAAAGAGCGCCGGCTCATGAAGGACACTGGCGTCCATGTTTTTACCATGCGCGATATCGACGAGCGCGGCATGCGCGAAGTGATGGCCGAAGCGCTGCGCTTTACGACCGACGATACCGCCGGCGTCGCAGTGAGCCTGGATATGGATTTCGTCGATCCCACCGATGCTCCTGGAGTCGGCACGCCGGTGCGTGGCGGCGTCACATACCGCGAGGCGCATCTTGCTCTCGAAATGATTGCCGATAGTAAGAGCATGGTCTCCTTTGAACTCGTCGAAATAAATCCCGTGATCGACGAGCACAATACGACCGCGCTGCTCGGCGTCGAGCTTGTCCTGTCAGGTCTTGGGAAAAAGATTCTCTAATGAACAAACGTAAAATCGCGAAAGTGCACCAATGACTGGTCTCAAGAAAAGGCTTCGTATCGGCGTCGTTTTCGGCGGGCGCTCTGGCGAACACGAAGTCTCGCTCGCCTCAGCCGCCTCCGTAATTCGCGCGCTCGACCCTGAAAAATACGAAGCGGTTCCCATCGGTATCACCAAAGACGGCCGCTGGCTCGTGGGCTCAGGGGCCGTGAAAATGCTTGGCGATGTTCTGAAGTCCGGCGACCGCGTCATGCTTCCGCCCGACCCCACGGCTGCTCAGCTCGTTCCGCTCGCGCCGTCAACCGGACGGCCCAGCGTGATGGTTGACGTAGTCTTCCCAGTGCTTCACGGCACGTTCGGCGAGGATGGCACCGTGCAGGGTCTCCTCGAACTTGCAGGTCTCCCATACGTCGGCGCAGGCGTCCTCGCCTCCGCCGTCGGAATGGACAAGGACGTTCAGAAGCGCCTTTTCGAGCAAGCCGGTCTGCCGATCGTCCCGTTTCTCGCCGTTCATCGTTGGCAATGGGAACGTGAACGCGTGAAAGTGCTGCGCGAAATCAAAAAGAAATTCCGCTTCCCGATCTTCGTGAAGCCCGCCACTTTGGGATCCTCTGTTGGCATGACCCGCGTGAATGCGATTCACCAACTACAGAAGGCCCTGGATTTGGCCGCCGAGTTCGGGCTCAAAATAATCATCGAACGCGGAATCAATGGACGCGAGATTGAAGTTTCGGTTCTCGGCAACGAAGAAATTCGCGCGTCCATTCCCGGCGAGATCGTTCCGCACCGCGAGTACTACGACTATGCAGCCAAGTATCTCGAAGGCGGCACGCAACTCGTCATTCCCGCCGAACTAACAAAAAAACAGGTCGCTACGTTTCAGGATTATGCAGTTCGCGCGTTTCGCGCGATCGACGGCACCGGCATGGCACGCTGCGACTTCTTCCTGGAGCGCAGGAACGGAAAAATCTTCGTCAACGAACTCAACACTATTCCCGGCTTCACTTCCATCAGCATGTATCCCAAGTTGTGGGAAGCTTCCGGCCTGCCGTATACAAAGCTAATCGATCGCCTGATCGAACTGGCCCTCGAACTCCACAAGGAAAAGGCCCGCACGAAATACTCCATCGAACTCCCCGCCGGAGCTGGCGGCGCCCTCGAAGGCTAGTAACAGAACCGAAATCCACCCGTATTAGATCGAGGACGCACAGAAACTCACGCCTTGACCATGACATCGGAATCGATTAAACTAACCGGTTAGTTAAATAATTAAGGCGCGCGAGCCGACTGAACGTCTCCGCATCTTTGGATCCATCTGATGAAACTGGGACGTAGAAAAGTCGAGAACCCCGCCACGGCCAGGCGCATCCTCGCCGCCGCCGAGCGGCATTTTGCCGCTCAGGGTATGGCCGGCGCTCGCACCGACGAGATCGCGGCGGACGCCCATGCCAATAAGGCGATGCTCTACTATTACTTCGGGAACAAGCGCCGCCTCCATCGCGCCGTCCTCGAAAATCTTTTTCGCCAGCTGCGCAAAGTAGTTTACGCGCCGCCCGCGCCCGATGCCCCTCCCCGCGACCGGCTGCACGCCTGGGTGAACGGATACTTCGATTTCCTCGCGACGCATCCGAATTATCCACGCCTCGTGCAGCGGGAAGCGATGGACGCCACGGCTAAAATTGAATGGATCTCCCGCGAATATTTCCAGCCGTTCTTCAAGCTCCTTACCGGCTTGATCTCCGACGGCATATCGGCCGGCGAGTTTCGCGACGTCGATCCACGTCAGACGGCAATTACGATGCTTGGCGCAACGGCCTTTTATTTTGCTTCCGCGCCAGTGATGGGACCGATCGTCGGACACGATCTGCTGGCGCCGCACGCGCTCGAAGCGCGCCGCAGGGCGCTACTCGATTTCATCGAACACGGCCTGTACCGCACTTATCCGAAACGGAGCTGTAAAAGTTCCTCCCCAGCGAGGTCCCGATGACCGGCCGAAGATTCATAATCGTGATTGGAATGGTTTTTCTGGTGGCGCTGATTATCTACTTTGCTACCACGCCGAAAGGCAGCGATATTCCGCTGATTGGAGTTGTGGACGGCAATGAGGTGATCGTGAGTCCTCAAATTATGGGGCGCATCGTCAACCTCACAGTCGATGAGGGCTCGCAGGTAAAGAAAGGCGACCTGATCGCCGAACTCGATCGCACGGAACTCAAAGCGAGCCTGGCTGCCGCGAAGGCAAATGTAGGCACACTTGAAAACTCGGTCCGTGAAGCCGAGCACAACTACTCCTGGACGAGCGAGCAAACCTCCGCTTCGCTCGATCAGGCCCAGGCAATGACAACTTCATCGGACGCACAACTCGAACAGGCAAGAGCGCAGCTCTGGCGCGACCAATCCGACTTGAAGCGCATGCAGCAGCTCTACGACAAGCGCGAAGTATCGGCGCAAGACCGCGATCACGCGGAAGCTGCCGTGAAAATGTCGGAGGCCAACGTAACGGCCCTGGAACATGCGGTAAAAGCGCAAAAAGCCGCCATCGCAGTGGCGCAGGCCAATCGCAAGCAAGTGGATATGCGAAAAAGCGCTGTCGCAAGCACGATCGCGCAACTCGAACAAGCTCGCGCTTCGGTAGCGCAGGTTACGGCCCAACTCGCTTACACGAAAATCTATGCTCCGATTGACGGTATCGTTTCGGTGCGCGTTGCGAAACAGGGTGAGGTCGTTGCGCAGGGCTCGCCCATCGTCGTCGTTGTTGACATGGACCACCTGTGGGTTCGTGCTGACGTCGAGGAAAGCTACATCGACTCCATTCAATTTGGCGAGAAGATGCGCGTGAAACTTCCTTCCGGCAACATGCTCGAAGGATCGGTAATTTTCAAAGGCGTCGAAAATGATTTCGCGACGCAGCGCGACGTCAGCCGCACAAAGCGCGACATCAAAACGTTTGCGATCAAGGTTGCCGTTCCCAATCCCGAGCATCGCCTTTTCACGGGAATGACAGCCACCGTCCTGCTACCGCAGCCCGAAAAGAAAAACTGGTTCGAACGGCTCAGAACGTAGCAGAAACGAATCCATGAACGCGATTGAAGTCGAGCACTTAACAAAAAAGTTCGGCGATCTCACGGCCGTCAACGACGTCAGCTTTCAGGTGGCCGAGCAGGAGATTTTCGGCCTGCTGGGGCCCAATGGCGCCGGCAAAACAACGCTCATTCGCATGATGACGACGCTTACGCCGCCGACTTCTGGCACAGCGCGGATCGCCGGGCACGACATTCGCACCGACGCCGACGGAGTTCGTCATGCGCTAGGCGTAATTCCGCAGGCCTTCACGTCCGATCCGGAATTAACTGCGAACGAGAATATGCTGATTCACGCAAAATTGTACGGCGTTCCAGCCGACCGGCGGGAAAAACTCATTCACGACTTGCTCGAATCGGTGGATTTGCTGAAATTTCGGGAAGCTCTCGTGCGCACGTTCTCCGGAGGTATGCGGCGCCGCCTGGAGATAGCGCGCGGGCTGGTTCATTCGCCCAAGATTCTTTTTCTCGATGAACCCACCACGGGCCTCGATCCCGTTTCGCGCACAAACGTGTGGGAAATGATTCGCAACATGCGCGACAAATCGAAGCTCACGATTTTGCTCACGACGCATTACATGGACGAAGCCGATAAGCTCTGCGACCGCATCGCTATCGTCGATCATGGAAAGCTGGCGGCGCTCGATACGCCCACGGCACTCAAGGATAGCGTCCCGGGGACAGATTCGGTGGAAGCCGAATTCGAGGACACGCCGCCGGACTGGTTCGACCAGCTTCAGCATCTCGCGCAGTCCGCCGGAGTAACCATTCACGCTGGCGTGGTGCGAATTGCATCGCACGACGGTCCCTCCACAGTGGCAGCGCTGATGGATTTAGCGCGGGTGCGGCACGTGACAGTAAAAAAAGTGTCGGTCACGAGCACGACACTAGACGATGTGTTTCTCCACTACACGGGCAGCGAATTGCGCGATGCCGCGCACGGGGGCGCCGGCTATGACATCAGCCACCTCTATCGCTAGAACGATGCGATGCAAGGCCGCTCGCTTCTTGATGGAAGGTGCTCCCGCATGAAGTTCTTTCGCGTCAGTGCGCTGATCGAACGCGACATGCGGAAATTTTTCCGCAGCCCCGCCTTGATGATGGCTTCGATGGTCTTCCCGCTGGTGCAGCTGGTCGTTCTTGGCTACGCGTTCGGAGGAAAAATAAAAGGCGCTGTCGTCGCGGTCGTAGATCAGGATCAGACGGTGCAATCGCGCCGGCTGCGCGAGATGTTCAACGGAATTTCAGCGGGTCCGCAAACGTTTCGCACCGTCGAATATAAATCTTTGCCGCAGGCGATCAATGATCTCCGCTCCGGATTCGTAGCGGCCGTAGTCGACATTCCCTATGACTTTACGCAACGCTTCTATCAGCACAACCGTCCTCGCATCTCCTTCACCGAAGACAACACCGACCAGTTCGTCTCGAGTTCCCTGCTCGAACGCGTGCAGCAAATGGTGAACGAACTAAACACGCCGGACGTTGAGCCGCGGCTTGCGAGCCAGGTGGATTTGAACGTTGTCGAGATGTATCCGTACATCGAGTACATCAAGTATCTGCTCGCGGGCTCGATTGCGATGTCGATTTTCATCGTGGCTATGATCGGAGGCGGCATCACGTTCATAGATGATAAGGCGCGCGGGCTGCACGAAGGATATCTCGTCACTCCCATTCAAAAAAGCGAGCTAGTGATGGGCTTGATCGGCGCAGGCGCACTGAAGGGATTGATGGCGGGATTCATTCTCACAATTATCGGCGGCCTGATTGCCGGAATTCCTCGGCTGTGGGATCCGGTTCGGTTGGTTTATCTCGCAAGCGTCGTGCTGGTTGCTTCCGTCGCGATGATCAGCTTCATGTTCCTTGTAATGGTGCGTGTGGACGATCCGCTCGTGCCGCGCGCGATTTTCGGCGTGCTGAATACGTTGCTGTTTTTTCCATCGGGCGCGGTGTATCCGGTAGAGGCGTTTCCCGGTTGGCTCAGATGGATTTCGATCGTGGATCCGTTCACCTACACAGTGCACGCGCTGCGGAATCTCACCATTAAGAACACCGGCTTCGAAGGAATCTACAAGGACGTGTTAATTTTGTGCGTTTTTTCTGCCATCATGATTGCGGGCAGCATCGCGCTGTTCAAGCGGCAATTATAATCTGAGGAGTCTGCGTGGCGCTTTTTGACGGTACCGAAGAACATCCTCCCTCGAAGATCCGCCGGTACATCATCACCAGTGTAGCCTTTGTGATTCTCGTCGCCCTTGGCTGCTGGTATCTGCTCCGTTTCCACAAGGAGACAAATACCGTGAAGCAATTTCTCACCACGGTCGCATCGGGCAATTACGAGCTCGCGTATCAAATGTGGAAGCCGGCGCCAAGTTTTTCGTTCAAGGATTTTATGGAGGATTGGGGGCCGAATAGTTACTACGGCCCTGTAAAAAGCTTTCGCACCGTGAACGCCGAAGAGATGAAGCACGGATCGGACTCACCCTCCGGCGTCGTCGTCACAGTAGAGGTCAGCCCTTACGACACTTTTCCGTCACGGGGCGATGCGGCGAAAGAAAACAAAATCAAAGAAGTTCGCTTGTGGGTGCAATTCAAGGATCAGTCGCTCGGTTATCCGCCGTAGTTTCGAGTGGACACGACTGCCGCGATCGCGCCTGAAAAATTACTGCGCTTCAATCCTCGCCTCATCCACCAGCATCACGGGAATACCGTCGCGAATCGGATACACGCGGCGGCACTGCGAACATTTGAGGCCCTTCTGATCGCTCGTCAACTTTACCGGGGTCTTGTCCAGCGGGCATACCAGAATATCGAGCAATTCTTGCGACACTCCCATACGACACCCCCTGCATTGCACTACCTTCGTGAACTGCAAACCAGTACTAAGTCTTCGACGCTCTAGTTATGCAAGATTTGAAACTGCCAGCGTAAGCTTCCCTTTCCACTCCGCGCCTGCTTGCAACTCAACCGGCCAAATCGCAATGACCTGCGAACCCTGATAAATCCGCTCGAATCCGTCTTCCGATTCTGAAACGGTCTCGATCGGTGAGACCCAAAAATCGCGCGCTGCTGGCGCCGCTAATTCCACTTCAGTCTTTTGCCATTCGTCCACAACGCGCAGCGAGCTGGCTGGCACGGCAGAGCCCCACCGTAAAGGATACCGCTGGCCCGACGATTCGAAATAGCGATCCGGAGCGGCAGGCGCGAGAAAATTCACTACTACTTCAATTCCAATTAGAACCGACGCCGCGCCGGGAGCCGTCCGTCGCACCGTTACGTCGCACACAATTTCGAAACCCTTGGGCGTTCGCGAAAAAGTATACGTCTTTTCGGCCGGCCAATCCGCGCTCTCTTCCGACGTAAGTGTTGCCCCAGTCTTTGAAACATCCGCCACTCGGAACCGCCCGCCGGCTAGCTCAGCGTTTTCTTCCAGCGTCACGGTCGCACAATCTTGATATGTCTTGGAGGGACTAAAAAGCAGCAACCGGAACGAGTGGCGCGGCCAGCGATCGTAATGCAGCCATCGCTCCAAGCCTTCTTCTTTCACGCGCGTCTGGTCGTGAATCGACTTTACGCCTTGATAGCTTTTTGCCGCCAGATTCTTCAGTGTTGCGTGGTATGCCTCCAGGCGGCGTTCGAGCGAATTGATGAGCGCGACATTCGTTTCGCGGCAATCGATGGCGCAGATGGTCGCTCCGTCGTCAGGCCTAAGAAGTGCCGCATAGCGATCCGATGTGAAGTAAATCTCCTCGCGTCCGTCTGCGTCGAAGTCGAATTGCGCCGCATCAGCGTATTGCTTCGCTCGATGCGACAGACGATCAGCAATCGCCTCCGCCTGAATCACCGAATTCCAGAGCGCCGTGCGTAGATGAGGCGCATAAAGCCCCCCAAACACACCGTGCCAGTAAGCATCATTGCACTGGCTGCGCAGTAGAAGCGACGTGGCTGCCTCGCTTGCGCGCAAAAATGCCTTGTCGCGCGATCCCTTCTCGGCGAGTTTTCGAACTTTTCCCGAAACGTGCACCATCTTTTTCTGCAGCAGGTTCGATTCGCAATACTTGGTGAAAAAATTCCGCCAGATTCCTCCGCGCAAGAACGGAAGCGATTCCGGCCGCGATGCGAACTCCTCCGTCAGTGCGTGAAAGCGCATTCGAGCCGCCGTTGGAAGCGCCCACTCCATCATTTCCGTGTACGACGCAGTGGGAAGGTCCGCGCGCCCGAATGACGGATGGGAAGCCACTGCATCTCCGGGCGTAGATGTCTCTAGCCAATCCGCATTTTTCTCGAGCTCGCAAAAAAAATTTTCGAGCCAGCCATCCGTATAGCAAAGCTTGTACGTGCCGGGCCAGACGCCGAACTTTTCAAGGTCGTCGCCCATGGCCGCGAAAGCGCCCGGATGCTCGCTCGCGGCATGCCGCAAAAAGTCCGAAGTTTCTCCCACGGGGCGAAACGGCAGCAGGTAGCGCAGCGCCTTCAAGCCTGGCAGGACATCAACCGTATGACACTGGTCCTCCGCACAATAGTGGCCGAACAACTGATCTAGCTCGAAGCCCGCACCGAGAAAATGGTTGTCATCCACGAGCGTATATTCCACGCCGGCGGGCGCGAGCGAAGAAGGAAGCTGCGGCTCCCAGACGCGCTCCGCCAGCCACGCTCCTTTGGGCCGCGCGCCAAAATGCTTCTCCGCGTAATCCGTCAGGCGCGTGATCTGCTCTTGCCGATCGGGCGGCGGAATTGCGATGAGAATCGGCTCGTAGTATCCGCCACCGATGATTTCAATTTGCCCGCGTTCCACAAGCCCGCGCAATCGCTCGAAATATTCTGGGTGAACGCGTTCGATCCATTCAAGCAACGGGCCCGTGTAGTGCAGGCCGACACGAATCGAAGGATGTCGCGATAAGACTTCGATGAACGGCAGGTAGCATTGCGCGTAAGCCCGCTCGAGGACGTCCTCGAAATTCCCAACCGGCTGGTGCGCGTGAATCAGAAGAGCTAGTTGGAATTTCGCCACCGATAGACCTCGCTGCAGCAACAACAGAATAACCTGATTCCAGTGAAGTTCCCTACATCAGGCACACAAAAACGCTCACCAACGACACATTAAAGTCGACACATCAAAGTCCTCGCGGTGCTGGCTCCTGCAAACTGCGCGAACCGCTCTCGAAGCCGCTCCATTGCTTCATCGATGCCGGAATCGGGCGCGCCGTCAGGTACATAAATCACGACGAGAATTTCGCGCGCCGATTCCGTGATCATGCTTCGCGTGGAATCGCTGATGGGGCTTCCAAACGGCCCGTCGAGATCGGCCAAAACGGGCCTGCCATCGAGGTGCCACATCTTTTTCCCGATTCCTTCATACATCTCGCGGGGTGCGCCATAGCGCAATACGATTGGCGGACGAATGCGCGATCGATCGTAACAGCCGTACGGCCAACCGGTTTCGATCGAACCCAAATTGCAAATATCCACCGCATTCGACACGGGGAACAAGCCCTTCCCCTGCACCACCCGCCGTAACAGCGCTTCCGACGACGGCCGATATTTCGAGGGGTCCATGCCCCATTCGCGAAACATCGCCCGCACAGCCCGAATCGCAGGCGCCTCCGCGAGGCTGTCGAGCGTAAACTCGCCGCGCTTCCGCTCCGAGACATCGTCCATCAATTTTGCGAGTCCCAAATCAACCGGGACAACACGTAGTCCATCCGCCTCGACAACGCCCAGCTTTACGCCCCGCAGTTCAATCTGAATTTCCATGCTCGCTCGTGTCTCCACGCTGATATGGTTAGTGATTCAACGCTTTGGCTAATAAGAGATGCGTAGCGAAGATTCTAGCGGGATTCGAATGAACTCACGATGAAATCCGCACAACGAAAGAAAAAGTTCGAAGAGGGGCTTGCGCATTTCAACTCGAAGAGATTCTTCGAGGCCCATGAATTCTGGGAAGAGATATGGCTCGTCGAAACCGAGCCTGAGAAAACGTTCCTGCAAGGCCTGATCCAGATCACTGCCGCTTTTCACCACCATCAAAGCGGAAACCCGGAAGGCGCGGAATCGCTGCTCGCCGCCGGAATCGTCAAGTTATTGCGATTTCCCGAAGACCATCGTGGCCTTGCGATTGGTGCCCTGCGAGAAAATGCCAAGCAATGGGCTCGTGCCCTGGGGATGGGCGACGATCTGGGCGAATCAGCGCTGCCGAAACTCAAGCGCATGCAGCGATCCGCGCCACATCACAGCGCCCGAAAGAAAAGGAACGCATTCCCCCAAACTAAGGCTCGACGATAATCTGGCCTTTCATCCTGCCGTGCCCTTTGCCGCACTTTTTACAACACGAAAAGGCGTAGGTGCCCGGCGCCTGTGCGGTAAATTCCAGTGTCGCAGTCACGTCCTTTTTCAGCTTCAGGCAATCGTCGCCATACGTGAACGACAATCCCGGCGGCGTATTCGGCTGGCCTCCCTCCGGGAAGGGATTCATACGGATTCCATGCGTGCGATCGACTGAAGTCAATTTCAACTGAATCTTCTCACCGGCCTTCACGCGGATCACGGACGGTTCAAACTCAAAATTCTTTGCGATCACTTGAATGATTCGTGGCGGACGCTCGGGAGGTCTCTCTTGAGCCTGCACGAATGACGCCGACGCAACAACAGCGATAAAAGCGATAAATAGTGCGCGTGCCGAGCGAGCAATTTTTATTTTCAACGCTGCCTCCGCGAGCGAGCATACGTCTTATAAATCAAAAAGAGAAGCTGCGGCTCCAATGGCCCTTGTTGCTGTTTGGTTGACACGCCCAGCTAGCTGTGGAACGCTGCTTGAGGAGCCCAATTGGAGACAAATCATGCCTCTCGATCGCGCACAAATCACGGAAGCCCTGCGCCAATGCTACGACCCCGAAATCCCAGTCAACATCGTCGATCTCGGCCTGATCTATGATGTCCAGAACGACCCCCAAGGAAACGTCACGGTGAAAATGACTCTGACGTCACAAGGCTGCCCTTCCGCGCAAGCGATCCCCGAGCAGGTGCGGCAGCGCGTCGCTGCGATCGAAGAAGTTAGGGATGTGAATGTAGAGATCGTCTGGGACCCGGTCTGGAATCCAGCCATGATTAGCGAAGCGGGCCGCAAAGCGCTCGGCATCGAGCCCGAAGCATAACCGCCCACGAAAAATAAAAGCGCGGCGAATCTCGCGACTCGCCGCGCCAAACACATGGAATCCCGTTATGCGATCGGCTGAAACGAACCCACCGCCGTCGTTACTTTACGCTTGCCGCTTCGTGTACCAGTCCGCGTTGATCGGCGTAAAGTTCGCCCACTTTTCCGGCAAATCTTCCAGCGCGAAAATGGCGGTCACCGGACACACCGGGACGCACGCCCCACAGTCAATGCACTCAACAGGACTGATATAGAGCTGCGTTTCCGCCTCAAAATCCGGCTCGTCCTTGCGCGGGTGGATACAGTCCACCGGACACACGTCAACGCACGCCGTGTCCTTTGTTCCGATGCAAGGCTCTGCGATTACATAAGCCATTTCGTTTTCTCCTGAATAAGGGCTGTCTTTGTCACAGAATCACCGCTGTCCTGCTCGCGACACACTAAACATTTTTATATCATCATTCCCACAGCGGTACAAGTATGCCTCACAGTGCCTTTTTTTTTGCGCTCGAAATTCGGTTCGAGCCCCCGGCAGGTAGCTTTAGATATCAGCGACCCAATTCTGTCATGCACTACCGAAGTTGCCGTCCCCACGTCTAACCCGCTAGAATGTTTGACGTGAAGACAAGGCAACTCAAGCGGTCACAGTCATTCCTGCTGCTTTTCGCGGCTATGCTCGTGCTTGTGGTGGCAGGCGTCTCGCATTCTAGTCCCGCGCAGACGGCCTCTGCTAAGGCCGCGCCAAAATCCTCCAAACCCGCCGCAACCGACTTGCCGCTCATCGATGTTACCGGGTACAACCAGGTCCTCGCGAAATATCGCGGCAAGCCGCTCGTCGTCACGTTCTGGGCCACCTGGTGCGAGCCCTGTCGCGATGAATTTCCGTTGCTCGTCGAGCTGCAAAAACAGTACGCGCCGCAAGGCCTCACGATTTTCGGCGTCAGCCTCGACGATGACGCAGACATGAATCTCGTTCGCCGCTTTCTCGCTCGCAATCAACCCGGCTTTTCCAACTATCGCCAGAAGCCTGGCATCGATGTGGATGCTTTCTATCGTGGCGTGAATCCCGCCTGGACGGGCACGATGCCGGAAACTATTTTCTACGGGCGCGACGGACGCATCGTCGGTCATTTCGTCGGTGCGCAGCCTCGCGCCGCGTTTGAAGAAGGAATACGGCAGGTTCTGGCCAGCCCGGGCGCGCAGGCGAACGGCCACTAACCGAGCAGCAGCGCATTCGATTCGGAATTTGTCCAGCCACACTAACTCATCTTCTTCGGAGGTTTCCAAATGCTTCAAACTCGAGGAAACAAACTCACATGGCTGGGCCATGCCGCATTTCGTATCACCACTCCAACGGGTAACGTGATTTTGGTAGATCCATGGATTCAATCGAATCCCATGACGCCCGAGGCGCTCAAAAAAATCGATCGCGTCGACACGATGCTGATTACCCACGGCCACTTCGATCACATCGCTGATGCTGTCGAGATCGGCAAAAAATTCAAGCCGCGCGTCGTCGGAATTCCGGAGACGTGCACGTGGCTCGAATCGAAGGGCGTGTCGAATACATCGAGCATGAACAAAGGCGGCACGCAAAAAGTCGGCGAAATTGAAGTCACCATGGTGCACGCAGTCCATTCCTGCGGCATTCAGGATGGCGACAAGATCGTTTACGGCGGCGAAGCCTGCGGCTACATCATTCGCTTGTCCGGCGGGCCCACCGTTTATCACGCGGGCGACACCGCGGTTTTTGGCGACATGAAAATCATCGGCGAGCTTTACTCACCGGACGTCGCGATGCTCCCGATCGGCGACCACTACACGATGGGCCCGCGCGAAGCTTCGCTCGCGATCCGACTGCTCAACGTCCGGCACGTAATTCCGATGCACTTCGGTACGTTCCCTGTGCTCACGGGCACTCCGGATGCATTGCGGGAACTCACGCGCGACGTTCCGAGCCTCGAGTACCACGTCATGAAACCGGGCGAAACGCTAGGCGAAGAGAAATCTGCGAGCGCGAGATAGATTCTACGTAGTTGATTCAGTGTAGCTCACCTTTTAGAGGTGAGGTTTTTCCCCGATTCGTGTACATCTACCGATAAAAGCGCACGGTTCGTGCGGCGCACTCCGGAGGAACTCAATGCCCGGCAAAATCCTAAATTCGAACGTCGAAGAATATCTCGAATCTTTGCTACCCAAACGCGACGCAGTCCTCACCGAGATGGAGCGTTACGCTAAAAAACACGACATTCCCATCATCGGCCCGGCCTGCGGGCGCTTGCTCTATCTCCTCGCGCAAATTTCAGGCGCAAAACGAATTTTCGAGATGGGTTCCGCGATCGGCTATTCCACAATTTGGCTCGCGCGAGCCGCAGGACGGGGCGCAGAGATTTACTACACGGATGGCAGCGCGGAGAATGCCAAGCTCGCAGGCCAGTATTTAAATCGCGCCGGTGTGAGCGACCGCGTTCAAATTCTGGTGGGCGATGCGCTCTTTCTTCTCGACGAAATTGGCGGAGCGTTCGATTTGATCTTCATCGACGTCGACAAGCACCAATATCCTAAAGCGCTGCAAAAAGCGATTCCGCGATTAAAGAGCGGCGGCATTCTCATCACTGACAACGCTCTCTGGTCCGGCCGCGTCACGGCGAAAGCAAAGGACATTCGCACACGCTCGATTCAGCAACTCAATCGCATGGTCTACTCGTCGGACGAGCTCTTTCCCGTGATCGTTCCTCTGCGCGACGGTGTCCTCGTCTGCCGCAAATCCTGATCAGCGGGACGACCCGTATCTAGATTTCGCATCGGGCGTCGGACGGCCTACTGCGCCGGAGGCTGAATCGTCAAAGGCGCGGTCAATTTGAAATGCAGCCGCGTCTCGGCCGGAATCGTGATGTCACGCTTTCCGGTGAACGCAGTTCCTGCAGTTCCCGCCCCGCCGCCTGCAAGCGCCCCAATCGCGGCACCTTTTCCGCCGCCTGCCAGGCCACCAACGATCGCGCCAAACGCAGCGCCACCGCCTGCGCCGATGGCGGTCCGTTTGCCACGGCCCTTAATCGTCTCTTCGAATTCCGAAGTTTGAATTGAGTATGGCTGTCCATTCACGGTTATCGAATCGAGCGTCAGCGCAAGCACAGCGCCGCCTTTCACGCGTCCGGCCGAGTCAGCCTGAAGGACGGTCCCTTTCGCGCGAGTGCCCGTCGGCAGCACAGTTACACCGCCCACGCTGATGGGCGCGGCGAGCGATGCCGCAAAGGAATCGCCCTTATTGTTTGTTTTCGAGCTGACAGTCTGGTCGATCGTCACGGTGAGAAGAGTTCCCGCATCAATCACCACGGGCGGCGGAGGCGCCGGCTGACTCTGCGCGGTGTTCGCTGCAGGCGCGTCCGCACCCCTCGAATTGGCGGCAGACGAATTGCCTGCTGGCGCGTTCGCCGCGGGGCCGCCACCCGGATTCCCGGAATTCGAATTTGGATTCGATTTATTGCATCCGCCCACTGCAAGCAGGACGCCAATCACGACCCATCGGACAGCTGGGCTAGTTCGCATTTTTGCACCTCAGTTAACGAGCGAAATGCACTGCGGAGAGTTGGGAGACCGCGCGCGGCTATTCTAAATCCGGCGCAGAATTATCACAACGATTTGCTGCGTTGCCTTCCTAACCAGCGTTTCCCGTTGCTCGGGCAGCCACGACGAGCGTCTTTCCTGACCGTGGTGTCCGTCGGATCGTGTCAAGCAGCGTCACCAGAAGACTTGGGAACCAGATTGCGCAGAAAGAACGCTAGGTTCGCAGGCCGCTCCGCAAGCCGACGCATGAAGTAAGGAAACCAGTCGGTGCCAAACGGAATGTAGATGCGCAAGCGATAACCCTCTCGCACCAGCTGCTGCTGCAGATCGGTACGAATTCCGTACAGCATCTGAAATTCGAACTGGTCGCGTCCGATATTTTTCTCGCGCACGAAATCCTTCGTCGCCTGAATCATCGCGGGATCGTGCGTCGCAATCCCGTGATAGACCCCACTGAGCAGCAGCAGCTTCATCAGCTTCACGTAATTCGCGTCCACATCGGCCTTCTCGGGAAACGCGATTTCCGGCGGTTCCTTGTACGCGCCCTTGCAAAGCCGCAGCCGGCAACCAACGCTCAACAAATCTTGAACGTCTTTCTCGGCTCGGTAGAGGTACGCCTGCATCACCGTGCCGACGCCCGAATACTTCGCCCGCACACGCTTCGTTAGTTCTACCGTTCGCTCGGTATATGCCGAGCCTTCCATATCAATGCGCACGAAATTCCCTAGGCTCGTCGCGTGCGCCACGATTTTTTCCACCAGCTCCTGGCAAAGCGATTCGCCGAAGTCCAACCCCAACTGCGTAAGCTTCAGCGACACATTTGCATCCAGCTTTTCCCGCGCGATCCGGTCGAACATCGCCAGATAGCCGTCCGCTACATTCCGCGCGCCCGCCTCATCCGAAACGTTTTCTCCGAGAAGATCGAGGCTCGCCGAACGGCCCGCCGCATTTACCCTTCGCGCCACTTCAATTGCATCGTCGAGCGTCTCTCCCGCCACAAACCGCCGCGCCACCCGCCGGCTCACACCATTGCTCATGATGAATGGCGCCAGCCGTTTGCTTTCGGAAAGCTTCAGAAGGAGTGCGCGCATCAGCAGGAAACGCGCGCCTGTCGGCGAAACAATAATGCGGTGATTCGCATGCGCTGGGAATTATGCCGCGAACCGCGTAGCTGACACTAGAGCCATCTAAAAAATATTCGCTCCATGCGCGACGAATGACTTCGCTGAACGGTCTGCCGGCCCTTGTAGCGCCGGCATCCTGCCGGCGTCTTTGCGCGCTTGAGGCACGCGCGCTGATTCTCCGAAGAACCTCATCCGCGAAAGAGTTAGACTTTTTCTGAGGGAACCGACAACCACTTACAGTTTATTCTTCGCAAGAAACTTCTCGGCATCCATCGCCGCCATACAACCCGACCCCGCCGCGGTAACCGCCTGGCGATAGTGGTGGTCCTGCACGTCGCCCGCCGCGAAAACACCGTCGATATTGGTCTTGGTTCCGTCGTGCGTGATCAAATAACCGTCCGGATTCATGTCCAGCTGGCCTTTGAAAAGTTTGGTGTTGGGATCGTGTCCGATGGCGACAAACACGCCTTCCACCGCCACGGTCTTCAGCTCGCTCGTATCGACGTTCCGCAATTTCACCAATTCCACCGATTTTTTCTCCACGTCATCTACGTGCTCGATCACGTACGGCGTGAGAAATTCGATTTTGGGGTTCGCCCGCGCCCGGTCCAACATGATCTTCGTAGCGCGGAACTCATTCCGCCGGTGCACCAGCGTCACCTTTTTCGCGAACTTCGTCAGGAACGTCGCCTCTTCCATCGCCGTATCACCGCCGCCGACCACAATGATGTCGCGCTCGCGAAAAAAATAACCGTCGCAAGTGGCGCAAGTCGAAACGCCGTATCCCAGCAGGTGCTTCTCGGATTCAATTCCCAGCATCCGCGCCGATGCGCCCGACGCGATAATCAAAGCCTCGGATTCATACGTCTCTTTGCCGGCCACAACTTTGAACGGTCGCTTGCTCAAATCCACTGACGTCACGGCCCCTGCCGCAAATTCCGTCCCGAATCGCTGCGCCTGCTTTCGCGCGTTCTCGATCAGCGCCGGCCCCAAGATTCCGTCCGGAAATCCGGGAAAGTTTTCAACCAGCGTCGTCAGCCCTAGCTGGCCGCCCGGCTCGTAACCGTCCAGCACCAGCGGTTGCAGTTCCGCACGCGCCGCGTAGATCGCAGCCGTCAGTCCCGCACACCCGCTGCCAATGATGATCACCTTACGCACTGATATCTCCTGGACGATTCGATGCTGAATCAACTCTTACGATGCAATCTGAAAGGCTGCCTAATTGTAACATTTAGCGCAGAAACAAAGAGAGATCGTCTGTGCAAGGCACTTCCCCTCAGATGAACTGACAAACAAGGCTCCATGCATTGATGATTCTCTTGAACCGGAGTAACGTGCGCGCACACAAAGGAACAGCGCGGGCGGGAAGCGAAATAGGCGGGGATTCGATCTTCGCCGCGGATAAGCCAATGGAGATTTCGATGAAAAAAAATAGGACGACGAAAATTACGTGGATGGTCGCGGGTTTAATGATGGCATGTTTCTCACCGGTCATAACTCGTGCGCAGGCGGATACCGCTGCGGAAGAATACCATTCGACAAATACGGGGCCTGGCGCTCCGGCCCCATCTGTGAAGACAGATTTCCAGGGACATTTCTCGCTGCCGTACGAGGTGCAGTGCCACGGACATAAATTGGCGCCGGGGGATTACACGCTTGTGGTGAAGACAGTCGGTGAAGACAAGATGGTGACGCTGCAGCGGGAAGGAAGTGACGTCGTGCTGAATTCCCGCCCCGTCCCCCCAACCTCTGTTTCGGACCACGGTCCCAGCGCCGTGATGCTAAGGCACGGACCAGGACCAGGCACGCACACGCTCGAAGGCGTGCACTTGGAGAATTTGAAATCGGTTCCTCGACGAGACCGGCCACACGAACCCCATCGACAAGGTGTTCGCCAGCGTCAAGCGCGTACCGATTTCCTGACCTGACCGATTTGATCAACCTTGACCTACGCGTGACAGTTCGCGAGTTTTTCGGCCGTCCGCTCGGGGCAACTAACCCGCAGCTAACTGGCACCCCAACGCGGCGTACCAATTTGCCGAAATCCGCGTTGTCACACCAGCTGCAAGTTTGTTATACCTCCTTACAAGGGCTGATCGTGCGATAGTTCCTCTTTACAAGCTACGGCCTCGCCCGCCGGGATGCTCGCTCCAGGGACCAAACTCGGATCGTACGAAATCGTCGGCGCGTTGGGCGCGGGCGGAATGGGCGAGGTGTATCGCGCGCGTGACGCTCGGCTCGATCGCATTGTTGCGATCAAGATTCTCACTGCCGCCTTTGCCACAACGGACGACCATTTGCACCGTTTCGAGCGGGAAGCGCGCTCGGCGTCGGCCCTCAACCATCCCAACATCGTCACCATCTACGAACTGGGAAGAGACGGCTCCACTCACTACATCGCGATGGAATTGGTCGAGGGAAAGACGCTGCGCGATTTGCTGAACGTCGGAGCCCTTCCACTTCGAAAAGCGATCGAACTCGCGGCGCAAATAGCCGAAGGACTTGCGAAAGCGCATGAAGCGGGCATCGCGCATCGCGACATCAAGCCCGGCAACCTGATGGTCACTGCCGACGGATTCGTCAAAATTCTCGACTTCGGACTCGCAAAGCTCGCTCCCGTCGGCGAGGACCTCTCGCAATTGCATACGCGGGCCAGTTCGGATACGCGCTCCGGCGTAATTCTGGGAACGCCGGAATATATGTCACCCGAGCAGGCCAGCGGTCTTCCACTCGATTTTCGCTCCGATCAGTTCTCGCTGGGCCTGGTGCTCTACGAGATGGTGACGGGAAAACGCGCGTTCCGCAGAGCCACGGCTGCAGAGACGCTCGTCGCGATTTTGCGCGAACAGGCTGACCCGGTCGGCGCACACGTCCCCGAAGCGCCCGCTCCGCTCTGCTGGGTGATCGAGCGCTGCTTGGCGAAGGAGCCCGAGAAACGTTACGCCGCAACGCGGGATCTCGCCCACGAACTCACAGCCATCCGTGATCGCTTCTCGGAAAAACCTGTTCGGCACGCGGAATCCCGTCAGTCCAATATTCCTGTGCAGCGCACCGGATTTGTGGGGCGCGAGAAAGAAGTCGCGGCCGCCAAGGAACTCCTGCTGCGCCCGGATGTTCGCCTGGTGACCATCACCGGCCCGGGCGGCATCGGCAAAACGCGGCTTGCGATCGAAATCGCTTCTGGTGTTGCCGACAGCTTTCCGGGCGGAATTCATTTCGTCGCGCTTTCCGCCGTCAACGATCCGGGCCTGCTTCTTTCCGTGATCGTTCAGACGCTTGGCCTACGCGAAGCGGGAGGCCAGTCGGCGCTCGAATTGCTTAAAAAGAATCTGCAGGACCCCTCGCGTCCACCGATACTTTTTCTGCTGGATAATTTCGAACATCTTCTTCAGGCAGCCCCGACCGTAGCGGAGCTGCTGGCCATCGGCCCAAATCTTAAGATTATGGTCACCAGCCGTGCGGCGCTTCACGTTTACGGCGAACATGAATTTCCCGTGCCGCCGCTCGCGTTGCCGGATTCCCGCTCCAAGCCTCCAGTTGAAGACCTCTCGAAATATCCCGCAGTCGCCCTCTTTCTGCAGCGCGCCGGAGCTGCCAAGCCGGATTTTGAACTCAATCGCGAAAACGCGTCCGCCATCATCGAGATATGCAACCGGTTAGATGGGCTGCCGCTCGCGATCGAACTCGCAGCCGCGCGCGTGAAGGTTCTTTCCCTCGCTGCCATGCGGACGCGACTCGCTAGTCGCCTGCAATTGCTCACCGGCGGCGCGCGCGATCTCCCTCAGCGGCAGCAGACTTTGCGTGCTGCGATCGATTGGAGCTATGACCTGCTCAGCCCTGCCGAGCAAAAACTTTTCCGAAGACTGTCCGTCTTCATTGGCGGATGCACGCTCGAAAGCGTGGAAGCCGTCTGCGACGCCAAAGCCGATCTTGATTTGGATCTGCTCGACGGTATGGCTTCGATGGTGGACAAGAGTCTGCTCCAGCAGGTCGAGCAGCCGAATGGCGAATCGCGGTTCAAAATGCTGGAAACGATTCGCGAGTACGCGCGCGAAAAACTCGAGGCAAGTCAGGAAGAAGCTCTCACCAGACGCGCCCATGCCGCCTATTGCCTGGTCATCGCTGAAGAGGCGGCTACCGAACAGGGCGAAACGGTCGGAGCAGAATGGCTCGAAAACTTCGTGCTGGAGCATGACAATTTTCGCGCCGCGCTCGAGTGGCTCACTGAAACTGGCGATGCGGACTGGGGATTGCGCCTCGGTTCGGCGCTGTTTCGTTTCTGGGAACGACTCGAGTATCTCTCCGAGGGCAGGGACCGCCTCGACAACCTACTCAAGCTCCCAGGCGCCGCCATGCCCACGAAGGCCCGTGCCCGTGCTCTCTTTGCCGCGGGCATACTCGCCGCCGAGCAGGGAGACTACGGCCAGGCCGAAGCCCTCATCGGCGAAAGTCGAGATACCTCTCGTGAACTCGGTGACAAGCAAGGCGTCGCCGTTTCTCTCAACGCCTTGGCCGTAATGGTCCGCGATCGTGGTGACTTTGCAACGGCGAACGCACTGTTCGAAGAAAATGTGGCGCTGTGGCGCGAGCTGGGCGATCGAAAAGCAATCGCACGCGCTCTCAGCAATCTCGCGAGCGTCGTCAAACTTCGGGGCGATTTCGCTCGAGCGCGTTCCATGTATGACGAATGCCTAGTGCTCTTCCGCCAGATCGGAGATCGCATGGGCGTCGCCTGGTCAATCAATTACCAGGGGGATCTCGCTCGCGATCAAGGCGACTCCGCAGCCGCGCGCACTCTCTACGAACAGGCCTTGTCAATGTTTCGTGAACTGGGTGACCGCTGGGGCATCGCTGGCACACTCGCGGATCTCGGAAATTTGGCGAGAGAACAGGGTGATTGCGCCACCGCGCATGCCCTCTACTGCGAAAGCCTGAAAATCTTTCAGGAGCTCGAACACAAACGCGGAATCGCGCGCCTGCTCGAATGCTTCGCATGCTCCGCATCCGTTCAATCCCAAGCCGAGCGTTCCCTTCGGCTTGCTGGCGCAGCAGCCGCTCTGCGTCAGAATATTGGCGCTCCGCTCACCCCCAAGGAACAAGCGAAGCTCGAAACGCACCTCGATCCCGCACGCTACGCGCTGACCAACACTTCAGGCGCGACAGCGTGGCTCGAAGGTTGGGGCATGCCGCTTGAGAAGGCCATCGAGAAAGCAATCGAGGAGGCGCTCAGACACGATGCGGAAAGTTCATCGGTTTAGCACATTTCGGCGCGGCTAGATGCTTCGTGCGCATGAAGTCTAATGTGGCAGGCTAAGTCGCGCGTTTACTCCGCGCTCGAAGGGTCGAGGAGCCGCCGCACTGCGGAAACGCGATTAGCAGGAATACCGACGCGTCGTGCGTGCTCTTTGATAGTGGACTCATCCGGTGCCAGATAAACGCAGTACACTTTGTCGCCGGTCACGTAGCTGTGCAGCCACTGAATCTCGGGGCCCATTCCCTTAATCACGCTGACCGACTTCTGGGAAAGTTCCCGTAGCTCCGCGTCGCTTAGATTTCCTGCTCCCGGAACTTCGCGTTCGATGACAAATTTGGGCACGGACGCTCTCCTCGTGGAATTCGATGCTAGCATGCAGAGAAAGCGCTCACAAGGAGGAGCGCTCGCAGCCCTTATCAGCCTTTAGAATCGCCAAAAAATAAAACGAATGAGGCTCCCATGGATCTTCGATCGCTTCAAAAACCCCTCAAAGAACAATACCGTGCGGATCCCAGCGCTTCGCGAATCACGCTTTGCGCCAAAGGCAGCCAGACCGATGCCCCGGTCGCCTGCTCCGTCGATATCGGACGCGCCATTTATCATGCCGAAGCCCACAAAGGCGTCGGAGGCGCAGGAGCAGGCGCCTGCTCGGGCGATCTTTTGCTCGGCGCTCTCGCGGCCTGCGCGCAAATCACCTGCCAGATGGTAGCCGCAGCCATCGGAATCGCAGTCGAAAGCATCGAAGTCGCCGTCGAAGGCGACCTGGATCTTCGCGGCACGCTTGGCATCTCCAAAGACGTCCCCGTCGGCTTCGAAAGCATCCGCCTTAATTTTAATATTGCAGCTCCAAACGCAACTCCCGAGCAGCTAAGCGCGCTACAAGAAAAAACCGAACAGTTTTGCGTAGTAATGCAAACCCTCCAACACCCGCCCAAACTCCAAACCACCTGGCTTAGTCAGACCTAGCCTCTGCTTTTCAGTAGCGTAGGCTTCAGTTTATCCTGAGGAACGAAGGGCCTGCGCCCACGTAACAACCCGCGCACATCCCAACTACTCGCCTCTCACCACAATTCCAGTTCTTTTCGCTCTCCGCCCCCGCCCGCCATTCTCACCGCGAAAATACCGCCCCATGTGGCGCCCCAGTTCCCTTCCACCCTTGCGGCCATTCCCGATCGCCGAAGTTGAAACCAGCCTTCCCGTCCGCATCACGAAAGGCATCATCAAGAGTGATCGCGCCCGTCGCTTGGTCTAACTTCAACAAGTAAAGCCGATGATCCACTGGCGATCCACTGGAAGTCACAACGAGCCGCTGCGTCTTTGCACCCCATGCTGTCCAGTGCGGGCTGTACGTATCGGTCAGCTTCACTCGCGACACCTCTACGGGCTTAGCCGCATTCGCAATGTCGAGCACAATCAAACCGTGCATCGCTGGCACGCTCTGAACCAGATAGTGCCCCACGATCGTCGGAACGCCGCACCAGTTGCCGGGAAAGGTGTAAACGAGATGCGACTTGGGCTCGTCTTTGTCCACTCCGGTGATGTGTTCAATTCCACAGCCTAGTGTCTGTACAAAGATCGATCCGTCCGGACCAAGACGCGGCTCTTCAGGACCAATCTGAGCGTAGCGATTCTCCCCCACGTCGAAGTACGCCGTCTTCAGCAGCTTCAGATCGGAAAGACGCCACACCTGATATGTCACGCCACTTAAAATATCGTCCAAGTGCATCGAAGAATTTGTTGAAACCACACGATCAATCTCGGGAAGTACAACCAGGCTGTACGGCATCAACAACGCGTCGGCAAACGCCGGATCGGCATTGCTGGCAGACCGGATTACCTTGCCTTGGTCATCTATCTCCACCAGGCCACCCGTCGCGCCCGTCTGTCCTTCGCTCCCTCCATGGTGCGCGTGCTGGAACGTCGCAAGCACATTGCCGTCGGGCAGCCGCAAGTAGGAATGCGGGTGCATGTACCCAGCCGTATCGGTGAACGACGTCGCAGTCTTGGGATGCAGAGGATCACGCACATCGAAAATAAACGTCCGCCCCGAGTCGTGATCATTGGCAAAGAGCATCCCACTGGAAGGCATCGTGTATTCGGTGTGATGAGCTCGCTCGGTCTGTTGGTCCGTTGCGAGAGTCGTCACCAAACGCCCGTACGACGCCGACGAAGGGTCCGCGTCAATCACCGCGAGAAAGTCGTTTCCCTTGTGCGCCTCGTCACCGGCCCAAACAAACAGGTAGTCCTGAGGTGATCTCGTTTTCTGATCCTGCGAGTGCAATGAAAAGTTGATTGCACAAACGGCCATAGCGAGCGTACACAGAAAACGTCGCATGAGATCCTCTCTCATCAACAAAGTCGTTTCGTTGCCGGCGCGAAAGCATACCAGTCTTAACAACGGAATTGTGCATTCGGATTTTGCCTTTCAGTAGCACAGGCAATCCTGCCTGTGCCCACGTAACGCCACAGCACAATCGCCAATGCTCGGCTCCCGCGCGCTCGCGTTCTTCGCCTTTCAGTAGCACAGGCTTCAGCCTGTGCCCACGTAACGCCGCAGCACAACCGCCAACGCTCGGCTCCCGCGCGCTCGCGTTCTTCGCCTTTCAGTTGCGCAGGCTTCAGCCTGCGCTGACGCAACACACCGCATAAACCGCGTCACACAAGCACCGCCGTGATAGCGCCTCAAACGAACAATCCAATCCCACTCCGCAAGAAATATTTGGCGTTCCCCCACGATTCGTGTAATTTCCGCACCGGAGCAAAGCCGTGTGCTTTTCAGCAGCAGCGAATTTTGCCGGCAGCTCAGTTCTGGCCGGAATCGGCATCGCAACACTGACTCGCGTGAGACACCGCCGCGAACTCCTCTTCGCATCGCTTCCTACCTTGTTCGCCATTCACCAGTTCATCGAAGGATTCGTCTGGCTCGGACTAGACGGGATTCTCTCGCCCAAAATGGCGCACAACATGGGCGCAGCATTCATGCTCTACGCGCAGGGACTCCTCCCATTCCTGCTGCCGCTCAGTGTCCTGCTATTCGAGCCGACCGCCAAAGCCCGCAAACGTATGCTGCCGTTTCTCGTCATCGGCACTGGCACCACTCTGTACATATTGTGGGCCTTGACGGCCTACCAGTTGCAGGTCTACGTCAAAGGAAATAGCATCGTCTACATCAATCCAGCGACAAACAACACCGTGGTCGCGGTGCTCTATGTGATTGCCACCTGCGGCTCGCTCTTTTTCTCGAAGATCAAAATGATGGTCATGTTCGGAGCGGCAAACCTCGCGATTCTCCTGATCGTCATGATGTTTAAGCGCTACGCCTTCACCTCGCTATGGTGCGCCTACGCAGCAATTGCCAGCATCATCATCCTCGGCTATTTCTGGACCAGCCACAAACACCGCCCTTTCCTCTACGCCTAGCTTTCACAAAGGTCATGCGTCTTCGCCTTTCAGTAGCACAGGCAATCCTGCCTGTGCCAACGCAACGCCGCGGCGCAATCGCCAATCCTCGGCTCCCACACACCAAGCAATAATCGGCATATAATGCCGCTCGCAGGAATTCCAAGATGAAAAAGCCGAAATCACGCAATCGCAAATCTGCGGCAAAGAGTAGCGGCGCTCCGAAAAACGTCGACGAATACATCGCTCGCGTCCCCCAACCAGCCCGCAGCACACTGAAAAAGATGCGCGCAGCCATTCGCTCCGCCGTGCCTCCGGACGCCGTCGAGATCATCAGCTACGGAATTCCCGCATTCAAACACAAGCATGTACTCGTCTGGTACGCCGCGTTTTCAAATCACTGCAGCTTGTTCCCCACCGCCGCAATCATCGAAAAACTCAAGAGCGAACTGAAGGGCTTCCCCACCTCAAAAGGAACAATCCACTTCCCCACCGGCAAGCCGCTGCCGACGGCACTCATCAAGAAACTGGTGAAAGCCCGCGTCGCGCAAACCGAGAAATCACACTAAACGCATTATTCCTATCATCAATCGCATCTGAAGATTGGGTGATAAGGGGTGTCTCATCACCTATCCGAGATGAGGACTGTCTCAATGGCAGTTCGTAACGGTGGCGTTTCTCAAAAGTCAGGAAGTGTGCAAAAGTGCACAGACGCTCGCCACCGCCCTCTCTACAATCTACATCCACGGTGAAAAGCAGGCCAAAAAGGGATTCCCCGATGAGCGACCTAAAATTCCCAGGATGGCAAGAACCTTACCTGGAAGCCATGATGGAAACTGACCAGTGGAAGCTTCCCGAGCGCGTTAACCTAGCTGAGACCGCGCTTTTATCGCGGTTGAAAACAATTCTAAGCACTTCGGATCGACGAACGGAAAGACAGGCGATTGAAGATGCGCTGATCGGTTTGACCGTCCTCAAGGGCGAAACCGCTAAAATCAAATCGTCTGAATCACAGCCCTTCGGTCCAAATTGATCCACGTGAACCGCCTCGCGGCGGTGGTGCCGTTATTAAGTGTTATGCGGTGCAGATGGCTATAAAACATCTATGAAACGTCACAGCCAGCTTTTGTGGATCGGTTTGTTCATCTACGCTCTAAGTTTTTTCCTCGCCTCAGCTGGCCCGTTCGATGCATCGAAACCATTGCGTGGTTACTTTTGTGCCTCCGTTACGTTGCTCTTTTCCTGGGAGGAAGCAAAACTCTGGGTGCACGGCGCGCCTTCCATCAACAATCCCCTCGAATATATTTCCGTTCTCGTTAGTGGATGGATAAACGCCATTTTCCTGGTCGCATTGTTAGGAACATCGCTTAGACCTTCCAGCTCCTCGTTTACCCTCGCGAGAATCATGCTAATCCTAGTGATTCCGTTCTGCTGGCTCGTTTTTTACTACCAGCAACTGTATCCTCGTGAAGGACACTTCCTGTGGATCGTGGGGATGTTCATGGTTTTGTTTTCGAACAACGCGCCTTTAACACGGCCCGGGAAATTGCTCACTATAGGCGGACCGAAGGCGATCTCTATCGAAACGTAGCGGGTTGGAACGTCCGTGGGCCCTCCTCGCAGGAAAAACGAATCGGTGGCTTAGCCGGTGCCTAGCCTCCGACGCTCGGTTCGACTGCCCTCGGCCTACGGCAACTTATTGGCGACTTCCGTAGCTGCGACTATTGGGGCTGCTCCCCGGCTCAATCCCAGCAGAAGCATTTTGTTGTCGGAGTAGTATGTCTGTCCGGTTGCAGTGTGCCCGTCGAATATTGGCTCAGAGCAACGGACGTACTCCTCGCGAGTTAATTGCCATGTCTCTGCCAGATTCTCGGCAACGTAATCGCGCTCTGCATCCACATTGGGGTCAATTTTATGAAAGAACCAAAACTTGCGCTTAACAAATTCTATTCCGATATCGTGTGTTGCCGCACCCACCCACAAAGGGATGCCGTTCACTTCACGATCTGTTTTCCAGATTCGCAAGTGATGCCGCCGCGCCACGATTGACTCAGGATCTGGTAATGCGTACGCGTAGTCCTGAGCCCTTCCAAAAACGTAAAGCCTATCCATCGGAAATTTCGTGTAGTGTTTCCGTTGCCTCAACAAATGCCAAATGATTTGAGGCGTGGATTTCTCCACCTCGAGCCAACCCGCGTGTGCAAAAGCCTCTTGCAATTCCTCTTCCCTGGCCACAAAGATCAGATTCAGCATATCGCCTTCGCGCCCTTCACCATTAAGAACTCGCGGCGGCAGCAATTTCACCAGCTCATTCAGTTCGGAAGCATTTTCCCGCGCGAAAGACACACGTCCGGCCTCCACCGAATAATCATTCTCTGTGTACGCTGTTACTTCCGTTCCTTTCAAAACCGTGCTATCCCGGCCGCGCGATAATAGGAACACGGGTGCAACCGGCGGATAAATCGCTCCTGCGATGGCTAGCACAACTCCCATTCGAATCGCGTGTGATCGCCCTTTGAACTGCTTGCGCGCAACTAAACCGGCCCTCTCGCCAGTAACGAGCTCTACCGAATCGACCTTGATGTTGAGGTCGCCTCCTATTCCCAGGGGGCGCTTCCTCTTCACTCCAATGATCGAACCCTCGGCTCTGGCCCCGGTGCGAACTACCGTGAACCCACCGACGACCACGTCTCTTACGACAACAAAACTAAG
>Ga0307472_100000016_pt1 | contig 43560 bp, 53 predicted proteins | sample atmos_gasesAM5C__2_FD_204582 | JGI IMG/M metagenome (GOLD analysis project Ga0307472, IMG submission 204582) | Hardwood forest soil microbial communities from Morgan-Monroe State Forest, Indiana, United States - atmos_gasesAM5C_05 | ecosystem: Environmental > Terrestrial > Soil > Temperate...
TCGCCCCCAAATATGCCCTAATAGCGGAACTAAACTCACCACTAACCCATTTCAATTATGTGAATGATTGATATCGATATGGCAATGGTGAGTGACGTAAGGTCAATCCAATTATCCCAATAATTGGGAGGGTTGATAAGAGAGCCGCTAACCGATAGCAACTACCAACACAAAGGATAGGGTAATGCCCGATATCACATATGTGCCGCTTACTGCTGCACAAATCAAGGCAATGGATAAGTCGTGGGCAATTGGCGAGAAGAATGAGAGAGAATCATTCCTCCGGCAGATTGAGGATACTGCAAAGGATAAGCGTTTCTTTGCAAACATCCTTTGGACTTACTATAAGGTCCGTATTGGTGATGCAAATGCCAATATGTTTGCCACTGAATTCAGTGCAATTGCAAAGGCATTTGATTTCAAGAATGCCACCGGCGAGTCATATCGTGGTCGGTCTGCAATGGCATTGCAAGAGGATTATGTTTGCTTGCGAGGCGAAGCCTTTATGAAAGAGGCTCTGGCGAATTTCAAGGCTGACCCGAAGAATAATGGCAAGGATTGCAAGAACTTGCAGAAGCTCGTTCCCTATCTCACCGCAATCATTAAGACCCATAAGCCGAATTACAATGCGGATAATGCCAACAATGGCAGCGGCGCATCGGTTTCACCGGCAGTGAAAGAGCGTAAGGAATTGCGCATTGCAATTGGTAAGTTCGGAATGCATGGCGCATTTCAGGATAAGCCTGGTCGTAATGCCGGATGGAAAGCGACAACTCCCCAAACCACCGCAATTGAGAAGCTCCTTTCTCAGTGTGGTTTGGATATCGCTAAGCTCCGCAATATGGATGCAAAGGATATCCGATTGATCGGAGTTATGGTGGATGAGGCAGCTAAGGCTGTCGAATTGAATGGCGGCCCATTCCCAATGCCAAAGCCCACCAATGTCACCGATATCGGTGCAAAGGTGAATGCAAAGGGTAAGGCTAAGTCAGCCTAATTCCAAAGGGCAATAGCAATAGGGCCCGGCTCTCGGTGGATAACCGAAAGCCGGGCCTTTGCTTTACCCAATTATCCGAATAATTGACTGGTCCGATGCATCCGATGCCCACGAACCTCACCACCTCGCAGCGATGCGCCATCCCATCCACGACACACGCGCCATCACAGCCACACAACGCTGCCGCGTGCGCCACCAAACCCATACATCGACCGAGCCAATGCACGGTCACCGTCCGCTCCGGCAAGTCCGCCGGGGTATCGACCAACACACAGGAGAATGAAATGCCCACAGGACGCCCACTCGGCATCGCCACCATCAAGCAACACCTCAACGCTGTTGCATCCGACCTACCTGCCGGTACCGACCGGGAGATGATCACCACCATCGCCACCCATCTCGGCCAGAAGAACTTCATGCGCCCCGACACGCTCCACGACGTCGTCAAGGACCTCGACGCCTTCGTCGGCCGTCAGCGTGAGTTCCTTGGCGGGGACACCGTCGCCTACACCAACCGGTGCATCGACGCCCTTGCCCGAATGGAAGCCAAGTTCGCTGACGTCATGCGCAAGCCGACCAAGAAGGCACCGACCAAGAAGATGATGGGCACCTACGCTCCGAAGGAGACCAAGCCTGTCGTCGCCGCCAGGGTCTCCATCACCTCGACCGAGGCGATCATCGGTGCCATCGGAGTGCTCCTCGAAGAGGTGGCCGACAACAGCTGGAACGACAACACGTTCGACACGCTGCGTCACCTGATCGACGTGCTCGACAACCTCGTCAGCTGAGCGCACCTCAATTATCCAGATAATTGGATCGGCAACAGCCCCCACGTATCGGCTTCGGTCGGTGCGTGGGGGCTTTGTCGTTCCCTCACCACGCTCGCTCAGCGACTGCGTTGCTGAGCGAGCGTACCACCCTTGTCAACCTGCCTGAAAGGCTTCCCTGATGCACATCATCCTGTCCCTGCTCCTCCTCTTCGCCCCATCCACGCTCGACCTGCCACCAGAGATCGACTCCCCAGCCACGGCAGCCGTCCCCGCCGATCGTGTCGACCCACCGACTACGCCGGAGACGACAGCCCTCTCGTTCGCCTCCGACTGCGACGAGATGCACTGGTACCGCGCAGCAGCAGGTCTCCCCGCCCGCTTCGATGCCATCGGCTGGCGTGAGTCGAACTGCCGCAACGAGGAGAGCGTCCACACCTCGTGTTGTTGGGGTTGGTGGCAGCTGTCTGTGGCTCTCCACCTACGTGATCGCCGCCTGGTCGACCGCTACCACTCCTGTGGCGTCTACAGCCGCTCAGACGTGGACTCAGACACCTCTGCGGACAAGCGACGACAAGCCTGTGCCACCAAGGCACTGTTCGACGTCGTCGGCTACTCGGCCTGGTCGACCTCATGAGCGACCTGTCCCGCTTCACCATCGTCGCCCTCGATGGCGACGTGTGGCTGTGGTGCCTGGACTGCGAGAGCATCGTCCAGACCGTCGAAGGCCGTCTGCTGCCTGACATCGCCCAGTGGGCTGATGCTCACAACGCAACCAAGCACCCGGAGCGGCGTCATGACTCCTGACGACAGGTTGGCGGCGATTCTGTGGCTCATCGCCGCAGCCGTGGCCACCACCACGCTCATGCTGCTCGTCGACCTGGTCTTCGACGTGCTCGAACAAGTACCAGTGGTCACCAAGGACCCGCTCACCGGACAGTTGTACATCCCACGCTCGAACCTGTACGTGGGCCAACGCACCAGGAGGCACCATGACATGTGACGCTCGAACCCGTCCACTCATCCCGATCAACGACATCGAGGTGCGTTGTGAGCTTGACGACGACCACGCTGGACTACACCAAGGCACGATCCGCGACTACGCCTACCCAGGCTCGGCAACGGCCGTCAACTGGGAGGAGCAGGATCGGCGCACCTACCACGGCGAGTGGCTCGGTCTGTGTCCCGACAACTGCACGTTGCCGATCGGTCACCGTGGAAGCCACGCACCATGACCGAGCCGCCCTCACCCGGCCATGACCTGCAGCGCAACAACGACGACCGAGTCGGTGCTGGCGCTGCCACCTTCGGAGGATGGCTGATGATCATCCTCTTCATCGCGATGCTGCTGAAAGCCTGCGGCTGACCGAAGCTCAATTATCCGCATAATTGAGTTGTTCAGCGAGCCCCCTCACCTTCGGGTGGGGGGGCTTGACCCATTTATTCAGGAGGTTATTCCTTGAACGACCCACCCGAAATTCCTCGGGTACCACCCATCTTCCGAGATGCAGGGCTTCGTGTTGTCGAGATCGGACAACGTGACGGCAGCCCATACCTGCTCCTCGAAGCACGCTCGGGCCGTGTGCGACGGCTCGTCGTCTACCTCCAGTCCTCTGAGCCGGGGCACTGGATGTACGGCTACGAGGTCTACGACCGAGCGACCAGGACCAAGGTCACCTACCTCGGTGACCACGGCGATCCCGAACTCGACGAGCGCACCGAACTCGACGGGCTGCCGGGCTTCGACGATGAATGACTCCACGACCAACACCAACCAAGGAGAAGCAAGTGCCTGATGAACTGACTCAGCAGAAGCTGGCCGCTGCCGCATGGCAGCAGCTGGCGATCATCGGAGGTGCCGTCACTCGTGACGACACCATGACCTTCAGCGGCACAGCGTGGAACATCCCCGCCGTGTACAAGGGCAACGTCATCGAAGGCGTGCGCGACCTGATGCGCTACGCCGAGTCGATGGAGGAGATCATCATCTCCCAGCGCACGTTCAGGTATCGCCCGTACGACGGTGCCTACGCCGTCCATCGGGTGCTCAAGGATCGGTTCGGCTACGTCCAGTCGAAGGGCAGCCGGTCCAACCCACCCCAGGAGGTGAGCATCTCGATCGGTTGGACCGCTGGCCCGCCCGACGAGAAGGGCAGGCCGACCCGCATCGAGCAGAAGGTCAACGTGCCGTTCGGCTCGAACATGGTGCTCCCCGGCCTCGAAGGTGGGGTACTCAGCGTCGGTGCCACCAAGGACGGCAAGATGTGCCATCTCGTCGCCCAGCACAAGCGCAAGTACGAGGACGGGGTCGTCGGGTTCTTCGACGACATCCAGAAGTTCCTCGACGAGCACTCCATCTACCGGGGCAAGGCGTTCGACGGCAAGGGCGGGTTCATCGACACCGACCTGATCGAGCCGGAGAAGTTCGTCTTCACCGAGCAGGTGTGGGAGGAAGCGGAGGCGTTCATCTTCTCGGTGATGCGTGACCGTGACCTGCTCAGCGAGGAGGACATCGCCGGGAAGCGTGCCGTGCTCCTCGCCGGTGAGTTCGGTGGCGGCAAGACGGGGATGGGCAAGATCGCCGCCCTCGTCGCCGTGCGCAACGGGTGGTCGGCACTCATGTCCGCACCAGGGGACAGCCCGTTCGAGATGATCCAGCTGGCCCAGATGTACGCCCCGTGCCTCATCTTCGGTGAGGACATCGAGACCGTCGTCGATCTGCGCAACGATCGAGCGGTGTCACAGCTACTCGACACCATCGACGGTGCCGATGCCAAGGACCACGAGGTGCTGGCCGTGTACACGACCAACTACCTCGACAAGATCCCCGCCGGGATGTTCCGACCTGGCCGGTTCCACCGGGTCATCGAGATCGGGGCGATGGATCGCCCTGGTGTCGAGAAGCTCACTCGTCTCATCTGTGGCGAGGGACTGGCCGACGACGTCGACTTCGATGTCGTGTACGCAGCGACCGAGGGCTACATGCCTGCGTTCGTCCGTGAGGGGATCGAGGGTGCCGTCAGGTTCTCGATCGCCAAGCACCGTCGGCGTGTCGCCACTGGTGACATCACGACCGAGCGGCTGGTGTTCTCGCTCAACTCGCTGCGTACTCAGCACCGCATGTTGCTGGCTGCGATGGAGCACAAGCCCGAACTCCCGCCGCTCGACCAGTCGATGCGTGAGATCGTCGGAGAGATGGTGCAAGACATCTCGGTCGAGGCCGACATCGACTACGACATCATCAGCGGGGCGGTCAACGACGTCGTCGAGAACCGGATGAACGGAGCGAGGCTCATCCACATCGAGAGCGGCGACGAGCGCTTCGAGATCAACACCAACTAGCAGTACGTCCACGGGGCAGGGGAGCGGATTCCCTGCCCCGTGCGGCGCATCAACCAACTAACCAACAAGGAGAGCATAGATGGATGACGGATTCATGGAAGGACGAGCCGACCGCGTGATCCGACGGCTGCTGGACGACGGGGACGTCGGCCAGGTGCTGGAGATCCTGAAGGCGCTGATCGGCAACGAAGGCAACGACATCTCGATCGCCTTCCGCGCCTGCCTCATCGCTCAAGGCTTCGAGGCTGACGCCCTGCAGGCCAACCAGGTGATGCTGCTGTTCCACAAGAACGGCTTCCTGCTGCAGATCGACCCGCGCGACGACGACGAGTACTTCGAGAACAAGAGTCCCGAACTCTCGGCAGCGTTCGACAACGCACTGGTCTACGTCATGCGTGGTGCCAACATCGATGCCTACGTCAATGAGGACGGACGCATCAGCGCTCGGGGGCCGATCCTGCCCACCACCACCGAAGCAGTCGAGCAGCTTGTCGGTCAGTTCAAGGACGAGATCGATCGTGAGTTCCCCGACACGCCTCGGCAAGGGAAGTGGTGGTGATGGGCCTCGATCAGTGGATCGAACGTGTCGTCACCGACGACGAGCACAAGGAAGTGGCCTACTTCCGCAAGGTCAACTTCCTGCACAAGTGGGTGGAGGACCACCTCAACGAAGGTCGCGAGACCAACTGCGAGGCGATCCCCTTCCACCTCGAAGCGATGGCCGGGCTGGCACAGACGTGCTTGCAGGTGCTCGACCATCCCGAACTGGGGCCGGAGTTGCTGCCCACGATGGGCAGGTTCTTCTTCGGCAACACCGACTACGACGAGTACTACTTCGGTGACGTCGGGGACGTGCACAACGCACTGGTGGGCATCCTCGCCTACGAGGCGGCTCGTCATCCGGCAACACCTGGGCAGTACATGTACGTGTCCTCGTGGTGAGTCAATTATCCAAATAATTGGGGTGGTCGCCGTGGTGCTTCGGCATTGCGGCGGCCTCCCCGAACCATCAACCAACAGAAAGAGAGCAAGAAATGGCTGTACGCCGACAGAAATCAGAGAATCACCTGCTCGCCGTCCGACCAGACGGCCACTACAAGGGTGTGCCCTGCACCTATGAAGGCATCAAAGAAGGGCTCGACGACGCCACGTTCGACTTCGTTCGCACCGATGTCGTCGGCATGTACGTCGACGACGAGTCGCTGCTGAAGGAGATGCCGTTCAACGTCCCCGCCTCGATCTTCATGGCTCGGGCGCTGTTCGGTCCCGTTGTTCTGTGTGCAGCGGAGCCCGACGGGGAGGGCAACACCCTTCCGGCCTCGAAGTCGGCCGTCTCAGGGCTGACAGCCCTGTGTCGTCTCTGGCAACGGGTGGTAGCCGACGCCGTGAGGCTCGGTCAGGACGTCATTCCCCACGCCAACGAGTTCACGATTCCGCCGCCGCAGGTGTTCATGATGGACGACGAGGAGTTCGAGGCATACCTCACCACCGGTCAGCTTCCCGACCGGGAGCCAGACGCATGAGCCGCATCAGCGACTTTCCCGACGAGTGGATCATGGTCGATCAGCTGAAGCCAGTGGATCTGTCGAACATCTCCGACAAGGGGATGCAGGGCGTCGTCCTGCTGGCGGTAGCTCTCGGCTGGAACCTGGTGCAGCGACGCGGTGCTCCCGCCCAGCTGCGCTCCCGGAACGGGATCACCCGCAACATCCCGACTGACACCGGCGTACGTCAGTCGGTGTTCTGGTCGATGCTGGCCAACATCCTCGGTCACTCCGAGGGACGCCTGCCGACGCCAGAGCTACTCGAACTCATCGTCAAGTCGACGGGGATGTCGAAGGCTCACGCCCAGGTGCTCATCTCCAAGGTGGGCATCCTGGCCAGCGCCAACCCGAAGACGCTGGAGATCGAGGAGCCCGAGGAGGAGCCCGAGGTCGAGTGGAAGACAGCACCCGAGCCAATCATTTCGATCATTGAGGAGGCCCGAGCATCGGTTGCTCTCGATGGTGAGACACAGTCGGTCGGATTCGTCCCGACAGAGCGAGTCGAGCCGACACTCAATCAGGCCGGAGAAGGGGAGCAGTACATCTCCGAGATCATGGACACCATCATCCGCCAGCTGGTGGCTGACGGAGATGACCAGATCACGTACCGCTGCAAGGTGTGTGCCCTGGAGTTCGAGACCAAGCGTGGCGTGGGCGCGCACTGGCAGGTGCACGTCAAGAAGGGCGAAGCAGAAGCGACCGCAGGCAACAAGCGGACGATCGTCAACAAGATTGAGGACTACGTCCCGACCGAGGTACACGCGCCACGCAAGGACATGGCCCAGGAGCTACGCCGTCTCCGCCGTGTCGTGCAGGACGTGCAGCGCGCAGTCGGCCAGGAGGCCATCAAGGATGCGGAGCGGCGGGTCATGGTGGCCGAACGCAAGGCCGAGGCGATGCAGAAGGAGCGGGACGACGCAATCGCCCGAGCCGAGCGCCTCGCCTCGGACCTACGTTCCCTGCGAGATCTGATCGGAGGCATCTCCGATGAGTAACAACCAACAACCAACAAGGAGAGAGATGAGCACGTTCACATGTCCCCGCTGCGGGGCCGTATCGCATCACCCGATGGACATCAAGGAGGGCTACTGCGGTCGGTGTCATGACTGGACCGGCAAGCCGTCGATTCCCGATGAAGTCGACGGGGTGCAGTCGTGACCGCCGCCGAACGCACCGAGCTGGGGGCTGCGATCACCAACATGGGGCGTGCCCTTCACGCCCTCCGTCTCGAAGTGCCGAAGGCAGTAGCCGACGACGTGACGGCACGCTGGCGAGCGCTACTCGACGCGCTGCCGTGGACTCCCGATGAAGTCGACGGAGGCCAGTGATGGACACCGTCACGCCGAAGAACCTCCGCACGCTCGCCGCGGTCCTGCGCTCATCGGTGGGCGAGCAGCTCGTCGACACGCCAGAGCACCGCGCCACCCTGGCCGACTGGATCAACGCAGCAGCCGAGTTCCGTCGCTGCGACTACCCCGCCTGCGGCCCGTGCCCGTTGAACACGCCAGCGTGTGCCAACCCACCCGACACGGCTCCCGATGAAGTCGACGAGGTGCAGGAATGAGCGCCCCGGACTGCTGCCTGTGCGGGCAGCCGTGTGAGCCGTGGCACGAAGGGTCGACCGGATACGGGCACAACCCTCATCCGTACGGCGAGGAGGGCGATCGTTGCTGCAACACGTGCAACGAGACGAAGGTCATCCCCGCCCGACTCGACCTGCTCTTCGGGAACAAGTGACTGGTCAGCAAGCCGTCTGTGGTGACTGCCACGGGGTGGTTCGTGCACCTCGTGGCATGTCGATCGAGGCGGTGCTGCGAATCCACAAGGCGTCATGCCCGGCACTCAACAAGGAGAGGAAGTGAGCGCACTCGGATGGAGTGACCGCGTCGAAGCGATCAAGCAACGAGCGCGAGACAGGGACAAGCCGAAGTACACGGACCAGGACGGCAACGACGTGCCGATCTGCATGGTCTGCCAGTACTGGCGAGCCACCGTCGGAGACATGTGCGAGATGTGTGCCTACGACGTGATGCAAGAGACGATGGAGGAATGAAGGACAGCCCCTCAGCGCCAACGCGCTGGGGGGCTTTCTTCTGCCCAGAATCAGGTGATGGCAGAGATTTGGTTCCCTTCATACATTCGCCAGTTCGCTGCGTGGTGTCTCATCATCGGCTTCGTCGTGCTGCTGACCTGGCCAGGCAGCAGGGATTAGCGTCGGCCCATGTACATCGGTGGCGGGGTCCTCTTGCTGATCCTCATCATCATCGTCGTGATCCTGTTGGTGCGTCGTGTCTGACGACAACGATCTCAACGATCCCGAGGATGCCTACGATGCCAGCGACCCACCGAGGCAGCGGCTGTTGAACTTCGCCCGCCGATTGAACTGGCTGATCGACCGGCCCGATGGCTGGTACATCGAACGCCTCGAACGTCTGCGTGACGATGTCGACAAGCTGCGCAGCGAGTTGAGCGACTGATGGGTCATCTGTTCTATGACCTGCTGATCGACGTCCTCGAAGAAGCAGGAGTGTCATGCGCAGTCAACGACATCAACGAAGGATGGGAGCGGCGATCGCGCTCGTCGGGTGGCTTCTCGGCTCCGCCGTTGGGAGTCTGCTGGCATCACACTGCCTCCGCCGCCTCGGTGAACAGCGACCTGAGCTACATGATCAACGGTTCGCCGGACCGACCGATCGGCAACATGCTCCTTGCTCGGGACGGTGTTGTCTGGCCGATCGCAGCCGGAGCAGCGAACACGCAAGGTAAGGGTGGGCCGACGGCGTTCAGCCGGGGCACCGTCCCCCTCGATCAGGGCAACACCACGATGTGGGGGATCGAGGCACAGAACAACGGCGTCGGACAGGCATGGCCGGTCGAACAGATCGACGCCTACTTCCGATGCAACGAGGCGCTGGCCGTGCTGTTCGGCAACCAAGTCACCGACCTGATCTCACACCAGGGTTATGCCCCGACCCGCAAGATCGACCCAGCGACCAACACCGCCGTGCAGGGACCGTGGGTGCCGCACTCGGTCACCTCGTCAGGCACGTGGGACTACCGAGACATCCGCTCCGAAGCCACTCGGCGTGCGGGCACCACTCCACCTCAACCCCAACCCGAACCAGAGGAAGACGAGTACGACATGGCGTTCATCATCCAGAACAGCAAGACGGGTCAGCCCGCCATCGTGTATGGCGACGGCAAGGTCACCGGCCTCGACGGGCTGTCGCTCGACACGTTCATCGCCAGGTTCGGGCAGCCGATCGTCGTGGAGGACGCGACCTTCAACGACTTCGCCAGCAAGTAGTGATGGTTGTACGCCGCCACTCAGGACACCCTGCTGGCAGGGGTTCTCGCTGGCGGGGGCGTCCTCCTGCTGATCCTGTTGCTGTGGGTCATCTTCCACCACGCCAAGCCGGGGATGCGAATCGACATCGGCATCCGTGGATGGGTCAGCCTCAAGCCTGGTGAATCAGTGGACTCCCCACAGGAGGGCGAAGGCGACGACCATGCAGAAGGTGGCTATACCGACGGCGATCACCGTCCAGACGCTGGTGCCGTCGGTCCGCCTGACCACTAGGTCATCACAATAGGAACAGCCCCAAGGCGACACAGCCCAGGGCTGCAGCGACGAGCGTGGCCCACAAAGTTTTCGTCGGGTAGGCGATGATCGCCCCGATGAACGCCAGGATGCAGGCGATCAGGAAGAACAGGTCGGCAGCAGTGAAGTGCGCGCTGACGATCCCATCGTCAACGCCGGTCACTCGTCCTCGGCTTCCGCTTCCTCCGGGTCGATGTAGTTCTGTGCGGCGTTGGTGTTGAACGTCGGGTCATCGGCCGGAGCCGGTGCCACACCGGTGTCCTCGACAGGTGCGTCGCTCATGGGTTCCTCCTTGTTTGGGTGACCTTGCGTACCCTATGACGCCTGCTCGCGAGTCATCGCTCCTTGGCGCTTGTACTCGTCCTGCAAAGCGAAGTACCGGCGCATCGCCTCGTTCTCCTGCTGCTTGGGCGACAGCGTGCGGTATGGGATGCCGGTGAAGCGGGCCCACGATTCAGCGAGGCGCTTGGGATCGGAGATGCCGCCGACCGCACCGGGAGCGAGGCGGTTGACGCGGTCGTCGATCGGGTTGATCGAGCGCATGAGGTTCAACCAGTTGTCGGAGACCTGCCCGGCCTCGTTGGTCTGGCCGGGCACCACCGTGGCAATGGCCTTCTCGATCGCACCCCACGGACCACTCACCTTGCTGAAGTCGTCGGGTCCGAACTGCCGACCGGTGAAGCTGTCCTTGCCGTAGGCGAAGTCGAGCGGAGCGGAGAAGCCGGGGTTGACCGACGACATGATCGCCAACGGGTTCTTCCCGGAGAGGGTGTCAGCCACGTTGGTGATGTCGGACTGCACCCGGTTGAAGCCGAAGTCCGGCTGGTAGTACGCAGGTTGGCCGAGGAAGTCGAAGGGCAGGCGCCAGGTGCCGAGCCCCTTCCAGTAGGCCGGGGTGTTCTCTGCGTCGGGCTGCGAGAAGTTGCGCTGGGCGTGGCCGTAGAGGGAGTACAGCCTCGGGTTGGTGAACATCTCCTGGTACTGCAGCGGCAGGTTGCGGGACATGAACGTCCAGAACGGGATCATCTGCTTGGCCGACTCGTCCAGCTGGGACACCTCGGCATAGTTGAAGTGCACCCGGCCGATGCGATCGACGGCACCGGCGACGGTCTCGCCCCGCTCGACCGAGTGCATCGCCATCGCCAGGCGCAGCGCACCCTCGATCTTCTCGCCACCGCGCTGAGCCCCACGCGTCAGCGGGTTGTTCATCAGCTTGTTGTAGACGCGGTACTGCGACTTGCCTGCGACGCCAGCCTCGGCCACCCGACCACCGGCACCGGAAGCGAACGTGGCGGAGAAGGCTTCCTGGATCGGACGTGGCTGCTTGGCCAGCCACTCCTCCCCACCACGCTCCCACTTCCTCCACAGACCGACGGCCTTGGCCTGCATCTCGACCGGCACACCATCGGCGGTGTTCATGAAGATCCCGCCCATCGCGTTGCGGGTCATGAAGCCAGGGCTCAGGGTGGCGTAGGTCTTGAACAGGTTCGTGAACATCTTGAATCCACGACCGACGATCCCCGGCGCCTTCTGCATGTTGTACATGTTCTGCATGGCGGCAGCCAGGCGGGAGTCGATGATGACATCGCCCTTCTCCAGCAGCCCCTTGTGGATGGCATCCCAGCTGTCGCTGAGCACGGCACGGCTGACGTCGTCGAGGTTCTTGTTCGCCGCCTGACCGCTCAGGAACTGGACCTGATTCATCAGCTGCTTCGGACCTTCGAGTGCCTGCAGCGCAGCGAGGTGCGTGTGCAGCAGGGACTCGGCCGCGTTGAGCGCGTTGTTGTCCAGGTTCGGGTTGGCCTTGGCGATGGCCAGCAACTCTTCGGTGGCGTCGATCAGGTCGTCGTTGTTCGGCCGACGAGGCACGGCCATCAACCGCTCGCGCAGCTTGATTACCTCGCTGCGCTTGCGCAGCAGGGACTCGCGCTCGGTCAGATCGGTCTTCAAGTTCTCGAAGACGTGATGCTTCTCCGACAGGGCACCAACCTCGGCGTCACGCTTCGCACCCCACCACTTGTCGATCCGGGCCTTGACCTTCTCGCCCCGGAAGGGAGCCTCCGCTTCGAGCTTCTGCTCGGCAGCACGTGCCTCCTCGAACGGCCTGACCACCTTGTCGTGCAGGTCGCTGCCCGGCGTGATCGTCCCCGACACCGGAGAGATCTGCGACGACAGGTACTGCACCGCCTCGGCCTCGGTGCGCGGCGACGGCACCCCGGCCAGCTGTCCGGTCTCGGCGGAGACGGCTTTGGTCTCGAACGCGGCGGGCTGCGGTGGCGTGTTGATCCGTTCGACGAAGCGCTCCTCTTCGGGGCCGAACCCACCGAGCGGCTCCATCCACCGAGGGCTGACCGGCTTGGCCTCTTCGACGATGGCACGGGAACGATCGAATGCCTCACGCTCGGGACGCGTGGCTGCCCGGACGTTGGCCTTGAACCAGTCGTCGGCGGAGATGATCTCCTTCGCTCCGGGCTGGGCTGCTCTCTTCGCTGCGGCCTGCTCGGCTGCGCTCATCTCTTGCCGCTGCAGTCCGCTGGCCATCCCGATGTAGTTGCCCGGCTCGGCCGGGGGCAGCAGGCGGCGCTCGGCCGAGGTGGTGGCGAGCGACCGAGCCGCATCGTCGCGGGCGTACTCGCCTGCCTCACGCAGGGTTCGGAACTCGCGGACCGGGTCCGTGTCGCCGGGACGCTTGAGCTTCCACTGCTTCGTCGTCGGGTCCTTGGTGATGGTCCACCGCCGGACGTCCGCAGTGCCGGGCGCCGGGGGCATCTCGACCGCGTAGTCCCCGGCGGTGTACTTGATGAGCTTCCCGCCCTCGACGACGGGCTTGGTCACGCCCTCACCGATGTCGTCGGGACCGATGACACGGTTCGGGGCGACGTCACTCAGGGCCACACGCTCACGTGCCGCTTCGAGGGCAGCCTTGGTGGCCTCGGGGTCAGCGATCCTCGGGCCCAGCTGCAGCTTCTCCCTGCGGTCCTGGATCACCCGCATCCGCCGAGTGAACTCCTCGTCGTTCAACCGACCGGAGAAGCGCTCCTCCAGATCCTGGAAGTCGTTCGTTGAGATGACATCGATCTGCGCCCGCTTCGCCCGGTACTCGGCCTTGGTGTACATCCCGGCCTTGTTGTTCGCGGTCAGTTCTTCGATGGCGTCGGAGCGCAGTTCAGTGAGGCGCCTCTTCTCCGCCTGGTACGCAGCCGTGGACATGTTGCCCTGCTCATGCCACTTGATCAGCCGGGCTTCCTCTTCCTCCAGGCGCCGAGCCTCTGCCGCCTTCCGCGGGGAGTGCGGCGGAGTGAAGCTCGCCTCCTTGGCCTCCAACGCCTGGCGTGCACGATCGACCGGAGCCTGCAGCTGCGACGGCCACACCTGACTGCCGACGTCGGGGCCGGAGCGAACGATTGACTCGCGCTGTCCGGCCCGAGTGTCACGAGCAGCCTTCGCCGCATCGAGCGCAGCCCGCTCCTCCTTCGTTGCATCCTCCAGGTCGACCCTGTAGCGCGCCTGTTCCTTCTCCCAGTTGGCTGCCTGCTCGTAGGGATGCAGGTTGCCTCGGGGGCCGAACCGTTCTTCGAGCACGCGCACACGGGCCCGAGCGGTCTGCCATTCGAGGTACTTCGTGTACTCCGGGTTGATCGTTGATGGCGTCAGGTTCGGACGCTGCACACCGTTGACGTTCATCCACTGCGGGACGTTCGGGTTGTCGACGAACTTGTCGGGCGGTTGGGTCGGACCGTCGTAGTTGTCGATGATCGCCTGCTGCTTGGCCAGTTCTTCCTTGGCCTCGCGCCACGTCCCCTTCTGATGGAGCACGTCCTTGATCTCGACCGAGTTGGGATCGAGCCAGATGGTGACCGGATGAAGCTTGTCGCCCATCCGCACCCCGCCGGTGTGGGTCATCGCCACGTAGCCGTCGTCACGCAGCTTCTGGTTGAGTTCCATGAGCATCTCGTTGGCGTGGTCCCGATCGATGGCCTGATCACTGACCAGGCTGCGCAGCATCCCCATGAACGACGTGATGGCTTCCTCGCCCGTCGTCTCCCCGCCCAGGCCATGCTCCACGCTGCGGACGAAGGGACTGAGGTGGTCGTTCAGTTCGTCGTTGACGTTGAGCGGTTCGATCTGTCGCCGGTAGATGTCGAGCAGGTGCTCACGCAGGCCGTAGTCGATCTTCTTGTCGAGGTCGAGCTTCGGACCTTGCGGCCCCTCCATCCGATACACCTCGTTCGTCGGAGTGAAGGTGTCGGCCCGCCCCTTCTCCCGGCTGTACCTGACCCCCACCTCCTCATCGCCGGTGGTGTACACCCCAGCACCGAGGAGTTGTTCGATGGGATCGTTGCCCCCGGCATCCTGGAACTTGCCGACTCGGTTCGTCGTGCCGTGGAAATACTGCGGTGGGTCGACCGCCTTGACGTGCTCGGTCATGGCATGGTCGGAGGCGGCGACGAACGAGTCGTACGTCTCGACGACGTTGCCCTCGGGATCGATCACCTTCCACCGTGGGGTCACGCGCTTCTCGAACCGGCCGAGCCTCCGACCGGTGGGCTTGTTGAGGCGTGCCGACAGTTCGTCGGCCATCAACCCCTTGGCGTGCTCCTCCGCCTCCGAGTGCGTGCGGAAGGGACGGGACGGCTTCTTCCTGCCCTTCTTCGGCGTGACCGTCCACTCGCCCTCGGCGTTCTGAGCGATGGTGTACAGGTCCTCGGGGTCCTTCACCTGGTAGTTGAGCGGCTTGCTCGGCGTGGTTTTGCCGGGAATGGGCTTCGCTTCCTGCGTGTACCTCGGTCCGGTGGTCCGCCCCGTTGGCACGGCCTTCGTCTCCGGCGTGGTGTGCTCGACCTTCCACCCCGTCGACGTCGTGTACTTGTTGCGTCCCTGCGCATCGGTGCCGCTACGAACCAGCCCGCCCTCGTAGTCCTTGGCCGGGTCCCAGCCGACGCGACGCAGGGCATCGCGAGCCATCTCCACCTCGTCGATCAGCTTCTGATCTGACTTACGGATCGCACCCGACTTGGTGAACAGTCGACCGTCTTCACGTGACGACTGCAGCGCACGGATCGCCTCGGTGTAGCGCTGCTGCATCCGCTCGTACTCGGGATGCGACTTCAACCCGGTGGTCTCGTAGGCCCGATCGATCACATCAGGCTGCGACGGAGACGGCTTCGGGATCGTCGCCTCCTTGGCGGCGAGGGCTGCCTCCTTCTCCGGCACGTCGCCGTTGATCCACGCCCGGCGCTCTTCGATCTCCGCCTTCAGCCGGACACCCACGTCTTCGACGTGCGCCTCCAACCTCTCCCGCTCGCCCTTCAAGATGCGCAGCTTCTCGGCCAGGTTGGCGTCGACCCGCTTGTTCGCCCGTGTGATCTTCCCGTTCCACACCCGCTTCCTGGAGGACATCTCCTTCTCCAGATCAGCGATGACGTTGTCGATCTTGGCCAGCGACCGAGACACCTCGTTGGCGTTGTCGCTGGTGATCTTGCCGACACCGAAGCCACGAACCTTGTCCTTGACGGCCTCGACGATCTTGCCGAGTTCCTTGATCCGCGGGTTGTCCTCCTTGGCCGACAGGCGCAGACCTTCGGCCCAGTTCTTGCGCAGGTCTTCGAGGACGTCGCGCGACTCGGCCTGCACCGTCTGGATGTCCTGGCGGGCAGCGGTCTGCCACTGGTGACCGGCACCCTGCACGTCCTGGCGCAGCTGCTCGGTCAGCTTCTTGTCCTTCTCGGCCCTGAAGTACCCGCTCGACGGCACCGGCTCGGCAGCAGCGACATCCTCCAGGCCGACGCCGCGGTTGTATCCCTGGCTCGTCACGTCGGTGACGCGCCGGGCGTAGGGCTGTTGCTTCAGCGCCCGGTTCATCGTCTCGTACTCGTCCCACAGCATCCCGTCGAGGACCTTGGCGTAGGGCGACGCCGTTCCCGCCAGCTGCGCTCGGGCATGGCGTGCCCCGGCGTCTCGGGCCAGCGAGTCGAGGTACGTCTCTGCGATGACGTTCAGGTCCTTCGAGTAGAAGTCACCCTTCCAGTCGGGGAACGCCTGGCGCAGGGCGGCGTTCTTGTCATCGATGGTGTTGCCCTTCAGCACCACCTTCTTCCCGGCGAAGTCGAACTCCTGCTCGGTCTTGCCCGGCGGCACGGAGAACACACGCTTCTTGTCGAGGAAGTGGCTGGCCTCCAGCAGGTCGTCCTTGACGATCCCCGACTGGTGCATGAACGCCTGGGCGGCAGGGTCCTTCGTCTTGGCCAGGTTGCGCCGCCAGTTCGAGTCGAGCACGCCGGGGACGTAGGACTCTCGGTCGATGCTCGACATCAACTCCTTGCCGGTGAGCCGCTCGTGCACCTGCTGGATGTTCGAGAAGATCTTGTTGACCCAGTTCATGCCGGGCTGGGTCTCGGCCTCGGTGATTGCCTGGCGTGTGGCCTCGGGCCCGGCCTGCTTCGCCTCACGCAGCGCCTGCTTGACGAAGGTGGCGCCTCGCGCCTTCATCGGTCCCTCACCGATGGGCAGTTGGTTGCGCAGGAAGATCTCGTTGAGTGCGAGTTCCTTCTGCTCGGTCGTCGAGTCCGCGTTGCGCAGTACCTGGAACGCACCCTCGGCACCCTTCAACGCACGGGCGTTGCGCAGCTTGTACGCCGACGACGTCTCGTCGAGCGCCCCAGGGATCTTGTCGAGCAGGTCACTGAAGGCAGCCCGGCGGACACCCTTGACGTCCTTCATCACCTGACGGATCGGCTCGGTGAAGGGGATCTCCCCGATGCCTTTCAGCGCCCAGTTGCCGGTCTTCACGCCGAGATCGGCGCGGGCCTCGGGGCTCATCGCCTCGAAGCCCTGCTTCACACCCTTGGTGATCTCAGCTGCGTGCTTCTGCCACAGCGTCGGGTTCTCCGTGGCCCACTCGGTGGCCAGGGTGGCCCGCGCCTTGCGGTTATGCGGGATGGGGATCTCCCGCTGCTCGCGGATCACCGTCGAGGGTGCCAGGCGCTCTGCTTCGGCGGCTTCGGCTGCCGCCTTGCGGGCACCGACCAGCCCCTCGTCGACGCCTGTCATTGAGGCCAGCGCCTCGCGCTCGGCCAGATGCCTGGCCGCTGCCTCGGACGCCTCGCGGGCGGCGGTGATGACCTCGGGTGTCACGCCTGCCACGTGCGCTGCGTCGCCAGCGAGGATCGCCGGACGAGAGACGACGCCGCCACCTTCGAGCAGCATCAGTGGGTCGTTGAGCATGTCCCCGCCGAAGCCCATCAACCGGTCGCCCCACTGCGAGCCGGTCGACGCCTGGATCGAACCGTGGCCGAAGTCGGAGCGCGGGGCGATGCGTTCCAACACGCCGCGCTTGTTCGCCCGCGCCTTGTCCGTGTCGACACCGAACGGGGAGAGGGGGACCAGTGAGGCGATCTCGTTGAGGGCGTCGACGTACTCACCCTTGCCGAACGGATGCTCCGCCCACTCGGCCACGCCACGCGGCAGGTGCGCGGACAGTTCCTGCTTGCCCAGGGCGATCGCCTTGCCCGGCACTGACAGCACCGACAGCGGAGTGGTGACCAGTTGGGTGACCGGGTTGTCGAGGGTGTTGACGAGCGCCTTCTTGTACCAGGGCATCTTGTTGTAGGCGTCGTTGCGGGCCTTCTCCTCGGCCTTCTTCATCGCCTGTTCGGCGGTCTCCTGCGTCTTCTTCGCTGTCGCCTGCTGGACGTACGGTTCGAGCGCACTCCATCGACCGGCAAGGGATGGCGTCGCCCGGCGACTGGCCTGTACCTGCTGCGGTGAGGGGCGAACGGGCGGCGGAGCGGGGCGCCCCGTGAACCCTGGGGGCAGCGCCCGTGCGGGCGAGTAGATCTGGACCTGCCCCGGCGTTGCCATTACCCGTAGACCCCCGCTGCACGAGCAGCCATCATCCGACCGGAGAGCGTGTCAGCCAACGGCGTGCGTCCAGCCAGGCTCAACCCGATCAGCCTGGCCTGAGCCATCTGCCGAGCGAAGGCGTCGGGCGAGGACTTGCTCGCTGCCTGGATGCCGGGGACGGTGGCTGCCGCAGCCTTGCGGGCCATCGCCACTCGCTGCGCTGCGGGCGCCAGGTCCTCGGCCGTCATCACCCTGCGGTTGGAGCCAGGGACCAGCGGCTTCAACCCGAGCGCCTCCAATGGGGACCGGGCTGCCGGGAGCGTGGCGCCCCGTTGGCCGAAGTCGAAGTTCACCTGACCCGACATCCCTGCGCCCATCTTGGTCTTGTCCGACAAGCCTCCGCCGGGGATGGCCTGGTTGTTCGACAGCCCGAGCAGCCGACCGGTGGGATCGATGTCCATCAGGAATCGGCTCGGCGTCATCGGCGCCTGCGCGGTCGGTGCTTGCATAGCCGGTGCCTGCATGGCCGGTGCCCGCGTTGGAGCGAGCGGCATCTCCGGGGGAGTGATGCCCGCCCCCATCCCAGGGTTGCCCGATGGTGGGCCGAGCAGCCCACCGGGCTGCAGGCCGAGCGGACGCAGGGCTCCGGGGTTGCCCGGCATGCTCGGGGCAACGGGAGCAGCAGGAGCAACGGGAGCAACGGGAGCCCCGATCCCCGCCGACGGCTTCATCACCTGGGCGTACGCCCTGCGCAGCAACTCGTCCTGGCTCGTCGCTTCACCGAGCGCGCCGCGTGCCTTGGCATTGGCTGCCAGTGCCTGCTGGTTGCGCAGGTCCTCGGCCTCCAGCTGACCGGGTGCCACCGGAGCGACGGCGTCCTGCATCCGCCTGATCTCGTCGGGATCGTCGTAGCGCTTGTTGGCGTAGGGCAGCCCGTACTTGTCGAACCACTCCATCGTCGGCGTCTTCTCGGCCAGCGCTCCGGCGTAGGACAGCCCGGTCTGCGGGTCGGTGTAACCGATCACCGGGTCCTTGGCCAGGTCGCTCTGCCACTGACGAGACACGTTGTCGACGTCGGAGAAGTCGAACGAGTTGACGATGCCCTGGTCGGTCATCAGGTCCTTGGTCGGCGGCGTCTCGCCTGGCTTCAGCGGGGTCGTCTCGTAGCGCGGGGTCAGCGAGGCACGCAGTTCCTCGCGCTGGTTGAGCGCCTCCTGGTCGGCGTCGTCTGGCACCTTCAGCGCAGCCATCAGCGCGCCCTTGGCCTGGCCCGGCGACATCCCGCCACCGCCGTACTCCAACGGCAGCATCTGCGCCGCCATGAACCCTTCCCACCCACCGGTGTTGGCCAGGCTCTGCAGCTGACGGAGACCGGTGGCCTGGACCGGGTTGCCCTGCGGCTTGTACGTCGGCTCGAACGCGGTTGGAGCGAACTGCCCGGCGATGGCCGCGAGCATGTTGTCGGTGCCCAGGCTCAGCTGATCCTGGAACAGGTTGGTCTGCTTCTGTACCTGCTCGGTGCCCGACGGTTGGACGACACCCTTCGAGTTGATCACCGGGGGCGGCGACAACTGGTTGAGCATCCCGAAGTTCTGCGCACCGATCTCCGGCTGGTCCGTCCCGACGCTGCCCCCCATCGGTGTGTTCGCATCGGACAGGCCGAAGTTGAAGATGATCTGGTCCTGCGTCTCAGGGTCCTGTTGATCGAACCACCGGCCGAACTCGCGGGTCCCCGGCATCGGCATGTCAGGCCACATCGTCGCCTCCTCAGACGTTCACTGTGTTGGTGCCGCCGCCCTGGGACAACAGCGCCTGGATGTCGGGCACCGACAAGCCACCCTGGATGATCAACGGCAGCAGGTTGCCCAGCACCGACGACAGCATCGAGTTCGTGTACTGGTTGTTCGTCGAGTAGTTGCTGTCGCTCAGCTGGTTGGCCCGCTGCCAGTTGGCCTGCTGCTCGGCCAGGTTGCCCTGGTACTGCTGGTTGTAGATGTCGGCGGCGCGGGCGTCGTAGCGCTGCTGCCAGGCGTCCTTGGCGGCGCCCTGCTGCAGCCCGATGCCGGTGTCACCCTGCAGCTTGGCCATGTCGTACATCCGACCGGTGTTGGCCTGGTCCTGCTGCGCGGCGTACTGACGGTTGGTGTAATCGCGTGCCTGGTTCTGCCCGAGGATGCCGAGCAGGTTGCCGAACGCCTGGTCCGCTCCGGCCGCATCCGACCGAGCACCCTGCGTCAGACCAGGCGACGCACCCTGCATCGCCAGCATCCGCTGGATGGTGTCCTGGCTCTGGCCCGGTGCCGTCCCGAAGTTGGCGGTCTGCGCCTCGTACGGGTTCGTCGCGTAGTTGCGCTGCATGAACGAGTTCAGCGCGCCGTACGCCTGGTCGCTCTGCGCCCGGTCGTTGGTCACTGCCTGGCCCAGCTGGTTGCGCAGGTTGTCGTACATCGACGTATCGAAGGCGGAGATCTGCGGTCCGGCGTAGTCGGGTGCGTCGAACGCCGGGCCCGCCTGCTGTGCACCCGGACGTGCCTGACCGAGCAGCGCCCACATCTGTGCCAGTTGATCCTGGGTCAGCTGCGGAGCGACGGCACCGCCGCCTCCACCTCCCCCTCCGCCACCACGACCACCACCACCACTGCCACCGCTGGTTGCCGGACGCTTGATCGTGCCGGTGAGGGGGGTCTGCCCGCCGCCATTGCCCATCGCCGTCATCGCGTTGTACAGCTGCGAGTTGAACTCGCTGGTGTTCTTCGCTCCGGCGGTGATCCCAGGATTAGCCGCAGCGAGGTTGCCCGAGTAGGTCCCCGGCTCGGCCCACGACCCCGACTCGCCGGTCCAGTTGCCGGTGCCGTACATCCCCGACGCCTTGTTCTCTGCGCGCTTCTGCGCAGCCGTCTTCTGCGGTGCCTTCGGTGCACCGAGGTACGCCGCTGCGCCCAGGTTCTGCCATCCAGTTGCCATCACTGACTCCCAAAGTACGGACGCAGTGCTTCCAGCCCTTGCGCCGCACGGGCGATGGCGTTCTGCTTCTGCGTCTCCAGATCAGCCAGGTTGTACTGCAGCCCGGCACCCAGGTTGGCCTGGTTCAGATCGAAGCCCTGCAACTCCTGCGTCAGGTCCTGCTGACCGCGCATGTAGTTCTGCGTGTAGTCACCGAGGTAGTTGTTCATCGACCGGCGCATCGTCCCCGAGTTGATCCCCCCGCCACCGAGACCACGCTGGTTGAAGTTGGCGTACGCATTCGGCAGCGACCGGTTGAAGTTCTGCGTCAGGTCACCGAGGTTGCGACTACCTCGTGACTGAGACAGGAATCGTCCGTAGGCGTTGGTCGCTGAGTCGGTGTTGAACTTGTAGTTGAGGGCATCGGCTTGTCGCTGATACGCCCCCGTGTCCACCACTCCATAGCCTTCGAGACTTGCCATATCAGCGGCACCTGATGATGTACGGGATCGCCAGGAACGGCGGCATGTTGGCGCCGGTCGTCGCCCCGGACCCCGCCGACTGCGTGCTGCCACTGAAGGCAGGGACGGCGGCGGTGTGGCTGTGAGTAGGGCTGCGATCCTGGTAGCTGGTGCCCAGAGGGCGATCGGCGGCACCGGTGATGCCGTTGATCGCGTGTCGGTGCTGAGCCGATCGACCGGCTGTCAGACCGAGCGAATAAGCGTTGCCACCCTGCATGATCGCCGCTGGCCCACCTGAACCATCGGGCGTCCCCGACATCACGAACCTGCCACCCGTCTCGGGGTAGTGGACGTGGTTCGTGTCATCCAGGTCGGACATGAAGCTGATGCCGTGAAGGTGATCGGTCACGGTGTGCAGGTGATCGGTGTTCACGATGTTCGTCGATCCGGCACCGTGGTCGTGGGTCATCGTGTGCGCGTGGGCGATGAGGGTGGTGTTCTCGGTGCCTCCCGTCTGAGCGAGCGGATGAGACGCGTTGGTGCCGATCGGCATCCGCCCGGAGAAGTTGGGCGCGTTGAAGGTTCCACCTGAACCACCCCAGGAGTACCCGATCACGGCGAACAGTTCCGGGTACTGGGCGGTCTGCAGCGGCGCTCCGTCGCACAACAGCCACCGACCGTTGGACGGTGGAGCAGCCGCTGCCCACATCATCACCAGCCCGACCGGGATCACCTGATCGACGTACTGCTTGGGCGCCGCATCGAGGTCTGCGATCGGATCGCCAGGCAGCTTCAACGGAGAGCGCATCGCCACCGAGCCGTCACGCTCGACGAGTTCCTGGTTGACGTGCTGCTCGATCCTGGTGAAGTTCGCCTCGACCGGCTGCGCGTTGGCGGGCGTCAGGTTCAAGATGTCGTACTGGTAGGCCAATTTCGACACAGCTAGGTCTCCCCTCGATGTGATTCGACGTACTCCGCCATCCGGCGGAGCAGGTCGGGATCATCCCGAGCGAACCCGAGCGCCATGTTGCAGTTGGAGCACAGCATTCGACGGACCGCTCCCGTCTGATGATCGTGATCGAGGATCAGTCCCTGGTCCCAAGTCCCTCGGCCTCGCGAGATGGAGCCCTGCTCGCGACGACACAGGTAGCACCGACCGTTCTGGTCCGAGTACATGGCTTCGACCTGATCAGTCGTCACGCCTCGCGCTCTCGCCCGGCGACGGGCGTACCGACCTTCCTTCAGATCAGGTGGCAGCGAGGCGTAGTCCTGACGTGACCGGGCGTTGTGGCAGGTCTTACAGATCGTCATCTGCGACGGTCGCTTGGATTCCTTGTAGTAGCAATCGAGGGACTTGGACTCGCCACAACGACGACAGACACGCATCTCCATACGCCGACAGCAGCGCGTATAAGTAAGCAGCTTGCTCACGTGCGCTCCCGTCGACCGATCGGCTTGATCACCACAGCATCGACCCCCCACTTCTGCCGCGGCGTCGCCGGGGACTTGCTGAACCGCATCTGCACCGAGGCGGCGACACCCATCGACCCGCCGCGGATCATCACCGACCCCTCGTGCTCGGTGCCCCAGTCGGCACCACGTCCACCCGGATCGGCCTCGCCACCCTCGGTCCAATCGAAGCCGTTGTTGGCCGTGTCATCGAACCCCGTCGCCGTCCAGTACGACTGGCCGAGCGAGGGGATGGTGATCGTCCGTGACCGGCGGGCGAAGGTCTCGTCGTAGTCGTGGAACGTCTCGACGATGACGTTGGTGCTGCGCGGCACACGCGGGCAGATCAACCGTGGCCGCTTCCACGACTTCTTCGTGTCCGGCTGATTGAGGTTCATCCACGGCGTGCGGTAGAAGCTGTCGAAGTCCTCGTGGTCGACCGTCTTGAGCAGGTCGTCGTAGCCCTCCTCGATCGCATCGAGGGTGATGGCAATAGCCATCGAACCCGACCACATCATCCCCAGCGGGAAGCTGGCATCGACATCCGAACCGTCGATCACCGGGGCCACTGCGCCGTACGTCGACAGGTACATCGTCCACGCGCCCTTGCCGACATCAGGGTCGGCCACGAACAACGTCTGCGGCCACAGCGTCGACTGTCCGGAGGTGCGCGTCAGCAGTTCGCGTGACGTCGTCGTGCCGACCGGCAGGCGTTCGAGCACGGTCTGCTTGACCCACGGCACGCTGACCCACAGCCGTCGACCGGCCCACGAGACGAACACGTTGTCGAACGCGGTGATCTCCTCGAACGCTGGCTGCAGCGCCTCGGACAGATATGTCGGAGCCTCGCCGGTGTACCCGTAGACACCGCCGATGTCGTTGGCCGAGTAGAAGTACACCGCCGTCTCCGACGCGGTGATCGCCGTCGGCGTCGGCGCGCCGATCCAGGCGGAGACCTTGATCAACTGCCACGACGTGTCGTCGTAGCCGTACAGCGCCCACAGGCTGTTGTTCTTGAAGATCAACAGGTGATCGCGGAACGACAGCATCCCGGTGATCTTCCCGCCGCCGATCTCGATGTCCAAGAAGTCGTCGGTGCGCCAGGCGTCGGGCCGGTTGGGGTGCGACCAGCGGATGCGGTTGGGGTGGTTGGCCCCGCTCTCGAAGGTGTTGCCGACGAACATGTATCCGGCGTGCCCACGGATGTGCTGGGCCGCAGGCATGACGTTGGCCACCGGGGCATCGACTTCGGAGAACGGCGTCGTCGTCAACTGTGTCATCGACAGGTTGGCCTCGAAGCGCACCGGGGCGTTGGTGTAGCCCTGGACCACGTAGAACTGGTCGCCCCACACGGCGAAGTCGGCAAGGTGCGGGTCGGCGTTGCACGATCCGGTGAGCACCGCGGTGAACACCCTGCTCTGGTCGGAGCGGTACAGGTTGTGGTTGTACGTGACGTAGATGACCTGCCCGCCGGTACGCACGTGGGAGAAGGCGTTGCGCGGCGTGAAGTCGACTGTCGGGCTGGAGACGTCGACGATGTCGGAGACATTCCACCGCTTCCATCCCCGCCGGGTGACGAACCCGCCGCGTGGATCGACGTCGACGTTGAGCAGGTCCGGGGACTCGCTCGGTTCCAGCTGGAACTGCGAGCGTCGCAGGTTGATGCCACCGGTGAAGGTGGTCAGCGACGCGGGCTGGAGACGGTTGGCGCTCATGGGCCCGGCGGGATCACCACGAAGGTGTTCATGCCGCCAGGCACGGCGCCACCGTGCATGACGAGCGGCTTGTTGCCGACCGGCTGCATGATCGTGCGCAGCTGCTGAGTCAGGTCACGTTGCCAGCGGACCGTGTACACGCCCTCCATCACCTCGTCCTCTTGCTGAGCGTGGACGAGGGCCATCGCGAAGTAGCACAGGGTCACGTGCAGCCGTGGGTCGAGGTCGGGGATGGCCGAGGCGCCGTTGTCCCACACCGGCTGGCGGTAGCCACGCAGCAACAGTTGGACGTCGGCGTCGTCGGACACGCGTGGCCACAAGAACATCTGCCCGCCCCACAGCGAGTAGTACAACGGCGTCGTGCCTCCCGAGGTGGTCGTGCCGAACGTGTTCTCGGCGTTCTCGTGGACGACCGACACCAGCTTGTAGCCGCGATCAACGTCGACCACCGACAAGATGCCGGGGACGTTGACATCCGCGGGCAGGGCGATGGCAAGCGTCCCCGGCACCTTGGCGATGGTCCACGTGGTCTCGTTGCGCGGCCACTCGTTGGAGAAGGCCATCGTCCGGTCGAACGCCTCCTGCAGGTAGACGTTCAACAACCGGTCGGGCAGGTCCGTCTCGTCGAGTTCGAGATGGTCGCGGACGTAGGTTCTCAGTCCTGCAACGTCGATGACGCCACCTCCTCCTTCGCCCAGGCGTCATACAGGCCCAGCTGTCGAGCGTGGAACACGCAGTAGCCGAGATCCTGGATGGCGAACGCCCGGCACTGACCGCCCTTGCCTTTGCACGGCTTCTTGCCGGGCTTCAGCGCGAGCTTCGGGTCCTTGTACGGCGCCGTCGACCACAGCCCTGCCTGCTTGACGTTCTCGCCGGGGCTCTCCGGTCGGCCGGTCGCCTGCACCGGCTCGCCGCGCAGGGCGTACTGCAGACCCACGTTGGTGCCATTGGCCAGCGCAGGCTTGATGTGCGAGAAGTCATTGGTGTGGGACACGGCGCCTCCAGAAGCGGGGTCCCAATTATCCGAATAATTGGGGCCCCACCATCATGGCTCTCAGGGGGTCGGGACGACGCCCGACACCTTGAAGTTGCGGCGACGCTCGCGGGTCGTGGTGTTGCCGTAGGTCGTGATGAACGACACGCGGGCATCCATCGTCGACGCAGCGGGCGCGCCGGGGACGGTGCCGTTGGTCCCGGCAGCGGAACCGATGGTGCCGACGCCCGAGCCTGCCGAGACGGTGCCCGACAGGTTGGCGGTGAACGGCGACTGCTTGAAGTTGCGGTCGCTGTGGATCGCCAGGCCGACGTACTTGGAGTTCAACCCCAACGCCCCTCCCGCCGGGGCGTCTGGGTCGTAGTAGATCGGCACGTTCTTGAACATCAGGTTCTGGAACCCGAGGTTCGCCTTGGTCGTATCGGTGTAGCGCACCTGTGGGGTGAGGCTGCCCTCGTACATCTCGTAGACGTCGGCCGCGGCGAAGATCGCGTCGACGTGGTCCGAGCCGCCATCGGAGGCGAGGTAGTACATGCGCCGCAGGATGGCCTCCAGGTCGTCTCCGGCGATGGTCGCACCGAACGGCAGGCCGGTGATCGTCCCGCCGGTGGCGTTGGTGCCCGAACCCGTCGTCGCGTTGTACGTCGGGGAGCGCCACAGGTTCTCCGGGGCTGGGGACGCGGCCGGGGTGATCCCACCAGCAGCTGCCGTGGCGTCGATCAGCGTGGTCAGCGGGTCGAAGTCGGTGGCCTTGGCGGCGCCACCGCGGGTGCCGTAGATCATCTTCACGAGGATGTTCTTCAGCGTCTCCTCGGACTGCATCACCTTGGCATCGAGGAGATTGATCATCATCTCCTTGCCGTTGTTCTGCGCCTCTTCGAGGCCGGAGATGATGATGGTCGAGTACAGCTGGCGCCACGGGTACACGGCGGCGGTGATGCCGCCGACCGGGTTGACCTTGATCTGGTCCCACGGTCCGTACGAATCGGCCTCACCGGGACCGATGAGCAGCGGCTCGACGATCTGGATGCCGCCGTCGACCGTACGCACACGGCCATTGCTCATCAGGTACTCAAGGATCGGGCGGCTGTTGAAGATGTTGTTCGTCAGCTGCTTGCGGTAGTTGTTCATCGTGGTCGACAGCAAGCTGTCCCACGTCGGCGGAAGGTTGGAGGCGAGGGCCATTGGGCACCTTTCTCAGGTCAGGTGCCGCCGAGATCTTTCCAAGCTTGCTCAGCGGCTTCACGGATCGTGATCGGTCCAGTCCGCTGCTGCTCGATGATGTTTCGACTCGGGGCTCCACGCCCCGATGAGACCGTCTGCGTCGCCACGGTCTTCGCCGTGGTGCGTTGCTGCGTCTCGGCTGCCTGCCGCCGTTGGTGTTCCACCACGGAGGCTTGAATGCGGTCGAAGGCGATCGTCTTCCAGACCATCGGCAGGGCATCGAGCCCCAGGTTGGACTGGGCGGCGATCCCGACGACCTGTCGGACGTCGTCATCGTTCAGCTGGTACTGGCTTCGGAGGTTCCCGACTGCCATCTCCAGCGCCCGGTCCGACTCGCGTTGCTCGAAGCGTTGTTCCAGGGCGATGCGCGCCTGGCGTTCCTCGTACAGCTGCCGCTCCAGTGGATCATCGAACTCCGGCTCAGGCTCGGGAGCCTGCTGGCGTTGCTGATCCAACTGGTATTGCTGCGCCAGGATCTGCAGCGTCAGGACGGGGTCCGTCTCCAGCGCCTGCTGGAGTTGCAGCCCGTACTGCGCCTGCTGACGCAACTCGGCAACCGTCTGCGCCTTGCGCGTGTAGTCAGCCTCCCGGCTGTATCCACGCAGCGCTTCGCTGAACGGGACTTCGACGTCTTCCCCGTCGACCTTGATTCGCACGTAGCGGTTGTCAGGATCGTCGACTTCGACGTACTCACGAGGCGGCGGTTCGTCTTGCAGACCGTCGTCGATTTCCTCCCCGGCTGAGGCGATGTCCCCGAGTTCGGGATCGACTTCAGCAGGCTGCCCGTCAAGGGCGTCTACTTCCGACACGGAGTTCCTCCTGGCGTGCTCCTGTGGCTGATCCGGAAGTTAATCACACGCTGGGGGCTTGCGAGAGAACTCGCTCTGTACTACTGCGGTCTCTGTCCCATCAGTTGGGCGAGCAGTTCGGGCGGCAGCGACTCAGGGCCACCAGGGGGAGGACCCTGGGGCTGCTGCCCGAGCATCTGCATCAACGCGGCCATCGGATCTTGCTCGGGTGGCGGACCACCCTGCGGCGGCATCATCCCCGGTGGCATCCCCTGCGGCGGGCCACTGGGGCCCATCGCCTGTTGCATCTGATCCATCGGCGTCGGACCTGGCGGGGGCACCTCGCCCGGCGGGAACTGGCCTGGCGCGTCGTTCGGGTTCTGCGTCGGAGAGTTCATCGGCGGCGGAGCGCTCTGATCCTCGCCTGGCGGCGGCTGCATCCCTTGCGCGTTCGGCTCACCTTCCGGCGGTGGTGCCTGCTCGGGGCGCATGACGAGGGGTCCGACGTCCTTGACGCCGAAGCCCTTCTGCAGGACGTACATGTACAGCCCGAGCGGGTTGGCCACGCCCATCTGCAGGAACGGCATCGAGGCATCGACCAGCTGCAGGGCCGACTGTCGACGGAAGGTCTCGTTCTGCGGCTCGGTCGACCCTGCGGCGACCTCGAAGTCGAACTCGCCGGAGAGGTAGTCCTTGTCGTACGGCACCCAGATCTTGCCCGGCATGGTCACGACACGGGCGACCTGCTCGCCGGTCATGAACTGCTGCATCAGGCCGATGATCCGCTCACCGATCTCCGCCAGGACCGTCTCGATCTTGGCCAGGCGATCCTGCGCACGGCTGTTCGCCGCGTCCTGGATCATCGCCGCCTCGGTAGCGGTGCGCTTGATGCTGGTCTGCGCCGCACCGCGCTGATAGTCGGAGACGCCGGACACCCGGTCGATGTCGTTGGTGATCATCGACGACTGGTCGTAGAAGTCCGTCGGCGTGATCACCGCCGGGAGCGGGGCGATGACGCTGGCCGGGTTCCCGTCGGAGGTGACGGGGATCATGGTGTTGTCGATGTCCGACTCCAGGGCCAGCACGCCCTGGCGGTCGAACGCATCCTTCTCGTACAACCACTTGCGCTGGAAGCGCTTGCGGTGGTTCATCATCTGGTTGCGGGTCTCGTTCAACTCCAGCTGCAGCGACTCGATCTGCGCCACGTCACCGATCGTGTAGAAGCTGTCGATCAACTCGTAGCTGCGGAGCATGACGAACGGGTGGCCGAAGGCGTAGGGCATCGGCTTCGGCTTGATCAGGAACCCGCCGGACCCGTCGGTGTCCTCGCTGTCGAGGGCGAACGTGGAGACCTTGCCGCGGATGATGTCGTAGAACTCGATGACTTCGGCGTACTGGCGCGAGCCGTGGTCGGGCTGCTCGGTGCGCGCATCACTGTCACCGTCGCCAGCCATCCACCGTGACTGGCTGGAGCCGTTGACCTTCTGTCGGGCAGAAGTCGAGTAGCGACTGTCGACCCGGATGTTCTGCACCGGGCGCCACACCCGCTGGGCGATCCAGCACATCTCTTTCGGGTGGCGGGCGTCGGGATCCACGAACATGTCGAAGGGACTCATCCGTTCGATGAACGGACGGTCGTCGTAGACGTACATCTCCGACTCGACGTTGCCGTCGACGTCTTCGCGATCGTCGATCCCGACGTCTGCCGCCGAGTCCGTCGGCCCCGACGTCGACGGCGGATCGGTCTTCTTCTCCTCGGGCGGCTTGACGAACTTGTAGCCCGTCTTGACCCACCCGTGCCCGACGACCAGCCAGTCGTTCACCGCCAAGCGGAACTCCGGCTGGTACTGGTACGTCCTCCACAGGTAGTTGAGGACTTCCTCGGTGATGATCGCGTGCGGCGCCTTCTCCGCCTTGCGGGCGTTGACGACGAACTTCGGGTTGTTCACCGCCACCGACGGAGCGATGGTGTTGATCGTCGAGAAGACGAGGTTGACGATCAGCTGATCGCCCGGCACCTTGCGGCTGTAATGCCGTCCGCGGTACATGTCGCAGTACCGCTGCCAATCGTCGTCGTAGTTGTCGCTGCGCCACCGCTTCGACCGGCGGATCTCGTCGCGGTAGTACGACAGCAGTTCCCTCTGCAACATCAGATCGGCTCAATGTTCGGGTTGCCCTTCACGTCACCGACGTGCTCGGCAACGAACTCGGCATTGGTCCGGGCCTTGAAGTTGGAGCGCCCGGCCTGGAATCCCCCGCCCCGGAAGGTGAAGCCGATCGAGCGAACGTGGCAGGGATAGCAAGTTGCCAGGTGGCCCGACACGCTGCGCTTCTCACATTCCGGGCAGACCATCAGGGGAGCGTGCCCTCGTCGCGGTGGGAGATGAAGCCCTCCAACCAGTCCACCAGAGTGACCCGCGGGGTGGGCCGCGACAACTCGTTGGTCAGCACCTCGTCGGCCGCATCAGGGTTGGCGTCGACCCACGTCTGCAGGTCGGTGATGGTGAAGTTCTGTGGGCTGGCGACGTGCTCGTCTTCCGCCAGCAGGGCGACACCACCGACCCAGGCAGACCCTGTCCACGTCGCCCGACCAGGGGCGCCAGCAGTCAAGGTCTGCACGTACTGACCGGTCGTCCAGGCGGTCGCGGGGCTGGCCGTGACGACAACGGGGACACCGCCCAGCAGGTTGGCGACGGTCAGCGGTGGCGAACTGCCGGACGGCGTCCACGCGCCGGGGATGCCTGCCGTCGCACCGGACGAAGGCGGGCTGATGCCTCCGACCCGCGGGGGCTTCGCCGTGTCACCCCACACCTCGTGGGGCAGGACCTTGTAGCCCCGCTGATACCACCGCGAGTTCAGCCGGGCGTGAGCACGGCGCGTCTTGCGCTGCCGTTCGAGCCGCATCGTTCCCGAAGCCATCAGGTCACCCCGTCTTCCGAACCCAGGGCGAGCCGAAGGGCTCGCGCTTGCCAACAGTACTTGTCCCGTGCAACTCCGACAGAGGGTCGTCGTTGAACAGCAACCGCTCGAAATGGCCCATCGTTCCTGGCCCTGGTTCCTTCTTCGGGTCGTACTCCGCGAGCCAGACGTGCTTGAGCATCTGCCCGGCGATCGCCAGGCTGATCACTCGGTCATCGAATGGTGAGCCTTTCAGCTTCCCGGCGTCGTCGCGTACGAAGCCGCGCAGTTCCGCAACCGTCGCCTTGTCATGGAGCTTCACCGACCCGTCGCGTAGGGCCATGTTCAACTCGTCGATCGCCAGCGGCTTGGTGATCTGCGTTGTGCGCCAGCCCAGGATGTCGGTCGGCACCGACTTCTTGTAGCGCGGCGAGCGCTGCATGTACAGCGGGTGGTAGCGCTCGCGGTGCAGCGCCTTCAGCGTGGCCAGGCCGTGGTTGTTCGACTCGACGGCGATCAACGCCTGGTTGTACAGCCGCCCGAGCGGAGCGAGAACGTGGGTGCCGAGCAGGTCCGGGTCGATCCGCCCGTGCCAGTGGGCAACCACTTCGCCATCGCGGGCGTTGATCACGTGGATCGAGGAGAAGTCGCCGTGCTCCATGCCCTGCGCCGGGTCCCCGCCGATGACGTAGCGACCGATCTCGGTCGGGAACTCCCACACCTTCAGCGGTCCGTTGTGATCCGGCTGGAAGGTCAGCCCGCGGTGCTCGTTGAAGAACCCTTCAGCGAGCGGGTCGGTGATGACCTGCTTGCGCAGCACCTCGATGGAGAACACCGGGCGCCCCGACTTGAGGAACGCTTCCTCCTCGTCGGTCGGGTACTCCTGGGCGATCTGCCACTCCGGCAGGTCACGGACCTTGTCCTCGTACCACTGCTGGTCGCGACCGTTTGCCGACCACGGATGGAACATCGCGTAGAACCGGTTGGTCCCCGAGCGTGCTCCGACCCACAGCTGGTGGAACAGGTTGCCCTCGCCGTTGGCCGTGGACAGGGTGATGACCCGACCACCGACGTCGGCCACCGGCTCGATCGAGGCCCACGCTTCCTCGCTGTTGGGCAGGTAAGCCAACTCGTCGATCACCGCGAGATACACCGACTCGCCGCGAGCAGGATCGCTCGCAGAAGGTAGCGACTCCATGTACGACTCATTGGAGAACTCGATCTTGGTCTGCGTCGCGTTCATCACCGGGCCGCGCAGCTTCATCCACTCCGGCAGGAACCGGTAGCTGTACTTGGCCTTGGCCAACAGCTTGATGGCATCGCGCTCGGTGCGACTGAGCATGATGATCACGCGGTCGTCGTAGCCGAACGACAGCCAGAAGCAGAAGATGCTGACGAGGGTGGAGAACCCGATCTGGCGGGCCTTGAGCATGATCGAGTAGCGCCGCTTCAACCACAACGCTGCGCTCATCCGCTGGGCTTCGAACAACTCGAACTTGATCCGGCCGCGCTCGGGATGCTTGATGTACACGTGGTTGGCGCAGAAGTAGGTGAACGCCTGGAGCAAGGTGAACACGTCGTCGGTCTGCGGGAAGCACTTGCGCCACTCCCGTTCTTCGAGCAGCTGGTCCCAGGTGATCTGGGACTCGTCGACGACGGTCATCAGGTCACCGGCTGCACGACCGGGGACTGCGGCATGTACACCTGATCCTGCGGCCACCATTCCTGCACGACAGCCTGGATGTTGGCGTCGGTGATCACTCCTTCGTCAGCACCCGGATTGGGATTGTCGTTGCCGAGCGCGAAGGCGTACTCGTCCTCGTACTCGGTGCAGGTCGGCCACAGGAAGTAGTTCAGGGCGAGCATCGGGGTGCGCCTGATCTGCTCCCCGAACGCAGTGTTCTTGTACACCTCGCTGTTGACCGCCTCCTTCATCCCGGCAGCGGTCACCCGGTCCTGCAAGGCGACGTCACGCGACGCCTGGGTGATGGTGGTGTAGCTCATGATGCTCCTTAGGTGGTCACCGAGAACTGAATGTTGTTGAGCAGAAGACCCGCGCTGACCGAAGGCGCGTACGTCAAGACAACGCCACTTGGAGCAATCTCGACAGGTCCGTACGCCCAGTTACCGGAGATGAGGCTGCTGGCCGCGAACGTCACCGCGGCGGGCGGACAGAACCCGGCGGGCAAGGTGAAGATCGTTTGGCCAACCGTCCCTCCGGCGATCCGACCACGAAGCTGCACCAGATCACCGAACAGACGGTATTGCGCCACCTGATACGTGCCCCCGGTGTTCGTCCAACCGTTGAGCAACGTCGGTGCCGTCCACGCCGTCACGGCGACCTGCGGGATCAGCGCCGCGCCGGTGACCGGGCCGACGTCCTCGATGTACAGGTTGCTGCCGGGACCGTCGAGATACAGCGTCATCGGCACCGAGACGAGGGCGGCGTTGACGATTTCGAACGTCGGTGTCCACGTTTGGCCGTCACCGACGATGATGGCGTCCATGTGCAGTCCGGTGTAACCAGACGTGGTGAAGCAGTAGGAGTCGATGGTGCCGCCAGGCACGTTCGTCACCCGGAAGTACACCGACGACGGTTGACCTGCTGTGGTCGGGGTGATCGCTCGAACAGAACCGGCGATGCGATAGCGCCGCCCGTTGACGAACGTCATCGGCCCCGGCCCGGTCAACGACAGCGTTGCCCCGGTAGCGAGCGGGACGCCCGCGCCACCGAGTGGCGTGGAACGCCAGATGACACCCCACGCCGAGAACCACCGCTGGTCGGCGCTGCCCTGGGCGACGGGCACCCACTGCCCACCCGAGCGGGCGTAGAGGACGCCCATCAGGGAGTCACCGAAAACTGGATGCCAGAAAGACTGGTCCACACCGCAGGAGCCGCGGTAGCCGGATAAGCCGAAGGACAGGCAACGGTTCCTGGCGTATCAACCCGAACCTCTGCGGTTCCGGCGGAACATGCCTGAGTGAAGATGAGTTGATGCTGCGGTCGGTAGCCAACCGGCAGCGTGAACATCGTCGAACTGGGTGGCGACCCCGACTGGATCAATCCACGAAGCTGCACCTCGTCCCCGACCTTGCGGTACTGGGCCGGGCCGTACGGTGCGGCGTAGCTCACCCAACCGTTAGCCATCAGCGGCCCGAGCGCCGTCCACTGCGTCACCGCGACCTGCGGGATGATCGCCGCACCGGTGACCGGGCCGACGTCATTGATGACGAACGAGAACCTGGCACGCATCGTCCCGGTTCCCGACACCCGAGAAACGACGATGGACACGGTGTGTGCCCCCGCGGCCGGTGTCGTATCGACCGTCGTCGTGCCGGGATCGATGTAACCGCCGACGACATCGATCGTGTAGGGCAGGTTGGACACCACGGAACCATCAACCTGGATCGATGCTTGATAGGTGTTCCCGGCGGCACCTGCACCCCAGTAGGCAGCAGCGGTGCTCAGCGCGATGGTGTAGCGCCGACCAGCCACCGCGGTGAACGGCAGGGACACGACCGTCGTCGGTCCCGCCGTGACGTCGATGTCCGACGCGCCGGACACCGCGATCTCCCCCCACGCCGAGAACCAGCGCAGGTCGGCCTCCGCCGGAGCGACGTTGGTGCCACTACTCGGACCGACGTCCTCAATGATCATCGGCGCGACACCGAGGCTGACAGTCGTGCCCGACACGCTGACGGTTTCGGTGATGCCCTGTGCCGTCTTCGACGTGCCGTCGCCAGTGAAATACACCTGACACGTGCTGCCCGCGTAACTACCAGAGACGTAGAACCACTGATCGGTGTCACCGAGCATCGTCCCGCCGCTCGTACCTGAGCGGATCGTCACCGCGACACCGGTCGGTGCTCCAGCGGTGAACGTTGCCGACGCAACCCGCATCGTCGCCCGGTAACGACGACCGGCCACAGTCTGAAACGTCAGTGCCGGAGTGATTGGGATGTTCGTTCCAGGGTTCGCGACCGAAGTGGTCTGTGGCGTTCCGACAGCGATCACGCCCCACGCCGTGTACCAGCGCATGTCGCTGTTCAGCGGGGCGACGGCGTCGGTGTCGTACCAGAGTTCGGCCGACGAGTTCGTCCCGATCGGATCGTCTGGCCCGATCTCCACCTCGGACGCCCCGCCGCTGCCGCCGACATCCACCCATGCCCCGCCGATGCGGGCCTTCAATGTCGGCATCTAAGGAGTCACCACCCACAGTTCGTAGCCCGCACCGGGATCACTCGGGCCGATGTACACCTCGTCGAGCCCGACGACCTTGCCGTCAACGTACTGCTTGGTCGCGGCCTCCAGCGGCGCTGCCGGATCGGCAGGCAGGACAATCGAGGTGAGGGACTTGCGACTCATCCGACGATCACCACGTTGTACTCACTCGCCGCTGGAGCAACGGCGAACCGCAGGGTGACGTTGTTGCCGTCGACTCGCTCGACGTCGCAATCCACGGTGTCGTACGGCGCGCTGTTGCGGTACACCTCGGTGGTCACCTGCCTGACGCCAAGGTTGTGGGTGATCGTCTGCGCCGTCGAACCACCAACCGTCGTCGAATACACCCGGCTGGCACGCGGGTAGGCGATGGTCACCAACATCGTCGTCAACTGCGAGAGGGTCAGGTCGTTCGGATCACCTGCTGAACCACTGCTGTTGCCCTTGACCGTCAGACCCGCCATGTCCGCCAACTTGGCGTTGGTCACTGCATTGTTGGCGATCGTCGTGGCAACCGATCCGGCCGACGTCGTGACGTCACCGGTCAACGGCGCCTGGCTGATCTGATCGGCGGTGACGACCATCGTCGCGTCACCGATGACGTTGAGCGTGTTGCCGCTCTGCGTCATACCGGCCCCGGCGGTGACCGTGCCACCACCGGAGAACTGAACGAAGGCCAGGGCAGTGGAGCCGGGGGTGATGGGAGCGTTGGTAGTGCAGACCCAGGAGGTGTCGGCGTTGGTCGTGCCCTCCATCACGAACACCGCCATGCCCTCGATCTCCGGCCCGGCGTCAGCGTCGGTGGCTCGGGTCCAGGCACCAGCCGTCGCCACGTAGATGCCGTTCTCGATGGCGCTGGTCTGGTTCTTCAACAGGATTCGGTCGCCACCGAGCGGAGTGACGCCGTCCATCGCCGTCAGTCCGCTCAGAGCAACGTTTGCCGTCGAAGCCAGGCGAACCGGGTCCTTCCAAGCCAGACCGGCGATGGCGTTGTCGACGTAGGTCTTGTTGGTGGCGTCGGTGCCACTGGACGGTGGACCGAGGTTGGTGATGGCGAAGTTCGCCATGTTGATGTTGCCGGTCGGTGCCGCCAACGCATTGAGGTTGACGGCGGAGTGCGCGGCGTTGTCGTGCAACGGCGAACCGTGGGTGTGGTCGGAACGGGCCACCGTCGTCGCCACGCCGTCGTTCTTGGTGATCCCGAACGTCGTCTCCGCTGGGACCGGGCCGTAACCGGGGAAGCTCGACGCACCACCGACCGCCGACACCCAGGCCGTACCGTTCCACCAGTAGAGGATGTTGCCCGTCGAGTCGTAGTAGATCTGCCCCTTGACCGGAGACGACGGTGCCGTGCCGAGGTTCTGCACCGCGGCGTTCTGCAACTCGTTCTTGTTGAGGTTGATCGCGGTGAGGAAGCTGCGTGCCAAGGGAGGCTCCTAGCTGAGGTAGGCCGTACCAGTGAAGGCACCGCTGAACGAGATGGTCAGGGAGTCGTTGCCGAGGTGGGCGATGTCACCCTCGACCGTCGATCCGGCGCTGTCGATCACTGTCACGTTGGGGAACCAGCCAAGGTTGTGCTCGACCATCCATGTTGCCGACACGGTGCCTTGGGTGTGTACGTAGCTCAACGGTCCTCCCGTCCCACCACCCCCACCGCTGGCGTCGCTGTCGACCCACAGTTCGATCGTCGGATGGGCGGCGATCGGGTCGTCCGGTCCGACCCACACCTCGTCGGTTCCCGTGCCACCGCCCGATCCCGGTGGACCCTGCGGACCGGGCGGACCAGGCGGACCCTCAGGACCTGGCGTGCCGACCGACAGCGCCACCCACTCGTCGGACCACCAGACGCTCAGGACGCCCGTCTCCGTGTTGAACCACAGTTCGTGGTTCCCGTTGCTCGGGGCGCTCGGGCCGACGAACACCTCGTCGAGACGACGACGCAGATCGAAGTCGGCGCGCCGTGACGACGGGCTGACCGTCCCCGGCTGGTATCCGCCCTGAACGGTCACGATGATTCCTGGCGCTCCAACAGTTCCTGCGCTGCCCGCGCAGCGATCATCTCCGTCAGCTGCTCATCCGTCAACGCCTTGGCCGCGGTCGAGGTGATCGAGACGTCGACCCTGCGCGGCTTCATCAGGTCGAGCGCTTCGAGGTAGGCGCGCGCTGCCGGGACCTGTCGGGGATCGGTGCGATCGGCGGCGGTCTCCTGCAGGGCGTGCAGCACCTCTTGGATCTTGGCCGGGTTGCCGACTTCCTTGCGGTAGCGGTCCTCCCACAGGCGCAGGAACGAGCCGTCGTTCTTCAACTGGGAGACCCACCCTGGGGCCATGCCGAGTTCTTCAGCTAGTTCGTTCTGCGTTCGTGGCTCCCGGAGACCGGGCTGGGTGCACAACCAGTCGAGCACCCGCTGCACACGGAAGTCGTTGGGGTTCACCACTGTCGCCATGGGCGAACTCTATGTTGCGCCACGCTTCAGGCAGGAGAGGCACTGACAGGCCGTGTCCGCTGGATCATGCGCGATCCGGCGGAGCTTCGGTTCCTTGCCCAGGATCACTTCCTCTTCCGGGGCCAGGTCCGGGAACATCGTCATCTGGTACATCGCTCTCCGTCCAACTCAAACCGCGCAGCACTCGCCGCACGGTGGTCCTGCTGACATCGAAGGCCCGAGCGATCTCGACCTGCGAGGCACCGAGATCATCCATCTCCTTCATCAGCTTCACTGCCGCCTTGGTCAGCTTCGACATCCCATGCTTCTCGCCCAACAGGATGTTGACCGGCGGCTTGCTGGCCCGCCCCTTGGCGAGCATGTCGGCGTTGTTCTCCTGGATCGTGCCGACGCGCAGGTGGTCGAGCCGGTAGCACAGCGGCTGATCGCACATGTGCAGCACCACCTGGTCCGGACGGAGACGAACCTCACGGCTCATGTTGACAACCCAGCGGTGGACCTTCTCCGACTCCCACGGCCCGACGGTGGAGTACCTGACCTTCTTCTTGCCGTACCCGTACTTGTCGACCGCTCCCTGCCACAGCCGACACGGAGTCGGCTGTGGCGTGGGGGGCGGGTAATCCTTCAACCTGCGCCATCTGTCTGGCTTACGCGGCTTGTCCTTGATGGGGATGGCCAGCCGGAGCGACGGTTGCAGCCGCCGGATGACCAACCCCTCAGGCATCAGTCATCGAGCCAGACGATGCAGGTGTGACCGCCGTGTCCGTGGACGTGTTCGACGGACTCCATGCCCTTCTCGTAGTGCACCACCGACGACGGCCACTGGCTGACCCAGTGGAGGACGGCGACGTCGTCCGAGAACAGGATGCCCTCGGCCACGACACCGGTCCCACTGACGCCGGTGATGTCGACGTCGCGGTGCAACTCGAAGCGCTTGGCTGTCATTCGTTCTCGTCCCACAGGTCCTTCGCGGCGATGCTCGTCGTCGGGGCCTTGTACTGCGCCTTCCACAGCTTCGGTGCGGAGAACCCGCGGTTCGTCTTCTTGCCGATGCCGGAGAAGCCGACCTTCAGCCAGCCACCCTCGTCGAGGGTGCTCGACCCGGCCTTCTTGATGGCGTCACCGATGGCGTCCTTCATGCTCACACCGACGCCCTCGGCCACCTCGTAGTGACCGCCCTTGGCGAAGATGCGCCGCACCCCGTCGTCGTCCTCGCCATCGTGCTGCTCGGTCTGCAGGGTGATCACCAGCTGCCACCGGGGCGAGCCGTCGGGCCACGTCAGCGGCTCCTGGGTCTCCATGTGGGTCTGCTGGGTCTTCTCGGCGTGGACGATGGTCCCTTCGACGGTGTCCCCGATCTCCTCGAACTTCGCCGCCTTGCCGTTTCCTCCGAAGAGGAAATCGTTGATGTCGTTGCTCATGCTTCCTGTGCTCCCTTGGTGTGGTGGTGCGTGTTGCTGATTGGCAACTCGCTCTTGCGCTTCCCGTTCGCTGTCCCGGAGGGGACGAACGGGAGCGAGTTCTGCTTCTCGACCAGATCGAGCAGGTCGAGCAGCGTGGTCAGTTGATCATCGTCCTGGATCTTCTTCGGACTCGGCAGGTCGTCGGGCCAGCGCTGCATCAGCATCTCACGGGCCTTGGGGTACTTGCCGATCTGTGCGATGCGTTGCTTGGCCCAGTCGTGCATCTGCTCGAAGACGGTGGGCATCGGCATCATCTGGTCCTCGACGAACGTGCCACCGGGTCGGAGTTCAGTGGAGACTTCGGTGCTGTAGACAACGACTGCTTCCGGCGCCTCGATGAGGTGTTCGTCGTAGCCGATGTCCTGGCCCCGCTTCCACTGGCGGTCCCACTCCTTCACCTCGTGGCACAGCAGCGCCCCTTTCAGGCCGACGCCCACCGAGCACCAGATCATCCGGCACTTGGCCTTGCCCACCGGCAGGTGCACGAGGATCGTCCACTGCTGGTTGATCGGTGGGGTGTCCTGGCGCAGGTTCGTCTCGACGTCGTAGAACGTCCCGTCGGCGTAGATCGCCATCTGCACGCAGTAGCCGGGCAGGCTGAAGTCGAGCTTCTGCCCGGTCTTCAGGTCCCCGAGGATGAGTTCTCCTGCCGGGATGATCGTGCCGTCGGGCGCCTTCAGCGGCCTGCACGTCCGGTAGATGCGATCGGCCGTGCCCGCAGCCCGGAAGCTGTCGTTGCACATCTTCACTTCGATGTACTCGGAGATCAGGCCGTAGGTGCACAGGCTGTCGACGTAGGCGTCGAGATCGTCGGCGTACTGGTCCGGGATGTCGAACATGTCCTTCTGATCCTCGACCCTGGCGGTCATGGCGTGCAGCGCCGTGCCGGTGTCGGCTGCCTCGTTGGCTGCCCCCTTGTCGAGCGCCTTCTCCCGCAGGTTCTTGAAGCCCTCCCGATCCCCGTCCTTCAGCGACAGCAGCTGCGCCTGCATGGCCGGGGAACCGGCGACACCGAGCATGGCCTTGTTGATCTTCCAGTCATTGAGGGCGAAGGAGTTGTCGAGCACCTTGGCGTAGCTGGACGGTCGCGAGTAGCGCAGCCACTTGGTGGGGTCTGCCGGGTCGCTGACCATCGGCGCGCCATTGGCTCGACGGTAGTCACCCTTGTTCTCGTGCTCGTCTGCGAAATCTTCCAGGTCCATCAGCCGATCACCTCGAAGCGCACGATGATGTTGGTGTCGTCGCAGACGAAGTTCTGCCAGCCGAGTTCGGCCAACGGTCCGTAGACCACCATCAACTCATTGGCGTAGGTGCGATCGCCGTGCTCCTCGGCGTACCACTCCTCCCATTTCTCGGGAGCGACGAGGGCCACGACACAGCCTTCCTGCGTCGCCTTCCCCGCACAGACCATCAGGTCGTGGGTGACCTCGACCAGCGACTTCACGGTGCGGCCTCCAAGATCTCGCTGGCGTAGGCGTCGAAGATGCGTACGACCATCGGATCGTCGATCTGGCAGAGGGTCAACAGCATCCGGGCCATCAGCTGCTCGCTGGGATTGCCGTGCTCCTCATAGCGCTGCAGACAGGCTTGCCACAGTTCGATCGTCACTTCGCCTCCAGCCCCTCGCTGTACAGAGCGAACTCGTTGAACGTCCCGTAGCGGGCGATCAGGCACGCCTCGGCCAGGCCGTCGTCCTTGACCCGCTTGAAGCGGTCCCCGAACTCGGGGAACAACTCCCTGGCCAAGCCACGGCTGGCCGACTTGTCCTTGCCAATCAGGCCCATCTTGCGCTTCCACGCCTGCGGGCGGACCCGCACCAGGCGGAACTGGTTGGCGGTCACTGCACCAATGACGATCCCAGTGTTCAGCCCGAGGCTGAAGCTGGAGATGCTCCCGTTCTTCGGCATCGGCTGGGTGTCTTCGAGGTAGACGGCGTCGGGTTCCCACAGGGTGAGCAACTCGTCGATGCCCATCCCGTCGGCTCGGCCGTCGTGGACCGGCATCGGCTCGACTGCGACCAGCTTGCCTTTGTGGATGCAGGCCAACCCACCGGTGATTCCTGGATCGATGCCCACGATGACTGTCATTCCGCTGCCTCGTCGATCTCATTCAACGGGGTGGCGTAGCCCCACTTGTAGTCCTCCGGGGGCCAGTCACCGAGCTTCGGTGGCTTGCGTGGCGGGACCACCGTCAGGATCGCCCCGATGACGACGGAATGCAGCGACTTGCCGTGCTCGTCGCAGTAGTCGTACAGCTGTTCGCGATACCAGTGGGGGATCAACACGTTCAGCTGGACCCGACGTTCGCGGGGGTCCTTGGGCGGGGCGGCTGGGCGAGGGTATCCCCGGACTCCGGATCGGCGTGGCATGTAGTCACTATACTTAATGCTATGATCCATGTCAAGGGTCGACCTGGACCATCACGAGAAGTAGTGTCGCGCACACCCCATCAAAGCGAAGGGCCGGTGGTTCACGCCACCGACCCTTCATTCAGCCCCTCGGAAAGGCTCGAACGTGGATAACCGTAACACGACCAGTGCAAACCTGAGCGGACCACCGTGACCGCCGTGGCAGCAGTACCCAATGAACGCCTGCGCCTGGCGATGATCGCCGGGCAACTGGGCTACAAGATCTTCCCACTGAAGCCGAACACCAAGGAACCGGCGACCCGCCACGGCTTCAAGGACGCCACCAGCGATGTCGAGCAGATCGACGCCTGGTGGTTCGAGAACCCGGACTACAACATCGGCCTGGCCACCGGGATGCAGGACAACGGCCTGTTCATCGCCGTCATCGACGTCGACGCCAAGCACGGCGGAGTCCTGGCCTGGAAGCAGCTGATGCGCGACAACGGCGGCGCCTGGCAGCGCTACATGCCGATCCACAAGACGCCCCGCTCCGGCTTCCACATCTTCGGCCAGGTCGATCCCGACCTGCACCTGAACGCCGCCAACGGCTTCCCCAGGGGCATCGACACCCGTGGTGAGGGCGGCTACGTGGTCCTGCCGGACTCGGTGTTCATCGACACGGAGACGGGGGAGATCGGCTCGTACACGATGACGCCGAACAACCTGTGGCAGACGGAGACGGGGGCGTTCCCGGAGTACGTGATCACGATCTGGCAGTCCGGGCCGCAGCGCATCTCCCTGGAGCGCCATCCGTCGTCACAGGTCGACGAGGACGGCCCCCTGGCGTGGATGAAGGCCAACATCGACTGGTTCGCTGAACTCGAACGGGACGGCTTCACGATCGAGGCTGACTTCGGCGGAGAGGTGCGCTGGACCAGGCCGGGCAAGACCAGGGGCACCAGCCTGAGCCTGCACCTGGACGGCAACGGCTGCGTCGTGGTGTGGTCGGAGAACTGCCCGGAGTGGATGACGGACCGGCGCTGTGGCCAGCCGACGTCGGACGGTCACTGGTCGCTGAACGGCTTCCAGTACATCTGCGCTCGGGACTACGGCGGAGACATCGCTGAGGCCATGTCGGCCATCCGGCGGGAGTTCATGCCCCGCCCGACGCCCGAGCCAGAGCGGGCGGAACCGACGCCGAACGAGAGCGAGGCCGACGGTAGCCCGATCGACGCCATGTGCCTGCCGGAGGCGTTCTGGACAGCCCGGCCGTGGCTGACCCACCTGCGCCAGTCGGCGTGGTCGGTCGGATCAGTGCCGGAATCAGTGCTGTCAACAGTGATCGCCCGGATCGCCACGATGACGTCGCCCAAGTGGATGATCCCGGCGATCCTGCACCGCCAGGCGACGTTCGACCTGATCACGGTGCTGGTCGGGCACACCGGCAGCGGCAAGTCGGGCCCGATGGGCAGGGCCGAGGACATCCTCCCGTGCAAGTGGCCTGATCGCCGGTTCGGGCTGGGCATCCCCTCGGGGGAGGGGATCATCGAGTCGTACTACGGGATGAAGAACGTGGCGCCGCCGAACGAGAAGCCGAAGATGGAGCGAGCCAAGGTCTACGAAGGCATCCACTTCACGGTCGACGAGGGTGGCATCCTGGCGACCCTCGCTGGGCGTGGCGGCTGGACCGGCGTCGATCGCATCCTGACGGCCTGGTCGGGCGGCAACCTGTCGACGCCGAACGCCAAGGCGGAGACGTTCAGGCACGTCGAGCGGGGGACCTACCGCTTCGCCATGACGATGGCGATCCAGATCGAACTGGCCGACGGGCTGTGGGCGAACAACAACCTGGCGCAGGGATTCACCGGTCGCCTGACCATGTTCAGCGGGCTGAGCCGGACCGTGCCGGACGAGGCGGACTGGCCAGAAGACCCCGGCCCGCTGCAGCTGCATCTCCCACGGGAGGTGTATCCGAAGACGCTGTCCTATCCGGCGTGGTTCGTCAGCGAGGTGCGTCGGGATGACGCCGAACGGAAGCGATCCCTCGTCGATCCCGACCCGTTGGGGGCGCACCGGAACCTCATGCGCTGCAAATTGGCGGGGATCATGGCATTGATCGAGGGGCGGTTCGACGTCGACGATCTGGATATCGAATTGGCCACCAACATCGTCGACGCATCGGACCGGATCAGGGCTTGGCTCATGACCCGAGCACGGTCCGTAGGAGAGCGCACCTTCCTGGACGCAGCAGAGCGTCGAGGGGTGGCCATCGCCCTCGAATCGGACGCTCGTGACCGCCGCATCCTGGGCAACACGGTCGACGTCATCAGCAGCAAGTTGAAGCAGCGGGACATGTCGACGAAGGAGCTTCGGGGGTCCCTGACCCCGTCGAAGAAGCCGTACACCAAGGACGCCTTGGAGGTGCTCGTTGGGCTCGGCAAGATCGAGGGTGGAGACGGTCGGAAGTGGCACTGGATCGGCTAGGGGGGGACGGGGGGGACGTGTGCCCCCCCCCCC